>MRWG01000160.1_pt1 | contig 118376 bp, 116 predicted proteins | sample 1013341 | NCBI WGS metagenome assembly MRWG01 (sample SAMN06117577, study PRJNA244670) | biofilm metagenome | biome: Water; feature: Cathode Biofilm; material: Biofilm; isolation source: microbial consortium enriched at the cathode of a solar microbial fuel cell | place: USA: District of Columbia...
ATGGCCAAGGAGAAGTTTGAGCGTAACAAGCCGCACTGCAACGTTGGCACGATTGGCCATGTTGACCACGGCAAGACGACGCTGACGGCGGCGATCACGATGACGCTTGCGGAGTATGGCGGCGCGGTGAAGTCGTACGCGGACATCGACAACGCGCCGGAGGAGAAGGCGCGCGGCATCACGATCTCGACGGCGCATGTGGAGTACGAGACGGAGAACCGTCACTACGCGCATGTCGACTGCCCGGGTCACGCCGACTACGTGAAGAACATGATCACGGGCGCGGCGCAGATGGACGGCGCGATCCTGGTGGTTTCGGCGGCTGACGGTCCGATGCCGCAGACGCGCGAGCACATCCTGCTGGCGCGCCAGGTCGGCGTTCCGGCGCTGGTGGTGTTCATGAACAAGGTCGACCAGGTCGACGACGAGGAGCTGCTGGAGCTGGTGGAGCTTGAGATCCGCGAGCTGCTGTCTTCGTACGATTTCCCCGGCGACGACATTCCGATCATCCGCGGCTCGGCCCTTGCCGCGGTCGAGGGGACGAACGACGAGATCGGCAAGAAGGCGATCCTGGAGCTGATGAAGGCGGTGGACGACTACGTGCCGCAGCCGGAGCGCCCGAAGGACCAGCCGTTCCTGATGCCGATCGAGGACGTGTTCTCGATCTCGGGCCGCGGCACGGTGGTGACGGGGCGCGTGGAGCGCGGCGTCGTCAAGGTTGGCGAGGAGGTCGAGATCGTCGGCATCCGCGACACCAAGAAGACGACGTGCACGGGCGTGGAGATGTTCCGCAAGCTGCTGGATCAGGGCGAGGCGGGCGACAACATCGGCGCGCTGCTGCGCGGCGTGGCGCGCGACGACGTGGAGCGCGGTCAGGTTCTGGCGAAGCCGGGGTCGATCACGCCGCACACGAAGTTCAAGGCGGAGGCCTATATCCTGACGAAGGAGGAGGGCGGCCGTCACACGCCGTTCTTCGGCAACTACCGGCCGCAGTTCTATTTCCGGACGACGGACGTCACGGGCGTGATCGAACTGCCGGAAGGCACGGAGATGGTGATGCCGGGCGACAACGTCGCCATGACGGTGCAGCTGATCAACCCGATCGCGATGGACGAGGGCCTGCGCTTCGCCATCCGCGAGGGCGGGAAGCGCGACATGGACAGTCAGAATATCCGGATCAGGCTGAAGGCCTTCGATCATCGGGTACTTGACCAGTCGACGAGCGAGATCGTGAACACCGCCAAGCGCACGGGCGCCCAGGTGCGTGGGCCGATCCCGCTGCCGACGCGGATCGAGAAGTTCACGGTGCTGCGTTCGCCGCATATCGACAAGAAGTCGCGCGAACAGTTCGAGATCCGGACCCACAAGCGGTTGCTGGACATCGTCGAACCGACGCCCCAGACGGTGGACGCGCTGATGAAGCTCGACCTCGCCGCGGGCGTCGACGTTGAGATCAAGCTCTAGGTCGGGATGAGTTCCATGCGAACCGGACTAATTGCACGCAAGCTTGGCATGACCCGCGTCTTCGGCGCGGGCGGCGAGCATCTGCCGGTGACGGTGCTGCAGATCGACGGCTGTCAGGTCGTCGCGCACCGCACGGCGGAGACCGACGGCTATACCGCGCTGCAACTGGGCGCGGGCAAGGCCAAGGTGAAGAACGTCAACAAGCCCATGCGCGGCCACTACGCCAAGGCCGAGGTGGAGCCGAAGATGAAGCTGGCCGAGTTCCGCGTCGACGCCGACGCGCTGGTCGACGTGGGGGCCGAGCTGCTGCCCTCGCACTTCGTCCCCGGTCAGAAGGTCGACGTTGTCGGCACCTCGATCGGCAAGGGCTTCGCGGGCGCCATGAAGCGCCACAACTTCGCCGGCCTGCGCGCCAGCCACGGCGTTTCGGTCTCGCACCGCAGCCACGGTTCCACCGGCCAGTGCCAGGATCCGGGCCGGGTGTTCAAGGGCAAGAAGATGGCCGGCCACATGGGCGACGCGCGGGTCACGGTGCAGAACCTGAAGGTGGTCCGCGCCGACGACGAGCGCGGCATCGTCCTGGTCGAGGGCGGGGTGCCGGGCGCCAAGGGCGCCTGGGTGCTGCTGCGCGACGCGGTCAAGCGGGCCCTGCCCGAGGAGGCGCCGTTCCCGGCGTCCGTCCGTGCGGCCGCGGCCGCGCCGGCGGAAGCCCCTGCGGAAGAGCCGGCGGAAGCCGAAGCCGAGGCCTCGAGCGAGGCGCCGGCCGAGGCGCAGGGCGCCGAGAGCAAGGAGGAGAAGTGACCATGCAGGCCAAGGTCATCAACCTCGAGAACGGCGAGGCCGGCGAGATCGAACTCGACGACGGCATTTTCGGCCTCGAGCCCCGCGCCGACATCCTGCACCGCATGGTGAACTACCAGCTCGCCAAGCGGCGCGCCGGCACTCACAAGGTCAAGGGCCGCCACGAAGTTGCGCGCACCGGCGCCAAGCCCTTCAAGCAGAAGGGCACGGGCCGCGCCCGCCAGGGTTCGTGGAAGGCCCCGAACCACCGCGGCGGCGGCGTCGCCCACGGCCCGGTGGTGCGCAGCCACGCCCATGATCTGCCCAAGAAGGTCCGGCGCTTGGCCATGCTGCATGCGCTGTCGTCCAAGCGCGCCGACGACAAGCTGATCATCGTCGACACGGCGTCGCTGGACGAAGCCAAGACCAAGGGCCTGGCGGCGAAGCTGAAGGGCCTCGGCCTGAGCTCGGCGCTTATCGTGGACGGCATGGAGCCGAACGAGAACTTCGTCCGCGCGGCCAGGAACATCCCGATGATCGACGTGCTGCCCAGCCAGGGCGCGAATGTCTACGACATCCTGCGCCGCGAGCACCTGGTGCTGACGCGGGCGGCGGTCGAAGCGCTGGAGGCGCGTCTCAAATGAGCCTTGAACGCTATTACGACATCATCGAGAGCCCGGTGATCACCGAGAAGTCGACCCTGTTGTCGGAGCACAACCAGGTGGTCTTCCGGGTTGCGAAGGACGCCACCAAGCCCGAGATCAAGGCGGCGGTGGAGACCCTGTTCAAGGTGGAGGTCTCGGCCGTCAACACCATGATCGTGAAGGGCAAGACCAAGCGCTTCCGCGGGCGGCCCGGCCGCCGGCCGGACGTCAAGAAGGCCATCGTCACCCTGGCGGAAGGCCACTCCATCGATGTGACCACGGGACTCTGAAGCCATGGCGCTCAAGACGTACAATCCGACGACGCCGTCCCAGCGGGGCCTGGTTTCGGTCGACCGTTCGGCCCTGCACAAGGGCGGTCCGGTCAAGAGCCTGACCGAAGGCCTGACGAAGAAGGGCGGACGCAACAACACCGGCCGGATCACCGCGCGCCGGATCGGCGGCGGCCACAAGCGGCGGTACCGCATGGTGGACTTCCGGCGGCGCAAGTTCGACATGCCGGCGACGGTGACGCGGCTGGAATACGATCCGAACCGGACGGCGTTCATCGCGCTGATCGAGTACCAGGACGGCGAGCTGAGCTATATCCTGGCGCCGCAGCGTCTGGCCGTCGGCGACCGCGTGCTCTCCGGCGAGCGCTGCGACATCAAGCCGGGCAACGCGATGCCCCTGCGCAACATGCCGGTCGGCACCATCATCCACAATGTGGAGATGAAGCCGGGCAAGGGCGGCCAGATGGCCCGCTCCGCCGGGGCCTACGCGCAGCTGATCGGCAAGGATGCGGGCTATGCCCAGCTCCGTCTGTCCTCGGGCGAACAGCGCATGGTGCGCGGCGAGTGCATGGCCACCGTCGGCGCCGTGAGCAACCCCGACCAGGCCAACACGAAGCTGGGCAAGGCCGGCCGCAAGCGCTGGATCGGCAAGCGGCCCGCCGTGCGCGGCGTGGCCATGAACCCGGTCGACCATCCGCATGGCGGCGGCGAAGGCCGTACCTCGGGCGGCCGTCATCCGGTGACCCCGTGGGGCAAGCCGACCAAGGGTGCGCGCACACGGCGCAACAAGGCCGGCGACAAGTGGATCATGCGCAGCCGCCACAAGCGGTAGCGCGAATTGACGAGAGGCCGGTGGGCCTCGGAAACGAAGGGAAGAGCGGACCGTGGCACGTTCAGTTTGGAAAGGACCGTTCGTCGACGGCTTTCTGTTGAAGAAGGCCGAGGCGGCGCGGGAGTCGGGGCGCAAGGACGTGATCAAGATCTGGTCCCGGCGCTCGACGATTCTGCCGCAGTTCGTCGGTCTGACGTTCGGCGTCTATAACGGCCAGAAGCACATTCCGGTGCTGGTGTCGGAGGAAATGGTCGGTCACAAGTTCGGCGAGTTCGCGCCGACCAGGACCTATTACGGCCATACCGCCGACAAGAAGGCCAAGAGGAGATAGTCGGATGGGCAAGCAAGCAAGAGAACGGACGCTCGCCGACAACGAGGCCCGGGCCATCGGGCGCAACCTGCGCATTAGCCCGCAGAAGCTCAATCTGGTCGCCCAGATCATCCGCGGCCGCAAGGTCGAGGACGCGCTGGTCCAGCTGAGCTTCAACAAGCGCCGGATCTCGCTGGACGTGAAGAAGGTGCTGCAGAGCGCCATCGCCAATGCGGAGAACAATCACCAGCTCGATCCCGATCTGCTGGTGGTCAAGGAAGCCCATGTCGGCAAGGGCCTGGTGATGAAGCGCTTTCAGGCGCGCGCCAGGGGCCGCGCCGGGCGGATCGTGAAGCCGTTCAGCCATCTGACGGTCGTGGTCGCCGAAGTCGAGGAGGCGAACTGATGGGTCACAAGGTCAATCCGATCGGGCTCCGGCTCGGCATCAACCGCACCTGGGACTCGCGCTGGTTCGCGGACGACAAGGTCTATTCCGACCTGCTGCACGAGGATCTCAGGATCCGCGATCACCTGTTCAAGCGCCTGTCGGGCGCCGGCGTGTCGCGGGTCGTCATCGAGCGGCCGGCCAAGAAGGCGCGCGTGACCATCCATTCGGCGCGGCCGGGGGTGGTCATCGGCAAGAAGGGCCACGACATCGAGAAGCTGCGCCGGGATCTCTCGGCCATGACGTCCTCGGAAGTCGCGGTGAACATCGTCGAGATCCGCAAGCCCGAGGTCGACGCCAGGTTGGTGGCCGAGAACATCGCCCAGCAGCTGGAGCGCCGCGTGGCCTTCCGGCGCGCCATGAAGCGTGCGGTCCAGAATGCCATGCGCCTGGGCGCACTGGGCATCCGGATCAACTGCGGGGGCCGTCTGGGCGGCGCGGAGATCGCCCGCACCGAGTGGTACCGCGAGGGCCGCGTGCCGCTGCACACGCTGCGCGCCGACATCGACTACGGCACCGCGACGGCGAAGACCGCCTACGGCGCGATCGGCGTCAAGGTCTGGGTCTTCAAGGGCGAGATCATGGCGCACGACCCGATGGCGCAGGACAAGCGTCTGCAGGAGCAGCAGAGCTCCGGCGGCCGTTCCTCGTGACGAACTGTTGAGTTGAGGCGGGAAAATGCTGCAACCGAAACGGACGAAATTCCGCAAGGCCCACAAGGGACGCATCCATGGCGTCGCCAAGGGCGGCACGACGCTGAACTTCGGCGCCTATGGCCTGAAGGCCCAGGAGCCGGAGCGGGTCACCGCGCGTCAGATCGAGGCCGCGCGGCGCGCCATCACGCGCCATATCAAGCGCGCGGGCCGCGTCTGGATCCGCATCTTCCCGGACGTGCCGGTTTCGAAGAAGCCGACCGAGGTCCGCATGGGCAAGGGCAAGGGCTCGCCGGAATACTGGGTAGCCCGGGTCAAGCCGGGGCGGATCATGTTCGAGCTGGACGGCGTCCCGCACGAGCTGGCCAAGGAAGCCTTCGAGCGCGCGGCCGCGAAGCTGCCGATGAAGGTCAAGATGGTCAGCCGGTATCCGGAGGGCAATTGAGATGGACGTGCAGGATATCCGCGCCAAGTCCGAAGACGAACTGAAGGAAAGCCTGACCGACCTGAAGAAGGAGCAGTTCAACCTGCGCTTTCAGCGGGTCACCGGCCAGGTCGAGAACACGGCCCGCATTCGCCAGGTGCGCCGCGAGATCGCGCGCATCAAGACGGTCATGGGCGAGCGGACGAAGGGAGCCTGAGAAGATGCCGAAGCGCGTCATGCAGGGCGTCGCGGTCAGCGACGCCAATGACAAGACGGTGGTCATTCGTGTGGAGCGGCGGGTGAGCCATCCGCTCTACAAGAAGATCATTCGCCACAGCAAGAAGATCCACGCCCACGACCCCGAGAACAGCTGCAAGGTCGGGGACACGGTGCGGGTCATCGAATGCGCCCCCTACTCCAAGCTGAAGCGCTGGGAAGTGGTGGCGACGAACGTGAGCAACGAGGCCGGCTGATTTCGGTCGGTCTTTGTGAAGGGACAGGAGTGGTCCGATGATTCAGATGCAAACCAACCTGGACGTCGCCGACAATTCGGGCGCACGCCGGGTGCAGTGCATCAAGGTGCTGGGCGGCTCGAAGCGCAAGGTGGCCGGCGTGGGCGACATCATCGTCGTCTCCGTCAAGGAGGCCATCCCGCGCGGGCGCGTCAAGAAGGGCGACGTGATGCGCGCGGTGATCGTGCGTACGGCCAAGGAAGTGCGCCGCGGCGACGGCACGGCGATCCGCTTCGACCGCAATGCGGCGGTGCTGATCAACAAGCAGAACGAGCCGATCGGCACGCGCATCTTCGGTCCCGTGACCCGCGAGCTGCGCGGCAAGGGCTACATGAAGATCATCTCGCTGGCGCCGGAGGTTCTGTAACCATGGCCGAGAAGTTCAGGATCAGGAAAGGCGACAAGGTCGTCGTGCTGGCCGGCCGCGACAAGGGCCGCAAGGGCGAGGTGTTGCGCGTGATCCGCGACGAGCGCCGCGTCGTGGTCTCCGGCGTGAACATGATCAAGCGTCATCAGCGTCCCGGCGCGGGCAATCCCGGCGGGATCATCGAGCGCGAGGCGCCGATCCACATTTCCAATGTCGCCCACGAGGATCCGAAGGACGGCGCGCCCACGCGCGTCGGCTTCAAGGTGCTCGAGGATGGCCGCAAGGTGCGCGTCGCCAAGCGGTCCGGCGAAGTGATCGACGTCTGAGGAGGAGCAGGATGGCTCAGCCAAGACTGAAAGAACATTACACCAGCCAGGTCGTTCCCCAGATGACGGAACGGTTCGGCTACCAGAACGTCATGCAGCTGCCGAAGCTCGAGAAGATCGTGGTCAATATCGGCGTCGGCGAAGGGGTCAGCGATTCCAAGAAGGTGCAGGCCGCCGCCGCGGAACTGGCCCGGATCACGGGCCAGAGGCCGGTGATCACCAAGGCACGCAAGTCGGTGGCGACCTTCAAGCTGCGCGAGGGCATGCCGGTGGGCGTGAAGGTCACGCTGCGCGCCAGCCGCATGTACGAGTTCCTGGACCGGCTGATCACCATCGCGCTGCCGCGCGTGCGGGACTTCCGGGGCGTGAACCCCAACAGCTTCGACGGCCACGGCAACTACGCCATGGGCCTGAAGGAACAGATCGTCTTTCCGGAGCTCAACTACGACGAGGTCGACGACATCCGGGGCATGGACATCATCATCTGCACGACGGCGCGGACCGACGACGAGGCGCGGGAGCTTCTCGCCGGGTTCAACATGCCGTTCCGCAAGCCGGGGAGCGAATAATGGCCAAGGTCAGCTCTATCGAGAAGGACAAGCAGCGCCGCCAGCTGGTGAAGAAGTACGCCGCCAAGCGCGCCGAGCTGAAGGCGATCGCGAAGGATCCTTCGCGTCCGCAGGAAGAGCGCTTCGCCGCCCGTCTGAAGCTGGCGGAACTGCCGCGCAACAGCTCCAAGACGCGCCTGCGCAACCGCTGCGCGATCACCGGCCGGTCCCGCGGTTATTACCGCAAGCTGGGCCTGTCGCGCATCGCGCTGCGTGAACTCGGCTCCCAGGGATTGATCCCGGGCCTCGTCAAGTCGAGCTGGTAAGGATAGAGACATGTCGTTTTCTGATCCCATCGGAGATATGTTGACCCGTATCCGGAACGGCCAGATGGCGCGCAAGACCGCCGTCCGGGCGCCGGCCTCGAAGTTCCGCGCGGGCGTGCTCGACGTGCTGAAGCGCGAAGGCTACATCCGCGATTTCCGTCTGGAAGACGGCGATCGGGGCTTTCCGGAACTGGTCATCGAACTCAAGTATTTCGAGGGCACGCCCGTGATCTCGAAGATCCGCCGCGTCTCGAAGCCGGGCCGGCGCGTCTATTCCAAGATCGCCGACCTGGGCAAGGTCGCCAATGGCCTGGGCATCTCGGTCCTTTCGACCCCGCGGGGCGTGCTCTCCGACGAGGAAGCCCGCGCCGAGAATGTCGGCGGCGAAGTACTCTGCGAGGTGTTCTGATCATGTCGCGTATCGGCAAGAACCCCGTCCCGGTTCCCAGCGGCGTCGACGTCAAGCTGGACGGCCGGGACATCACCGTGAAGGGCAAGCTGGGCCAGCTCAGCATGCGCTTCGTCCCGGAGGTCGAGGTGAGCTTCGACGAAGGCAGGATCACGGTCCGGCCCAAGGACGAGAGCCAGAAGTCCCGCATGATGTGGGGCATGCAGCGCACCCTGGCGGCCAATCTGGTCCACGGCGTCTCGGAAGGTTTTCACCGCGATCTGGAGATCACCGGCACCGGCTACCGCGCGCAGGTCCAAGGCAACAAGCTCAACCTGCAGCTCGGTTTCAGCCACGACGTGGTCTATGACATCCCGGACGGCATCGACATCAAGTGCGAGAAGCCGACCTCGATCCGCGTTTCCGGCATCGACAAGCAGCAGGTCGGCCAGGTGGCCGCCGAGATCCGCGGCTGGCGTCCGCCGGAGCCCTACAAGGGCAAGGGCGTGCGCTATGCGGACGAATACGTCGTCCGCAAGGAAGGCAAGAAGAAGTAAGGGCAGCGGCTATGGCTTATTACAAGCGCAAGACAGGGGCGGATCGGCGTCGCGAACGCGTCCGCGCCAAGCTACGCCGGGTTGCCGGCGATCGGCTGCGGCTGTCCATCCACCGCAGTTCCAAGCATATCTACGCCCAGATCATCGACGATCGGGGCGGCCGCACGGTGGCTGCGGCGGGCACCGTCGAGAAGGGCCTTGTCGGCGACATCAAGTCGACCATGTCCGTGGCGGCGGCCGAGGCGGTCGGCAAGGCGCTCGCCGAGCGTGCCGGCGAGGCCGGCGTGAAGGCGGTCGTCTTCGACCGGGGCGGGCTGAAATATCATGGCCGCGTGAAGGCGCTGGCGGACGCCGCCCGTGAGGGCGGCCTGGAATTCTAAGGGGTACGACGCATGGCACGTCCCGACTTTCATGACAGGGATCGCGACAGCGAGTTCGTCGACAAGCTGGTCCACATCAACCGCGTGGCCAAGGTGGTCAAGGGCGGCCGCCGCTTCGGCTTCGCCGCGCTGGTGGTGGTCGGCGACCAGAAGGGCCGCGTCGGCTTCGGCAAGGGCAAGGCCCGCGAGGTACCGGAGGCGATCCGCAAGGCGACCGAGATGGCCAAGAAGACCATGATCCGCGTGCCGCTGCGCGAGGGCCGGACCCTGCATCACGACATCACCGGCCGTCACGGCGCCGGCAAGGTGGTGCTTCGCGCCGCCCCGGCCGGCACCGGCATCATCGCCGGCGGTCCGATGCGCGCGGTCTTCGAGACGCTGGGCGTGCAGGACGTGGTGACCAAGTCGACCGGCACCTCCAATCCCTACAACATGATCCGCGCGACCTTCGACGCGCTGGAGCACATCACGTCGCCGAAGCGCGTGGCCGCCAAGCGCGGCCGCAAGGTCGGCGACATCGTCAGCCGCCGGGATGACCAGGCGGCGATTCAGGAGGCGGCCGATGGCTGAGGCAGGCAAGGTCAAGGTGACCCAGATCGGCAGCCCGATCGGGCGGCCGAAGGACCAGCGCGCGACGCTGGTCGGCTTGGGGCTGAACAAGATGCATCGCTCCCGCGTGCTCGAGGACACTCCCTCGGTGCGCGGCATGATAGCGAAGGTACATCACCTGGTGAAGGTGGAGGAAGTCGGCGCCTGAAAAGGCGGGCCGACGGAACGGACAGGAAGGACGATCAGCCATGCGTCTGAATGAGCTGAACGACAATCCGGGCTCGCGGGTCGACCGCAAGCGCGTCGGCCGCGGCATCGGTTCCGGCCGGGGCAAGACCGCCTCGCGCGGACAGAAGGGCCAGAAGGCGCGCTCCGGCGTGGCCATCAAGGGCTTCGAAGGCGGCCAGATGCCGATCTACCGGCGGCTGCCGAAGCGCGGCTTCAAGAACATCTTCCGCAAGGACTACGTGGCCGTGAACATCGGCCGGGTGCAGCAGGCGGTCGACGACGGCCGTCTCGACGCAAACGAGAAGGTCAACGGCGCGGCCCTGGTCGCCGCCGGCGTCATCAGCCGCGCCCGCGACGGCGTCCGGCTGCTGGCCAAGGGCGAACTCACGGCGAAGCTCGACTTCGAGATCGCCGGCGCGTCGGCGAAGGCGGTCGAGGCGGTCGAGGGCGCGGGCGGTTCCGTCGCGCTGTCCGACAAGCCGACCGAGGAAGAACTGGCGGCCAAGGCGGCCAAGGCGGAGAAGCGCCGTGAGCGCGCCCGCAGCGGCAAGAAGAAGCCGAAGAAGAAGTGATCGCGGATCGGGGTCGCCCATCCGGCGGCGCGTCCCGATCCAGAATGAACCGAGGGTGTGGCATCAGCGGAGCCGTTCCGGCTCCGCGCCCTTGTTTGAGGTGAACCGATGGCGTCTGCCGCCGAACAACTCGCCGCCAATGTGAACTGGAGCGCCTTCGCCAAGGCGACGGAGCTGCAGAAGCGCCTGTGGTTCACCCTGGGCGCGCTGGTGATCTATCGGCTCGGCACCTACATACCGGTGCCCGGCGTCGATCCGATCATCATGAAGGACGTCTTCGAGCAGCAGGCCGGCGGCGTCTTCGGCATGTTCAACGTCTTCGCCGGCGGCGCGCTGGAGCGCATGACGATCTTCGCGCTCAACGTCATGCCCTACATTTCCGCCTCCATCATCATGCAGCTGCTGACCACGGTCTCGCCGACCCTGGAGCAGTGGAAGAAGGAAGGCGAGCAGGGCCGCAAGAAGATCAACCAGTACACCCGCTACGGCACGGTGATCCTGGCCGCCTTCCAGGCCTACGGCATCGCCGCGGGGCTGGAGGGATTGCAGGGCAGCGCCGGCAGCGCGGTCCAGGATCCGGGCATGTTCTTCCGCTTCACCACCGTGGTGACGCTGACCGGGGGCACACTGTTCCTGATGTGGCTGGGCGAGCAGATCACCGCCCGCGGCGTCGGCAACGGCATCTCGCTGATCATCTTCGCGGGCATCGTCGCCGAGTTGCCCAGCGCGCTGGCCGGCACGCTGGAACTCGGCCGCCTGGGCACGCTGTCGACCGCGGTGATCCTGTTCCTGATCGTCATGGTCGTCGCCACCATCGCCTTCATCGTCTTCGTCGAGCGGGCGCAGCGCCGGGTGCTGGTGCAGTATCCCAAGCGCCAGATGGGCAACCGCATGATCGGCGGCGAGACCTCGCACCTGCCCCTGAAGGTCAACACCGCCGGCGTCATCCCGGCGATCTTCGCCTCGTCGCTGCTGCTGATGCCGGTGACGGTGGCGCAGTTCAGCCAGGCCTCCGGGCCGGAGTGGCTGCAGTCGGTCGTCGCCCTGCTGGGCCCGGGCCAGCCGCTCTACCTCGCGCTCTACATCTCGGGCGTGGTCTTCTTCTGCTTCTTCTACACCTCGGTGGTCTTCAATCCGCAGGACACGGCCGACAATTTGAAGAAGAACGGCGGTTTCGTGCCCGGCATCCGTCCGGGCCAGCGCACGGCCGACTATCTGGATTATGTGCTGACCCGCATCACCGTGATCGGCGCCGCCTATCTGGCCGCCGTCTGCCTGCTGCCGGAGATCCTGCGCGGGCAGTGGAACGTGCCCTTCTACTTCGGCGGCACGTCCCTGCTGATCGTGGTTTCGGTGACCATGGACACCGTCGGCCAGATTCAGAGCCATCTGCTGGCGCATCAGTACGAGGGGCTGATCAAGAAATCGAAGCTGAGGGGAGCGAGGCGTTGAACATCATCCTTTTCGGCCCTCCGGGCGCGGGCAAGGGAACCCAGGCCCAGTTCATCGTGGAACGCTATGGCGTGGTGCAGCTCTCGACGGGCGACATGCTGCGCGCCGCGGTGGCCGAGGGCACCGAACTGGGCAAGCAGGCCAAGGCGGTGATGGACCGCGGCGACCTGGTCGACGACGCGACCATCATCGGCATCATCGGCGACCGGATCGACGAGCCCGACTGCCGCAACGGTTTCATCCTGGACGGCTTTCCGCGCACCCAGGCCCAGGCCGAGGGGCTGGACCGGCTGCTGGCGGACAAGGGGCTGAAGCTCGACGCGGTGATCGAGATCCGCGTGCCCGACGCGGAACTCTACAAGCGCATCGAGACCCGCGCCGCCGAGACCGGCGGCGCCCGGGCCGACGACAACGCGGAGACGCTGAAGAAGCGTCTCGACGTCTATCATTCGCAGACCGCGCCGGTGCTGTCCTACTACGAGAAGCAGGGCATGCTGGACACCGTCGACGGTCTGCAGTCAATCGAAGCGGTGACGACGGAGATCACCAAGGTTCTGGACGGGAAAGAATAGGCCGGAGGCGGTTGACGGACAGACGCGCATTCGTATAATCGCGCGCCTTCAACGAGCTTCTGGTCTTCGGGCGGCCTTCGCCGCGCCTTCCCGGCTGCGTTATTTGAGGAGAGAGCAACGTGGCGCGTATTGCTGGTGTCAACATTCCGAGCGCGAAACGCGTGGAGATCGGTCTGACCTACATTCACGGAATTGGCTCGGCCAAGGCCCGGGAGATCTGCGACAAGATCGGGATCGCCCAGGAACGGCGCGTCAACGACCTGACCGACGCCGAGGTCATCCAGATCCGTGAGGTCATCGAGAGCGACTACATGGTCGAAGGCGACCTGCGTCGCGAGACCGCGATGAACATCAAGCGGCTGATGGACCTGAAGTGCTATCGCGGGCTCCGGCACCGCCGCAGCCTGCCTGTGCGCGGCCAGAGGACCCACACCAACGCCCGCACCCGCAAGGGGCCGGCCAAGCCGATCGCCGGCAAGAAGAAGTAGGATCCAGATGGCGAAGAAAGAAACACGCGTCCGCCGCCGCGAGCGGAAGAACATCACCAACGGCGTGGCTCACGTCCAGGCGTCGTTCAACAACACCCTGATCGCCATCACGGACGTTCAGGGCAATGCGATTTCCTGGTCGTCGGCCGGTTCCATGGGCTTCAAGGGCTCCCGCAAGTCGACGCCCTATGCGGCGCAGATGGCGGCGGAAGACGCCGGCCGGAAGGCCCAGGAGCATGGTGTGCGCATCCTCGAGGTGCAGGTGAAGGGGCCGGGTTCGGGCCGCGAGTCCGCGCTGCGCGCGCTGCAGGCGACCGGTTTCGAGATCACCTCGATCCGCGACGTGACCCCGATCGCCCACAATGGCTGCCGGCCGCGCAAGCGCCGCCGGGTCTGATGCGGGCGCTGGCGGCGGACCCTCCGCCGCCGGCAATATCCGACGCTCCGCCCGGTCCGGTCGGCGAAGCGGTCTGAGACTTTGAGATGAGGTGCGCCAAGTGATCCAGCGCAACTGGAAAGAACTGATCAAGCCGAACAAGCTTGAGATCAAGGGTGGGGACGATGTCTCCCGCCGCGCCACCGTCGTCGCCGAGCCCCTGGCCCGCGGCTTCGGCCTGACGCTCGGCAATGCGCTCCGCCGCGTGCTGCTGTCGAGCCTGCAGGGTTCGGCGGTCACCGCGATCCACATCGACAATGTCCTGCACGAGTTCTCCTCCATCGAGGGCGTGCGCGAGGACGTCACCGACATCGTGCTGAACATCAAGCAGCTGGCGCTAAAGATGCACGGCGACGGGCCGAAGCGGATTTCGCTGAAAGCCACCGGTCCGGGCCCTGTCTCGGCGGCCCAGATCGAAGCCGGCCACGACATCGACGTCCTCAATCCGGACCTGGTGCTGATGCATCTGGATGACGATGCGACCATCAGCATGGAGATGACCGTCGAGAACGGCTCCGGCTATGTCGCGGCGTCCTCCAACCGGCCCGACGACGCGCCGATCGGTCTGATTCCGGTCGACTCGCTGTTCTCCCCGATCCGCAAGGTGGCCTACAAGGTCGAGAACACCCGCGAGGGCCAGGTGCTGGACTACGACAAGCTGTCGATGGAGATCGTCACCAACGGCTCGATCTCGCCGGAGGACTCGGTCGCCTATGCCGCGCGCATCCTGCAGGACCAGCTCCAGCTCTTCATCAACTTCGAGGAGCCGCAGCGCGAGACGGTCGAGGAGAAGTCCAGCGAGCCCGAGATCAACCGCAACCTGCTGCGCAAGGTCGACGAGCTGGAACTGTCGGTGCGTTCGGCCAACTGCCTGAAGAACGACAACATCGTCTATATCGGCGACCTGATCCAGAAGACCGAGGCGGAGATGCTCCGGACCCCGAACTTCGGGCGCAAGTCGCTGAACGAGATCAAGGAAGTGCTGTCCCAGATGGGTCTGCGGCTGGGCATGGAAGTGCCGGGCTGGCCGCCGGACAACATCGAGGACCTGGCGAAGAAGCTGGAAGACAATTACTGAGGCCCGTTGAGGCCCCGAACGGGAAGGTTGCGGAACAATGCGTCATCGCAAGAAAGGCCGGCGGTTCAACCGCTCCGCTTCGCACCGCAAGGCGATGCTGGCGAACATGGCGAACGCTCTGATCAAGCATGAGCAGATCAAGACGACCCTGCCCAAGGCGAAGGATCTCCGCCCGGTGGTGGAGAAGCTGGTGACCCTGGCCAAGCGGGGCGGCCTGCACGCGCGCCGCCAGGCCTACGCCCAGCTGCCCGAGGAGCGGATCGTCGCCAAGCTGTTCGACGAACTGGCCGAGCGCTACAAGGACCGTCCCGGCGGCTATCTGCGCATCATCAAGGCCGGCTACCGCTATGGCGACTCCGCGCCGATGGCGATCATCGAGTTCGTCGACCGCAATGTGGACGCCAAGGGCGCCGATTCCGGTCCGGTCCCGGGCGACGACGAGGACGAGTTCGAAGACGCCGCCTGAACGGCCGGCATCCGGACGAGACGTGACGGAGGGGGGCGGACCGGCCACGGTCTGCCCCCTTCTGCGTATCGGGGAGGACGCATGCTGCGACTGGCGACGATACTGATCCTGCTTCTGGCCCCGGTGCTTTCGGCGGGCGCCGAGGAGGCGCGGCGGGCGCCCGGCGACCGCACGGAGATGATGCTTTCCTTCGCGCCGGTGGTGGAGAAGACGGCGCCCGCGGTGGTCAACATCTACGCCAAGCGCATGGTGCGCCGGCGCGCCAACCCCCTGCTTGACGACCCGTTCTTCCGCCGTTTCTTCGGCGACGCCTTCGGCGGCGGCGCGCGCGAGCAGGAGGTGCCCTCACTGGGCTCCGGGGTGATCGTCGATCCCTCGGGTCTGATCGTCACCAACGCGCATGTCATCGAGGACGCCGACGACATCACCGTGGTGCTGCACGACCGGCGGGAGTTCGCCGCCGAGATCGTGCTCACCGACAAGGAATCCGACCTGGCCGTACTGCGCCTGGAGCGCGAGGATCTGGATCTGCCGGTGCTGGCCTTCCGGGACTCCGACACGCTGAAGGTGGGCGACATCGTGCTGGCGATCGGCAACCCCTTCGGCGTGGGCCAGACGGTGACCAGCGGCATTGTCTCGGGCCTGGGGCGCAGCCGCGTGACCGGCGCCGGTGGGCCGCAGAACTTCATCCAGACCGATGCAGCGATCAATCCCGGCAATTCCGGCGGCGCGCTGGTGACCCTCGACGGCCGGCTGGCCGGCATCAACACGGCGATCTTCTCCCGCTCGGGCGGCAGCCACGGCATCGGCTTCGCCATTCCCGCCGCCCTGGTGCGCGCCGTGGTCGAGGGCGCGCGCTCGGGCCGGGGGATCGTCCGGCCCTGGATCGGCATGAGCGGCCAGGAGCTGACCGCCGACATCGCCGAAGGGTTGGGGCGCGCGCGCCCTGGCGGCGTTCTGGTGGCCGACATCTATCCCGGCGGTCCCGCCGAACGCGCCGGGCTGCAGACCGGCGACGTCATCCTCGCCTTCGACGGCCGGCCGGTGGCGAACCCGGCCGATTTCCAGTTCCGCCTCGCCACCCGGTCGGTGGGCGACGTCGTCGATCTGGACGTCTGGCGCCGCGGCAGCGCACTGGACGTGCAACTGCCGCTGCAGCGGGCGCCGGAGGTGCCGCCGCGCAACGTCACGCTGCTTGAGGAAGCGCATCCCCTGCAGGGCGCCGAACTCGCCAACCTTTCGCCGGCCCTGATCGAGGAGATCGGCTTCGCCGGCCCGGACCGCGGCGTGGTCGTGCTTCGCGTCCGGCGCGGCTCCCAGGCCGCGCGGCTCGGCGTCCGGCCCGGCGACGTCATCGTCGACGTGAACGGCCGGCGGGTCTCGCTGGTCCGGGAGGTCGAACCGCTGCTGCTCGCGGTGCGCGAACGCTGGGCCATCCGTCTCCGCCGCGATGGCAGCGATTACGTCCTCCGGGCCAGGCGGGGCTGATGGCGGAAAGCCTGTTCGAGGCGGCGGGGGTGGGCGATGGGGGCACCCGGCCGCTGGCCGACCGGCTCCGCCCCGAGACTCTCGCCGACGTCGTGGGTCAGGAGCATCTGACCGGCCCGGAAGGACCGATCGGGCGCATGGCGGCCCAGGGCAGGCTGGGCTCGATCGTGCTCTGGGGTCCGCCGGGGACCGGCAAGACCACCATCGCGCGGCTCCTGGCGCGTTCCGTGGACCTCGAGTTCGTGCAGCTCTCGGCGGTCTTCTCCGGCGTCGCCGACCTGCGCAAGGCCTTCGAGGAAGCGCGCCAGCGCCGCCGCGACGGCCGCGGCACGCTGCTCTTCGTCGACGAGATCCACCGCTTCAACCGCGCCCAGCAGGACGGCTTCCTGCCGGTGGTGGAGGACGGCACCATCGTGCTGATCGGGGCGACGACCGAGAACCCGTCCTTCGAACTCAATCCCGCCCTGCTCTCGCGCTGTCAGGTGCTGGTGCTGCGCCGTCATGACGACGTCTCGCTGGAACGGCTGCTGGACCGTGCGGAGGCGGTAGAGGGAAAGCCCCTGCCGGTCACCGGGGACGGGCGTCTGGCGCTGAAGGCGATGGCCGACGGCGACGGACGCTACCTGCTCAACCTGGCGGAGGAGCTCTACCGCATCGCGCCGGACGAGCCGCTCGACCCGGCGGGGCTGGCGGAGTCGCTGCAGCGCCGCGCGCCGCTCTACGACAAGGCGCAGGAGAGCCACTACAACCTGATCAGCGCGCTGCACAAGTCGCTCAGGGGCTCGGACGCCGACGCCGCGCTCTACTGGATGGCGCGCATGCTGGCCGGCGGGGAGGATCCGCTCTATATCGCGCGGCGGCTGGTGCGCTTCGCCTCCGAGGATGTGGGCCTGGCCGACCCGGAAGCGCTGCACCAGACCCTCGCCGCCAAGGACGCCTACGATTTCCTGGGTTCGCCCGAGGGCGAGCTGGCGCTGGCGCAGGCGGCGATCTATCTCGCCACCGCGCCCAAGTCGAACGCCGCCTACAAGGCCTTCGGTGCGGCCTCGCGCTCGGCCCGGACGACCGGCTCGCTGAATCCGCCCATGCACATTCTCAATGCGCCGACGAAGATGATGAAACAGCTCGGCTATGGCGATGGCTACGCCTATGACCATGACACGTCGGAGGGCTTCTCGGGCCGCAACTACTTTCCCGACGGGATGACGCGGGAACGGTTCTACAACCCCGTCGAACGGGGCTTCGAACGCGAGATCGCCAAGCGCCTCGCCTACTGGGACCGCCTGCGGCGCGAGAAGACGCGGGAGGACGGTGATGGGTGATACGTCTCGGGAGGCTCGCCAATGAACGCGGTGATCGCGGTGGCGCTCGGCGGCGCGCTCGGCGCGCTCGGCCGCTATGGCGTGCAGGCGCTGATGCTGCGCCATTTCGGCGCGGGGTTCCCGCTGGGCACGCTGACCGTCAATGTCGCAGGCAGCCTGCTGATGGGTTTTCTCGTGCACCTGCTGGTGGCGCGCGGCGCCTCGCCGGAACTGAAAAGCTTCCTGCTGATCGGCTGCCTCGGCGCACTGACCACCTTCTCGACCTTCTCGCTGGATGCGGTGAGCCTCTACGAGCGGGGCGCGATGGGACTGGCCGCGCTCTACGTCGGCGCTTCGGTGGTGCTGTCGATCGGGGCGCTGTTCGCCGGCGTCTCGCTCGCGCGCATGGTCGCGCCATGAGCGGTGTTCGCCAGGAGCGGGTGAAACGCGACGAGGACGGCATGCGCCTCGACCGATGGTTCCGCGCCCGCTTCCCCGAAGTGACCCAGGGCCGGCTGCAGAAGATGCTGCGCAAGGGCGAGATCCGTCTCGACGGCGGACGGGTGAAGGCCGACCAGCGCGTCGCCTCGGGCCAGACCGTGCGCGTGCCGCCGCTGGGCGATGCGCCGCCGTCGGCGCCGAAGGACCGCGATGGCGGCGTCAGCGAAGCCGACCGCAAGGCGGTCATGGCGATGGTGATCTACCGCGACCCGGAGGTGATCGTCCTGAACAAGCCTGCCGGGCTGGCGGTGCAGGGCGGCACGCGCGTCGGCCGTCATGTCGACGCCATGCTGCCGGCGCTGCAGTTCGACGCCGGGGAGCCGCCGCGGCTGGTCCACCGTCTCGACAAGGACACCTCCGGCGTTCTGGTGCTGGCGCGGACCCGTCAGGCGGCGCAATGGCTGACCCGCGCCTTCCGCGACCGCGACACGGAGAAGACCTACTGGGCGATCACGGTGGGCGTGCCGCGCCCCCGCCGGGGCGAGATCGACCTGCGCCTTTCCAAGGAAGGCGGGCCGAGGGGCGAGCGCGTCGAGCCGGTGCCCGAGGGCGGCCAGAGGGCCATTTCCCACTTCACGGTGATCGACGAAGCCGGCACGCGGGCGGCCTGGCTGGCCATGCGTCCGGTCACCGGCCGCACCCACCAGCTCCGCGTCCACGCGGCAGCCATCGGCTGCCCCGTCATCGGCGACGGCAAGTATGGCGGCGAGAAGGCGCATCCAGGCGGCTTTGCGCCGACGCTGCACCTGCATGCGCGGCGCATCGTGCTGGCGCGGCCGGACGGGCGGAAGCTGGATGTCACCGCCGATCCGCCGAAGGCGTTCCTGGAAGGGCTGGACCTGCTCGGCTTCGATCCGAACGATCCCGAGGCCACCATCGACTGGGCCGAGCTGGCGGAGGAGTAGGCGCGTGCCCTACGCCGCCGGCATGGGCATCAGCGTCGCCTCGCGGCGCTCATAGGGCGTGAAGCCGATCCGCTGGTACATGGGCAGGGCCGAGGGATGGTCGGCGGTGCAGGTGTTGACCGTGACCCGGTCGGGTTCGCGCGACCACAGCTCGCTCACCGCCCAGTGCAGGAACCACGGCCCCAGCTTCTGGCCGATGAATTCCGGCATCAGCCCGAAATAGGCGAGGTCGGCGCGCGCCGGGAGCTCGCGGAAATCCAGCTCGGCAAAGCCCGCCGGCACGCCGCGCACGTAGAGCACCATGATATCGACCGCCTCGTCCTGGACGATGGCGGCGAGGCTCTCGTCGGAGAGCCAGCGCCGCTCGGTCCAGGTCCAGGCCGCGCCGACGGTGTTGTAGAGATAGCGGTAGAAGTGGACGGTCGGCCGTTCGGCGCGCATCACGGCATGCGGGACCAGCGGCTTCGGCGGTGCGGGCCGCACGGGCGGCGTGTCCATCTCCAGGAAGGTGATGGTGACCGGGATGCCGGATCGATCCGCCCCGCTCATCGCGACACGGGCGTGTCCTCGCGCCCGCCCCATTCGGTCCAGGAACCGTCATAGACCGCCGTCTGGCGGTGGCCCGTCAGATGCAGGCCGAGCGCCAGCACGCAGGCGGTCACCCCGGAGCCGCAGGTGGTGACCACCGGTTTCTTCAGGTCGACGCCGGCGTCCTCGAAGGCCTGGCGCAGTTCCGGCCCCTCCTTGAAGGTGCCGTCCTCGCGGAACAGGCGCTGATAGGGGAGGTTCAGGCTGTGGGGGATGTGGCCCGACCGCAGGCCCTCGCGGGGCTCCGGCTCCGTACCCCTGAAGCGGCCTTCGGCGCGGGCGTCCACCACCTGCTCGCGGTTGCGGTTCACGTTCGCCTTCATCTGCTCCAGGTCGCGGACCAGGAAGCTGTTGAAACGCGCCGAGAGATGCCGTTCGCGTGGCACGTCGGGCAGGTTGTCGAGCGGGCGGCCCTCTGCCTTCCACTTGGGCAGGCCGCCGTCGAGCACCGAGACGTCGTCATGGCCGAAGACGCGGAACATCCACCAGGCGCGGGCCGCCGCGGTGCAGCCGCCGCCGTCATAGACCACGATGCGGACGCCGTCGCCCAGGCCCAGCCTGCGGCAGCGCGAGGAGAACTTCTCCGGGCTCGGCAGCATGTGCGGCAGGTCGCTGTCGGTGTCGGCGATATCGTCGATGTCGAAATGGACGGCGCCCGGAATATGCTCGGCGCGGAACTCCGCCTTCGGATCGCGGCCGAGCTGGGGCATGTACCAGGAAGCGTCGACCACGCGGACATCCGGCGCGTTCATGTGCCGGGCGAGCCACTCGGTCGAGACCAGGGATTGCGGATTGGCGTAGGACATCTGGACTTCCCTATTCGGCGAACTGGATGCTGACGCGGCGGTTCTGGCGGCCCTTCTTCTCGATCTTGCGGACCTCGACGGGGCCGATCTCGCCGGTCCGGCGGACATGGGTCCCGCCGCAGGGCTGCAGGTCGCGGCCCTCGATCTCGATCAGGCGGACATGGCCCGCGCCGGTCGGCGGCTTCACCGACATGGTCTTGACCAGTTCGGGCGTCGCTTCCAGCTCGGCGTCGGTGATCCAGCGGAAGCCCACCGCGTCGTCGGCCCGGACCAGGTCGTTCAGCTTCTGCGTGATCTCGTCCTTGTCGAGGGTCGCTTCGGGGATGTCGAAGTCCAGGCGCGACTTCTCAGCGCCGACCTGGCCGCCGGTGACGGGGAAGGGCAGCACGGCCGACAGCAGGTGCAGGCAGGAATGCATGCGCATGTGGGCGTAGCGCCGCTGCCAGTCGATCTCGGCGGTGACCGTCTCACCGGGTCCGGGCGCGGTCTCGCCCTCGGCGGGCACGTGGACGATCTCGTCCGCGCCCTCGCCCTTCACCGCGGTCGCGATGCGGACCTCGCCGCCATCGGCCAGACGCAGCACGCCGCTGTCGCCGGGCTGGCCGCCGCCGGTGGGATAGAAGACGGTGCGGTCGAGGACGATGCCGCCGCGGTCGTTGACCGCCACCACGGTCGCCTCGCACGACTTCAGATAGGCGTCGTCGCGGAAGAGCAGTTCGGTCATGTCGGCCTCCCCGGATCGGCTGCTGCCTCTGGGGAGATCGATTAGGCCAACCAGGGCGGCGTGGGCAAGCCCTTACTCTCGAGGAAGGCGGGATTGTAGAGGCGGCTGAAATAGCGCTCGCCGCCGTCGCAGAGCACGGTGACGATGGTGTGGCCCGGGCCCATGTCCTTCGCCATGCGGACCGCGCCGGCGACGTTCATCCCGCTGGACCCGCCCAGGATCAGCCCCTCGTCCTGCGCCAGGTCGAAGACCGTTTCCATCATCTCCGTGTCGGATATGCGGTAGGGCAGGTCGACATCCAGCCCCTCCAGGTTGGCCGTGATCCGGCCCTGGCCGATGCCTTCGGAGATCGAGCTGCCCTCGGCCTTCAGTTCGCCATGGGCGTAGTAGTGCCAGAGCGCCGCGCCGTGCGGGTCGGCCAGGCCGATCTTCACGCCCTTCTTCCGCTCCCTCAGCGCCTGGGCGACGCCGGCCAGCGTGCCGCCGGAGCCGACGGCGCAGACGAAGCCGTCGACCCTGCCGTCCGTCTGATCGAAGATCTCCGGACCGGTGGTCTCGTAATGGCCCTGGCGGTTGGCGACATTGTCGAACTGGTTGGCCCAGATCGCGCCTTCCGGATTCTCCGCAGCCAGTTCCTCGGCCAGGCGGCCGGAATATTTCACGTAGTTGTTCGGGTCCCTGTAGGGGACGGCCGGCACCTCGCGCAGGTCGGCGCCGCAGATGCGCAGCATCTGCTTCTTCTCGTCGCTCTGGGTCTCGGGGATGACGATGACGCAGCGATAGCCGCGCGCCGCGGCGACCAGCGACAGGCCGATGCCGGTATTGCCCGCCGTGCCCTCGACGATGGTGCCGCCGGGCTTCAGCAGTCCCCGGCGCTCGGCGTCGGTGATGATGGCCAGCGCCGCGCGGTCCTTCACCGACCCGCCGGGATTGAGGAACTCGGCCTTGCCGAGGATCTCGCAGCCGGTTTCCTCCGACGCCTTGCGCAGGCGGATCAGCGGCGTGTTTCCAATGGTGCCGACAAAGCCGTTCTTGATACCCATGATTTTTCCGTGGAATTCCTGTTCCTCGCCCAATGGCGGGTATTTAGGGCGATCCACAGCGTCGGTAAAGCTCCGGCTTCCCGCCGCCGCCACAAAGAGTGGACGGACGCCCGCGAACCGGTCAGCTGGCCTTCACCTGCTGATACGCTTCGAGGGCGCGTCCCCGCGCCTGGCCGTGATCGACGATGGGGCGGGGATAGGTCTCGCCGAGACGGACGCCCGCGGCGTCGAGAACCTCCGCCGGCGCCTTCCAGGGCGCGTGAATGTGCTTCGCCGGCAGCGCCCCGAGCTCCGGCACCCAGCGGCGGATGTAGTCGCCGTCCGGGTCGTGGTCCTCGGACTGCTTCGCGGGGTTGAAGATGCGGAAATAGGGCGCGGCGTCGGCGCCGGAGCCCGCCACCCACTGCCAGCCCGCGGCGTTGTTGGCGAGATCGGCGTCGCAGAGCGTGTCCCAGAACCACTTCTCCCCTTCGCGCCAGTCGATCAGCAGGTCCTTGATCAGGAAGCTGGCGGCGACCATGCGCACCCGGTTGTGCATGTAGCCGGTGGCCCAGAGCTCCCGCATGCCGGCGTCGACAAGCGGATAGCCTGTGCGGCCTGCCTGCCAGGCTGCGAGTGCTTCCGGGTCATCGGCCCAGGGGAAACCGTCGAAACGCGCCCGCCAGTTCGCTTCCGGCAGGTCGGGCCAGTGCCAGAGCAGGTGGTGGCTGAACTCCCGCCAGATGACCTCGGCGCGGAACTTCGCCGCACCCGGCACGCCCGATCGCTCCCGGTGGTCCAGCGCGCGCCAGATCCGGCGGACCGAGATCTCGCCGAAATGGAGGTGCGGTGAAAGACGGGAGGTGACATCGCGCGCCGGCGCATCCCGCCCCGCCGCATAGTCGTCCAGCTTCTCGTCCAGGAAGGTCTCGAAACGGGCCCTGGCGCCGGCCTCGCCGGGCGTCCATGCCTCTCGCAACCCGCCTGCCCAGTCGGGCTTCGCGGGCGTCAGACCCCAGTCGGCGAGTTCGTCGCTGGCCGGCCAGCGGCCGGGAACGGCGATGCGCTCCGGCGGCGGCAGGGGCTCGGCCGGCGGCCCGGCGGCGAGGCAGGCCTTCAGGAAGGGCGTGAAGACCTTGTAGGGCTCGCCCGCGCCGGCCGCGATGGTCCAGGGCTCGAAGGCGAGATTGCCGGGAAAGCTGCGGACGTCGAGACCGCGGTCCTTCAGCGCGGTCTTGATCCGCCGGTCGCGAGCGACCGCCCAGGGGTCGTAGAGCCGGTTCCACGTGACCGCGTCGGCGCCGGTCTCCTCGATCACCGCGTCCATGGCGTCGTCTGCGCGGCCCCGGCGCAGGATCAGGCGGTTGTTGCGCCTGTGCATCTCCGTCGCCAGCGCTTCGAGGGAATGGTGCAGCCACCAGCGCGAGGCGCCGCCCATGCGCCACGGGCCCGGGCTCTCGTCATCCAGGATGAAAAGCGCGATGACCGGCCGGCCTGAGCGGGCCGCGGCGTCGAGGCCGGGATTGTCGTCGAGGCGCAGGTCGCGGCGGAACCAGTGGAGGATGGGCTTCTCGGACAGTTCGGGCCTCCGGCGGTCAGACGATCCGGGCGCGCACCTCCCCCAGCAGGCTGTGGCGGTAGATCAGCGTCTGGCCTACGGCCGGAAAGCGGGTGCGGATCACGGTGCCGGTCAGGATCCAGTCGCCCGCGCGCAAGGTCTCGCCGCGTGCGGTCATCTCGTCGGCCAGAAAGCGCAGGCCGGCATAGGGGTGGCCCATGGCGTCGCGGCCCTCGCCGCGCCCGGCCTCGACGCCATCCTCTTCCAGCACAGCGGTGGCCGCGGCCAGGTCCGCCGGCGCGGCGGGCGGGTGAACCTCTCCCAGCACCATGCCGCCGTTCCAGGCGTTGTCGGCGATCAGGCTGAAGGCGTCGAGCGTCCCGTAGTCGGCGTTGCGGTCGTCGGCGATCTCGAAGGTCGCGGCGCAGGCGTCGACGGCCTGGATGATCGCCGCTTCGGCGAACGGCGCGCCGCCGGGGGCCAGATCGCGGCCAAGGCGCAGGGCGACCTCGCATTCGATGCAGACCCGGCCATGATCTGCGGCGCTGATCTCGGCCGGGCTCTCAAGGATGGCCGGCGCGGCGATGCGGCCGCCGACGGCGCGGTCGATGCCGACCATCTGCTGCATGGTCTCCGCCGTCAGCGCGATCTTCCAGCCGTGCATGGCCCGGCCCCGCTTCTCCAGACGGGCGACGAAGGCGCGCTGGATGTCATAGGCGCCGGCGAGGTCTGCGGGCCGGAAGCGGTCGGGCAGGGGCTCGTAGCGCCGTCCCGCCCGATGGGCCTCGTCCAGCCAGGTGGCCGCCTCGTCGGCGTGGTCGAACCGGGCCATCGTACTCTCCTCTTCTGTCGTCTCAGCCGCCGATATGGCGGAGCAGCGCGGCGTTGACCTTGGCCGGAACTTCCTCGGCCAGGAAGTGGCCCGCGCCCGGAATCTCGTGGAATGCGTAGGGGGCGTCGACGAATCCGCCAGTGCCCTCGGCGGCCATGCGGCCGACGCTCATGTCCTCGTTGCCCCAGATGTAGAGCGTCGGCACGGTGACCTTCGGCGCATCCGCCACGGCGAGCGTGGAGCCGCCGCCGAAGGCCGCGCGGTACCAGTTGAGCGCCGCGTCCAGCGCGGCCCGTTCGCCCAGCACCGAAAGGTGCGCGGCCGCCGTCTCGTCGGACATGCGGCGCTTCGCCGGCGGGCCGCCGCCATCGTCCTGGCCGAACAGCCCCCGGGCGTTCTCGAAGATCAGGGTGTTGCGCAGCGCCTTCGCGTCGTCGGCCAGCAGACGGTCCGCCATCTCCGGATCCTGGAACGCCTTGTGGTGGCGCGAGCGCGAGGCCTGTCCGGCGTCGGCCTTGAAGGCGCGCGCGAAGGCCGCCGGATGCGGCCGCGACAGCACCGTCAGCGTCTTCAGGCGTTCCGGATGCGCGATCGCCGTCAGCCAGGCGATCTGGCCGCCCCAGTCGTGGCCCACCAGGTGGAAGCGGTCCGCGCCCGTGGCGTCGGCGAGGGCGATGACGTCGCCGACGATCAGGTCAACGTGATAGCTGTCGACGCCCTGCGGACGCGCCCCGGCGGAATAGCCGCGCTGGTCCGGTGCGATGGCGCGGAAGCCGGCCCCGGCGACGGCCGCGATCTGCGCGCGCCAGCTGTGGCGGGAGTTCGGAAAGCCGTGCAGGAAGATCACCCGCTCGCCGTCCGCCGGCCCGTCGACATCGGCAGTGTAGCCGAAGCCGCCCGCCCTGATTTCCGTGGTCTCGATCATGCCGCCCTCCCCGCCCGCGCATCATGGCGCGGCGCGGCCTGCCGGGCAATTCCTGCCGCCGACGCGATGCGGGCCAGCGCAAGTCATTGAAATCATGTCTTCCGAAGCTGGCGCATCCATTGCGTTGTCCGCCGCAACGACCGAACAGGGAGACGATCATGACCCGCACCGCCCGCCTGTCCAGCAACTCCGTCATCTGGGCCGCGAACCATCTGGTCGACTGTCATGGCGACGACGCGCCGGGTCTGGCGCAGGCGCGCACCGCCGAGATGGAGCTCGAAGGCCGCTCCGATCTCGCCGCCATCTGGCAGATGGTGGAGCGCACCGTCGCCGCCCTTCTGGACTGCAGGGAGGAGCGCGAGCCCCTCTTCCACTGAGGCGCCGCGCCCGGCGATCCGCTGCCGGTCTGCCCGCGTACCTGTCGGTAGATCATGCGAATTGTGATATAGGACGGCCATGAACGACCGTTCGAGGTCCGGCAGTTGAATAGAAGAGTAGCGCTGCTGTTGCAGGCCGGTGTTTCGCTGGCGCTCGTCGCCGCTGCGATATGGGTGGTCAAGGAGCGCGAGGCCGCCCTCGCCTATCTCGGTTTCGACCACACGAAGCCCGTCCAGGCGCAGACCGGGGCGGAGCCGGGTATTCCCGTCATCGTCGCCGCGGTCACCGGCCGTCCGGACGACGTGCGCGTCCGGGCCGTGGGGACCGGCGGCGCCGTGCGCTCGGTCACTGTCCGCGCCCAGGTTCCCGGCCAGGTCGAACGGATCCTGTTCGACGCCGGCACCGTCGTCGGGGATGGCGATCCGCTGGTGCGTCTCGACGACCGTCAGGAACAGCTCGCGCTGGAACTCGCCGAGGTCCGGCTGAGGGACGCGGAGCGCAATGTCGAGCGTCTGCGCCAGCTCCGGGACCGGGGCTCCGCCGCGGGCGTGACCCTGGAAGATTCGGAAACCGCTGCGGCGCTGGCCCGGATCGAGCGCGACCAGGCCGCCTCCGCATTGTCGAAGCGCACCGTCCGTGCGCCCTTCGCCGGCGTCACCGGCCTGCCGCTTGTCGACACGGGGTCCCGCATCGACGAACAGACGCCGATCACCAGCCTGGACAACCGCTCCTCGATCCGGGTGCGGTTCGACGTGCCCGAAGAATATCTCTCCCGTCTGCCCATCGGCAGCATCGTGGAGGCGCGGACGCCGGCCTGGCCGGCCCGCAGTTTCGAGGGCACCGTGGTGGAGATCGACAGCCGCATCGATCCGCTGTCGCGCACCGCGCCGGTGCGTGCGGAGATTCCCAATGCCGAGGACCTGCTCCGCCCCGGCATGTCCTTCGAGGTCGTCGCCAGCCTGCCCGGCGAGGTCCGCGCCGCGGCGCCGCAGCTCGCCCTGCAGTGGGAGCGCGGCGGCGCCTATGTCTGGCGGGTGAGGGACGGCGTCGCCGAGCGCGCCGAAGTGCGGCTCATCGGCCGCGAGAAGGGTCTCGCCCTGCTGGAAGGCGACATCGCGCCGGGCGATCTGGTGGTCGTCGAGGGCGTGCAGCGTCTCAGGCCCGGCCGGCCGGTACGCTTGCTGGGCCAGACGGCATCGGCCGGGGGAGAAGGGACGTGAGCGGCCAGGGCGGACTGGCGGGACTGAGCGTCCGGCGGCCGCTGCTGGCCATCGTCCTGAACCTGCTGATCATCATCGCCGGCGTCGCGGCACTGATGGGTGTCGAAGTGCGCGAACTGCCCAACGTCGACCGCCCCGTGGTCAGCGTGCGCGCCGACTTCCCCGGCGGCTCGCCCGAGACCATCGACGCCGAGGTGACCAGTGTGCTGGAGAGCGCCGTCGCCCGGGTCAACGGTGTCGTCAATGTCCGGTCCTCTTCGGAAGAGGACAATTTCCGCATCCGCATCGAGTTCCGCCCCGACGTGGACCTTGTCGACGCCGCCAACGACGTCCGCGAGGCCGTCAGCCGCGTCGTCAACCGCCTCCCCGCGGGCGTCGAGGACCTGTTCGTGGTCAAGGCCGACGCCGACGCCAGCCCGATCATCGATCTCGCCATCTCCAGCGACAGCCTGCCGGTGGAGGCGCTTACCGAGGTGATCGAGAACGAGATCACGCCGGCCTTCACCTCCATCGAGGGCGTTGCCGACCTCAGTCTGTTCGGCGAGCGGGAGAAGGTGCTGCGGGTCGCCGTCGACCCGCTGCTGCTGGCCAGCCACGGCCTCTCCATCGCCGACGTCTCCCGCGTGCTGCAGAGCGCGCAGCTCGACGTTCCCGCCGGCAGCTTCTCCTCCGGCGATCAGGACGTCATCGTCCGCGCCGACGCCTCGGTCTCCGATGTCGCCGGCCTCGAGGCGCTGGTGCTGCGCGGGCCGGTGCGGCTGGGCGACGTCGCCGAGGTCTTCTTCTCGCCGGCCGAGCCGCTTTCCGTGGTGCGTCTTGACGGCCGCGAGGTCATCAATGTCGGCGTCATCCGTCAGGCCCGCGCCAACACCGTCGCCATCTCCCGCGACGTCAAGCGCGTCGTCGCCGCGCTGAACGCGCGCTTCCCGGACCTCACCATCGAAACCATCTCCGACGACGCCGTCTTCATCGAGGGCGCGATCGAGGAGGTGCTGATCAGCCTCGGCTTCGCGGTCGTCATCGTCGTCACCGTGGTGGCGCTGTTCATCCGCAGCCTGGGCGCGACGCTGATCCCGATGACGACGATTCCCGTCGCCCTGATCGGCGCCGTGGCCGGCATCTGGCTGATGGGTTTCTCGATCAACCTGATCACGCTGCTGGCGCTGGTGATCGCGACCGGCCTGGTCGTCGACGACTCCGTCGTCGTGCTGGAGAACATCCAGCGCCGCCGGCGGGAGGGAATGAAGGCCCGCGCGGCCGCCGTCCTCGGCGCGCGCCAGGTGTTCTTCGCGGTCATCGCCACCACGGCGGTGCTGGTGTCCGTCTTCGTGCCGATCTCCTTCCTGCCGTCGACCGCGGGGCGGCTGTTCAGCGAATTCGGCTTCGTCCTCGCGGTGACGGTGATCCTGTCCTCCTTCGTGGCGCTCAGTCTCTGTCCCATGATCGCTTCCCGCCTGCCGGGGCTGGGCCGGGCGCCCGCGCAGCGGGGGCCGCTGGCGCTGGCCGGCGCGGGACTTGCCGCCCTCTACGACAAGGCGCTGACGGCGTCGCTGGCGGCGCCGCTGGTGACCGTCACGGTCTTCGGCCTGATCGCCGGCTCGGCGGCGCTGGTCTTCGGCCAGCTCGGCGAGGAACTCGCGCCGGCCGAGGACCGCGGCGAGGTCAATGTCCGCCTGCAGGGTCCGGACGGCACCGGCCTCGACTATACCGACCGCCAGGTCGAGCAGGTGGAGGCGCTGTTCCGCCCCTGGGTGGAGCGTGGCGTGGTGCGCAACGTCTTTTCGGTCACCGGCAGCTATGACCTCAACCGCGGACAGATCGATGCCGCGCTGATCCCCTGGGAAGCGCGCGAGGTCGGACAGGCCGAGATCGAAGCCGCCATCTCGCCGGCCCTGAAGGACATCGCCGGCGCCAATGTGGGCATCCGCCGCGGCAACAGCCTGGGGCTGCGCGGCTCCGAAAGCGGTATCAACTTCGCGCTCACCGGCGCCAATTACCCGCGCATTGCTGCCGTCGCCGACGAATTCGCCCTGGCGGTGCAGCGCGAGATCCCGCAACTCGACAATGTCCGCATCGAGTACCAGTCCACCCAGCCGCAGCTCAGCGTGCTCATCAACCGCAGCCGCGCCGCCGATCTCGGCGTGGCGATGGAGGATCTGGCCGCCACCGTGCGTGCGCTGGTCGACGGCGACGAGGTGGCCGAGCTGACCGTGGACGACCGTGCGATACCGGTCATCCTGGAATCGAAGACCGGCGTCGTGACCGATCCATCGGACCTGCTGAACCTCTACGTGCCCGCCGCCGACGGCCGGCTGACGCCGCTGTCCCAGCTGGTCACCTTCCGCGAGGAGGGCGTTGCCGCCGAACTCGACCGCCACGGCCAGCGCCGCGCGATCGAGATCCGCTCCGACCTGCCGCCGACCCTCTCCCAGCGGGAGGCCGTCGACAGCATCCGCGAACTGGCCGCCGAGCGTCTGCCCGGCGACATCGGCCTGCTGTTCCTCGGCGAGGCGGCGACGCTGGAGGAGACGACCTCCGACGTGCAGATCACCTACGTCATCGCGCTGGTGGTCATCTTCCTGGTGTTGGTGGCGCAGTTCGAGAGCCTCACCAGCGCGCTGATCGTCATGGCGACCGTGCCCTTCGGCGTCGGCGCCGCCGTTTATGCGCTGTGGCTGACCGGCACGACGATCAACATCTACAGCCAGATCGGCGTGCTGCTGCTGGTCGGAGTCATGGCCAAGAACGGCATCCTGATGGTGGAGTTCGCCGACCAGTTGCGAGACCGCGGCGCGTCGGTGCGCGAGGCCGCCCGCGAAGCCGCGCGCATCCGCTTCCGCGCCATCGGCATGACCATGGTCTCGACGGTGCTGGCCGGCCTGCCGCTGATTCTGGGCGCCGGCCCGGGCTCCGAGGCGCGCGGGGCCATCGGCTGGGTGGTCTTCGGCGGTCTCGGCCTGGCGGCGGTCTTCACCCTGCTGCTGACGCCGGCCGTCTACGTCCTGCTCGCCTGGATGGCGAAGCCTCGCGGCGATGCCGCGAAGGCTCTGGAGGAGGAGCTGGCCGAGTCCGAACGGCCGCGCATGGCGCCCGACGCGGCGGATTGAGCGTCCGCCCCCTCCGGGACTTGATCCCGGAGCCCAGCCCTGCGGAACCGCGTATTCTGGGTCCCGGGGTCAAGCCCCGGGACGGGAGTGGATATCTCGGAGGCAGGGGCGGGGGTCGAGTTCCCTCTGCAGCAACTAGAGCCGCAGCACTCCGTAGCCGTCGGTGCCGAAGGGCGCGTTGAGGCTCGCCTGGATCGCCAGTCCCAGCGCGTTGCGGGTGTCGCGCGGATCGATCATGCCGTCGTCCCAGATCTCGGACGTCGACCACCAGGCGCTGGCCTGCTGGCGATAGTCGCGGGCGACGCTTTCGAAGATCTCGTCGATCTCCTTCTGGTCCGGATCCTCGCCCAGGCGCTTGAGCTGGGCGATCTTGATTTCAGCCAGGGTCTTGGCCGCCTGCTCCTCGCCCATGACCGAGATGCGGTGGTTGGGCCATGAGAACAGGAAGCGCGGATCGAAGGCGCGCCCGCACATGCCGTAATTGCCGGCGCCGAAGCTGCCGTTGGTCATCACGGTGAACTTCGGCACCTTGGAGTTGGTCTGCACCATGATCATCTTGGCGCCGTCCTTGGTGATGCCGGCCATCTCGTAGTCGCGGCCCACCATGAAGCCGGTGATGTTCTGCAGGAAGACCAGCGGCGTGTTGTTCTGGTTGCAGAGCTCCATGAAGTGCGTGGCCTTCAGGGTCGAGTCGTTGAACAGCACGCCGTTGTTGCCGAGGATGCCGACCTTGTAGCCCCAGATATGGGCGAAGCCCGCGACCAGGGTGGTGCCGTAGTCGGGCTGGTATTCCAGGAAGCGGCTGCCGTCGACGAGCCGAGCGATGACCTCGCGCATGTCGAACTGGATCTTCACGTCGTCGGGGATGACGCCCAGCAGCTCGTCGGGGTCGTAGTACGGTTCCTCGAAGTCCTGGCGCTGGATCGGCGTCTTCGGCGCGCGCTCCCACTGGGCGACGATTTCCCGGCCGAGATCGATGGCGTGGCGCTCGTCGTCGGCGGCGAAGTCGACCGTGCCGGAAATCTGGGTGTGCAGGTCCGCGCCGCCGATCTCGTCGGCCGTGTGCTCCTCGCCGGTCGCCGCCTTGACCAGCGGCGGTCCGCCCAGGAAGACGCCGCCATTGCCGCGCACCATGATCGAATAGTCGCTCAACGCCGGGATGTAGGCGCCGCCTGCGGTGCAGTGGCCGAAGACGAGAGCGAGCTGCTTGCAGGCGAGCTTCGAGAGCGTCGACTGGTTGCGGAAGATGCGACCGGCGTAATAGCGGTCGGCGAACAGCGTCGACTGCAGCGGCAGGAAGCCGCCCGCCGAGTCGCAGAGATGGACCACGGGCAGGCGGTTCTCGATGGCGATGTCGAGGCAGCGGACGATCTTCTTGATCGACAGCGGATACCAGGCGCCGCCTTTCACCGAGGGATCGTCGGCGCGGATGATGACCTCGCGGCCCGAGACCGTGCCGATGCCGACCACCTGGCCTGCGCCCGGCGCGCCGCCGTCATAGGCCTGGTTGGCGGCCAGCGTGGAGAGCTCGAGGAACGGCGTGCCCGGATCGAGCAGCAGGTCGATCCGCTCCCGCGCCGTCATCTTGCTCTGGCGCGTCAGCCGGTCGATATCGCGCTGGGGCCGCTGGAACCGGGCGGCGTCTTGCGCCTCGCGGAACTCGGCGATCATCTTCTCGTTGTGGGCGCGGAAGCGCTTGTAGTCGTCCGAGGCGGTGGAGACGCGGCTCTGGATACGGTTCATTCCTCCTCCTCCGCGGCAAAGGTGACGAGCGGCGCGCCCTTGTTGAAGGTGCCGCCCTGCTCGACATGGACCTCGCCGATCGTGCCGTCATGGGTCGCGATGATGGTGGTCTGCAGCTTCATGGATTCGATCACCATCAGCGTCTGCCCCTCGCTCACGGTGTCGCCCGCGGCGCAGGACAGCGAGACAACCGTGCCCGGCATGGCCGCCGTGACCACCTCGGCGCCGCCGGCCTCCATCGCCGTGCGGTCGGGATCGCGCACCTCCACCTCGACGACCCGGTCGGCCAGCTTGAAGAAGACCCGGTCGCCCGCGCGGGCGATCGCCCGGACCTCCGGCGTCTCAGCCAGCGGCGCCGGGGGGACGGGCCGCATGTCGATCCGGCCATGGGCCGACGCCTCGGCGCCCGCGCCGGAAATCCGCGCGACCACGTCCAGCATTTCGCCGTCCACAACTGCCATCCGCCGCATCGTCAGTTCCTCCAGTCGCCGGCGGCTTCCTGGATCGGAAGCGCGCGTTCCGGCGCCGCCGTCGGCCCGGCGCATGCGGCCAGCGCGCGCAGCGCCAGCCGGTCCCGCGTCTCCGGGGCCAGCGGGGCAAGGGCGAGAGCTTCGCCGTGCTCGTCGATGAAGCCGGTATGGACTTCGGCGGCCATGAAGGCCGGATGCTCCAGCACCCGCTTCAGGAAGAACTGGTTGGTGGTGACGCCCAGCGCCGTCAGTTTGCCGACAGCCTGCGCGCAGGCGCGGACCGCAGCCTCCCGCGTCGGGCCGGAGACGACCAGCTTGGCGATCATCGGATCGAAGTCGGCGGTAACCTCGCCGCCGGTCTCGATTCCGCTCTCCCAGCGCACGCCCGCCGGCGGCTCCAGCAGGAGCAGGGTTCCGGCCGCCGGCAGGAAGCCGGCGTCGGCGTCCTCGGCATAGATACGGACCTCGACCGAATGGCCCTCGAAGCGGATATCGGCCTGGGAGAACCTGAGTTCCCCGCCCGCGGCGATGGCGAGTTGTTCCGCCACCAGGTCGACGCCGGTGATCTCCTCGGTTACCGGATGCTCCACCTGCAGGCGGGTGTTCATCTCCAGGAAGTAGAAGGCGCCGTCGGGCGCCACGATGAACTCCACCGTGCCGGCATTGCGGTAATTGCAGGCTTCCGCGAGCTTCACCGCCGTTGCCTCGATCTCCCGCAACAGCCCGTCGGGCAGGGCGGGGGCCGGCGCTTCCTCGACGATCTTCTGGAAACGGCGCTGGATCGAGCAGTCGCGGGTGCCGAGGTGGATCGCCTTCTTGCCGTCGCCCAGCACCTGCACCTCGACATGGCGCGGATGGTCGACATAGCGCTCGGCGTAGACGCGGCCGTCGCCGAAGGCGCGCTCGGCCTCGGAAATCGCGGATTCGATGGCCTGCTTCAGCTCGGCGTCCTCGCGGACGATGCGCATGCCCTTGCCGCCGCCGCCGGCCGCCGCCTTGATCAGCAGCGGCGTGCCGATCTTCGCCGCCGCCTCGGCCAGCTTCGACGGATCGTCGGCCTCGGCGGAAGGGGCCAGCGGGACGCCATGCTTCTCGGCGAAGGCGCGGGCCTTCTGCTTGTCGCCCATCAGTTCGATCGCGTCCGCGTCCGGCCCGACCCAGATCAGGCCGGCGTCCTTGACGGCGCGGGCGAAGCGGGCGTTCTCCGACAGGAAGCCGAAGCCGGGGTGGATGGCGTCCGCGCCGCTCTGTTTCGCCGCGGCGATGATCTGGTCCATGTCCAGATAGGCCTGGACCGGCGGGGTGCCCTGCAGTTCGACGGTCCGGTCCGACAGCGCCATCCACGGTGCGCCGGCGTCGACGGGATGATGGACGGCGACGGTCTCGATGCCGAGGCGTTTGGCCGTGCGCTGGATGCGCTGGGCGATCTCGCCGCGATTGGCGATCAGGAGTCGCTTGATCATTTGTTGGGCCAGTCGGGTTCGCGCTTCTGCTGGAAGGCGGCGAAGCCTTCCTTGCCGTCCTCGGTGCCGGCCATGATCGGCAGCATCAGCTGGGTGTACTGCTGCGCCTCGCGGATCGGCATGTCCTGGATGGCGTGATAGGCCAGCTTGCCCAGCCGGATGGCGGTGGGCGAGCGGCTGGTGATGTCGGAGAGGAAGGCGTCGAGCACGGCGTCGAGGTCGCCGGGATCGGCCACCGCGTTCAGCAGCCCCTCCTCATAGGCCTTCTCGGCGCTCCACGGCACGCCGCGCATGCACAGTTCCAGCGCCTTCCGGCGCGGCAGGACGCGCAGCATGTAGGGCAGGATGGTCATGGGAAACAGGCCGACGCCGACTTCCGGCGTTCCCAGCCTGGCGCCCTTCACGCCGACGGCGAGGTCGCAGACGCAGACCAGGCCGAAGCCGCCGCCCAGGGCATGGCCGTTGACCCGGGCGATGATCGGCAGGGTACAGGCTTCGAAGGCCTCGAACATCTCGGTCAGCTTGAGCTGCGGCCGGGCCGGGTCCGTCTTGAACGGGCTGCCGTCCGGCTGGGGCGAGAGATCGCCGCCGGCGCAGAAGACCTTGTCGCCCGCGCCCGTCAGCACGATGGCGCGGACCTCATCGTCGGCCTGTGCGGCCTTCAGCGCCGCCGCGATGCCGCCGGTGACATGGTCGTTCAGCGCATTGCGCCGGTCCGGCCGATTGATGGTGATGCGGAAGACCGGCCCATCACGGCCGGTCTTCACCACGTCGCTTTCCTCGGTCACGTCCCCTCCCCAGGGTCTGCTCGGAGCGGGCGGCAGTATGGCGAGCCGCCCGATGGTACGCAAGCGTACTATCAGGTAGCCGGGACGGGCCCCTGCATTGCCTCCAGCTCGTCGATGAAGCCTTCGATCAGCGTGAGACCACGCTGCCAGAACTGCGGGTCGCTGGCGTCCAGGCCGAAGGGCTGCAGCAGGTCGCGGTGGCGCAGCGTGCCCCCGGCCGAGAGCATTTCCAGGTACTTCTCCTGGAAGCCTTCCGGTTCGGCCTGGTAGGTCTGGTAGAGCGCGTTCACCAGGCAGTCGCCGAAAGCGTAGGCGTAGACGTAGAACGGCGTGTGCACGAAATGCGGGATATAGGCCCAGTAGACGCCGTAATCGTCGCCCAGGTCGAAGACGGGGCCCAGGCTCTCGCGCTGCACGTCCAGCCAGATCCCGCCGATCTCCTCCGGCGCCAGTTCGCCCTCGCGGCGCTTGTGGTGCAGCCTGCGCTCGAATTCGTAGAAGGCGGTCTGGCGCACCACGGTGTTGATCATGTCCTCGACCTTGGAGGCCAGCATCAACCGCCGCCGCTCCGGGGTCTCCGCGCCGGCCAGCATGGACTGGAAGGTCAGCATCTCGCCGAACACGGATGCGGTCTCCGCCAGCGTCAGCGGGGTGTCGCACATCAGCGGCCCCTGCTTCGCCGCCAGCACCTGATGGCAGCCATGGCCCAGTTCGTGGGCCAGGGTCATGACGTCCCGGACCTTCCCCTGATAGTTCATCAGCAGATAGGGATGCGCGCTCGGCACCACCGGATGGGCGAAAGCGCCGGGCGACTTGCCCGCCTTCGGCGCGGCGTCGATCCAGGGCTTGTCGAAGAAGCTCCGGGCCACGTCGGCCAGTCCGCCGGAGAAGCGGTCATAGGCGTGGAGCACGGTCTCCACCGCCTCGTTCCACGGGATCTGCGCGTCGTCATTGTCGGGCAGCGGCGCGTTGCGGTCGTGATGCTCCAGCTTCTCCAGACCCAGCCACTTCGCCTTCAGCGCGTAGTAGCGGTGCGAGAGCCGCGGAAAACTGTCGAAGACGGCGTCGCGCAGCGCGTCGACCACTTCCGGCTCCACCTGGTTCATCATGTGGCGGCCGTATTCGGGCTGCGCGATGCCGCGCCATTCGTCCTCGGTCTGCTTGTCGCGGATCAGAGTGTTGGTGATCAGGGCGAACAGCCGGACGTTGTCGCCCAGCACGCGGGAGATTTCCGCGGCGGCTTCCTGGCGGACCTTGCGGTCGCGGTTGGAAAGCAGGTTGATGGCGTCCTGCGACGGCATCTCCTTGCCGCCGACAGTGAAGACCAGCCCGGCCATGGTCTGGTCGAACAGCCGCGTCCAGGCGCTGTAGGCGGTGATGGATTTCTCGTGGAACAGGCGCTCCAGTTCGTCGGAGAGCACGTGCTTGCGCATGGTCCTGAGGTCGCGCAGCCAGGGACCGTAGTGGGCCAGGGCGGGCGACGCGGCCATGCGCGCCTGCAGGTCGTCTTCCTCCAGGTGATTGATCTCGATGGAGAAGAACAGGAGTTTCGCCGTGATCCGGTTCACCTTCTCCTGCGTCGCCTGGAAGAAGCGCACCCGGGCGCCGTCCTGCATGTCGGTGCAGTAGTTGAGGAAGGAGAACGCCATCAGCCGCCCGAAGCGGTCCTGCAGCGCCTCGTAGCGCGCGATGCCCTCGGCCAGGGCATCGCCGGCGGCATCGGCGATGCGGCCGTTGAGGTCGGCGCGCAGCCGGTCGGCCTCGGCCTCGCACCAGCCGAAGTCCGCGTCGATGGCAGGATCGTCGACGCCCTGGTAGAGATCCCGCAAATCCCATGCGGGCAGCGCGGACATCTCGTTCATTGGTTTCCTCCGGTTTCATACATGGAGCTTTCCCGCTCCGGCAACAGCATGTACGTGCAGCTTGCCAAGGCAATGGGATCGTTCTCGTCGTGATAGGCGACGGCGGAAATGAAGGCGACCTGGCGGGTGATGCGGCGGCATTCGGCCTTCGCGATCACGTCGTGGCCGGGCGTCGCCGGCTTGAGATACTCGACCCTGAGATCGATGGTCACGCAGGGCACGTAGTGGCCGATGGCCGAGTGCATGGCCACGGCGCAGAGATTGTCGATCTGCGTGGTGATGGCGCCGCCGTGCAGGACCCCGGTGTCGGGATCGCCCACCAGCCGGTCGGCATAGGGCAGGCGCGAGACCGCGACCGGCCCGTCCAGCGACATGATGCGGATGCCCAGCGACCGGATATGCGGCAGGGTATCCTCCAGTTGCTGCATGCCGGCCATGTCGACTGCCGGAAAGCGCCGCCATTCGGGGCGCGGTTCGACCACCAGGCGCATGGTGTCAATCCTCCTCGGCGGGCAGCAGGAAGTGGGCGTGGGCCGCCGCCACCGGCTTGGCGCGGTCGGCCTGCCAGGCCTCGATGCGGACATTGGCGATCCGCCGGCCATGCTTGGTGATGGTCGCCTGGGCGAAGGTTTCCACCACCCGCGCCGAACGCAGGTACTCGACCGTCAGGTTGATGATCTTCGGCACCTGCCGGCTTTCATGGGCCCAGATCAGGTGGATGATGGCCGCCGATTCCAGAAAGGCGCCGACCACGCCGCCATGGATCGCCGGCAGCACGGGGTTGCCGATGATGTGGTCGCTGCCCGGCATGCGCACGATGGGGCCGTTCTCGTCGTGATCCACCGTCAGGCCGAGAAAGGCCATGTAGGGGATCGATTCCAGCACATCCTGATACTCTCCGGTCTCGCGGGCGCGGGCCACGGCGTCGGCGATGCTCATTCTGTCTTCTCCCGTGCGGCGTATTTCGGGGCGTTCGCCCCCAGCATGAAGGTGGCGACGGCGTTGGCGATGGGATCGCCTTCCGCCTGGTAGGCGCTGGCCCGGATGAAGGCGATGGAGCGGGTCATGCGATAGACCTCGCCGGTGGCGAAGACGTCCCTTTCCGGCGCCGCGGGCTTCAGGTAATCGATGCGCAGGTCCAGCGTGGCGATATCGGCCAGTTCGCGCAGATGAGTGAACAGCGCGTAGCCGCAGGCGGAATCGATCAGCGTGGTGATGGCGCCGCCATGCAGCACCCGTTCCTTCGGATCGCCGATCAGCTTCTCCTGCCAGGGCAGCTTCACCGTGACCCGCTCCTTCGAGGCCTCGACCAGCGACAGGCCCAGCGCGCGGAATTGCCCTTCGCTGGTCTCCGCCATCATCCTGACCTTGTCTTCCCAGCTCATGCTGGATGGATCGACCGCCATGGGGCGTGTCCTCCGTGATCCGTGTGGGGTCTCCGGCCGGCGTCTCGGCATCGCCGCCCGGCATTTCCCGGAACATAGAGTGCGCGCGGGCGCCATGCATCAGGAACCGGCGCGTTCAATGGTCGCCCGGCGATGTGTCAGATTGATACAGCGGTGTATCGATGCTAGCCTGTCCCAGAATGGCATGGTCCGGGGAGCGGCATGGCGAAGACCGTACTGATCGTCGACGATGATCCGACCCAGTTGCGGCTGCTTGAGAGCGTCGTGGCGAAGGCGGAGTTCCGGGTCGAGAAGGCGACCGGCGGCGCCGAGGCGCTGAAACGCCTGACTCAGGGCCGCCGAGGCGACATTGACGTGGTGCTGCTGGATCTGGCGATGCCGGAGATCGACGGCCTTGAGGTGCTGGAGCGGGTCCGGCCGCAGCATCCCGACCTGCCCGTCGTCGTCCTGACAGCCCATGGCGGCGTCGACACGGTGGTCAAGGCGATGCGCGCCGGCGCCTCCGACTTTCTGGTCAAGCCCGCCTCGCCCGAACGTATCCGGGTCACGCTGGAGAACTCGCTGAAGCTGAAGACGCTGACCGGCGAGATCTCGCGGCTGACCCGCAAGATATCCGGCGAGCTCGGATTCGACGACCTGGTGGCGCGGAGCCCGGCGATGACATCGGTCATCGACCTGTCGAAGCGCGCCGCCGCCTCCACCATCCCCATCCTGATCGAGGGTGAATCGGGCGTCGGCAAGGAGCTGGTCGCTCGCGCCATCCAGGGCTCCAGCGAACGCGCGCGCCGGCCCTTCGTCACCGTCAACTGCGGCGCGATCCCGGAGAACCTGGTGGAGAGCGTGCTGTTCGGCCACGAGAAGGGCTCCTTCACCGGCGCGACGCACCGGAATATGGGCAAGTTCCAGGAAGCCTCCGGCGGTACGCTGTTTCTCGACGAGATCGGCGAACTCAAGCTCGACATGCAGGTCAAGCTGCTCCGCGCCCTGCAGCAGGGCGAGGTCGATCCCGTCGGCGCCGCCAGCCCGGTCAAGGTCGACATCCGGCTGATCTCCGCCACCAACCGGGATCTGGCGGAGATGGTGCGCGAAGGCGGCTTCCGCGAGGATCTCTATTACCGCCTCAACGTCTATCCGATCCTGATTCCCCCGCTCCGCGACCGGGTCGGCGACATCCCCCTGCTGGTCGAGCACTTCACCCGCACCTTCGCGGCGAGCGAGAACAAGCCGATCCGGGGCGTCGCGCCGGAAGCCATGGAACTGCTGGAAAGCCATGACTGGCCCGGCAATGTCCGTCAGCTGGAGAACACCATCTTCCGCGCCATCGTGCTGGCGGAGAGCGAGATGCTGACGCTGGACGACTTCCCGCAGCTGACCGGCGCCGGACATCGGCCGCGCCGGACCGCCGACGCCGAAACCGGCGCCGACATCGGTATCACGTTCGCCGCCCAGCCGGACCGCGTCGGCCTGCTGGATGCGCAGGGCCATGCACGGCCGCTGGCCGAGGTGGAACTCGACATCATCCGCAACGCCATCGACCGCTATGGCGGCCAGATGTCGGAGGTCGCCCGGCGGCTGGAGATCGGCCGCTCTACGCTCTACCGCAAGCTCAGGGAGATCGAGGCGGCCGACCACGGCCAGGCGGCCGACTGAGCGCCCTGCGCGGCAGGGCCGATGCACGAAAAGCGGGCGGCGCGCGCCGGCATTCCGGGCAACTGCCCGTCCGGGCGTCACAATTCAGAAATATTTAAGGTCGGTATCCTAGCTTTCGTCCATGGCCCACACGGACGATGGACCCCGAAATGTACAATGATGCCGACAAGCTGGCGCGTATGGTGCCGGTCCTGCTCGAGGCGCTGGACTGCATGCCGGACGGCTTCGCCCTATACGACAAGGACTTCCGGCCTCTGGTCGTGAACCGGGAGTCTCTCAACCGCTTCCCCATTGCCTTCGACACCCTGTCGAAGGGCGGCACCTTCCTGGAAGCCAACCGCCGCGGCATCCGGGAAACCCGTCCGGACATTCCCGAGGAAAAGGCGGAGAGGATGGTACGCCGCCTCACCGAAACCCTCGAGGCGGGCGAGACGGTCGACCTGGAGACCCAGAACGGCCGCATCGTGCGCACCCGCTTCCGGGAGATGAGTGAAGGCCGCCGCGTCGCCATCTCCGTCGACATCACCGAACTCCGGGCGCGCGAGAAGGAACTGGAGGAGGCGCGCAGGGCCGCCGAGGCCGCCAACGAGACCAAGTCCGCCTTCCTCGCCAATATCAGCCACGAGATCCGCACGCCGCTGAACGGCATCCTCGGCATGTCCCAGATGCTGTGCAAGGCGAACCTGCCGCCCGATCAGAAGCGTCAGGCGGAGACCATCGCCGAGTCGGGCCAGATGCTGATGGACCTGCTGAACGACGTTCTCGACCTCTCCAAGATCGAGGCCGGCCGGCTGGACATCGATCCGCGCGACGGCGACCTGGGCGATGTCATGCGCGGCCTGCGCCGCCTCTGGCAGCCGGGCGCCGACGAGAAGGGCCTGACCCTGTCGCTGATGCTGGACGCCGACCTGCCGAAGCGCGTCGTGTTCGATCCCGTGCGCGTGCGCCAGTGCGCCAACAACCTGATTTCCAATGCCATCAAGTTCACCCAGAAGGGCCGGATCCAGATCGTCGTCACCACGGAAACGGGCGACGACGGCGAGCCGATGATCCAGATAGAGGTCAGCGACAGTGGCTGCGGCATGGAAGAAGAGACGCTGGCGCGTCTGTTCCATCCCTTCACCCAGGCCGACTCGTCCACCTCCCGCAAGCATGGCGGCACCGGCCTCGGTCTCTCCATCACCCGCCGCCTGGCGCGGATGATGGGCGGCGACTGTGTCGCCGAGAGCACGCCGGGCCGGGGTTCGACCTTCCGGCTCAGCTTCCGCGCCGACCCCGTCATCCCCTCCCGGCCGCTGCAGGAGATGGGCATGGTCGACGAGACGGGCCAGCCCATCGACCCGGAACGCTGCCGCGGCCTGCGCGTGCTGCTGGTCGACGATCATCTGGTCAACCGCAAGGTCGCCAGCCTCTATCTCGAGCCCTATGGCTGTGCGGTGACGGAGGCCGGCAACGGCCAGGAGGCGCTGGACCGGCTTTCGGCCCAGACCTTCGACATCGTCCTGCTGGATGTGCACATGCCGGTCATGGACGGGCCTGAGACGATCAGCCGGATCCGCCAGGCGGACGCGCCCTGGCGCAAGGTGCCGGTGCTGGCGCTCACCGCCGACGCGATGATGGGCGACCGCGAGCGCTATCTGGCCATGGGTATGGACGGCTATGTCGCCAAGCCGATCGCCGAACGCGAACTGGTGGGCGAGATCGTCAGGGCGGCGCGGTCGCACTGACCCGCCGGCGCACCGCGCGGTCATGCAGAAGCGTTAAATCCGTCACACGCCGGAGCCGGGCCCCGTGCTAGGATCGGTGCCGACCCGAAGTCCTCTCGAGTGCCCGGCCATGTTCCGCTTTCCGCGTGTGATCCTGTCCGCGATCATTCTCGCCCTCGTCCCGCCCATCCAGGCCCATGCCGTCGAGAAGCCGCCGGAGGACGCCGCCGCGCCGCCCGTCCAGCCCGGGGACATGGTGGCGAAGGCCTGGGCGCTGACCCTCGCCGAGGCTGCGGAACTGGCCGCCGAGGTGCTGCGCTACCGTGTCGCCGACCAACAGCACGACCGGATCCGGCAGGTCGTCCGTTTCACCCACGTCACGCCGGAGGGCGCCTTCATGCTCGGCCTGGTGGAGCCGCGGCTTCTGCGCGCCTCCTTCGGCCGTCAGGGCGGCGTGACCTTTCATGTGGAGATGCTGGGCGCCGGGGGCGCCGGCGACGCCGCCCGCGACGCCCTCGCCGCCGAACTGGACGCGGCGCTGCAGCAGGAGGCCGCCCGCCGGCATGTCCCCGTCGTCTCCGTGATCTGGCCGGAGGTTCTGAGCGACCGCGCCGAGATCGTGGAGGCCGAGCGCACCGTGCCGCGGCGTGCCGACGTGTTCGAGAAATTCATCCGCCGCCGCCCGCCCGATCCGGTCGAGGGTGTCTGGCGCCGCCATGACGGCCAGGTGCTGGTCGGCATCTACCGCAACCTGGAGGCCCCGGGCCGGATCTACCACGCCATGGTGCTGGAGGCCCCGAAGAACGGGGCCTGGCGCACCGGCGAGATCAAGTTCGAGATGGAACTGCTGGAGGAAGACCTGGCCAGCGGGCCGCTGTTCCGCGACGACCGCGCCCGCGCCGATATCGTCTGGCGCGTCGAGCGCGAGAACCTGGTCGCCCTGAACGGGCCCGAGGGCGCGGTGCGCTATGTCCGGCTGGGACCGCGGATCGACTTCGACCGGGAGCCGCTGCACAACGGCACCGGCTGGGTGGCGACCGCCGAGGGCCACGTGGTCACGAATTTCCACGTCATCAAGGACGCCGCCGAGATCCGCGTCGGCTTCCGTGAGGGTCCCTGGCGGCCGGCCCGCGTGGTCATCGCCGACGAGCGCATGGACCTGGCCGTGCTGGAGGTCGAGAATCCGGACATTCTCGGCCCGCCGCTGCCGCTGGCGGCCGGCCCGGCCTATCCTGACGGGGCCGAAGTGACGGTACTGGGCTATCCCCTGGCGCGCCGGCTGGGCGAGAAGATGAAGGTCACCACGGGCGTGGTGAACGGCCAGAACGGCGACAAGGGCGACCCGACCCGGCTGCAGCATTCGGCGGCGACCCAGCCCGGCAGCAGCGGCGGCCCTGTGGTCGACCGCCACGGCAATGTCGTTGCCGTCTCCGTCTCCCATCTGAAGGGCGGCGATGTCGAGCAGGTCAACTTCGCCATCAAGATCGGCTATCTGCGCCTGCTGCTGGAGGGCTTCGGCATCACGCCACTGCATGCCGCCGAGACGCCGGCGCGGGCGCCCGATGTGATCGCCGCGGATCTGAGAGGCTCGGTGCTGCCGGTCTGGACCACCCGGGACGACTAGGCGCGGGCGTGCACGGCCGGCGGCGCCGTGCTAGGACGGGCGCGCAACGGCAGGGGAGGCCGGAGAGCAGATGACCGAAACGCACGGAACCGCGACGGTGGCCGGGGAGGCCGCGACAGTCGAGACGGTGATGAACTACTCCAGCGAGGCTGGCGGGCCCATCGGCTACTACTTCTACGAGCCGGAGGTGCGGGAGAATTTCCGTCCCGCGGGCCAGGACCGCCGAAGCGTCCTCGTCGAGGACGCCTGGCCGCAGGCGGACCGGCTGTCCGCCGACGTGGAGGGCTTCGAGGTCCATCCCTTCGAGGGCGGCTTCGACGCCTTCGAGAATGACGAGACGGTACGCGACGCGTTCTACCCGCAGGCCGTCGACTTCGTGAAGCGCCATACCGGCGCGCGGCAGGTGGTGGTCTTCGACCACACGCTGCGCCGCAAGCGCTCCCAGGATATCCGCACGCAGACCGAGGTGCAGCGCCCTGTGGTGTTCCTCGCGCACTGCGACTTCACCCCCCGCTCGGGCCCGCAGCGTGTGCGCGACATCATGGGCGGCGAAGCCGACGCGCTGCTGGCGCGGCGCGTGGCGTTCTACAATGTCTGGAAGCCCCTCTACGATCCGGTCGAGGAGTTCCCGCTGGGGCTGTGCGATGCGCGGAGCGTGCCCGACGACGACTTCCTGGTAATGCACCTCAAATATCGCGACCGCGACGGCGAGATCTACACGCTGCGCCACTCCTCCGGCCACCGCTGGCGCTACTTTCCGGGTATGGCGCCGGACCAGGCGCTGCTGCTGAAGACCTATGACAGCGAGACCGACGGCCGGGCGCGCTTCATGGGCCACAGCGCCTTCGACGACCCGAACTCGCCGCCGGACCGCAAGCCCCGGCAGAGCATCGAGATCCGCACCATGGCGTTCTTCTAGCTACGGCCACGGCCCGGCCGCGGCGCGGCCGATCACGACAGCGTGAGAGGCCGGTGCGGGTTAAGTCCTTTCTTAACCCGGATGTCGTCAGTTAAGAGACGAACTCAACATTGACGGGAGAATCCTCCGTCATCTCCCGTTGCGTCGTGCATGGTCGTGGATCAACTGCCGGGCGGCTGGAACTTGGACTTTTTCGATCATATCGGACGGGATCGGACCGACGTGGGCGCGGCTGAACCGGGCCTTCTCGTGGTCGGGCAAAACGGCAGCATCGCTTTCGCGAACGACCGCTTCCGCGAGATTCACGCGCTCCCCCGCCACCTCATGCTGGTCGGCCTCGACTACGCCGCGATGGCGCAGAACCTGGCGGACCATGTCCACCGCCTGGGCCTTGTGGGTGATGCCGGGGCCTTTCGCCGGACCTGCTTCCCGGAACCCGATGACGCCGGCGAGGGGAGGATACAGTTCGAATCGGCGGCGATCCGGATCGAGGTCGAGGTCACGGTCATGGCCGCGGGCGGGTTCGTTCTGATTCATCGGGTGCTTCAGGACCGCGAACAGCTCCGCCGCATCGAGGCGATCGAACGGCGCTTTGCCGACGTCATGGAGGCGTTCGCGGACTGGTACTGGGAGACGGATGCGGACCACCGCTTCGTCTATGTCGGCAATCCGGTGGACGAACACACGCTGTTGCGTGTCGACGAGTTTGTCGGTCTCCGCCGCTGGGAGGTGCCCGGTATTGTCGAAGCGCCGGACTCCGCTTTCTGGCTGAAGCACCGCAGGGCACTGGACAACCGCGAAACCATTCGCGACTTCCGCTATTCGCGGCGGAACAAGGAAGGCGGCCTGGCGCACTTCAGCGTCGACGGCAAGCCCGTCTTGAACCGCGCGGGCGAGTTCGTCGGCTATCGCGGCGTTGGGCGGGAGATCTCGCATCTGGTCGAGATGGAGCGTCGCGTCGCAGAGAGCGACCGGCGGTTCCGGGATATCGTCGAAGGTTCGCTCCAGGGCGTCATGGTTCATGTCGAAGGCAGGATCGTCTTCGCCAATCCGAAGATTGCCGAGATTCTGGGATACGAGCGCTGCAACGAACTGCTCGAGCTGGATTCGGTGCACGAGCTCTTCTGGCCGGACGAGATACCTCGTCTGGAAGCCTACCGGCAGGCGCGGCTGAAGGGGGAGGACGCGCCGGAAAACTACGAACTGCGGGCGAAGCGCCGAGACGGGACCATGATCTGGGTGGAGAACCGCGCCCGCGTCATCGAGTGGGAGGGACGTCTGGCGGTTCTTGCCACGATCTACGATGTCACGGAAAGGAAGACGGCGTGGCGTGAGCTCGAGCGCACGGAACAACGCCTGGCCGGCATCCTCGACATCGCACCGGAGGCGATCATGTCGGTCGACGAACAGAGCCGCATCCGGATCTTCAACAAGGGCGCGCAGCGGCTGTTCGGCTATGCGGAAGAGGAGATGCTGGGCCAGCGGGTGGAACGGCTGATGCCCGAGCGGTTCCGCGATCTTCACGAGAAGCGCATGGCCGAATTTGCGCACTCCGACATCGTCAGCCGCCCGATGAACCTGCGCGGCGAGATCATCGGGCTCAGGCGCGACGGCGCCGAATTTCCGGCCGAGGCCTCGATCTCCAAGCTGAAGCTCGACGGGCACTGGCTGTTCAACGTCACCATCCAGGACGTCACCGAACGCAAGCGCGCCCAGGCTGATCTGATCGCGGCGCGCGAGGCGGCCGAGGCGGCCAACCGCGCCAAGTCCGAGTTCCTTTGGAACATGAGCCACGAACTGCGCACGCCGCTGAACGCCATCATCGGCTTCGCAGAGCTGATAGGCGGCGAGATGTTCGGCCCGGTCGGACAGCAACGCTATGTCGACTACGCCCGGGACATCCATGTCAGCGGCCAGCACCTGCTGGCGCTGATTAACGAGATCCTCGACCTGTCCAGAATCGAGGCCGGCGTCGTCGAACTGCACGAGGAGGCCGTCGACGTCGCCGCCGAACTCGACGGCGCGGTGCGCATGCTGGAGCCGCGCGCCCGGCGCGAGCGCAAGACCGTGCGTGTCGCCGTGCCCCGGGATCTGCCCCGGGTGCGGGCGGACGCGCGGATGCTGCGCCAGATCTTCATCAACCTGATCTCCAACGCCGTGCAATACAGCGAGGACGGCGGCGAGATCCGGATCGGGGCCGGCCGGACGGACGGCGCGCGCATGGCGATCACGGTGGCCGACGACGGCGTCGGCATTCCCGAGGAGGACATGGAGCGCATCTTCCGCCCCTTCGCCCGCGCCAGTCAGGTTTCCTCGAAGGAGAACCAGGGCTACGGCCTGGGGCTGCCGCTGGCGCGCAAGTTCTGCGACCTGCACAGGATCGCGCTGGACATCGACAGCGCTGTCGGCGTCGGCACCACGGTGCGCCTCGACGTGCCGCCGGACCGGGTTCTCTAGATCAATCGGATTCTGTTGACGTCCTCGGGCTAGACCCTAGGACCTGTGTCGTGGCGCGGCCGGGCGCCCAGGCCCTCGGATCAAGCCTGCCTCGGACGTGATCCGGGGTTCGATGGCGACAATTTTGAGCGGTTCAATCAAACACCGGAACACCCTAGCCTGCCGAAGACATGGAAAAGTTCGCCGCCCTGCTGCTCGTCGCCACCCCGCTTGCGCTGATGATCCTCGCCTGGAGGATGGGCACGGTGTCGCCGCTCCGCCGCGCGATGCTGCTCACCGGCGGGGCGCTGATCGCCGTGCTCCTGTACCAGCTTTTCGTGCTCGGCTATGTCGAGACCGAATCCACGCTTCTGGTTGCGCTTCTGGTGTTGGTCCTATGGTGCGGCATCCTGCTGTTCGATCCGGCCGCCTGGGTCGTCTGGTCGCTCTTCGTGCTGGCGACCCTTCTGGCGGCGGCCGTGGCCTGGTTCCTGGCCTTCTTCCGCATGACCCGCCTGTTCTGAGCGGCGCGCCGCTGTCCGGACCGTCCTCACGCGGCGTGTCCACGCTCCGGAATCAATCCTCTTCCAGCAACCGCTCGATGCCGCGGTCCAGGCGCGCGCAGTCGGTCAGCGCCATGTCGACGAAGCGCCGTCGCTCCGAGGGCGGCAGGTCGGGGCAGTCGCGCAGGATCTCCAGCAGACCGCGGATCGTGGTCAGTGGAGTGACGAAATCGTCCTCCAGGCTGGCGGCCCGCGCTTCGGCTTGCGGTTTCCGCGCCGGCATGACGACCTCCGATCAGATGGCCAGGTATTCCTGCCTGAGCTCCGCGTTGTCGAGAACCTCCGCGGCGGTGCCGGCATAGGCGACCTGGCCCATGTCCAGGATGATGGCGCGGTCGGCCAGTTCCAGCGCGGCGACCGCGTTCTGCTCGACGATGATGGTGGTGATGCCCAGTTCCTTGATCTCGGCCACGATCTTCTCGATCTCCTGAACGATCACCGGCGCCAGTCCCTCATAGGGCTCGTCCAGCAGCAGCAGCTTGACCTCGCGCGCCAGGGCGCGGGCCACGGCCAGCATCTGCTGCTCGCCGCCCGAGAGGGTCACGGCTTCCTGGCGGCGGCGCTCGGCGAGGCGGGGGAAATGTCCGTAGATCCGCTCAAGCGACCACCCGGCGGGCTCGGCGATCTGCGCCAGCTTCAGATTCTCCTCGACGGTGAGGCCGGCGATGATGCGCCGGTCCTCCGGCACCAGGCCGACGCCGAAGCGCGAGGCCTGATAGGCCCGCATCCGGTGCAGCGCCTTGTCCTCGAGCCAGATCTCGCCGCTGACGAGCTGCGGATTGTCGAGGCGCGCGATGGTGCGCAGCGTCGAGGTCTTGCCGGCCCCATTGCGGCCCAGCAGCGCCAGCACTTCGCCTTCGCGGATGTCGAAGCTGACCTTCTGGACGATGTAGCTCTCGCCGTAATAGCCCTCCAGATTCCGGCAGGAGAAATAGGCGCGTTCCGGCGCCGCGGCGGGCCGCTGGGCGTTGGTTTCAGTCGCGCTCAATGGTGCGATCCTCCCAGATAGGCTTCCTGTACCTTCGGATTGCCCCTGATTTCCTCGGGCCGGCCCTCGGCGATCACCGTGCCCTGGGCCATCACGCTGATGCGGTCGGCAAGGCTGAAGACCACGTGCATGTCGTGCTCGATGACCACCTTGGTGATGTGGGTACCGACCTTCTGCAGCAGTTCGACGGTATTGTTCGTGTCCGCGCGCGACATGCCGGCGGTCGGTTCGTCCAGCAGCAGCAGCTTCGGCTCCTGCACCAGACACATCGCCATTTCCACCCGGCGCTTGTCGCCCCGCGAAAGGCTGGCGACGATCTCGTCCTTGTGGTCGATCAGCCCGATATCGGCCAGCACGCCCTCCGCCCTGTCGCGGATTTCCGCGCGGCCCCGGATGGAACCCCAGGCGTTGATGCGGAAGGCGCCGTCGAACTTCGCGAAGGCCGGAATCATCACGTTCTCCAGCACCGACATCTCGGTGAACAGCTCGGGCGTCTGGAACACGCGCGCCACGCCGGCCTGGTTGATCTGGTGCGGCTTGATGCCGAGCAGCGAGGTGCCGTCGAAGTCCACCGAACCCGTATCCGGCATCAGCCGGCCGACGAAGCAGTTGAGCAGCGTCGACTTGCCGGCGCCGTTGGGGCCGATGATGGCGTGGACCTTGCCCGCCTCGACTTCCAGGTTGACCGCGTCCAGGGCCTTCAGCCCGGCGAAGGACTTATTGACGTCCGTGACCTTGAGAATGCTCATCGCTGCCGCTCCCTATTCGGCGGCTTGCGGCGCGGCGGCGTCGCCGTTCCGGCCCGTGCGCGTCACGATCAGCCGGCGCAGCCGCGAGAAACCTTCCATCAGGCCGCCGGGCAGGAAGATCACGATCACCATGAACAGCACGCCCAGGGTCAGGTGCCAGCCCTCGCCGACGAACAGGGCGGAGAGTGAGACCATGACGTCCCGGAGGCCGTCGGGCAGGAAACCGAAGACGGCCGCCAGGATCTGGTCGTTGAAGGCCGAGAAGATGTTCTCGAAATACTTGATGAGGCCTGCGCCCAGGACCGGGCCGAGCAGCGTGCCCGAGCCGCCCAGGATGGTCATCAGCACGACCTCGCCGGAGGCCGTCCACTGCATGCGCTCGGCGCCCGCAAGCGGGTCGGTGACCGCCAGCAGCCCGCCGGCCAGGCCGGCGTACATGCCGGAGATCACGAAGGCGGTCAGCGCGTAGGGCCGGGTGTTCAGGCCGGTGTAGTTCATGCGGTTCTGGTTGGACTTGACCGCGCGCAGCATCATGCCGAAGGGCGAGCGGAAGATCCGCATCGAGATGTAGAAGCAGATGATCAGGATGACGCCGCAGAAGTAGAAACCCGGATAGCCGGTCATGTCGATGCCGAAGAGGTCCGAGGACGGCAGCACCGCGCCGTAGTCGCGGCCGAAGGCGACATCGAGCACGCGCGGGTCGGACTGGGTGAGCTGCAGTCCCGTCTCGCCGTTGGTGATCGGCGTCAGCACCGAATACGCCAGGTTGTAGCACATCTGCGCGAAGGCCAGCGTCAGGATGGAGAAGTAGATGCCGGACCGCCTGAGCGAGATGTAGCCGATCAGCGCCGCGAAGGCGCCGCCCAGCAGGGTGGCGAGGATGATCGCCGGAATCGGGTTCATACTGAGCAGCTTGAAGGTCCAGACCGCGGTGTAGGAGCCGACGCCCAGAAAGGCGGCGTGACCGAAGGAGAGATAGCCGGTCAGGCCGAACAGGATGTTGAAGCCCATCGCGAACAGGCCGTAGATCGCGAACTTCTGCAGCAGGTCCGGATAGCCGGCGCCGAAGGGCTGCAGGATGATCGGCCCCGCCAGCACGAATGCGGAAAAGCAGATCAGCAGGATCAGGTCGCCGCGGGGCGAGCTCTCGGTGACGGTAGTCATTGGCTCAGCCCTCCATGACGCCCTTGCGGCCCATCAGGCCGCGTGGACGGACAAGAAGGATCACGACGGCGATCAGGTAGATGATGATCTGGTCGATCCCGGGCAGGATGTTCTTGACCTCGTTCATCGAGGCGAAGGACTGCAGGATACCCAGTACGAAGCCGGCGGTGACCGCGCCGGGGAGCGAGCCCATGCCGCCCACGACGACGACCACGAAGCTGAGGACCAGGAAGTCCATGCCCATGTGATAGTCGGGGCTGAGGATGGGCGTGTACATGACGCCGGCGAGCCCGGCGACGATGGCCGCGATGCCGAAGACGATGGTGAAGCGGCGGTCGATGTCGATGCCCAGCAGGCCGACGGTCTCCCGGTCGGCCATGCCGGCGCGGACGACCATGCCGAAGGTGGTGAACTGCAGGAAGGCAAACACGGCCCCGATCACGCCCAGCGAGAACAGGAAGTAGACCAGACGCCAGGTGGGGTAGACCACGTTGCCGGCGTCGAAGCCGATGGCGGCGCCGAAGTCGAGCATGCCCTGGGCCGCGTCCGGCGCCGGCTGAGGTATCGGGTTGGCGCCGAACTGCGCCTTGACGATTTCCTGCAGCACGATGGCGAGGCCGAAGGTGACCAGGATCTGTTCGGCGTGCGGGCGCTTGTAGAAGAAGCGGATCAGCCCGCGTTCCATGGCGATGCCGATCAGCAGCATGATCGGTATGGCGATGATGATCGACGCGGGTACGGAGTAGTCGAGCAGCAGCAGGCCGAAATCGCCCAGCAGATCCTCGACATAGGGCGTGCGGATCTCCACCGGCGAGCCCCATGCGGTCTTCTCGGTCGGGTGCAGGGCGACCTTCTCCAGGCCCAGCAGCGCCTTGACGCTGACTGCGCAGAAGGCGCCCAGCATGAACAGCGCGCCATGGGCGAAGTTCACCACGCCCAGCGTGCCGAAGATGATGGTCAGGCCCAGCGCGATCAACGCGTAGGCGCCGCCCTTGTCCAGGCCGTTCAGCAACTGCAGCAGGATCACGTCCATCGGTGGGCCCTTCGGTCGGAAAGAGCAGGTTGCTCCGGCGAAACGCCGGAGCAACCTTGCCAGTTCTGGAGAGGAGGAAGGCTCTTCTTAGGCGGAGCCATCATTGTACGGGCCGAGCTCGCCGCCCAGCATGCTGGCCGGATATTCGACCTGCGCGCGCGGCGTGACCTCGACGACCTCGAGAACGTCGAACTTGGACGACGGGTTCTCCTTGCCCTTCACGACCAGCACGTCCTTGAAGCACTGGTGATCCTCGGCGCGGTACTCCGTCGGGCCGTTGCCGAGACCGTCGAACTCGAAGCCCTCGAGCGCCTTGCCGACCTCGGAGGGCCGGAAGGAGCCGGCGCGCTGGCAGGCGTCGGCGTAGAGGATGGCCTGGCAGTAGGTGGTGTGCGCGGCCTGGCTCGGCGGGAAGCCGTACTTCTGGCCGAAGGACTTGACGAAGGCCTGCGAGCCCTCGTCCTGCAGCGACCAGTGCCAGTTCGTCGAGCCGAAGATGCCCTTGACGTTCTCGCCCGCGCCCTGGGCCATCAGGCGGCTGTAGAGCGGGACGACGATGGCGAAGTCCTTGCCGTTGACCTGCTTGTCGCGCAGGCCGAACTGGACCGCCTGGGTCAGCGAGTTGACCATGTCGCGGCCGTAGTGGTTCAGCACCAGCACGTCGGCGCCGGAGTTCAGCACCGGCGTGATGTACTGCGAGAAGTCGCCCGCGCCAAGCGGGGTGCGGACGGCCGCGACCGTCTCCCAGCCGAGCTGCTCGGTGTACTTCTTGATCGAGCCTTCCTGCGACCAGCCCCAGGTATAGTCGGCGGTCAGGTGGTAGGCCCTGCGGTCGGTGCCGAAGTTGTTCTTCAGCACCGGGCCGAGCGCGGCGCCCGACATCTCGGTGTTGAAGAAGTGGCGGAAGCCGTTGGCGCGCTTGTCCTTGCCGGTGGTGTCGTTGGAGTGCGTCAGGCCGGCCATGAAGATGACGCCGGCGTCCTGGCAGAGACCCTGGACGGCGATCGCCACGCCCGACGAGGAGCCGCCGGTGATCATGATGGCGCCGTCCTTCTCGATCATCCGCTTGGCCGATGCGCGGGCGGCGTCCGACTTGGTCTGGGTGTCGCCGGTGACGTAGACGACCTTCTTGCCGTTGATGCCGTTGCCCTGCAGCGCCTTCGACGAGAAGGTGTTCAGCATGCCACCGTCGCCTTCGCCGTTGATGTGCTCGACCGCCAGCTGGTAGGCGCGCAGCTCGTCCGCGCCCTCGTCGGCATAGGCGCCCGTCTGCGGCACGTTGAAGCCGAAGGTCACGGTGCCGCCCTTCGGTTCGTTGGTGTAGCCGGCCGCCCAGGCTTGGCTGGAGAAAATCGTCGGCGCCACGATGGCGCCGGCGCCGAGCGCCGTGCCGGTCTTCAGCAGGCTGCGCCGCGACAGGCTCTTGTCGATGATCTTCATTGGGTTCCCTCCCGTGGGGATATCGTTTGAAACGACTTGCTCTTGTCGCCCGGATCTGCGCATCCAGACCCACCAATTCGTAAAACACCGGGTCAATTCCGGCAATTAGTCATTGAAAAACTTCAATAATTTTGTAAAATTCACCAACAGAGGGGGCGCTGTTCTGTAAAGAATTGACTGCGGGGAGGCGCCGGGAACAGGGGAGCAGGGTCATGCAGGTGGCCGGACCCGTCGGGATCAGGGTGCGTCAGCGCCGCAAGGAGCTGGGTGTCACGCAGGTCGCGCTGGCCCAGCGCATCGGCATCTCGCCGTCCTATCTGAACCTGATCGAGGCCGACAAGCGGGCGGTCGGCGGCCGTCTGCTGAAGAAGCTGGCGGACGCCCTGGAACTGCAGCTCGACGTCCTGACGGGCACCACCGAGCGGCGCCTGATCGAGCGGCTCGGGGAGCTGGCGGCCGACCCGTCGCTGGCGGGCCTGCGCATCGATCCCGGCAGCGCCAACCTGCTGGTCAGCCGCCATCCGGACTGGGCCTCCGCCCTGCTCGCCCTGGCGCGCCTCCGGCGCGACGCCGAACAGCACGCCGCGGCGATGAGCGACCGCCTGGCCCAGGATCCGGCGCTGGCCGGCGCGGTGCATCAGGTGCTGAACCATGCGGCGGCGGTTCGCTCCACTTCCGAGATCCTTACCAATGTCGACGATCTGACCGCCACCCAGCGTCAGCGTTTCGTCGACATCATACTCTCCCAGAGCGGGGAACTCTCCACCCTCGCCCAGGAGCTGGTCGAGCGTTTCGGATCCGCCGGCGCGGGACCGCGCTCGCTCTCGCCGGCCGAGGAGGTCGACGACTTCATCATCCAGAACCGGTCCCACTATCCGGCGCTGGAGGACCTGGCGGCGGACCTTCGCCGCCGCGTCCGCCCCGAAGGCGCGTTGGAGGACGGCGCGCTGGCCGGCCATCTCGAGGAGCGCTTCGGCGTCGGGATACGTCACCAGTCGGCGCTGGAGGCCGATCTCGGCCGTTTCCGCAATCTCTGCCACTATGACGCCGGGGCCCGGACGCTGACCTTTCTCGACAACGCGCCGGCCTCGACCCGCCGCTTCCAGCTTGCCCGGCTGCTGGTGCGCCTGTCGGAGGCGGCGGCCGTGGCCGCGGCTGCGCGCGACGAACTGCTGTCAAGCGACGAGGCGCGGACCCGCGCCTTCGAGGCGCTGACCTCCTACACCGCGGCCGCCATGCTGGCGCCCTATGACGCCTTCCTGGAGGACGCCGAACGCTTCCGCTACGACGTGGAACTGCTGCGTCAGCGCTACGCCGCCAGCGTCGAGCAGGTCTTCCAGCGCCTGGTCTCGCTGCGCCGGCCGGATGCTGAGGGCATTCCCTTCGCCTTCTTCCGCGCCGATCCCTCGGGCCATATCAGCAAGCGCTTTCCCGTCGCCGGCCTGCCGATCCCGCGCTCGGGCAATGGCTGTTCGCTGTGGCCGCTCTACAGCGTCTTCCAGACGCCGGGCCGGGTGATCCGGCAACTGGCGGAGTTTCCCAATGGCAGCCGCTACCTTTTCGTCGCCCGCACCATCCGCCACGAGCCGGGGCTGTTCCACGAACAGCCGTTCCTGCGCTCGGTGATGCTGGCCTGCGACGTGGTCTATGCCGACCGCACGGTCTACGGCGACGGCCTGGATCTGGCGAAGCGGCAGATGGCGACGGCGGTCGGGCCGGCCTGCCGCCTCTGCCCTCGCCGCGCCTGCATCCACCGCGGCGAGGAATCGGTCCTGCGCGCGCGGGAGGATTGAGTACCGGCCGCGCGCGGGAGGATTGAGTACCGGCGCGACTTCGTGTTCGCTAGACTTCGAGGGAACCAACCGGGCGCGCCAAGAACGTCCGGATCAGCGGGAGGGAAAGGATGTGGCGACCGAGGTCCTGATCGCCGAGGACGAACCGAACATCGTCGAGCTGCTGACGTTCATTCTCGAGCGCGCCGGCTGCCGCGCCCGCGCCGTCTATGACGGCGATGCCGCGATCGAGGCGCTGCGCGGCCTGCGGCCCGACGTGATGATCCTGGACCTGATGCTGCCCAAGCGGGACGGCTACGACGTGCTCAAGGCGGTCCGGGGCGACAGCCGCCTCAGCGACCTGCCGGTCGTGATGCTGACCGCCAAGGGTCAGGAGAAGGACCGCAAGGTCGCCGAATCGCTGGGCGTGAGCGCGTTCATCACCAAGCCCTTCTCGAACCAGGACGTGGTCGACTGCGTGATCGGCCTGGCCGGGCGCTAGGGAGGACGGTGCCCATGGACCGTCAGAAGCTCCGCGACGCCGCGCTGGTCCTGCCGGCGGCGGGGCTGATCCTGATCATGCCGCCGTTCGCCGGGCTGTTCGTCGGCGGCGGGACAATCGCCGGCGTCCCGGCGGTGGTGCTCTACGTCTTCGGGGTCTGGGCGGGCCTGATCGCGCTGGGCGTTCTGCTGTCGCGGCGGCTGGGCCGGGCGGAGCGCCTGGCGATCGAGGACGCGGCGGCGGAAATGGAGGCCGAGGCGGCGGAGGCGGGCGATGCTGACCGCTGACGCCGTCATCGTCATCGCGCTCGGCTATGTCGGCTTCCTGTTCCTGCTGGCCTGGTTCAGCGACCGCATGACCCGCCGCGGCAACCGCTGGATCACCAATTCGCCGCTGATCTACACGCTGTCCATCTCGGTCTACTGCACATCGTGGACGTTCTACGGCGCGGTCGGCTCCGCGGCACGCGGCGGGCTGGAGTTCGTCACCATCTATCTCGGGCCGACCCTGATCTTCATCGGCTGGTGGTATCTGCTGCGCAAGCTGGTGCGCATCGGCCACGTCCATCGCATCTCGTCGATCGCCGACCTGATCTCGTCGCGCTTCGGCAAGTCGAACACACTGGCCGTGCTCGTCACCCTGATCGCGGTGGTCGGCACCACGCCCTATATCGCGCTGCAGCTCAAGGCCGTGACTTCCAGCTTCGCGGTGCTGAGCTCGGCCAACGATCCCGACTTCGTCGAACTCACCGCCGCCGCCGGCGATTTCGAGGGCGCGCTCTGGGTGGCGATGGGCATGGCGCTGTTCACCATCCTGTTCGGCACCCGCAATCTGGAGGCCAACGAACAGCACCCGGGCGTGGTCGCCGCCATCGCCTTCGAGGCGCTGGTCAAGCTGCTGGCGCTGGTGATGGTGGGGGCCTTCGTGATCTTCGCCGCAGGCGGCATGGGGGAGCTGTTCGACAATGACAGGGCGCGGGCGTTGCTGCAGCGCGAGGACATGTTCGGCGGCCGCTGGGCGGCGCTGACCTTCCTTGCCGCCGCCGCCATACTCTGCCTGCCCCGCCAGTTCCAGGTCACGGTGGTCGAGAACTCGCACGAGGCGCACCTGCAGACCGCCGGCTGGCTGTTCCCGCTCTATCTGCTGCTGATCTGCCTGTTCGTGCTGCCCATCGCCCTGGCGGGGCTGACCATGCTGCCGGAGGGCGCGGACCCGGACATGTTCGTGCTGACCCTGCCCATGGCCGCCGACCAGGACATGCTGGCGCTGTTCGCCTTCATCGGCGGCTTTTCCTCGGCGACGTCCATGGTGATCGTGGCCTGCATCGCGCTCTCGATCATGATCTCCAACCACATCGTCATGCCGGTGGTGCTGCGCATGCCCTGGCTCGGCTTCAACCGCTCCGGCGACCTGAAGACGCTGGTGCTCAACAGCCGCCGCTTCTCCATCGTCCTGGTGCTGGGCCTGGGCCTGCTCTACTACCGCTTCTCCGCCCAGAACGAGGCCCTGGCTTCCATGGGTCTGATAGCCTTCGCCGGCGTCGCCCAGTTCCTGCCGCCCATGCTGGCGGGCCTCTACTGGCGGCGCGCCACAGCGGCCGGCGCCAAGCTGGGCCTGGTGGGCGGGGTGCTGCTGTGGATCTACACCCTGCTGCTGCCCAGCCTTGCGGCCGAGGGCAACATGGTCGCCGGCATCGTGCGCGACGGCCTGGGCGGCTACGCCTTCCTCCGGCCCCAGGCCCTGTTCGGCCTGACCGACATGGACCCGCTGGTTCACTCGGTCGTCTGGAGCCTGACGGCCAATGTCGTGCTGCTGGTGGCCGGGTCGCTGTTCAGCGAGCCGCAGCCGCTGGAACGGCTGCAGAGCGCGCTGTTCGTCAACGTCTTCCGCAATCCGGCGGGCAATGAATCGCGCGCCCTGGTGCGCACCGCGGCGATCGACGATCTGCGCATCCTCACCCGGCGCATCCTGGGCGCGGAGCGGGCCGACCGGCTGTTCCGGGAGTTCGCCGTCCGCCAGGGCCATGGCGACGAGACGCCGACGCCCGACGCCTCCTTCATCGCCCATCTGGAGCGCGAGATCGGCGGCAGCGTCGGCGCCGCTTCCGCCAGAGTGATGATCTCGGAGGTCGTCTCCGGCGAGACCATCAGCTTCGACGAGCTCATTCGCATGGTCGACGAGACCCAGCAGGTGATCGAGTACAGCCAGGCGCTGGAGGCGAACTCGCGCGCGCTGGAGCGCACTGCCGGCGAACTCAGGCGCGCCAACGAGCGGCTGATGCGCCTGGACAACGAGAAGGACGACTTCCTCAGCCAGGTCAGCCACGAGCTCCGCACGCCGATGACCTCGATCCGCTCCTTCGCCGAGGTGCTGATGAATGCCGGGGATCTACCCCCGGAGCAGGCGCGCCGTTTCGTGCGCATCATCCACGACGAGAGCATCCGCCTGACCGGCCTGCTGAACGAGATCCTGGACCTCAGTCATCTGGAGCGCGGCGAGGTCAACTGGAAGATGGAGCTGCTGGACCCCGAGGCCGCGGTGGAGCGCGCCATCTCCGCCTGCGAGGGACTGGCTGCCGATTCCGGCGTCCGTATAGAGCATGAGGACGCGGGGCTGCTTGCGCGCGTCAATGGCGACCGGGACCGTATCGCCCAGGTGCTGATCAACCTGATTTCCAACGCCATCAAGTACAACGACAACCCCGAACCCTGGGTGCGCATCGCCTGCGAGACGGCGGACGGCGACTACCGCGTCCATGTCGAGGACAACGGCCCCGGCGTCGACGACGTCGAGGCCGATCACCTGTTCTCCAAGTTCGCCCGCGGCTGGCGGCAGATCGAGCGGGGCCGGTCCGGCACCGGTCTCGGCCTGGCCATCAGCGCGCAGATCGCCCGGCGGCTCGGCGGCCGGCTGGAACTGACCCGCAGCGACGGGACGGGAAGCTGCTTCAGCCTGGTTCTGCCGCTGGCCCGCGTGGCAGCAGCGGAATGACGCTCTCGATTGCGTCCGCGCCGCCGCTTCCCAGATTGTGAATCGTCGGAACGATGCAGATTGCGGAGGACCAGGCCATGACCGCCAACGACGCCTATCGAAAGAAGATGGAGGCCCGGCTGGAGGCCATCGACGCCGAGATGGATCGTCTGAAGGCCGAGGCCAAGGGCAAGGAGGCCGACGCCCAGCTGGAATATGCCGAGAGTCTTTCGGATCTGAAGTCGCGCCGCGCCGAGTTCCAGCGCCGCATGGATGATCTGCGCCAGGCCGGCGAATCCGCGCTGGGCGATATCCAGGCGGGGGTCGAGAACGCCTGGAAGGATCTCGATGCGGCCATGGAGCGCGCCCGCACGCGCTTCAGATAGGGCTTCGGACGTCCCGGCTCACGCCAGCATCTCGGCGGCCGCGGCGACCGCGAGGCGGAAGCTCTCCAGGTCGCGGCGGATGTCGGCGGGCCGCGCCGCCGGGGCGAAGACGCCGCCCCTCGCCACTGTCGCCAGCATCAGATTCTCGGCCAGGCCGAAATCCTCGATCAGCAACATGTCCCGGTCGCGGATCCCGTCCGGCCCGATCAGGCCGAGTTCCTGCACGCGCTCCATGTAGGCGCCGGGCAGGTTGGTATAGGCGAAGACGAGTTTGCCCAGGGCGCGCATGTAGCCGACTTCGAAGGCCGTGCCCGCGTCCATCCCCGGCCCGCGGAACGGCGTGAAGTCGGCGACGATCAGGTCGGCGCGGTCCAACAGCGCCTCGTTGCCCCGAGCGATGGCGCCCGCCCGGGCCGGCGGGTCGGCGGCGTCGCCGGCGCTCTCCCCGTCCACCGGCGGCAGCGGTTCCAGCCCCGCGGCGCGGCAGATGTCCGCCTTGATGGCCAGCGCCCGGCGTGCGTCCGGCAGAAACACGTCGGGTCCGGCGAGATAGGCCTTCGGGCGGGTCATTCGGCGGCCCGGAACCCCTTCAGCCAGCCGGTGAGCAGTTCGTTGACCTCGTCCGGCGCCTCCTGCTGGGTCCAGTGGCCGATGCCGTCCAGCAGGCGGGCACCGCGCAGGCCGGGCAGGTTCGGCCGCATCATCGCCACCATGTCGACGCCGGGCAGCATCTTCAGAACCAGGTCGCGGGTGCCGCCGATGAACAGCGATGGCTGGACGATCGGCGTCTTCGCGTGCGGTCTGAGGAAGGCATGGTCGGCGCGGTGGTTCCGGTAGCGGTTGAGCGGCCCGCGAAAGCCGGAACGCTCGAACTCGGCCACGTAGTAGTCGATGTCCGCGTCCGTCAGCCAGGCGGGGAAGGGGTCCGGGTCGGGCAGGCGCTCCAGCAGCGCCGCGCCGTGCGGCTTGTCGACCGGCCAGGTGCCGTCCGGCGCATCGCCGGAAATGGCGTAACAGAAGCGGCGCAGACTGGCGCGGACGTCCGCCTCCAGCTCGGCTTCCGCCACGCCCTCGTCCTGGAAATAGACCTGGTAGAAGAAGCGCCCGCGGTCGGTGAAGGCGGCGCGGACGACGTCGATGAACGACCGCTCCCCCATGGGCATGTAGGGCACCGACAGCCCGGCCACGCCGCGGATCTTCTCCGGATGGAGCAGCGCGGTATTCCAGACGATCGGCGCGCCCCAGTCGTGGCCGATCAGGATGGCGCTGCCGCCGCCCAGGGCGTCGGCGACGCCGGCGATGTCGGCGGTGATCTCCTCCAGGCGGTAGGCCTCGACCGGGTGGGGCTTGTCGCTGCCGCCATAGCCGCGCACGTCCACCGCCGCCGCCGTGAAGCCCAGCTCCGCGATCGGCTTCATCTGATGACGCCAGGAATACCAGCTCTCGGGGAAGCCGTGGACCATGAGCACCAGCGGCCCGTCGCCCAGCGTGGCGACGCGCAGCTCGATCCCGTTCGTCGGCACCTGCCGGAATGTCACCTCGTCCAGAATGCCGTCCATGCCCTCGATTCCCCCCTCTGCGATTGCGGGGGAGGAAGCTAGAACAGTTTCATCCGCGCCGGAAGGCTGACCCTACTGCCAGCCCTCGACGCCGGCCATGTTGGGCAGTTCGTGAGCGATCCCCTTGTGGCAGTCGATGCACGTCTTCGCCCCGGTAATCAGGCGCTCGCGATGGGCCTCGGCCGCGCGCGGGCTCTGCCGGGTCAGGTCCATCGACTCCTCGCTGTGGCAGTTGCGGCATTCCAGCGAATCGTTCTCCTTCAGCCGGTGCCATTCGTGCTTGGCCAGCCGCAGGCGCTCCTCCAGGAACTTCTCGCGCGTGTCGATGGTGCCGAAGAGATGGCCCCAGACTTCCTTGGAAGCCTGCATCTTGCGCGCGATCTTGTCGGTCCAGTCGTGCGGCACGTGACAGTCGGGGCAGGTCGCGCGCACGCCCGAGGCGTTGGAGAAGTGGACCGTGCTCTTCAGCTCGTTGAAGACGTTGTTCTCCATCTCGTGGCATGAGACGCAGAACTCCTCGGTGTTGGTCACCTCCAGCGCCGTGTTGAAGCCGCCCCAGAAGATCACGCCCGCAGCGAAGCCGGCGAGGGTGACCGCGCCCAGGCTGAGGTGCAGCGGCGCCCGCCAGAGCGTGCGCCAGTAGAGCCGCAGCCAGTGAAGCAGTTTGCGCATCCCGACCTCCGCCTATTGCCGGCCCGCGCGGGGCGCGATCAGGCTGTCTATGTCGACGAAGCTGTTGCCGACCTCTTCGGCGACCCGGTGCTGGGGCACATGACACTGGGTGCAGAAATAGCGACGCGGCGAAACGGCGGCGAGAAACTGCCCGTCGCGGTCCATGAAGTGGGTGACCGAAACCATGGGCGCCCCGCTCTCGCCCGTGCGGGTCCTGGCGTGGCAGGACAGGCACTTGTTGGCGTTGAGGTCGACCTGGTAGCCGTCGATGTCGTGCGGAATGGTCGGCGGCTGCTCCGGGTAGTTTCGGACCCGCCGCTCCGCGCCGTCCTCCAGCTGCATCATCATCGGGGCCTCGTTGTGCTGGGACAGCGCGGCCGGACCGCGCAGCCCCTTGAGCGCAGCCGCCGGGTCGACGTCGGTGGCCAGCTGCTGGGCCAGCAGCGGCGCGGCCGCCAGCGCCAGCAGGGCGGCGGCAATCATCGCGATGCGCTTCGGCATGTGCTTGTCCTCCCTTGCGCGCACGCTCAGACCTTCTCGATCCTGACGGCGCACTTCTTGAAGTCGGTCTGTTTCGAGATCGGGTCCGTGGCGTCCAGCGTGACCTTGTTGATGAGCTGGCTGGCGTCGAACCACGGCACGAAGACAAGGCCCCTGGGCGGGCGGTTGCGGCCCTTGGTCTCGACCCGCGTGCGGATGCTGCCCCGGCGGGAGACCACCCTGATCTCGTCGCCGCGGCGCAGGCCCATCTCGCGCGCGTCGTCGATGTGCATGTAGCAGAGCGCGTTGGGCACGGCCTTGTGCAGTTCCGGCACCCGCCGGGTCATCGACCCCGAATGCCAGTGCTCCAGCACGCGGCCCGTCGACAGCCAGATCGGATAATCCGCGTCCGGGCTCTCCGCCGGTGGTTCGTAGGGCAGGGCGAAGATCCGCGCCCGCCCGTCGGGATAGCCGTAGAACTGGAAGCCGGCGCCGGGCTCGACATAGGGGTCGGTCCCCTCGCGGTAGCGCCAGCGGGTTTCCTGGCCGTCGACCACCGGCCAGCGCAGGCCGCGTACCTCGTGATAGGTGTCGAAGTCCGCCAGGTCGTGGGCCTTGCCGCGGCCGAAGCGGGCGTATTCCTCGAACAGGCCCTTCTGGATGTAGAAGCCGAACGCCTCCGCCTCGTCATTGGCGTAGTCTCCGGCCGTTTCGGACAGCGGATAGGCGTCCACCTGGCCGTTGGCGAACAGGACATCATAAAGCGTCTTGCCACGGTATTCCGGGGCCTGGGCCAGCAACTCCTCGGGCCAGACCTCTTCCATCGAGAAGCGTTTGGAGAACTCGACCACCTGCCAGAGGTCAGAGCGCGACTCGCCCGGCGCATCGACCAGCTGGCGCCAGAACTGGGTGCGCCGCTCGGCGTTGCCGTAGGCGCCCTCCTTCTCCACCCACATGGCGGTGGGCAGGATCAGGTCGGCAGCCTGGGCGGTGACCGTCGGATAGGCGTCGGAGACGACGATGAAGTTCTCCGGGTTGCGGTAGCCCGGCAGCGTCTCCTCCATCATGTTGGGCGCCGCCTGCATGTTGTTGTTCACCTGCACCCAGTAGGCGTTGAGCTTGCCGTCCTTCAGCATCCGGTTCTGCAGCACGGCGTGGTAGCCGGGCTCCGCCGGGATCGTGCCGTCGGGCAGCTTCCAGATCTTCTCCGCGTACTGTCTGTGCGCGGGGTTCATCACCACCATGTCCGCCGGCAGGCGGTGGGAGAAGGTGCCGACCTCGCGCGCCGTGCCGCAGGCCGAGGGCTGGCCGGTCAGCGAGAACGGGCTGTTGCCCGGCGTGGCGATCTTCCCGGTCAGCAGGTGGATGTTGTAGATCAGGTTGTTGGCCCAGACGCCGCGGGTGTGCTGGTTGAAACCCATGGTCCAGAAGGACGTGACCTTCACGTCCGGGTCGGCGTAGAGCTCCGCCATCTCCAGCAGCCGTTCCTTCGGCACGCCGGACATCTCGTGCGCCTTCTCCAGCGTGTAGTCGGCGACGAAGTCCCGGTACTCCTCGAAGGTCATGTCCGTGGAGCCCGACGGCGCGTCGGCGTTCATCGCGGCCTTTTCCAGCGCGTGCTCGGGCCGGAGGCCGTAGCCGATGCTGGTATTGCCGCGCCGGAAGATGGTGTGGCGGCCGACGAAGTCCTCGTTCACCCGCCCGGTCTGGATGATGTGGTTGGCGATGAAATTCAGCAGCACAAGGTCGGTGTGCGGCGTGAAGACCATCGGAATGTCGGCAAGGTCGAAGGAGCGGTGCTCGAAGGTCGACAGCACGCCCACCTTCACGTGCGGCGCGCTGAGCCGGCGGTCGGTCACCCGTGTCCACAGGATCGGGTGCATCTCCGCCATGTTGGAGCCCCAGAGGAAGAACGCGTCCGCCGCCTCGATGTCGTCATAGCAGCCCATGGGCTCGTCCATGCCGAAGGTGCGCATGAACCCGCCGACGGCGGAGGCCATGCAGTGCCGGGCGTTGGGATCGATGTTGTTGGAGCGGAAGCCGGCCTTGTAGAGCTTGGCTGCGGCGTAGCCCTCCCACACCGTCCACTGGCCGGAACCGAACATGCCGACGGCGGTGGGCCCCTTGTCCTTCAGCGCGGCCTTGAACTTCTCGGCCATGACGTCGAAGGCGGTATCCCAGCTCACTTCCGTGAACTCACCGTCCTTGGCGTACTGGCCGCTCCGCATGCGCAGCAGCGGCTTGGTCAGCCGGTCCGTGCCGTACATGATCTTGGACAGAAAATAGCCCTTCACGCAGTTCAGGCCGCGGTTGACCTCGGACTTCACGTCGCCATGGGTGGCGACGACGTGGTTGTCCTTGGTCGCGACCATGACCGAGCAGCCGGTGCCGCAGAACCGGCAGGGCGCCTTCGACCATTTGAGGTCCGTCTTCTCGCGTTCGGTGACCAGGTTCTGCGCGCCGGCCGGCAGGGCGATGCCAGCGGCCGCGGCGGCGGTCGCGGCCGCCTGCGCCTTGAGCACGGAACGTCGGGTGATATTGAACTCGTTCATGCTGAACTCCCCTGGAAAGGCGCGGCCTCGCCGTCGTCGACGGCGTGGTAGACGAGGTTGCAGCTCAGGACGCCGTCGGTGTGGCCGAGGCGGTAGGACAGGTCGGTGATCGCCCCCTCGGTGGCGGTCTCCACGACCACGACGAGCTTGCCCGCCGGATCGTCGGCGTGGATTTCGGCGCCGGGCTCGGCGGCGATGGCGGCACGGACGTCGCCCAGCCTTTCCGGCCGGCACTGCACGACCAGGCTGGAGATATGAACGGTGGCGGTCATCGCAGCGCCTCCCCGGGCGTGATGCGTACGGCTTCGGCGGGACAGACGCCGGCGCAGGCGCCGCAGCCGTTGCAGCGGTCGGTGTTCACGATCGGCGTCGACGGCCCGCCGATGCGCGGCGCGAAGCGGATCGCTGCCGGCTCGCAGGCATCGCGGCAGGTCTCGCAATGGACGCCGCGATGGGCCAGGCAGGCGCCGCTGTCGATCGTCACGCTCAGCCGCCATGGCGCCGTTCCGGTCTCGGCAAAGACCGGTTCCGGGCAGGCCTCCGCGCAGGCGGCGCAGAAGGTGCAGGCGCCGGCGCCCTGCCGGAAGTTCACCGCCGGATAGCCGCCTTCGCCGTTGAACAGGATGCCCTCCGGACAGGCCTCGATGCAGGCCTCGCAGCGCGTGCAGGCGCGGGCCAGCCGTGTCTCGTCCGTCCATGGCGGGCGCACGGGTGATGGCACCGGGCGGCTGCGGCCGCGCAGGAAGGCGCGTCGGCTCCGGTCCGGCGGCTGGGGGTTGGCTGGCATGGCACGTTCCCCCGATCAGCTGCCAGGTGGCCCAGGCGGTCCGAAAAACATCTGGGAAATCCAGACGACAAAGCCGTAGGCGCCCACAAAAGCCACCGCAAGCGCTGGAATCACGACAAAAGTGGTGAACAGAAAGGTTCGGATTTCAGCCCTGCGCCGATCCGCCGGGCGGTCGAATTCATCATCGACGGCGGTATTATTGTCACTCATGGGGCGACCCCCCTGATTGTTATTGCCGCTGATGCGGATGCTGACCGGTTGTGCGCCCGAAAGCAAGCGCGTCCGACAGCCGCAGCGGAACTCTGGCTGGTCCGTCGATCAGCCATTTGTTCCAGCGCAAATCGTCGGACGATTGCCGGTGATGAAGAGAAATCGCTATGAAATATTTTAGAAATATTCTAAACTAGGGCAATGTTCGGGACGTATCCAAGGCGATGCGGCGGTCCTGCGGAAGCGCCCCGACAAGGTAGATCGCGCCCCAGGCGACAGAGGGCATGGAAGGAAATCACATGAACACGCACCCGCACATGAACGCGTCCGGCAAGTGTCCGGTCATGCATGGCGGCCAGACCTCCACCGGCGCCTCGAACATGGACTGGTGGCCGAAGGCGCTGAACCTGGACATCCTCCATCAGCATGATGCGAAGACCGATCCGATGGGGCCGGGATTCGTCTACCGCGAGGAAGTCAGGAAGCTTGACGTCGAGGCGTTGAAGCGGGATCTGCACGCGCTGATGACCGACAGCCAGCCCTGGTGGCCGGCCGACTGGGGCCATTATGGCGGCCTGATGATCCGTATGGCCTGGCACGCCGCCGGTTCCTACCGCCTGGCCGATGGCCGCGGCGGCGGCGGTACCGGCAACCAGCGTTTCGCGCCGCTCAACTCCTGGCCCGACAACGTCAATCTGGACAAGGCGCGGCGGCTGCTCTGGCCGGTCAAGAAGAAGTACGGCAACCGGATCAGCTGGGCCGACCTGATGATCCTGGCGGGCAACATCGCCTATGAATCCATGGGCCTGAAGACCTTCGGCTTCGCCTTCGGGCGCGCCGACATCTGGCACCCGGAGAAGGACGTCTACTGGGGCTCCGAGAAGGAATGGCTGGGCCGCGACCGCTATGGCAGCGACGCGGAGGCGGGTTCGCTGGAGAACCCGCTGGCGGCCGTGCAGATGGGTCTGATCTACGTCAATCCCGAGGGCGTGGGCGGCAATCCCGATCCGCTGAAGACCGCGGCGGAGGTACGCGAGACCTTCGCGCGCATGGCGATGGACGACGAGGAGACCGTGGCTCTCACCGCCGGCGGCCACACCGTTGGCAAGTGCCATGGCAATGGCGACGCCGCGCTGCTGGGACCGGATCCGGAGACCGCGGAGCCGGAGGATCAGGGCCTCGGCTGGATCAACAAGACCACGCGGGGCGTCGGCCATGACGCTGTGACAAGCGGTCTCGAGGGCGCCTGGACCACGCACCCGACGGTCTTCGACAACGGCTATTTCGACCTGCTGTTCCGGTACGAATGGGAATCGCGCAAGAGCCCGGCCGGTGCCTGGCAATGGGAGCCCGTCGACATCGCCGAGGAGGACAGGCCGGTCGACGTCGAGGATCCCTCGATCCGTCACAACCCGATCATGACCGATGCGGACATGGCGATGAAGGTCGATCCGGCCTACCGCAAGATCTCGCTGCGGTTCAGGGACGACCCGGCGGCGTTCCGCGATGCCTTCGCCCGCGCCTGGTTCAAGCTGACCCACCGCGACATGGGCCCGAAGGCCCGCTATATCGGCCCGGATGTGCCGGCCGAGGACCTGATCTGGCAGGATCCGGTGCCCGCCGGCCCCACCGGTTACGATGCCGCCGCGCTCAAGGCGCGCATCGCCGAAAGCGGCCTTGGCATCGCCGAGATGGTCGCCACCGCCTGGGACAGCGCGCGGACCTTCCGCGGTTCCGACATGCGCGGCGGCGCCAACGGCGCGCGCATCCGCCTCGCCCCCCAGAAGGACTGGGCGGGCAACGAGCCGGAGCGCCTCGCCCGGGTGCTGTCCGTGCTGGAGCCCATCGCCGCCGAGAGCGGCGCGAGTCTGGCCGACGTGATCGTGCTGGCGGGCAATGTCGGCGTCGAGCGGGCGGCGAAGGCCGCCGGCTTCGATGTCGAGGCGCCATTCGCGCCGGGCCGCGGCGACGCCACCGACGCGATGACCGACGCGGCGTCCTTCGATGTCCTCGAGCCGATCCATGACGGCTACCGCAACTGGCTGAAGGCGGACTACGCCGTCAGCCCCGAAGAACTGATGCTCGACCGGACCCAGCTCATGGGTCTGACCGCGCCGGAAATGACCGTGCTGGTGGGCGGCATGCGGGTGCTCGGCGCCAATCACGGCGGCGTCCCGCACGGCGTCTTCACGGACCGGGAAGGCGCCCTGACGAACGACTTCTTCGTCAACGTCACCGACATGGCCCATGCGTGGAAGCCGGCGGGCGACAATCTCTACGAGGTTTGCGACCGGGCGAGCGGCGCGGTCAGGTGGACGGCGACCCGCGTCGACCTCGTCTTCGGTTCGAATTCGATCCTGCGCGCCTATGCCGAGGTCTACGCCCAGGACGACAGCGCGGAGAAGTTCGTGCACGACTTCGTCGCCGCCTGGACGAAGGTGATGAACGCCGACCGCTTCGACATCGCCTGAGCGGCGCGTCTGCGCCCGGAAACGAAAACGCCGCCGGCGCCCGGGCGCCGGCGGCGTCTGATTTCTGGTTACCGTTCGGCTGCGGGCGCCCCTACCAGGAGCGGACGCGGCCCACGTCGAGGTGCACGAAGCCGGACCTGGCGTAGAGACCGACCCCGCCGCCGCGCTGCTGCAGGGCCGCCTTGTGCAGCTTCCGCAGATCGACGTCGGGCAGGTAGCAGTCGATGGCCATGCCCCGCATGTGATAGCTCTTCTTGGCCACGCCGTTGCTGTTGGAAGCGAGCATGGCGTTGGTCTTGGGCGAGCGGTAGCCGGAGATCACCTGGAATGGCGACTTGCTGCCCAGCTTGTGCCTGAGATCGCTGAGCAGGACGAGCAGCCGGGGATCGATGTCCTCGACGTCGCCGGTGCGGTGATCGCGCAGAAGATGGTTGATCTCGCCCAGGGCGGCGGGATCGAACTGGCCATGTTCCTGGAATACCGTCTTCAGGCGTTCGCCGGTATGGAGGTTGTTGAAGCTGAGGCTCCGGGCCACGGGCTGGGCCGCCAGGGCTTCGCCTGACGGCAGGCCGAAACCCGCGGTGAGCGCGGCTGCGCCAAGGCCGGTGAGAAACAGGCGCCGGCCCATGGCCGACGCACGAGGGACATCGCGGACGTCCCCATCGTGGGTGTCGTTCATCCAGTTTCCTTCACGTATGACATGCTACTGCGACGCCGACAGAAGGCCATTGCCCGACCGCGGCGTCAACCCGGTTTCCACTGCAACACGCGCTTCCGAATTTCTGGTTAACGCGCCTGCAAGCTGCGGTTCAGCAAGCGGTCGCGGTTGTAGATGTCGTGGCGGAAATGGACATTGCCGCCCGGGGAGGTCCACGCGGTCGCGTAGATGAGGTGCACCGGCACGGTCTCGGGCAGGCCGACCACCGCGGTCTTCCGGCTTTCCCTCAGGCTGTCGATCTCGCCGGGACCGGGACCGCCGGTCACGTTCATCAGCCAGTTCACCATGTCGAAGGGGCGCTCCAGCCGGATACAGCCCGACGAATAGGCGCGCACGCTTCGCTGGAACAGTTCCCGCGCCGGCGTGTCGTGCAGGTAGACGTCGAAGCGGTTCGGGAACATCACCTTGACCTCGCCCAGCGCGTTCTTCGGCCCGGGCGTCTGGCGCAGCCGGAAGGGGAAATTGCCTTCGCCGTAGCGGCTCCAGTCGATGCTCGACGGGTCGAGCCGCGCCGCACCCTCGCCCCAGCCGGCGAAGACCTCGTAGCCGCCTTCCGCCAGATAGCCCGGATCGGCCATGATCTTGGGCAGCAGGTCCTTGCGCGCGATCTTCGGCGGTACCGTCCACGTCGGATTGACCTCGACATAGGAAATGCGGTCGGAGAACACCGGCGTCATGCGGTAGGTGCGGCCGACGACCGCCCGCATCTGGTCCACAACCCGGCCATCCTCCACCATCTCGGCCTGAAAGCCGGCGATGTTGACCAGCACGAAACGCTCGCCCAGTTCGTGCGGCAGCCAGCGCCAGCGTTCCATGTTGAGGCGAATCGTGTGCAGCCGCTCGGACTTCGAGACGTTCAGCGCACCCAGCGTCTGCGCACCGGCGATGGCGTCGGTCTCCAAGCCGTGGCGGGTCTGGAACCGCCTGACCGCCTGGGTCAGCAGAGGCGTGTAGAGTTCCGGATCGGTTTCCGCCCCGGTGGCGCCGAGATCGCCGAAGAAGGCGAGCCGGGTGCGCATCTGGGCCACCCTGGGATCGCGCATGCCGGGCTTCAGCGCCGGCCCTTCGTCCACCCGGCGCGGTTCGCCCCGCAGTTCCGCGTAGCGCCGGAGCGCGTCCCGCAACCCGGCATATTCGCGGTGGGACGGCGGCATGGCGCGCAGCACGTCGCCGGGGTTCGCCGCCGGGTCCGCGAAGGCGTTCAGCACGGGCGCGGGATCGAAGGTCTTTGCGGCGACGAAGACGTTGGGATCGGTCCTGGCCGGTCCGGTGCGGCCGACAGAGACGTCGCGCGCATAGCGCAGCAGGCCCAGCGTGGCCTGGAGTTCCGTGGCGGCCAGCGTCGCCGGGTCGTCGCTCTTCGCCGCTTCGGGCAGCCCTCCCGCGAGCAGCGAAAGCCTGTAGTCGAGAGGCTCCAGCCCTTCCCGCCCTGCATTGGCTAGCACGTCGAGCCCCGCCGCCAGACGGGCCTGTCCGCCCGCGCCTGTCCCGAACCAGAGCGGCTGGCCCGAGCGCGCCAGGTAGAAGTCGCGAACGGCGCGCGCCATCCCCCGCGGGTCTTCTGCGCCGGGCGGGGCGCCGCTCTCCAACAGCCCGGTCAGCGCGCCGGCGATGTCATCCGCGGCGGCCTGCGCGGCGGCCGGCTGAACGGCCGCGAATGAAAGAACGAAGCCTGCGAGCAGGCCGGCGATGGGTCCGCCGATCCGGATCCGGGAAAAGAACACGCGATACATGGATCCGATCATGCCGCAGTGGCCGCGCTGCGAACAGGGGCTGCGTCCCGCTTGAACGCGCCGGGTCCGGAGGCCAGATCGAAGTGGCGAGAAAGGCACGCCACAGCGATTGAACAAGAGGAGCGTCGCCATGCCCATCCACATCCGCCCGCAGGATGCCCGTCAGGGGCGTATCACCCGCCACTGGCGCTACTTTGTCGCCGCGCTGATCGTCGCCTGCGTCGGCCTCGTGCTGATCGGCGCCTTCGCGCTCTAGCACCGGGTTCCGCGGCTCAGACCGGCCGCACCGGCACCCCGCGCGCGGCCATGTGGGCCTTGGCCTGCTGGATGGAGTAGGTTCCGAAATGGAAGATGGAGGCCGCCAGAACGGCGGACGCGTGGCCGTCGAGGACGCCCTCGGCCAGATGATCCAGATCTCCGACTCCGCCGGAAGCGATCACCGGCACCCCCACCGCATCGGAGATCGTCCGGGTCAGCGGAATGTCGTAGCCCGATTTCGCGCCGTCGCGGTCCATGGAGGTGAGCAGGATTTCGCCGGCGCCGCGGCGCTCCATCTCGCGGGCCCACTCCACGGCGTCGATGCCGGTGGGGTTGCGCCCGCCATGGGTGAAGATTTCCCACTTCCCGGCGCCGGTCGACTTGGCGTCGATGGCGACGGTGATGCACTGGCTGCCGAACTTCTCTGCCGCCTCCGAGACGAATTCGGGGCGATGCACCGCGGCGGTGTTGATGGAGACCTTGTCGGCGCCGGCCAGCAGCAGCGAACGCACGTCGGCGACCTCGCGGACGCCGCCGCCGACGGTGAGCGGCATGAAACAGCATTCGGCGGTGCGGCTGACCACGTCCAGCAGGATGCCGCGTTTCTCGTGGCTGGCGGTGATGTCCAGGAAACACAGCTCGTCCGCGCCTGCGGCATCGTAGACGGTGGCCTGCTCCACCGGATCGCCGGCGTCGACCAGGTCGACAAAATTGACGCCCTTGACCACCCGGCCGTCCTTGACGTCCAGGCAGGGAATGACCCGCGCCTTCAGCATGCCGTTCTCCCGAACAATGCCCGCATCCTGGACGGGCCGAAGGCCCGGTCCGGGATCCACGCCTGAGCCGGTCCGGCGATGGCGCGAGATGCGGAGGGGCTCAGGCGTGGATCCCGGGCTCCGGCTGCGCCGGCCCCAGGACTCGCAAAAGGTGCAGCAACCGGGCCTGTGGAAAGCGCGAACGGCAACCTGCTTCTAGACAATGTTGTCGCGCGCGATCCGGAGCGCCTCCATGGGCTCGATGCGGCCGTCATAGAGCGCGCGGCCGATGATGACGCCCTCGATGCCCGCGTCCTCCAGCGCCTTGAGGCGCTTCACGTCCTCGATGCCGGCGACGCCGCCCGACGCGATGACGGGAATGGAGATCGCCCGCGCCAGTTCGGCGGTGGCTTCCGCGTTGACGCCCTGCAAGGCGCCGTCGCGGTCGATGTCGGTGAAGACGATGGCGGCGACGCCGGCGTCCTCGAAGGCCTTCGCCAGGTCCAGCGCATCCATCTCCGACTGCTCGGCCCAGCCCTCGACCGCGACCTTGCCGCCGCGGGCGTCGATGCCGACCACGATCTGCTCGGGGTGATCGCGGCAGGCGGCCTTCACGGTCTCCGGATCGCGCAGCGCCAAGGTGCCCAGGATCACCCGCGTGACGCCGCGTTCAAGCCAGTTGTCGATCGCCTGGCGGTCGCGGATGCCGCCGCCCAGCTGCACCGGCGCGTCGGTCGCGTTCAGCACCGCGCGGACTGCCGCCTCGTTGGTCGAGCGCCCGTCGAAGGCGCCGTTGAGATCGACCAGATGCAGCCGGTCGAAACCGGCCTCGCGGAAGCGCACCGCCTGGTTGGCCGGATCGGGATTGAACTCCGTCGCGTCCTCCATGCGGCCCTTCAGCAGGCGCACGCACTTGCCGTCCTTCAGGTCGATGGCGGGGTAGATGTTCATGACTTCGCCTTGCCTCTGCGGTCCAGGACCTTGGCGTAGAAATAGCCGGCGACGGGCTGATCATCGACGATGGCGTAGGCCTGCCGCTCGCCCCAGCGGATGAAGCCGTGCCGTTCGTAGAGCTGGATCGCCGCGGTCTGGGTGGCGCGGACGTCCAGGTCGAGCTGCTGGAAGCCGTCCTCGACCGCATCCTGCTCGGCCAGGCGCAGCAGTTCGCGGGCCAGGCCCAGGCCGCGCGCGTGCGGCGCGATGAAGAAGGTCGTCAGCCGGCCGATATGGGCCTGCGCCTCGTTGTGGCGGGACGGGCGGAGGAGCTGGACCGAGCCGACGATCCGGCCGTCCAGCCAGGCGACGAACAGCTCCCGCTCCGGCATCAGGATGACGCCTTTCCAGTAAGACTCCAGCACGCTGCGGCGCGGCGGCGCGAGCCAGCCGAAGCCGTTGCCGTCGCGGATCGCCGCCTCGGTAGCGTCGCAGAGATCCTGCAGGTCCACCTCCTCGATGGACGACAGGCGCTCGACCAGGGTGGTGTGATCGCCGGGCTTCTTCATGGCGTCCATGTCAGGAAGCTCCGGATCAGGGTCAAGCCGACATGCTGGCTTTTCTCGGGGTGGAACTGGGTGCCGACCATGTTGTCGCGGCCGACCGCCGCTGTGACCGGTCCGCCATAATCGACGGTCGCCAGGCATTCCGCCGACGGCAGGCCGCGGAAGGCGAAGGAGTGGACGAAATAGGCGTGCGGCTGGTCGCCGAATTCCTGGAACACCGGATGGTCGGTATCGGCGATCAGTTCGTTCCAGCCCATGTGCGGGATCTTCAGCGCCGGATCGGAGGGTGTGATGCGGTCGATCACGCCGTCGATCCAGCCGAAGCCTTCATGGACGCCGTGCTCCAGCCCCTGCTTCGCCATCAGCTGCATGCCGACGCAGATGCCGAGGAAAGGCCGTCCGCGCCGCTCCACGAATTCGGCGATGGCCTCCCACAGGCCGTCCACGGCCTTCAGTCCCGCGCGGCAATCGCCGAACGCGCCGACGCCCGGCAGCACCAGCCGGTCGGCGCCCGCCGCGTCCTCCGGCCGGCCGGAGACGAGGATCTTCGGACGCCGGCCGAGCGTCGCCGCCTGACGCTCGAAGGCCTTGGCCGCCGAATGCAGGTTGCCCGAGCCGTAGTCGACGATGACGACGCTCATGGCTCCCTACAGGCTCCCGCCGAGAACGCCCTTGGTCGACGGCACCGCGTCGGACTTGCGCGGGTCGATCTCCAGGCCCTGGCGCAGCGCCCGGGCGAGGCCCTTGAAGCTGGATTCGGCGATGTGATGGTTGTTGTCGCCGTAGAGATTCTCGATGTGCAGCGTGACGCCGCCGGCCTGGGCGAAGGCCTGGAACCACTCCTTGAACAGCTCCGTGTCGAAGTCGCCCAGCTTCGGGCGGCTGAACTGCACCTTCCAGATCAGGTAGGGGCGGTTGGAGATGTCGAGGGCGACGCGGGTCAGCGTCTCGTCCATCGGGATCAGCGCCGAGCCGTAGCGCACGATGCCGGCGCGGTCGCCCAGCGCCTCGGAAAAGGCCGTGCCGATGGCGATCCCCGTGTCCTCGGTGGTGTGGTGGAAGTCGATGTGGGTGTCGCCCTTCGCCTTCACCTTCAGGTCGATCAGGCTGTGGCGGGAAAGCTGTTCCAGCATGTGGTCGAGGAAGCCGATGCCCGTGGCGACGTCATAGACGCCCGTGCCGTCGAGGTTCAGCTCGACGGCGATCTCGGTTTCCTTCGTCTTGCGTTCATAGCTGGCGGTGCGCATGGAACTGGCTTCCCGGGATGGTGGAAGCCGGCTCTATAGCAGCCGCGCGGCGGCCTTGTCATGCCCGGCTTTCGCGCCTCATCAGGCGGCCGGACGGCGGGCGCAGATCATCGGCGCCCGCGCCGAGAGGATCGTCTCCCCGTCCTGGCGCAGCACCTCCACAAGGAAGGTGAGCATGCCCCGGTCGGCGCGCGAACGCTGCGGCCGCTTGTCGACCAGGGTCACCCGGAGCGAGAGCACGTCGCCCGGTTCCGTCGCGCGCTCGAAGCGGATCTCGTCATAGCCGGGCCCGGCGAGCAGGTGCTCGTGGGCCATCAGCATCTGCGTCCACATGCGCGTCATCAGCGCGATGGTCTGGCTGGAGGAGCCGACCAGCCGTCCGAAGATGGAATCCTTCGCCGCCTCCCGGTCGACGTGGAAGGGCTGCGGATCGTAGAGCCTGCCGAAGGCGATGATCGATTCCTCGCTCAGCGGCTCGTGGCCGCCGGTCCATTGCCGGCCGATCGCATAGTCTTCCCAGTACGGTGAGACGAAGCCCACTTCCGGCGTCAGCGGCTCCGGCGCCGTGTCAGATTGCGTATTCATGGCCGTCTTGAAGCACAGGCGCGCGCGCTGGAGAACCGACGAAAGCGCGCGGGAGGAATGAGCGTCATGGATTGCCCGGATGAACCGGGCAATGACGACGCTCTCGCCGTCGCGGCCCGGCTGGTCCGGGGGGCGCCGGACCTACATCCAGAGACTGCGGGCGCTCTGGTCCATGTCCTTGTAGAGATGGGCGACCTGCTCGCCATAGCCGTTGTAGATCTGCGTCGGCACGCGCCCGTCGGTGCCCAGCACCTCCTCGGTGGCCTGGCTCCAGCGCGGGTGGTCGACCTCCGGGTTCACATTGGCCCAGAAGCCGTACTCGGCGGGCTGGATCTCTTCCCAGAAGGTCTTCGGCCGCGTGTCCGTGAACTCGATCGAGACGATCGACTTGATGGATTTGAAGCCGTACTTCCAGGGCAGGGCAAGGCGGATCGGCGCGCCCATCTGCTTGACCAGCGGCTGGCCGTAAACACCGGTGACCAGAAACGGCATTTCGTTCATCGCTTCGGCGACCGTCATCGCCTCGACATAGGGCCAGGGATACCAGCTCTGGCGCTGGCCGCGGGCCGTATCGGGGTCCATGAAGGTCTTGAAGACGACATATTTCGCGTCCGGTTTCGGGCCGGCGGCGGCGACCAGCTTCGCCAGCGGGAAACCCGCCCAGGGCGCCACCATCGACCATGCCTCGACGCAGCGGTGGCGGTAGATACGCTCCTCCACGCCCATGGTCCGCACCAGGTCGTCGATGTCCCAGGTCTTCGGGTTGTCGACCATGCCGGCGATCTCGACGGTCCAGGGCCGGATCTCCAGATCCTGGGCGTCGCGGTAGATGCGCTTGTGGGAGCCGAATTCGTAGAAGTTGTTGTAGGTGAAGTTGATGTCCTTGTCGGTGATGGCGCGCTCGACCGTATAGGCGTCGTTGCGCGCCGCCGGGTAGAGGTCGGCGGTGGGGATCGTCTCCTCGGCCGCGCGGGCCGGGCCGATACCGCGCGACGCCAGGATGCCGGCGGCGCCGAAACCGGCGGCCTTCAGGATCTGGCGGCGGTTGAGGAAGACATGCTCGGGCGTCACCTGGCTCTCCGGGATCTCCCAGCCGCGTCGTTTCCGGATCAGCATGTCGGACTCCCTGTGGCTTCGTTACGGAAACGAAGTTGACCCCCGCGGCGCTGACGCGCCAATCAAAGGGCCGTGACGCCGCCGTCAGAGGCTCCGGCCTCGCTGGCCAGGGGCACCCCGAAGGCGTCGCCGGCCCCGGTGCGCGGCCGGACCCTGTCCGCGGGGATCCGCAGCCGCGCCGCGGTGCCCTCACCGGGGCGGCTGTCGATCTGCAACGCACAGCCATTGGCTTCCGCCAGGGCGTTGGTCAGCGGCAGGCCCAGGCCCCAGCCGTCGGTATCGCGCGCCGTCCGCGAGTCGGCCTGTTCGAAGGGCCGCAGAATGCGTTCCAGCTGATCCGGACTCATGCCCGGCCCCTCGTCGCAGACCGAAAGTACCGTCTCGCGGTGGCCGTTCTGGTCGAAGCCCAGGCGGATCGTCGTGCCCGTGGGGGCGTACTTGCTGGCGTTGGTCAGCAGGTTGACGATCATCTGGTGCAGCGAACGCCGGTCGATCCATATCTCGAAGGCATCCCATCCGGGATCGATCTCCAGGGTCTGGCGCCGTTCCTCCAGGGCAGGGCGCATCATCGCGCGCCAGTCCCGCACTTCCGCCGCTAGGGGCGTCCATTCGGGTTCGATGACCAGCTTGCCGGCCTCGATGCGCGACAGGTCCAGCAGATCGTTGATCAGCATCAGCAGATGGCGGCCGCTCTGGTGGATGTCGCCGACGTATTCCTTGTACTTGCTGTGGCCGAGCGGTCCGAAAAGCTCCGTGCGAAGGGTTTCGGAAAAGCCGATCACGGCGTTGAGCGGCGTCCGCAGTTCGTGACTGACATTGGCCAGGAAGACCGACTTGGCGGCGCTGGCCTCGTCCGATCTCCGGCGCGCCTCGCTCAGCGCCGCATTGGCGGCCTCCAGATCCAGCTTGCGCGCGAAGTCGGTGCGCCGCGTTCCCGCCTGCCACGCGGCCGCCGAATTGCCGATCAGAGCGGAGGCGACGAACAGAGAGGTTTCGACGACGCGGATCTCGATCGGCAGGTCGAAAGCGTAGAGAAAACCGACCGAGCCGATGGCCAGCAGCAGTACGTTGCAGAACAGCCGCCAGTGGGCGTCGATGTCCAGCAGGATGTTGCCGGCGATCAGGAAGATCACCATGCGGATGACCGTCAGCTCGTAATGGCCGTCGTTGACCAGGATGAGCACCAGTGTCTCGCCGACGATGAACAAGACATACAGACTGACGATCGCCGCGATGCGCTTCCGCGGCCAGCGCAGCCGACAGCCGAGAACCCACAGGCCCGGCAGCAGGAAATGGAAGCCGCGAAACACGGTGAAGGGCCCGGCCCAGGCCCAGTCGTGGTAAAGCAGATAATCTGCAAGCAAGACGGGCCCGGCGACGAGCATGATAATCACGCCCAGGATCGTGTGCTGGACCGCGAACTGATCGTAGCTGGCGGTCTTGAAAGCGTTTTCCAGCAGTGGATCCGCGAACTCCCCCGACCACCATATACGGCGGCCGGCGGACTTCGCATCCGGCGTTTCCATCCCCTCGTCCCGCCCCGGTTGCGATGCCGGAGTCGTCATACCCTACTGTCTCCGCACATGGGTGGAGCGGTAAGGCTAGAACGGGAAAGCTTAAGGTTTCATTTCGGCTCCGGCTTGATCCGGACCCGTCTCAGACGATCCGGAACCGGACCTCGCCCAGCGGCCCGAAATCGGCGACCAGGCTTTCGCCGGCCTTCGCCGGATAGACGTCGATCGTCGTGCCGGTGGAGACGAAGTCGCCCGCCTTCAGTCCGTCCCGGGCATAGACGGCGCGGACATTGGCCAGCCAGGTCAGCGCGTTGATCGGATTGCCCATCACCGCGAAGCCGTTGCCCTCGCGGACGGTCTTGCCGTCCACGGAAAGCGTCACCTCGATCTCGGAGAGATCCAGAGCCTGCCAGTCGGCGACCGGCGCGCCGCGGATCCAGCCGCCATGGCTGCCATTGTCGGCGATCATGTGGGCCGCGCCGACGCCGGTCCAGTCCTCGTAGCGGCTGTCGACGATCTCGATGCAGGGCAGCACGGCCTTCACCGCGTCCGCTACCGAGCCGGGGTCGTAGGGCGCCGCCGCCGCGGGCAGGTCCTCACCCATCAGGAAGCCGATCTCGGCCTCGATCACGGTCATGAAGAAGCCGCTGGCGTCGATCTCGGCGGGCGAGGTCCAGGCCGTGGCTTCGAAGACGCCGCCGTAGAACGGCTCGTCGATGCCGACATGGGCCTGTGCGCGTTCGTTGGTGCAGCCGATCTTCCAGCCGATCTGGCGGCCGCCGCCGCCCTCGCCGATCAGCCGGCGCATGTGGCGCTGAATTCCGTAAGCGGCCTCGGGGTCCGCCGGCGCGAGTTCCGGCGGCAGGGCGGCGATCCGCCGCCGGCCGGTCCGGACGTCCATCAGTTGCTGCGCCGCTTCTTCGGCCCTGTCCATGCGCTCTGTCCCCCTTGTTGGCGGCGCGCATCTTCGGTGCTCCGTCCGCCGGGGACAAGGGCAGGCGTCAGGCGGCGGCGTTGGCCATGGCCTGTTCGGCGGCGCGGCCGGTCACTTCCTGCAGGCGGTCGAACTCGAAGGTGAAGGTGCCGACGCCCTGGGTGAGCGAGCGCAGTTCCACGATCAGGTCGCCCACTTCCGCCTGGGGCAGATAGGCCGAGACCTGGTCCCAGCCCGGCCAGCCCTCGCGGGCGTCGAAGCCCAGGATCTGCCCGCGCCGGCCGCTGATCAGGTTGTTGACCGATGCCGTGTGCTCATTGGGCACCATGATCTGCACCTGCAGGACGGGTTCCAGCAGCACCGGATCGCATTGCGGCAGCCCTTCCGCCATGGCCATGCGGCCGGCGGTCCTGAAGGCCTGCTCGGAGCTGTCGACGGCGTGATACTTGCCGTCGGTGAGCGTGACCGCCAGGTCGACCACCTCGAAGCCCAGCGGCCCGTGGCTCAGATACTCCTTCACGCCGGCCTCGACGGCAGGGATGTACTGCTTGGGCACGACGCCGCCGGTGATGCTGTCGTCGAACTGGAAGCCGGATCCGCGCGGCAGGGGCTTGATCTCCACGGTGACGTCGCCGAACTGGCCGTGGCCGCCCGACTGCTTCTTGTGGCGCGCATGTTGTGTCACGCCCTTCCGGATCGCCTCCTTGTAGGGAACCTTCGGCTTCTCGGTGTCGACGGAGACGCCATACTTGGATTTCAGGCGCGCGACGGCGACCTTCAGGTGCTGGTCGCCCTGCCCCCAGAGCAGCATCTGGCGCGTGGATTCGTTCTGCTCCACCGAGAGCGAGGGATCCTCCTCCATCAGCTTGGCGAGCGCCCCGGACAGCTTCACCTCGTCATTGCGGTTCTCGACATTGAGCGCCAGCGCGAAGACCGGGGCGAAGCGCGGCGCGCGGCGCAGTTTCGGCGCCTCGCCGCCGGCGGTCAGCACATCGCCGGTGACGATGCCTTCCATCCGGCCCAGCGTCGCCACCTGGCCGGCCTCGGCGCGGTCGAGCTTGTTGAACTGCTGGCCCATGAGCTGGCCCAGGGAGCCGACCCGGTCGCCGTTGAGGACGTCGCCCTCGGCGATCGAGCCGGACCAGATGCGGACCAGGGAGAGCTTGCCGCCATGCTGCGTGTGATAGGTCTTCAGCACCTGGGCGACGGTATCCTTCGAGGCGGGATCGACGCCGGCGCGGGCCGCCGCCGTGCCGTGACCCGGCACCTCGTGGCGCAGCGCCTTCAGCAGCCGGCGCACGCCGCTTTCGCGTTCCGCCGCGCCGATCAGCACGGAGACGATGTTGCCGGCCTGCATGTTGTCGGTCAGGTCGCGGAAGACCTCTTCCTTCTCCGGCTCGATGTCCTCCAGCAGCTCTTCCATCAGATGGTCGTCGAAGTCGGCGAGCTGCTCCAGCATGGCGAAGCGGGCCTCGCCCAGCACGTCGGCGACCTCGCTCCCGGCCTCGATCAGCTCCGACGGCCCGCTCTCGCGGTAGACGTAGGTCCGGCCCTGGACCAGGTCGACATAGCCGGTGATGATCTCGTCCTTGACGATGGGAAGCTGGCGCAGGATCAGCGGCTTCTCGCTGACGGCCTGCAGCGCCTCGGTCACGGTCTGCACGTCGCCGCTGGCGCGGTCGACCTTGTTGACGAAGATGAAACGCGGCAGGTCCAGTTCGTCGAGCAGCTTCAGCCAGGGCTGCAGCGCCGTCGCCTTGGCCGGGTCGGCCTCGCAGACCAGCACCGCCGCATCCACGCCGACCAGCGCATTCGCGGCTTCCTGGATGAACTCGATGGATCCGGGACAGTCGAGAAAGGTGAATTCGTCGCCCAGATAGGCGGTGGTCGCGGCATTCACCTCGACGCTCATCTGCTTCTCGCGCGCCTCGGCCGAACCGTCGCCGACCGTGTTGCCCTGGTTCACCCCGCCCTTGCGGTCGACCGCTCCGGTGGCGAAGAGAATGCTCTCGAGCAGCGAGGTCTTCCCGCTCAGATAGGGTCCCACAATGGCGATGTTTCTGGGGCCTTCGGCTCTTCCTCCCGACATCTGACGGCTCCTCCCTTGTTGCTTTTCCGTCCGCCCCGGGGCCGCGCCACGGGAGCAAATGGTTTCAAGCCTGAGGGGTTTCCGCAAGGGCAATCGGCGGGAAATGTCATCGGATCGTCATCCGCTGGCCAATTGACGACATGATGAATCGTCGGCACATTGGTCCGCGTTCGGTCGAATTCAGTGGGAGAGACCGGACGGGCCCGCCCGTCCGGCGCCGAAGGAGCAACCGCCCCGGAAACTCTCAGGCAATAGGGACCGCTGAAGGACGACGCTCTGGAAAGCAGGCAGGCGGCTGAGGCCGTCTTCCTCACCGAAGGGGTAAGGCGGGAGGGAGGTTCTCTCCGGCGCAATCTCTCAGGTTCCGTGACAGAGGGGGCATGCCGGCCGCGGTGAAAACCGGTCGTGGCGGGCGCGTGCCAATGGACCTGTCGCGGAGGATCGGTGTGAACGAGAGCGCGGACGGCGTACGGACGACCCCCCTGAACGAGTTGCACCGCCGCCTGGGCGGACGGATGGTCGCGTTCGCCGGCTATGACATGCCCGTGCAGTTCGAGGGGATCATGGCCGAGCACCGCCATACCCGCGAGGCGGCCGGCCTGTTTGATGTCTCTCACATGGGCCAGGTGAGCCTGAGCGGGCCGGATGCGGACAAGGCGCTGGAGACGCTGATCCCGTCCAACGTGCGGGAGCTGAAGCCCGGGCGGCAGCGCTATTCCATGCTGCTGAACGACAAGGGCGGCATCATCGACGATTTCATGGTCACCCGCCGCGGAGACGATCTGCTGCTGGTGCTCAACGCCGCCTGCAAGGAAGGCGACGTCGCCCACATGCGCGAGCGTCTGCCGGCCGGCGTCCGTCTCGAGACCCTGGATGACCGCGCCCTGCTGGCGCTGCAGGGGCCCGAGGCCGAGGCGGCGCTGCAGGCGATCGTGCCCGGCGTCGAGACGCTGAGCTTCATGCAGGCCACCGGATTCATGTGGGAAGGCGTGGATCTGTGGATCTCGCGCTCGGGCTATACCGGCGAGGACGGCTTCGAGATTTCCGTCCCGGCCGACCGCGTCGAGGAACTGGCCGAGCGCCTGCTGGCCGACGAACGGGTGAAGCCGATCGGCCTCGGCGCGCGGGATTCGCTCCGGCTCGAGGCCGGTCTCTGTCTCTATGGCCATGACATCGACGAGACCACTTCGCCGGTCGAGGCCGGCCTGCAATGGGCGATGCAGAAACGCCGCCGCGAGCAGGGCGGTTTTCCCGGCGCCGACCGCATTCTGAAGGAACTGGCCGACGGGCCCGCCCGGCTGCGCGTCGGCCTGAAGCCGGAAGGCCGCGCGCCGGTCCGCGAAGGCGCGGAGATCGCCGACGCCGACGGCAATGTCATCGGCCGCGTCACCTCCGGCGGCTTCGGCCCCACGGCCGGCCATCCGGTCGCCATGGGCTATGTCACCGTCGGGTTCGCGCCTCCCGGCGGCGCGGTCGCGGCCGTGCAGCGCGGCAGGTCGCTGCCCATGACCGTCACGGCCCTTCCTTTCGTTACCCGCAACTACAAGCGCTGAGCAGGAGCCACGCACCGATGTCCGAGATGAAATTCACCCGTGATCACGAATGGATCGAACTGAACGGCGATGAGGCCACCATCGGCATCAGCGACTACGCCCAGGATCAGCTGGGCGACGTCGTCTATGTCGAGCTGCCCGAGCCGGGCGCGAAGGTGAAGCGGGGCGCCGAGGCGGCGGTGGTCGAATCCGTGAAGGCCGCGAGCGAAGTCTACGCGCCGGTGTCCGGCGAGGTCACCGCCCGCAACGATGCCCTGGACGACAACCCCGCGCTGGTGAACGAGAGCCCGGAGGGGGACGGCTGGTTCTACCGCATGACGCTGGACGACCGGTCCGAACTGGACGGCCTGATGGACCGGCAGGCCTATGAGGACTACCTGGAGACCCTGAACTGATGCGCTACCTGCCGCAGACGCCCGACAGCCGGGCGATGATGCTGAAGGCGATCGGCGTCGGCAGCATCGACGACCTTTTCGACGACGTGCCCGCCAGGGTGCTGAACGCACCGATCGAGGGCCTGCCCGACCACATGAGCGAGATGGCGGTGGAGCGCCATTTCCGGAAGCTGGCGGCGGACAATCTCGGCCCGTCGACGGCGCCCTGCTTCATCGGCGGCGGGGCCTATCACCACCATATCCCGGCGACCGTGGATCACCTGATCCAGCGCTCCGAATTCCTGACTTCCTACACGCCCTACCAGCCGGAGATCGCCCAGGGCACGCTGCAGTACCTGTTCGAGTTCCAGACCCAGGTCGCGCTGCTGACCGGCATGGAGGTCGCCAACGCCTCCATGTACGACGGCGCGACCGCCTGCGGCGAGGCGGTGCTGATGGCCCACCGGGTCAACAAGCGCCGCAGGACGGTGCTGTCCGGCGGTCTGCATCCGCACTACCGCGACGCGACGCTGAACCTGACGCGCTTCACCGACTTCGAGACCGTGGCGCTGGAAGCCGCGCCCGGCGCCGAGGAGGATCTCGCCGGCGCGATCGACGACGACACGGCGGCGGTGGTGGTCCAGAATCCGGACGTCTACGGCCAGTTGCGCGACCTCGGCCCGCTGGCCGAGGCCTGCCATGCGAAGGGCGCGCTGCTGATCGTGGCCGTGGCCGAAGTCGTCTCGCTGGGCGCGGTGACGCCGCCCGGCGACATGGGCGCCGATATCGTGGTGGCCGAAGGCCAGAGCCTGGGCGTGCCGCTGAGCTTCGGCGGTCCGCATGTCGGCCTGTTCGCCTGCCGGCGCAAGTTCGTCCGCCAGATGCCCGGCCGGCTGGCCGGCGAGACCGTCGACGTCGACGGCCGCCGCTCCTACGTGCTGACGCTCAACGCCCGGGAACAGCACATCCGCCGCGAGAAGGCGACCAGCAACATCTGCACGAATTCCGGCCTCTGCGCGCTGGCCTTCTGCATCCACGCGACGCTGCTGGGGGAAAGCGGCATGACGGCGCTCGCCGATCTCAACCACCGCACCGCGGCTGCGGCGGCGCAGGCGCTGTCGGCCATCGACGGCGTCGACCTGAAGACCGACGTCTTCTTCAACGAATTCACGCTGGAGCTGCCGAAGCCGGCCGGCCCGGTGGTCGAGGCGCTGGCGGAGAATGGCGTGCTGGGCGGCATTCCCGGCTCCCGGCTCTGGCCGGGCGACGAAAGCCGCGAGCGGCTGCTGATCGTGGCCGCCACCGAGACGGTGACCGAAGAAGACATCGCGTCGTTCCGCGACGCGCTGAAGGAGGCGCTGGCATGACCGAAGCGAAGCAGACCATTTCCGGCGCGCGCGGCCTCGACAAGGACGAGCCGCTGATCTTCGAGCAGGACGCCGAGGGCCGGAGCGGCGTCGACCTGCCCGAAGGCCCGAAGGCGGCGAGCCGCCTCGGCGGGCTGAAGCGCAAGGGTCCGATCGGCCTGCCCGGCCTGTCGGAGCCGCAGGTCGTGCGCCACTTCGTGCGCCTCAGCCGGATGAACTACGCCATCGACTACGGCTTCTACCCGCTGGGCTCCTGCACCATGAAGCACAACCCGCGCCTGAACGAGAAGGTGGCGCGTCTGGGCGGCCTGGGCGACCTGCACCCGATGCAGCCGGTCTCCACCGTGCAGGGCGGGCTGCGGCTGATGCACGAACTGGCGCACTGGCTGACGACGCTGACCGGCATGCCGGCGGTGGCGCTCTCGCCCGGCGCCGGCGCCCATGGCGAACTCTGCGGCCTGATGGCCATCCGCGCTGCCTTCGACGCGAAGGGCGAGAGCCGCAGCCGCGTGCTGGTGCCGGAGTCGGCGCACGGCACCAACCCGGCGACAGCGGCCATGTGCGGCTATGCCGTCGACGCCATTCCCGCCGACGAGAGCGGCCGCGTCGACATGAAGGCCTTCGAGGAGAAGCTGGGCGACGATGTCGCTGGGGTGATGCTGACCAACCCCAATACCTGCGGCCTGTTCGAGACCGACATCGTCGAGATCGCCGAGAAGATCCATGCGGTCGGCGGCTACTTCTACTGCGACGGCGCCAACTTCAACGCCATCGTCGGCAAGGTGCGGCCCGGCGACCTGGGCATCGACGCCATGCACATCAACCTGCACAAGACCTTCTCCACGCCCCATGGCGGCGGCGGGCCGGGCTCCGGGCCGGTGGTCTTCTCCGAGGCGCTGGCGCCCTACGCGCCGCTGCCGATGGTGGTGGAGAAGGACGGCGCCTTCGAGCTGGTCGAGCACGACGGCGGCCAGCGTGTGGGCCGCATGAAGGGCTTTCACGGCCAGTTCGGCATGTTCGTGCGCGCCCTCGCCTACATGATGAGCCACGGCAGGGACGGCCTGAAGCAGGTGGCCGAGGACGCGGTGCTCAACGCCAACTACGTTCTCGCCGGGCTGAAGGACGTGCTGCCGCCCGCCTACGCGGGTCACTGCATGCACGAGGCGCTGTTCTCGGACAAGGGCCTGAACGGCAGCGGCGTCGACACGATGGGGCTGGCCAAGGCCCTGATCGACGAGGGCTATCACCCGATGACGGTCTACTTCCCGCTGGTCGTCCACGGCGCCATGCTGATCGAGCCGACCGAGACGGAGAACCGCGGCACGCTGGACGAGTTCATCCGCGTCATGCGTGGCCTCGTCGAGAAGGCGAAGGCCGGCGAGACGGAGATGTTCGAGCAGGCGCCGGTGCTGACGCCGAGGCGGCGGCTCGACGAGACCCGGGCGGCGCGGAATCCGGTGCTGCGCTGGGAGCCCGAAGAAGCGGCGGCCGAGGCGGCGGACTGAGCGGTGGACGCGCGCCCGGTGCGCGTCGGCGTCTTCCAGAGCGGGCCCGGCGGCCGTCCGACGGACCGGCTCGCGCGGCTGGCGCGGGCCATGGACGACCAGTCCCATGACCTGGTGGTCTGCCCGGAGCTGTTCATGTCCGGATACAACATCGGGCTCGACCGGATCCGGGAGCGCGCGGAACCGGCGGATGGCCCCTTCGCGCAGGCCGCGGCGGACCTGGCGCGGCGGCGCGGCACGGCCCTCGCCTTTGGCTATCCGGAGCGGGACGGGGACTGTCTCTACAACGCCGCCATCTGCATCGGGGCGGACGGGGGCTTACTGAACCGCCGCCGCAAGCTTCTTCTGCCGCCGAGCTACGAGGGCGAGGTCTTTGCGCCCGGCGATCAGCCCCCGGCCGTCTTCGAGGTCGCCGGCCTGCGCTGCGGTATGCTGATCTGCTACGAGGCGGAATTCCCCGAAGCCGTCCGCGCGCTCGCCCGGGCGGGGGCCGAGGCGATCCTCGTGCCGACGGCGCTGGCGCGGCAATGGCGGGTCGTCGCCGACGCCATGATCCCGGCCCGGTCCTTCGAGAACGGTGTCTGGATGGTCTATGCCGACCACGCAGGCGAGGAGAACGGCCTCGCCTGTGCGGGACTGAGCTGCATCGTCTCGCCCTTCGGCGAGGTCCGCGCCCGCGCCGGGGTCGAGGACGAGACGCTGATCGGCGCGGTAATCGACCGGGACTCGGTCGCGCGGGCGCAGGCTAGACTGCCCTATCTCGCCGATCTGCCGACACTGCTGGCGCGTATCGGCCCCGTGCGGCGTTGACGCGTTGCGCCCCCGGACCCATCCGCGTCATAGTCTGGCCTCGACCGCAAACGAGGCTCACATGCAGACGCGAAATCCGCTGTTCGACGACATCGCACGGCTGATGACCTCCGCCGCCGGCGCCATGCAGGGTGCCCGCGACGAGGCCGAGGCGGCGGTGCGTACGCGGCTGGAACGCATTCTGGCCGACATGGACCTCGTGGACCGCGACAGCTTCGAGGCGGTGAAGGAAATGGCGGCCGAGGCGCGCATGGAAAACGAGCGACTGTCGGGCGAAATCGAATCGCTTCGCCGTGAAATCGCCGAACTGAAGAAACCGAAGCGTGCGCCGCGTCGGAAAAAGGCCGGCGACGCGGGCGCTTGACGCGTCGGGCGCAAGTTTGTTGACGCCCTGACTCCGCCACACTTAGCCTATATCTAGCGTAGCGATTCGCTTTACGCTCCATATGTGCAGGGTTTCGGCCCCGGCGCATCCAGCAGTGGAGGACGATCTCATGGGACTGTTGATCGAACTCGCTGAACCGTCCGTCATCAATCCGCTCGACACGATCGAGGAGTTCGTCGACGCCAATGAATGGCCCGTCGAACGCTCGACCGAGGAGGAAATGACGGTCGGCGTCAGCGGCAAGTGGTGCGACTTCCATCTGTGGATTTCCTGGCGTCCGGAGATCAACGCCCTCCACTTCGCCTGCGTCTTCGACATGAAGCTGCCGGAGGGCCGGCAGAAGGCGCTGCATCCGCTGGTCATCCTGGCCAACGAACGCATGACCATCGGCCATTTCGACCTCTGGCGCGACGAGGGGCTGCTGTTGTTCCGTCACGCGCTGCTGCTGGGCGCGGACGGCGAGATCGATCCGAACCAGATCGAGGCGCTGTTCGAGATCGCCTTCAGCGAATGCGAACGCATCTATCCGGCGATCCAGTATGTCCTCTGGGGCGGCAAGTCCGCCGAGGATGCCGCCGAGGCCGCGATGATGGACTGCGTCGGCGAGGCCTGAAACGCAGGCGGGCCGGGGATGGATGGGCCGGCCGGCCCGCCGTCTCCAATGTTCGTAAGGTTCGGGCGACGGTTCGTCCTGATCCCGATCCCCGCGCAAGGCCGGGATGACATACGCAGGATCGCGCCCCGCCGTCAGACCCGCTTGCGCTTGGACGGCGGTTTCGCGGCGTCGGCGCGGCAGGCGACCTCGAACGCCGTGCGGGCCCATTCGACCAGTTCGTCCGGCTCGTCGAACAGTTCCTCGGGCAGTTCGTGCAGCCCGGCGATGACGCGCCGGCCGTGTTTCGTGTCATAGGCGAAGGGCCCCTTGCCGCGCGCTTCGAAGGCGGCCCGGGTCGTCGGATCGGTCTTCAGATAGACGACGTCGCCGACGATCAGCGCGAACATGAGGTTTCCTCTGAACAGGCCCGCGCCGCCGAACATGCGCCGCGCCTCGACGCCGCCCAGGGGGTCGAGCAGTTCCAGCAGATGGTCGCGGAATTCCGCCGAAATCGCCATGTTGCGGGTTCCTTTCGGGCCGGTCGTGTCCATATGGTTGCGGGATGCGCGTCCGCGCCGGGGAATCAAGCAATATCGAGCGGGGGAAGTCCATGGAACTCGGCCTGAAGGGCAGGAACGTCATCGTCACCGGCGGCAGCCGGGGCATTGGCCTCGGCATCGCGAAGGGTTTCGCCGCGGAGGGCGCCAACGTCTCGATCTGCGCCAGGGGACAGGAATCGCTCGACGCCGCCCGGGGCGAGCTGGAGAAAGCCGGCGTGACGGTGCACACGGCGATCTGCGACGTCGCTGACCCCGAAAGGCTTGAAGTCTACATCCAAGAAGCCGCCGCCGCGCTTGGCGGCCTCAACGTGCTGGTCAACAATCCGTCCGGCTTCGGGCGTGGCGACGACGAGGAAGGCTGGAAGAAGAGCATCGACGTCGACCTGATGGCGCTGGTCCGGGCCGGCTGGGCGGCGATCCCGCTGATCGAGAAGTCCGGCGGCGGCAGCCTTGTCCACATCTCCTCGATCTCGGGCCTGCAGAACTCGACCCGGACGCCGCCCTATGGCGCGGTGAAGGCCGCGGTCATCCAGTACACCACCACCCAGGCTGCGGCGCTGGCGGAGAAGAACATCCGCGTCAACTGCATCGCGCCCGGCTCGATCGAGTTTCCGGGCGGCGTCTGGGACCAGGCGCGCCAGCACAACCGGCCCCTTTACGATTCGATCCAGGCCTCCATTCCCTTCGGCCGCATGGGCGCACCGGAGGAGGTCGCCAACCTCGCCGTCTTCCTGGCCTCCGACGCGGCCTCATGGATCACCGGTCAGACGGTCGCCGTGGACGGCGGGCAGATGTTGCGCTAGTCCTGCCGGCAGCCCAACAACGCGGACGGAACATGAAGACCTATCTCGATTTCGAAAAGCCCATCGCCGAACTGGAAGGCAAGATCCGCGAACTGCGGCATCTGGCCGAGGGCGGCCAGGAGGTCGATATCGACAGCGAGGTCGGAACCCTGGAGGCCAAGGTCCAGAAGCTTCTGACCGACACCTACCGGACCCTGACACCGTGGCAGAAGACGCAGGTCGCGCGCCATCCCGAGCGGCCCCATGCGGGTGATTTCATCAACGGTCTGATCCGGGACTACACGCCGCTCGCCGGCGACCGCGCCTATGGCGACGACAAGGCGATGATGGGCGGTATGGGCCGCTTCCGCGGACGCAGCGTGATGGTCATCGGCACCGAGAAGGGCGCCAGCACCGAAGCGCGGCTGAAGCACAATTTCGGCATGGCCCGTCCCGAGGGCTACCGCAAGGCGCAGCGGCTGATGAAGCTGGCCGAGCGCTTCCGTCTGCCGATCCTTACTTTCGTCGACACCGCCGGGGCCTATCCGGGCGTCGGCGCCGAGGAGCGCGGCCAGGCGGAGGCCATCGCCCGCTGCATCGAGGTCTGCCTGAACGTGAAGACGCCCCTGATCGCCTGCATCACGGGAGAGGGCGGTTCCGGAGGCGCCGTGGCGCTGGCCGTCGGCGACCGGGTGGTGATGCTGGAGAACTCGGTCTATTCGGTGATCTCGCCCGAGGCCTGCTCGTCGATCCTGTTCCGCTCCGCCGACCGCGCCCAGGACGCGGCCGAGGCGCTCAAGGTGACCGCGCAGGACATGAAGCGCCTCGGCGTCGCCGACATGGTGATCGAGGAGCCCGTGGGCGGCGCCCACCGCGATCCGGGCGCCGCCATCATGGGGCTGGGCGACGTGATCGCGGAGACCCTGAAGGAGCTGGAGGCGGTGCCCGCCGACAAGCTGCTGGAGCGCCGCCGCGAGAAGTTCCTGAAGATCGGCCGCGCGATCGGCTAGCCGAGGCGGTCGAGGCGCAGCGCCGCCGGCGGTGTGGTCGGGGCCGGGCGGCCGAACGCGTCGAGGACGGCCGTGTAGCCGTCCAGCGCGCCCTGCTGCAGAATCCGCGCATCCACCTCGATATTGGAGATCTCCGGCCGCGCCGCCGTCGGCGCGATCGCCAGGACGGCAGCCCCGTCAGGGCAGGGGGCGACACCCCGTGCGCGGGCCAGTTCACCGGCGTAGCGCGCCGGCGAGAGGCGGTAGCCGGCGCCGAGGCCCGGCTTCTGGCGGTCGAGCCAGGGCACGATCAGCAAGCGCTCGATCCGCTCCAGTTCCGGTGCCGGCGTGTCTTCGGGCCGGGTCAACAGCGCCACCACATGCGTCGCGCCGCGACTGTCGGCGGTGGCCAGCGGGATGTTCTCGAACACGCCGGCGTCGACATGGCGTTCGCCATCGATGACGACCGGCGGCCCGGCCACGGCCGGGATGCGGGCGCTGGCCTTCATCGCCGCGAACAGCGCCTTGTCGTCGGCGAAACCGGTCAGCGCCGCGGCGCATTCCCGGTCGAGGTTGGCGGCGACGCAGACCAGCCGCGAGCGGGCCGCCAGCACGGCGCGCCAGTCCAGCCGCTTGGCGTCGCGGCAGACATCGTCCAGCAGGAAGTCGACCGAGACCACGGGCCGGCGCATGAACAGCCGCGGCTTCCAGATGAAGCGGCGGTTGTTGATTTCCTCGTAGAAGATGCGCGTGCCGAAGGCGGCCTGACCGGCGACGAAATAGGCGCCGGCGATTGCCCCGGCGGAACTGCCGATCACCTCGTCGAAGACCTCGGTGAGGCCCAGCGCTTCCAGTCCCGCGACCATGCCGCCGCAGACCACGCCGCGCATGCCGCCGCCCTCGATCACCAGGGCCAGCCGGATGTCCGGGTCGCGCGGCCCGCCCGCCCGGCGGCGTTCGATCTCCGCCAGGACGGGGTGGGCGACGGGCCGGGTCATCGCCGCCTCAGCCGGAAGCCGCGCCGCCGAGCACGAACGCGCCGTAGACCGAAGGCGGGAAACCCTCGGCCCTGAGCCGGTCGCGGGCGGCCAGCCAGGCGCCGCCGTAGTCGCCGCCGCGGGCGAGACGGTGGAACTCGGTCATGAAGATCCGCGTCGGCCTGTCGTGCACCGGCCAGAGGCTGTTCACCACGGCCCGCGCGCCGCCGAGATAGAAGCTGCGCGCAAGCCCCAGGAAATCGTCGCCCGCCGTCGCCGCGCCCAGGCCGGTTTCGCAGGCCGACAGCACGACCAGATCGGCGGCCAGCGGCTGCTCGAACAGGCGCGCGGCGGTGAGCGGCGCCTGGCCGGTCCCGTCGCTGAGCAGGATGGCCGAGGCCAGCGGATCGCGGGCGTCGAACAGGCCATGCGTCGCCAGGTGGAGCACGCCGACGCCGTCGCCGACCGCAGCGCGGAGCGCGGTCTCGGTCGCCTGGCCCCCAAGCAGCGTCTCGGCGCGGTAGAGCCGGCCGATGTCTTCCGCCTCGGTCCGGGCGCCCGGCAGGGAAACCCAGCTGGTGCCGAGATGCGGGTCGCCGACGATGGCCGCCCGGCGGACGCGACTCCGACCTTCGGCGCCCCGGGCGAGCCAGCCGCCCGTGGGCAGTACGACCACGGGTCGTTCGATCGCGAGCGCGCCCCACGGCACGAAATAGAGCGGACCGCTCGGCACCACATAGAGGACGCCGCTGTCCGCGCCGCCATCGAGGCCGAGCCCCTCGGTGATCGTCCGCGCCGCCGCCGTCTGCGCCGGCGCATGCCTCAACGGCTCGTCGGAGGCGAAGGGCGTCAGCGCCCGCTCCAGTTCGTCTCCGGTCATCGCCGTCGTCCCGAGCGCGACGCCGCCGCGGCGGATGTCCAGGAAGCGGATCGGCTCGCCGCCGTCGGCGGCCGGCAGGGCATAGAGCAGGCGGTCCTGCGGGGCGAGCCGGGCGCGTATCTCGGCCAGCGGCCGGCTGGAGACGTTCAGAACGTCGGCCATCTCGGGATCGCGTCGGCGCAGTTCCGTCACCAGCGCCACCCGGTCGTCCATCAGCCCGGCGACGCGGGTGACCCCTTCGGCCGTGCCGGCGCCGGGCGCGGCATTGACGATGCGCTGGCGGCGGATGGCGTCGGAGACGCCGCGGATGCGCTCCACCAGTTCCGCCTGGCGTCCCTCGGCCACGCTCCGCCGGCCCAGCATGTCGACGAAGGCGCGGGCCCGGCCACGTTCCAGATCGGCGAAGGCCGCATCCAGATCGCCGCGCGCCAGGGCGAGTTCGGCCAGCACACGCGTCACCTCGTCCTTGCCGACGCCGAAGCGGCGCTTGGCGCTGTCGGTGGAGAGCGCGCCGGTGACACCCTCGATGCCGAGCTGCGCGGCGCGGTAGGCGCTCTCGGCTTCCGCCGGCCGGCCGAGCGCCAGCAGCGCCTCGCCGCGGAGCGCCTGAAGCTGCCACAACATGCCGGCGAGACCGCGCCGCGCGGCCTGTTCGGCGGCCTCGGCGGCGACAATCTCGGCTTTCGCGGGCTGTCCGGCGTCGAGCAGGGCCCGGGCGCGGACCGCCTCGACGATGGAAACGCCGGCGTCATAGCCCATGGCCTGCAGATAGGCGCGGGCGGAGGCGAAGGTCCGGTCGGCGCGCCGGGCGTCGCCGCCATCCTGCATCCGCGCCGCCGCGATCACCGCCAGATTCACCCCGCGCCCGTAGAACATGTCCGCGTCCAGCTTCAGATAGGCGCTGTAGAGCTGGTGCTGCCAGGCGTAGTGGCTTTCCTCGAACAGCTGCTCGGCGGCCTCGGCCCAGGGCAGAGCGGCGGCATAGTCGCCCTGGAACATCAACGCGTTGGCGATGACCAGATAGGCGCGGAATTGCGCCCGGTTCATCAGTGCGAGCTGCGGGATCTGGGGTGGAAAGACGAACAGCGTCGGCGCGCGGAAGTCGCCCAGCGCTTCCACGACCGACAGCTCGTCGCGGATCGCGGCCTCGTAGTCGCCCAGCCAGAACCGCGCTTCGCCGCGCAGCGCGCGGCTGCCCAGGTTGGTGCCGAAATAGGCGATCTCCAGCGTCTCGGTCCGCGCCAGCTCCGACTCGGCGTCCGCTGCCCGGCCGGCGGCGATGAGCGTGCGCGCCCGGCTGAAGGAGGCATGCCAGCGCTGCAGCGGACTGCTTGCTTCGGCCGCTGCCGTGTCGAGGTGTTCCAGCGCGGTCTCGTACTCGCCGGCCAGGAATGCGTCGTTGACGCGCGCCAGCGCCGGCGTGACGACGAAGTCGTAGCTGTTCACCTGACCCTCGCCAGGCAGCGCGATGGTGTGGCGGGCGGGGACCGGAAGGGTCATGTCCTCGCGCGCGGTCAGGTCGTCGGGGCGGAAGCGCACGGCCCGGGACAGGCGTTCCGCCGTCGCCGGCGCCGGCGCGGGCAGCACGCCGATGACGTCGGTCGCCTGCCGCTTCAGCCCGATGTCGTAGAGCGCGTAGTCGCTGATCGACTTCACGACCAGGTCGCTCCAGCGGTACTGGGCCTGTTCGAAATAAGCCCCCGCCTTCTCGAGGATCGGGCGGTTGCCCGCCACGTCGCCGGTCAGGCCGATCCTGGCCGAGCCGAGGAAGGTCAGCAGCCAGGCCTCGCCCTCGTAGAGATGGGCGTCCGCCTTCACCACCAGCCCGAAGACCGGATGCTGCGTCAGCCGGATGACCTGCTGCTGGCGTTCCAGCCCGCGCTGGCCCCAGTGCACCGCCTTCGCGTAGTCGTGCTTCATCAGGTAGGCGCCGGCCATGCCGATATAGGCCCGCGCCATCGCCTTAGCGATGCGGGTCACCGTGCCGGTGTTGTCGGGGATGCCGTAGAAGAAGTCAGGGATCCACCAGTCGCCCGCGTCGGCGAGAAGCTGGGTGTAGTAGCCGATCGCCTTGTCGGGCTCGCCCAGCCAGAAATGCACCTGGCCGTACTGCGACAGCGTCTCGGCGTTGTCGCCGAAAAGTTCGTATTCCATGTCGCGGAAGGTCTCGAGCGCGACGAACACATCGTCGGTCCGGCCCGCATGGATCAGGGTCTGGATGCGCAGCGACTGCAGGAAGAACTTCGCCTCCGGCGTGTCGGGCAGCGAGGCCTCGGCCTCCTGCAGCCGGGCCTCCCAGTATTGCCAGTCCTTGTCCAGCGCCGCCCGCCAGAGCTGCTCGAGCTCCGGCGTCACCGTCAGGCCGAAGGCGGTTTTCTCACCGGCCCGGGGCAGGCGTACATCCGGGTCGATCGGCGGGATGCGGAGCTCTTCGATGGCCGGCATGGGCGGGGCGTTGTCGCCCAGGTCGATCGCCGCCAGCCGGACCTTGCGGGTCTCGGACAGCTCCGGCTCGGGGTTCATGGGGTCGATCGGCGGCGTCTCGATGTGCATCGAGCACGCAGCGGCCGCCAGCAGCATGGCCGCGGCGGCGAAGAGCCGGACCAGGACAGGAAGCGTCATGTTGTTTTCCGGTGTTCCCTCGGACGAGTTGAACGTGAACTTTGCCACAGTTTTCCGTTCCGGTTAAAGACTTTGGCGGGCCGGGGCGGCATAGTGAAGCGGAGGAACCGGCGCACGAAAGAGGGGCGGAATTGCTGGCGAGGCGAGGGGATTGGCTGCGGGCGTTGCCCGGCGGATGGCGGCGCTGGACGCTCGGCCTGCTGGTCGCCGGGGGCGCGGCGGCGGCGTCGCTGGGCGCGTTCGCAGGCCTGCCGCCGTTCGCCGCCCTGGAAGGCGGACTGACCGACCGCCTGCAGGCCGTGGCGCGGCCCCCGGCCCCCGCCCAGCATCCCGGGATCTCGGTCGTCGCCATCACCGAGGCGACGATGGCGCGCCTGCCCTATCGTTCGCCCGTGGACCGGGGCTTCCTGGCGGATGTGCTGGAGGCCATCCGTGACGCCGGGGTGCGCAGCGTCGCCTTCGACATCCTGTTCGACCAGCCGACCGAGCCGGAGAAGGACCTCCGTCTGGCGAAGGCGATCCGCAATTTTCCCGCGCCCGTCGTCGTCGCCTGGGGTGACGCCCGCGCCGGGCTGACCGAGGAACAGCAGGCCTGGCTGGAGTCCTTCATCCAGGCCAGCGGCGCCGAGCCGGGTGCGGCGGGTCTGTTGTTCGACGGCGACGGGATCGTCCGCCGTCACGTCCCTGTAGACGCGGTGGCGGGCATGCGCTCCCTGCCGGCCGCGGCGGTGGCATCGGAAGCGCGGGCGCCGGAGATCATCGACTGGCTGGGCCGTACCGCCGACGGCAAGGAGCCGTTCCAGATCCTGCCCGCGCACGGCCTGCCCCTGATGGCGGCCCGGCCGGCCGTACTGCGCAACTGGCTGGAGGGCCGGGCGGTGCTGATCGGCGCCGACCTGCCGCAGCAGGACCGCCACCGCACCGCGCTTTCGGCCGACCCGGAAGCCCCGGCCAGCCTGCCGGGCGTCATCGTCCACGCCCATGTCACGGCCCAGATGCTGGACGGCCGCGCGCTCGACGGAATCGGGCGCACGGGCGCCCTGGCCATCGCCCTGGCGGCGGGACTGCTCGGCGCGGCGGTCGGGTTCAGCGGCCGGCCCTTCTGGCAGCAGGCGCTGGCAGGCCTTGTCCTGCCGGCCGCCTGGCTCGCCGCCGCGCTTCAGGCCATCCGCGCCGAGGACCTGCTGCTGCCGGTCGCCCCGACGGCCGCCGCCTTCGTGCTTGCCTTCGCTGCGGCCGGCAGTCTGGACGCGCTGCGCAACCGGCGCGAGAAGCGCTTCATCCGCAACGCCTTCGCCCACTACGTCGCGCCGCAGCTCGTCGACGCCCTCGCCGCCGCGCCGGAGCGGCTGAAGCTGGGCGGCGAGCGGCGCAGGCTGAGCTTCCTGTTCACCGACATCGCCGGCTTCACCTCGATGAGCGAGAAGCTGCCCGCCGCGGAACTGACGGCGCTGCTCAACGCCTATCTGGACGGCATGAGCCGCATCGTCCTCGCCCATGGCGGCACGCTGGACAAGTTCATCGGCGATGCGGTCGTGGCGCTGTTCGGCGCGCCGGTTGATCAACCCGACCATGCCCGCCGCGCCATCGATTGCGCCCTGGCGCTGGACGTCTTCGCCGAGGATTTCCGCCGCCGCCATGCCGGCGACGGTCTGGGTGTGACCCGTATCGGGGTGCACAGCGGCGAGGCGACGGTCGGCAATTTTGGCGGCGAGCGGCGCTTCGACTACACCGCGATGGGCGACGCCATGAACACCGCCGCCCGGCTGGAGGGCGCGAACAAGAGCTTCGGGACCCGGGTGGCGATCAGCGGCGCTGCGATCGCCGAGGCCGGCGGTGCGGACGATCTGCCCGCATTGCGCCCTGTAGGCCACGTTGTGCTGAAGGGCAAGAAGACGCCGGTCGCGGTCTTCGCCCCGCTCGACGGGCTACAGCGCGAGGACGCAGCATGCTATCTCTCGGCCATGGAAGCGCTCGACAATGCGCCCGAGGAGGCAGTGCGGCGGTTTGCGGAACTGGGCCGGCGGCACCCGGCAGACCCGCTGATCGCCCTGCATCTGGCACGGCTGGCGGCCGGCGAGCGCGGCTCGACCTTCGAACTGAGGGAGAAGTGATGGACCACCCGCTCCGCCGCGCGCTGTTCGCCGCGCTCTTCATGGCCGCGGGCCTCTTCACAGGGGCCGCCGAGGCCAGCGAGATCGTCGTCATCGAATCGACCGCGCCCGGCCTCGAGGCCGGCGCCTTTCTCGATCCGGCCGAGGCCGTCAGCCTGCCCGCCGGCGCCAGCATCGTCATCGTCGAACCGGACGGTTCGACCCGCACCGTCGACGGCCCCTTCGAGGGCCCGCTGGGGGCAGCCGCCGCGACCGATTCCGGCAGCGGCGGGCTGATGGCCAATCTGGGAAAGCTGGTCAGCGAGCGCGAGGAGGAGAAGCAGGTGCTGGGCGCGATCCGCGCCGCGCCGGGCCAGGTGGCCGAGGCGGTCTATGTCGTCGACGTGGGCCGTTCGGGCGATGTCTGCGTGCCCGAAGGCGCTGCGATCCGGCTCTGGCGCCCGGCCTTGATGGCCGCCGAATCCGAGACCGTGTTGACTGCGGGCACGGGCGGGCCGGTCACTGCACTGTGGCTGGAAGGCGAACAGTTCCTCGACTGGCCCGCGGCCCTGCCGGCCGAGGACGGCGGGCGTTACGCCATCCGCCTCGCCATCGCGCCGCGTCCGGCCGAGATGCGGCTGCGCTTCGTGCCGGCGTCGCTGGAGACGGACGCCCGGCGCGCCGCCTGGATGGCCGGGGCCGGCTGCCGGCGGCAGGCGGAACGGCTGCTGCAGCGCCTGGCGCAGTAGCCGGCGGGCGGCCGCCTACGCCGGCGCGGGCGTAACTGTCACGGCCACGTCCAGCGCCTCGAATGCGGCCGCATCGCCGACGAAGCTGCCCGACACCGGCATCGTCTGGCGGATATGGCGCGCCACCGCGGTCGGGATCAGGTTGAAGCCGCCCACGCTGCGGTTGGTCGGATCGAACATGATCCAGCCGGCGCCGGGGACGTAGACCTCGGCCCAGGCGTGGGTCGAGCCCGCGCCGGCGGAACCGATCGCGTCCCGGTCGGGGTCGTAGAGGTAACCGGAGACGATCCGCGCGCCGAATCCCAGGCTGCGCACGGCATCCACGAACAGCACCGCGAAATCGCGGCACGAGCCCCGGCCGCGGGCCAGCGTCTCGACGGGCGACTGCGCGGCATCGTCCTCACGCTCCTCATATTCGATCCGGGCGGCGACGCCGTTGCCGATGTCCTTGAGCAGCGACAGCGTGTCGGTGCCCGCGCCGGCGACGAAACCCTCGGCCCATTCGCGCAGCCGCCCGGCGGGATCGAGATAGGCCTGCAGCCGCAGGGCGCCGAGATCGGTCATCTCGTCTTCGCTCAGCAGGAACGGATAGCTGGCCGCCGAAGCGTCGATGTCGAAAACCGGCCACCGGTCGGCGTCGAGCGTCAGCTCGGCGGTGCTGTCGATGACCAGGGTGTCCGTCGGTTCGCCGAAGGTCGCGGTCGCGATGGCGTTGCCGGCGACGTCGTTGGCCCAGGTCACGGTGGCGGCGGGGGAGATTTCCAGCTCGTGCGCATGCAGCTGCAGCGTGCGGCTCTCCCGCGGACGCAGGATCAGCCGGTGCGGACCCGGCGCGACCGGAACGCGGTAGCGGTAGGCCGTGCGGTGCTGCACCGTCAGCCGGGTCAAGCTCGCGCCTCCGCCGCGGCCGCCTCGCGGAAGGTGACCATGCGGCCGCGCGCCTCGTCCCAGAGGCAGTAGCGCACCGCGCGCAGCCCGTCCCGGAACGACAGGGTGGGCACGTCGCGCAGCGCCGGCGCGGACTCGTGGCACTCCCGGAGCCGGTAGTTGGGCACGCGGGGGTTCAGGTGATGGACATGGTGATAGCCGATATTGCCGGTGAACCAGCGCAGAACGGCCGGCAGCCGCAGATAGGTCGAACTCCGCACCGACGCCGTGACCGGATCCCAGTCGGCGTTCCGCGCCCAGATCGTGGTCTCGCCGCGATGCTGGACGGAAAACAGCCAGACGCCGATGATCGACGCCAGCGCCATGATCGGCAGCTGCACGGCCGCCACTTCGCCGAAGCCCAGCAGCAGGCCCAGTCCGCCGAACATGGCGATCAGCGCCAGGTTGGTGACGTGAACCGCGCGGCGCTCGCGCTTCCAGGTCCGCGGCGTGTCGAACGGGAACCGGAACAGGCCGATGAACACCAGCGGCGGCAGCAGCAGGTTGGCGACCAGCGGGTGCCGGGTCGCCCGGTGCCAGCCGCGGCGCATGGGACTGAGCGCCCGGTACTCCGCCACCGTCAGGCAGGACGAATAGATGTCGGCGCCGCTCTGACGGCGGTCGAGATCGTTCCAGATCCCATGGTGGCCGGCATGCTGGCGGCGCCAGGAGGCATAGGGCGCCAGCGTCAGCAGGCTGCAGGCGAAACCGAGAACGGCGTTCGCCCGGCGTCCGCCGAAGAACGAGTAGTGTCCGCAGTCGTGCTGGATGATGAAGATGCGCACCAGGAAGCCCGCGGCCAGCGGGGCCAGCGCCAGCGCCGCCCAGTGGGAGAACCCGCTGAGGACGTACATCGCCGCACAGCTGGCGAAGAAACCGCCGAAGGAGGTGAGTGTCTGGGACACGCCCTTGCGCGGGACAGGCGCCTGGAATCGCCGCGTGTGGCGGCGAAGGTCGGCTTGTGGGCTCATGCTGTCTCCCTTGAGGAGGAATCGGACCCGGAAATCGGGGATGGAACGCTGATGCGGCCGGATCAGGCGCCGGGCGGCCGCTGCGCGCCGCGTCCGCACGGCCTGTTCCATAGGCTTCGGACAGGCGCGAAGCCTGACGTCTGCAGGCCATTGATCATCATGTGGTGACGACACCGCCCCGGTTCCACCTCCGCCTTGGCGGGTGTGAGGGAGGGGCGCCCACGTCTCGACTAAGAGCAGCGCCCTCGCATCTGTATTGCGTTCCTCCATAGAGCCGACCCAAGGATCGCTCATTTGGTACCAGGTGGCTCGATTGACGGATACCTTTTCGGTACATCTTGTTAAACACGAGCAAGGCGGGGGAAGTCGGAATGAATGAGGCCGAGCAATTGCGAGAGGACAACGAGCGCCTCAAGGCTAGGGTGATTGAACTAGAGCGAAAACTTGCCTTCTGGGAAGGGCACACAACGCTCGGCTATGGCGCGAGAGGCGAGCAACTCGTTGCAGCTATCACCGGAGGTCAACTCACACATCACACTGAACTCTTCGACTTGGAGATGTCCAACGGGGCGCGTGTCGAAGTAAAATACTCGAAGGCAAATGTCTCTGTAAAGGGAAGTCCCGGGCGACGATGGCAGTGGAACAAGATTTATGGGCAGGCCGGCGGAAAAAAATATGATTATCTTCTATTAATAGGCGAAAAGGACGAGCGGCATTGGAAGGACTATAGAGACAGTGACGCTCCCTACGTGCTGTTTCTGCTCAAGAGGGGCGATGAGCGTCCATTTGTTAGTTCAGGCGGCAACTACATTAGCGTTGGTGCCAATCCGCTGCCCAAGACTGTGCGCTACCGGGCGCTGTTCGAGCGCCACCAGATCAGTGCGGATGCCCTTTCAGAGGCGTTGCAACGCGACGATTGAAAGCGGTCGGCGGAGTTGTCTCTAGGGCCTCACTGCCATTCGCTGGTTGTCTGGCGTTCGCGCCGATACGAATTTCGCCAGCTAGGCATTGTGGGTCCTTGCTAGACCGTCCGCACATCCCTGTAGCTACGGCCCGGTCGACCGCCCCTTGCCTGCAGGGGGAAACGCCTCGCCTACACGAGGTCGCCCACCCCGATGGGGGAAGAGCGGAGGACGCGGCAGTGTGAGAGCTGCTCAGAGATTTGCGGCAGGATTTCCAGAAGGCCGCTAGGAATCAGTTCCCTCGGTGGTCTTGGCCTTCCATGTCTCCACTAGGAACGTGGCCATCGACCCCGCCAGGTTGACGGCGAGGGCAGCGTGACGTGGAAGCGGTCTAACCGGGTTCTTTCCCTGCCCATGCGCATCCCCGATCCGGTTCCTCAACGTGCCGAGGTTCTGCACGACTGTATGACAGCCCCCTAGGATCGCCTTGAACGCTTCTTCGGTGTGTTGGGAGGGGGAAAGGTTCAGAAGCTTGGCAGTCTTATTGTAGAGCTTAGGCAGGTCATCGTCTCCGTAGGTCTCTCCTGCCTCATCCAGAATGTACTTGCAGACGGTCTCCAGCAGCGTCCGCGCTGCTGTTATTGCGCCCTCCGGTTCGCTGTGCCGTCGGCCCAAGGCGCGCTCCCAAGCGCGATGAACCCCATCGGGGTCTAAGGACGTGAGCGCCTCAGAGATCGCGGCATCGGCTGGGGCGTTGTTACTCCCCTCCAAGTGATCAAGGAGAGGTTGAAACTCTGCGTGGATGTGGTCCCGCCTTGCCGCCCAAGCGCCGCTGCCGTACGCGACCCGTCGAAAATGCGCCCAAAGCGCCCCACTGTCCCGGCTTGTGCGAACAAATTGGGGTAGTAGGTTCCGGGTCTCGCCCTCCATAAAATCCGACCGAATTCGACGATACAGAGCCTGATCAATCCCACCATTCTCTGCCAAGTCGATCAGCATATCTTGAAGCATCAAAGCCCGTTCCAACGGGCTGTCTGGTATGTCGTCGAAATCCAGGCTCATTGAAGCTGCCTACACGGTGGTTCACTCCACCTTAAGTCAGTGAGCCAGTCCCGACCAAGCGTGTGGGAAAAACGTGTGGGGAAGCCCAAGCGGACTTCTCAACTATGATATTGAAATTACGATATAAAATGACGTGATAGGCATCTGGCGGAGGGAGGGTCCGCCTAACTTCGTGTCCACCCTGTTTCTTGATGTTTCATTCATTCCCCAAAAACCCTTTGTTTCCGGCTTTCCAGCATCATGATACGCTCTCCCTTGATCAAGGTGTTTCACCTGATCTCGCTTCCATAGTAGGGTTGGTAGTAGGGTTGATGGAAGCAAAGGGAAAGCCATGGCTCGGGTACTCAACAAGCTCTCCGCCCGCCAGGTGGACACAATCGCCAAGCCCGGACGCTACAGCGACGGCGGATACCTTTACCTGGTCGTCACGCCGGCGGGCAGCCGCAACTGGGCGTTCATGTACACGCGCAACGGCAAGCGGACGGAAATGGGGTTGGGACCGGCAGGGCGCGGCGGCGTTGGACTCGCCAAAGCGCGTGAGCTGGCTCAGGATTACCGCGATTGCCTGCAAGCGGGGCGCGATCCTCTCGCAACACGGCAGACAGTGCGGGAGACGGCAACGGCCATTCCCACCTTCGGGGCGTATGCGGACCAATTCATCGAGGCCAAGGGCCCTGAGTGGCGGAACGCCAAGCACCGGGCGCAGTGGAAGATGACGCTGACCGAATATTGCAAGCCGATCCGACGCAAGTCCGTGGATGCGATCGATACGGCGGACGTGCTGGAGATCCTGCGGCCGATCTGGACGGCGAAGGCGGAGACGGCCTCTCGGCTGCGCGGGCGCATCGAGAATGTTCTGGACGCGGCCAAGGCCGAGGGGCTGCGCGAGGGGGAGAACCCGGCGCGCTGGCGCGGGCATCTGGACAAGCTGTTGCCTCGGCGGGCGAAGCTGACGCGTGGCCATCACAAGGCGATGCCCTATGGCAACGTTCCGGCGTTCGTTGAGAAACTCAGGGCGCAGCCCTCAACCGGGGCGCTGGCGCTGGAGTTCCTGATCCTGACAGCCGCACGGACCGGCGAGGTCACCGGCGCGCGCTGGAGCGAAATGGATTTGGAGAAGGCGGTATGGACCGTGCCCGCCGCGCGAATGAAGGCGGGACGCATCCACCGCGTCCCACTCCCGGACAGGGCGGTCGAGATACTACAGCAGATGCAGCTACTCCTGCCGGAGGATACCGACCTGGGGGCGGCCTATGTGTTCCCCGGCCAGCGGAAGGGAAAGCCGCTGTCGAACATGGCAATGGGCATGATCCTGCGCCGCATGGAATTGCCCTACACGGTCCACGGCTTCCGCTCGGCCTTCCGCGATTGGGTAGGCGAGGAAACGGACTTCGGACGCGAGATCGCCGAGGCTGCGCTGGCCCACGTCACCGGAGACAGCACCGAGCGGGCGTACCGGCGCGGGGATGCGCTTGAAAAGCGGCGGGAGTTGATGGATGCGTGGGCTCGCTACGTCCGCGAAGGAAACGCGCCTACCTGATGCCGAGAGCCTCAAGCGTCGCAGGATCCGGCTCACCGACCGGCAGCTCCCGAACACGCTGGAAGGTCCTTAACGCCGACTTGGTTCGATCGCCCGCGATGCCATCAATCGGGCCAACATCGAAGCCAAGATGGCTCAGCGCCTGTTGAATACGCTTGATATCTGGCCGACTGACCGCATCCCAGCCCGCCACGTTTGGGCCGATCTTGCCACCAGCCGCCAGTCGCTGACCTTCGGCGATTTGCGTAGGGGTCATCTCCCCCTTTAGAGCTTTGAGTAATCGCCGGGACCGCGCATGCCCTGTTGCGGATGCGAGGCTGGTCCACCGGTAGGCTTCAACATAGTTCTCGGCTACGCCTCGCCCTGCACTGTACATGTAGCCGAGCACGGACTGCGCCTCTACATGCCCCTGCTTAGCGGCGCGTCGGACCCACTTCGAAGCCTCGCCATCGTCCTGCGCCAAGCCCAGGCCATTCATATAACGGATGCCGAGCACGAACTGCGCCTCTACATGCCCCTGCTCAGCGGCGCGTCGGAACCACTTCGAAGCCTCGCCATCGTCCTGCGCCAGGCCCTTTCCTTTGGCGTACATGTCGCCAAGCAGCAACTGCGCGCCTGCGTTGCCTTGCTCAGCGGCGAGTCGGTACCACTTGGCGGCTTCGGCATAATCCTGAGCCACCCCCTGACCTTCGTCGTACATACCACCGAGCACAACTTGCGCCCCTTCATCGCCTTGCTCAGCGGCGCGTCGGTACCAGTTGGCGGCTTTGGTCTTGTCCTGCGCCACGCCCCGGCCATCGTCGTACATCAAGCCGAGCAGGAACTGAGCCCTCGCGTAGCCTTGCTCCGCAGCGTGCCCGAACCACTTGGCGGCTTCGGCGTCGTCCTGCGCCACCCCTTGGCCTTTGTAATACATGGCGCCTAGACTGGTTTCCGCCCTTGCATCGCCCTGTTCAGCTGCGCGTCGGTACCACTTCACCGCTTCGATGTCGTTCTCCGCTACGCCCTGTCCTTGATCGTACATGAGGCCGAGATTGTGTTGCGCGACAGCAAGCCCCTGGTCAGCGGCGCGGCGGAATTGTTCAATCGCTGTGGCGTAATCACCCGCGTCGTATGCCCTTAGTCCATCATCGAAATCTGCCCAAACGAGTGAGGGCATTGTCAGTACAAGGACGAAAATCAGAACAAGGCATTTCATGCTCATCAGCCTACATCGCCTGTATTCTTGGCGGCAAGTGAACCGCGCCGAGTTTCCCGGAGGCTGTGACTTCAGAAATGAGAGCCGCTGCGCCCCATAGATCCACACATCCGCGCCACGGCGCTGACTGTCGCAGTCAACTCAACGCTTCACATGTCGATTGAGGTTGAAAGCATAGTGAATGGCGACGTGGGCGCGCCGCATCCCTATTGCTTTGATGATGTCCACTCGGCGCACACACGCTAACTGATGTCGCATCCGTCAGGCTGCGCCCATGACGCCGCGGGCTTGAGGTCCTTGTCCGCCGCGTTGAACGTCAGGCCCGTCACCTTCTCAACCGTCCCGACAGCTTCCAGCCACTGATCGAGCGAACTGCGCGGCGCTGGCCCGTTGGGAATGATCCATGCGTTCGCCTCGCGGCTGTCCATGCGGATAGCGACCTTCCAGAAAGCGGCCGGCGTCTGGATGCCATGCGTGCCGACAAAGCGGTCATCCGCGAAGTTCGCGCCCCATATCGGCCCGCCCCAGACTTCCAGCGGAACCAGCTCCCGCAGGCATTCGATGATATCTTCCGTCTCGCGCCACGCGCCTCGGTTCATGGATGCCGTCTGCGGCAGCAGGTTCGTCCAGTAATTCGTCTGGGCAATGGCGATCTCTGAGCCGTCCATGTGATTGGCCGGTACCTGGTGACCCACGTCATAACGCGGACCACCATCCGGGATGGTCGATTGAAAGGTGTCCGTGCTCAGGGACTGGCACCGCGCCGGGATCTCCGGATCGTGCTCGTAGTCGGATTCCCGCTCTTCGTTACCCGTGTCCGGGCCGGCGATGTAATGAAAGAGCACGGCCCCGCGCCGGTCACAATCGACCCAGACCGTGAAGCCCTCATAATCGACCTGGAGGACCTGGGCGGGGGCGAGCTGGGGAAAGAGAAGCCCGACGCATAGGATCAGCGCTCGCATTCCCTGCCCCACGAAAATTCGGATGCTGTCACAATGCAGCGCGACGCCATGACAGGCAAGTTCGGCGGCACTCTGTGTTCTCCTGACGTTCATGCATCGCCCGATCATACTTGAAACCCTCGACGACTTCCGTGGCTTCCAGGTTCACGCCTTCTGCGACGAATGCCGCCATTGCTCGACGCTGGATCTTGCTGCACTGGCGAGACGGCTGGGCGGGGACTACCCCCTGGACAGGTTGAAGCGGTCTCTACGCTGCGGAGTATGTGGCTCGCGGGCGGTTTCGATCAGCATCGGCGGGAGCCCCGCTGCTCAGCAGATATGACGATGGGTAGGCCGGGCAGTTGACCGAAGAGGATCGCGATCGGGTAAGCGGGGAAACGGACTTCCGTCTGGAACTTGCGGAGGCCGCATTGGCCCATGTGGTTGGCGACAGCACCGAGCGCGCGTATCGGCGGGGGGATGCGCTGGAGAAGCGGCGGGAGTTGATGCAGGCTTGGGGTGAATATGCGGCGACCTGATCAAGCAGTCGCCACGAAACCAACTAGGCAGCCGCTTCTATGGCGCAGCACCGTCATTCATTGATACGAAAGGGGTCTCGCTGGCTGTCATAAGGCCCTGATGGACCGGGCTGATTATATGGGTTGGTGCTGTGATACTGCCTTGAGCCATTGCTGAACCTCTCTGTGTACCCGCCAGAAAGATTCTGCTGTGTCTGAGAATGGAGTCTTCCATTTCGATAAGTATTCTGACCACCGCCCAGATTGTCCCGCGTTATATAAGTATTTCCCTGTGAATCCGTCGAGCAATTGGAAGCAAGTCCGCATCCAGCAACTGCGGGAACCGGCAGCAACATTGCTGCCAATATCAGGCCTGATTTCCACATTTTATTGGCTCCTTAGCGTCAACGGGGGACGATGCTCTTGGCTATTAAATTGACTAGTGGCTAGGTACCGTATCACCTTCGGCAAAAGGCGCAAACCATACACGGCAAGGGGGGCATAAGTGGATATTGTCTGGGCGCTGGTCGTCCTGATCCCTGTATCAGACATTGGGGTAACAAATCTCGACACAGGTTATCGGCATGAAGATCCGGCCGATTGTGCCGAAGTTGCCCTGTCGCTTACGAAGGAAGCGGACGCGACTGAAGACCGTTTCGACGACACCCCCCTGGAGGAAGGCCCACTGGATCATAACTTCCGCAATAGGTACGTCTGCATTCCTGTTCCCGGTGACTAGTCGCGCAACGCGCACGCGCCTATTGCCGACGTTTCCTTGCACGCCATCGTACGAAGCGGCGGGCCTTGTGCCTAGGCAGTTTGGGCTTCGTCAGTCCGCCGATGGGTGAGGCGCTTGCCGGCGATGCCCGAGGAGCTTCGTGGGCGCGTTCCGCGTCGGTCATATCACGGGTGATATAGCGGAAATCGAACTCGCCAACGTAACGCTTCAGGTGCTGCCGGCTGACGTGATTGGAGGCTGTCGGCAACAGGCTCACTGGGGTTCATCTTTCCCTGCACCGCCGCGAGCAAGCTTGCTGGATCAAAAGCCCGAGTATCGTCTAGCCGATGTCGTTTACCGGCCCTCCTGAGAAACCCGCACAACCGTGCCAGCGCACCCGTCATCCTCACCGCCCCAGCCGCATCACCCTTCTCCATCGCCAGTTCGCGTGCCTGGTGCAGGTCCTCGATTGTCTGCTCGATCGTGAGGCGCGCACCCGTGAGTTCCAGTTCCAGCAGCACCGCGCACCTTGGCGCGACCTTGGCGGCCATCCTGGAGGCTGCCGTGTGGACGCTCTCCGGTTTCCAGCGCCGGGAACGCGGCCAGACTTCGCGGTAGGCGTCGCTCTGGCTGTAGCCTGACAACAGCAGGTGGGCAAACCGCTCCTGGTCGACGGTGAGGCCGGTCGGGGCTCGATGTCCTGTGCTCATTGTCTTGTTCCAGATGCGGTTGTTCCAAGCCTGCAAGCTATTGGCATTGTGCCATATCGGCACAAGTGACGCGAGTGACGCTTGTGACGGGAGATTCCTATTACCCTCTAGGAAAAGTTCATTCGTTTCGCCTATAGAGCACTATGGGTTTTTACCGTCACAAGCGTCACTGCCGTCACCAGCCCCGGAAGTATGTCCAGATTTTTTGACAAGACGGACCTTGAAGCCCCGCCCGGTATTGGTGCGGTGCCGCTCGAAACCTTTGTCACGGAGTTTCTGACTGAACTGGCGTTCCGTTCCCGCATGTTCCCCGGCCCTGATGCAGTACCCTTGCCAGTCTGCATATAACAGCCCGGTCAACATGAAGCCGCTAGGGTCCTCTTCCACGTTCCCCTCCAGCCACTGCCCAAAGCTGTCCTCGTCTTCCAGGTACTCATCCGACGCCGCCCTGACACTGGCAGGCGGTGCCAGCCCGATCCGTCGCCATTCCATGAAGCCCTTCACCATCCAGGCGAGAATGCCGGGCCATTCCCTTCTCAGCTTCTCGAAGAGCTGGGGATCACGCTCTTCCGGCGGGATCGTTACGTCGAAAGGGATCAGGTGCATGCGCCGCCGCATAGCCTCGTCGACGCTTCGCAGGCCGGGCTTGTGGTTGCCCGAGATCACCAGCTTGAACTGCGGTTTGAACTCGAAGTCGTCCTGTCGCATGAATCGAGCCGTGATCATGTCGCCACCAGTCAGGGCCTTGATCTTGGCCTCATCCCAGCGCCTTCCTTCCGGCGTCTCGGTCGCGGTCACCAGCCTCGCCCCCTGCATCCGCGCGAGTTCAGTTGAATGCCGGTCATTCGACGATGACATGAAGGTATCGACCGGGGCGTTGGACCTGTAGTCGCCCAAGATCCCCGCAACCGTCTCCACGAATACGGACTTGCCGTTGGCGCCCTTGCCATAAAGGAAAAACACGGCGTGCTCGCCTGTCTCACCGGTCAGGCCGTAGCCCATCACCCGTTGCAGGAAGGCTTGCAGTTCCACGTCGCCCCCTGTGATTCGGTCGAGAACGGCATCCCACAGGGGCGTGTCCATTTCGAAATCGGGCGCTACTGCCGTCATCCTGGTCTGGTGGCGTTCGGGGTCATGTGGCAGAACTTCAGGCTCACTCCCGAGCATGATCATTCCGCCGGGCGTGTTGAGCAGCAGCGGATCGGCGTCCCACTGATCCACCGTTGCCGCGTGCTTTCTGTCCGCCCTTGCCAGCGCCTCGACGGCATCGATGGTTCTACGCGAGCCAAGCCCCTTGCCGTTATCTTTGGCCTGTGACGCGACGGCCTGGCAGACGCGGCGGGCAAGATCCTTGGCCTCCAGGGTCTCATCCCTTCGCCAGCGTCGGCCATCCCAGATCATCCACACGCCCCATGCTGCGACATATCGCAGGCGGTCTGCGAACTTGTGCGTAAAGGCGGCGGCAAGCCGCTCGTCGGTCCAGGTGCCACCCGGAGGAAGCACCTCGCCATCAAGCACAACAGGTAATGCGGGCAGACGCGACTGGCCCAGGATGATCGGGCTCTTCACCTTGCCCTTGTGCGGACACCCGGTGCACCGCTCGTCGCCCCCTAGCTCCGCGAACGTCTCGCAGGTATAGGGGCCTTGCGTCCCGTCAGCCTTGGCCGTTGTCTCCGCCGTGTCGTAGCGAGGGTCACCCTTGCTCCATTCGTGGATCAGGTCTTTGCCGCCTTCACAGCGCCAGAGCACGGACAGTGCCGCACGCCATAGGGGTTCGCTGACAGCGCCGCCTTCCGCCTTCACATGGGCCATCTGGGCGCACCCTTCCTCGATGGATTCGATACGCGCCGGCGGAAACTCCTGCTCCATGCCGGCCGTCCACCGCGAACTCTCTGGCCGACCGGACTCCGGTTTGGCGAAGTCCCTTGTCAGCTCTTCCAGTTCTGCGGGGTCGTACGCGGCTTCCGAGAAATGCACCTCGACCTTCAACGGCTGAGTCTTCCGGTTGTGCGTACCAGGAACACGCATCACGCGCGCCCCATCTGCCGTGCAGGCAGGGTCGATCTTCAGGTCGATAGAACGCAGATACGCCTTGAAGGCTTCGGCGAGCGGCTTCCACCGTTCACAGACGATTGGCTCACTGAACTTCCAGTAGGCGTGCAGGCCATGTCCCGACTGAACGACGGCGGACGGGGGAGGGAGCCGCCCGGTTGTTACGCACTCACTGAAAGCGGCAAGCCCCTCCTGAACCGCGGCATATGGCTTTTTCGGCCCGCAGTCGATGTCGATCCACAGGCTCTGGACCTGCACCACCATCTCTTGCTTGCGGCTCTGTTTCTCGAAGGCCGCAGGGGCGAAGTACACCTCGCAACCGGCCTTATCCAGTTCCCGCGCCTTCGCTTCGGCCTCCGCGCGATCGGAGACCCAATGGTGTTCGGGGTGACCACCGTCGCGGGCTGAGAACAGGCAGTGCTCGCCCTTCTCGGGCCAGAGATCGAAGATCGACTTCATCGGCCCGGCTCCAGGAATTCGGTGTCGGGCGCAGCCCATGTGAGGAATTTCAGCCATTCCTCTGCGAACTCGTCGCTGGTGCTTACCGTGAAGATATGTAGCCCCTTGGCTAGCAGTATCCCAGCTGCCAGAGGCGACACGCTGTCGATCGGCCTTGAAGGCTGATCGACGCCAAGGCGATGAGCCACACGAACTGCCCGAAGAAGCGATCCCTCATGATAGAACTCCGGCAACCGGGCGCCCGCGCATGCGCAGTCAGACAGATCACATGCAACCCCCAGAGCGGACATCGCGGCGCCTCTGCCGGGCCTACGCCAAGGCTTGGTATGGCACCCGGAGACCATGCTCATCCAGATTGGACCGAGTTTGAAGAGGCGCTGCATCACACCACCTCCCGGCCGGCGCGTTCCCGCAGCCAGTCTTGAAGGTCATCGAGCAACCACCCAACGCTGTTTTTGCTCAGTCGAACCTTCTTGGGTGTTTCGCCAGCTTGATGAAGTCGCCACCAGGTGGAGCGGCTGATACCGGTGATGAACGCGCGCTCGCGCTCGCGGACAATGCGGGTTCCAGATCGTGTGTTCATATCGTCCTCGCTGCTTGCCAGTGCGCACCCGTGCGGAAACGGAGGGGTGCTTCCTGAGCAGAGAAGACAACTATCTTGGAGTTGTAGTGGAGGCTGAAATCCCGATGACTACAACTTTCTTGGAAACCCTGATTTTTCTAAAAGAGAAATGAGCTTCGCCAGCTCGAGACGTCGCTTTGACCCTCTGTCGCTATTTTTCGATATCATTTCTGCGTATCTGACTCTTGCACTCTTAGCGGTGAGGCCTAAGTCTGGACGCTGCTTCGCAACAATTGCAGCTGCATTTCTTACGCTGTGCGGACCGCCCCCATCCTTGCTCAACTTGTGGACTTCCACTAAGAGCACCAAATCTCTGGTGGCGCTCGTTTCTGGAATCAGAGCCGCTGACTCATCCGCGAAGCGGAACCCAGGAACATGATCAGCTGCAAGCGCAAGCAAGAGCTGCATCAAGCCGCCCTCGTCCAGGTTCCCTGTGATCCTGTAGTGCTCTTTCAAAGCGAACACGCGTTCGAGCATATCAAGCGGGTTGCTGGCACTTGGTTTCATGGGCGCAGCAAGAATGCCCTCATATTTGGGACTGCTACGCTTCATGCGCTCCGGTTCCCCTGCTTTGTTTGGCCTCAGCTTGGGGCGAAACGGCCTGAAACAAGCCCCGAAAAATTTTTGAACGGGCCGGTGTACCAAAGGAACACAAACGACACCCCCCGCCGTTTGGGGGAGGCCCCCCTTTCGCGGGATTGTTCCCTCCAGGGCGTCGATCTGCCGGACTAAAGGCCCGACCGTAGATGGCGCAGCGCGGCGGATGAATGGCAAGATGGCGCAGCCGCAGGGGCAAAAACACTGCCTTTGGCCATCAGATAGTGGGGTTGATGGTGGGGTTTTCGCAGATCAATCCACAGACTATTTATAAATGTCAATATGTTAGATAGGAGAACTGGCGGAGGGAGGGGGATTCGAACCCCCGAGGGCTTGCACCCAACACGCTTTCCAGGCGTGCGCCTTAAACCGCTCGGCCATCCCTCCGGAAGGCCGGGACTATAGCCGCGCGAGTCCTCAGATCAAGCCCGATGGTCGCCGATTCATCCACCGCCGCGGTCGAAGCGCGGACGGGCCCGGCGGTAGGTCTCCCACAGCGCTTCGGCGTCGACTTCGGTGTAGAGCTGGGTGGTCGAGAGCGATGCGTGGCCGAGCAGTTCCTGGATCGCGCGCAGGTCGCCGCCACCGCCCAGCAGATGGGTGGCGAAGCTGTGGCGGAGCGCATGGGGCGTCACCGTCTCCGGCAGGCCGAGCGCGCCCCGGAGCCGCCGCACCGCGGCCTGCACGATCTCCGGCCTGAGCGCGCCGCCGCGGGCGCCGACGAACAGCGCCCGGTCCGGCGTCTCCTCGTGCGGGCAGGCGCGGCGATAGTCCTCGACCGCCTCCCCGATGATCGCGAGCAGCGGCACGCGGCGCGCCCGACCGCCCTTGCCGTCCACCGTGACCGCCGATCCCAGCGGCGCGTCGTCGACGGTGAGCGCCAGCGCCTCCGAGATGCGCAGCCCGGCGCCGTAGAGCAGCAGCAGCACCGCCCGGTCGCGCAGCGCCTGCCAGTCGCGCCGTGTCGCCACCGGCCCGTCGACCAGCGCCCGCGCCGCCGCTTCGGAGACCGGCTTGGGCAGGCGGCGGGGGCTGCGGGGCGGCTCCAGCGACTGGGCCGCCGGATTGCTCAGACGGCCGATCTGGTCCATGCGGCGGAAGAAGCTGCGGACGGCCGCGATGGCGCGCGCATTGGAGGCCGCGCCGACGCCGCGGCGGCGCCGGGCCGCGAGCCAGGCGCGCAGGTCGGCCGGCCGGAGCGCGCTCAACGCGGCATGGTCGACAGGACCGCCCAGATGGCCGGTCAGGAAGTCCGTCAGGTCGTCGAAGTCGGCGGCGTAGGCGGTCAGCGTCCGCGCCGCCAGGCGGCGTTCGTGCTCCAGCCAGTCGAGCCAGGCCCGGCGGGCCGATCGTAGGAAGTCCTGGGAAACTCCGCTCACCCGTCCTTCTCGACGGCGGTGACCTTGATCTCCACGACGCCCGTCGGGATGGCCAGCGCGGTGATCGAGATCGCCGTCCAGGCCGGGTAGTCCGGCCCCTTCAGATAGCGGTCCTTGACCGCCATAAAGGTCTTCATCTGGCCGTCCAGATCGGTGTGGTAGGAGGTGATGTCGACCACGTGTTCCCAGTCGCTGCCCGCCGCGGCGAGCGTCTGGCCAATGGTCTCGAAGGCCTGCTCGATCGCGGCCTCCATGGCGCCGTCGCCCGCCTCGCTCTGGTTGGCGACCACGCCGGACATCCAGATCATGCCCTTCGCGCGCGTCGCAGGGGCCATGTGGAAGTGCTTCGGCGCCCAGCCCTGTCCGTCGGGCACGATCATTTCGGGTTTCATTGCGTTCTCCCTCGCCGGCGGTTCAGGCCGCGGGAAGATTCAACCACTTGCGCAGACATCTTTCCAGCACTTCGGCCATGAAGGCGAGCAGTTCGGTGCCCTGGCCGGGGTGGAAGCGGCCCCCCTCCCGGCTGCCCAGCGCCAGCAGCGCCACCGGGGCGTGGCTGTTCGGCGTCAGCCGGACCAGCGCGTCGGAGCGGACCAGCGCCGCCGCCGGGCCGAACATCCGTTCCGTGTCCTCGGCCCGCTCGCGCAGCAGCACGCGGCGCTCCGGCCCCAGCGCCTGGTCGACGGCGCCCACGGGCAGGACGTAGACGCCCTGGGTCCGCGAGGCCGGCGTGCCATCCGATTCGATGCAGAGCGAAGACGCGTCCACATCGAGCAGCAGCGGCAGGTCGTGGGTGACGGTGTGGATCAGTTCCTCGAAGTCGCGGGCGTCGAGCAGGGCCAGCACCGCCTGGTGGATCAGGGCCTGGCTGGACAGGTTGGAGCGCGCGGACTGGATCAGTTCGTCATGGCTGTCGCGGGTGCGGGCCAGGTCCTGCTGCAGGCGTGTCACCATGAAGCCCTGCATGTCGACGATCTCCGCGCCGTCGCCCGGGGCCTCTTCGAAGCGGGACGGCGGCGCCAGCCGGCGCAGCAGCTCCGGCCGGCGGTTCAGGAAATCGGGATGGCGGGCCAGGAAGTCGGCGACCTCGTCCTCGGTCGGGCCGTCTGGCGGGTTCTGTCCGGGACACCGGGCGGCCACCGTTCAGGCCTCGGCCGTGTCGGCGTCCAGGATCGACTGGCCGGTTTTCGCCCAGTCGTCGAGGAAGGCCTTCAGGCCCTTGTCGGTCAGCGGGTGGTCCGCCAGCCGGTGCAGCACGTCCGGCGGCAGGGTGGCGACGTCGGCGCCGATCTTGGCCGCCTGCAGCAGGTGCATGGGGTGGCGGATCGAGGCCACCAGAACCTCGGTCTCGAAGGCGTAGTTCTCGTAGATCTCGACGATGTCGGAGATCAGCTCCATGCCGTCCTGGCCGATATCGTCCAGCCGGCCGACGAAGGGCGAGATGAAGCTCGCGCCCGCCTTGGCGGCCAGCAGCGCCTGGTTGGCGCTGAAGCACAGCGTCACGTTGACCATGACGCCGTCGTCGCTCAGCGCCTTGCAGGTCTTCAGCCCGTCCATGGTCAGCGGCACCTTGACGGCGATGTTGGGCGCGATCTTCGCCAGCTTCCGGCCTTCCTTCAGCATGGTTTCGTGGTCGGTCGCGGTGACCTCGGCGGAGACGGGGCCGTCGATCAGGCCGGCGATCTCCGCCACCACGTCCAGGATGCGTGCGCCCGACTTCGCGATCAGCGAAGGATTGGTGGTGACGCCGTCCACCAGCCCGGTCGCGTTGAGCTCGCGAATCGCCGCCACATCCGCGCTGTCGACAAAGAACTTCATGCTTAACCCATTGCGTTTGCTGGCGGGGCCCTGCGCGGCTTGCTGCGCGAACCGGCCGCCATAGACTGGCCGGCATGTCCGACCCCGGTTCCTCCCCCCGACTTGTTGCGTCCGGCCCGGCCCGCGTCAAGGTCTTGCTGCCGCTGCCGTTCGGGGAGCCCTATGACTATCTGGCGCCGGGGGACCGGGTTCCGCCGCCCGGCGCGGTGGTTCGCGTCCCCCTCGGTCCGCGCGAGGTGACCGGCGTCGTCTGGGACGAACCGGAGGGGGGCGAGGCCGCGCCGGTCCCGGCGGCGAAGCTGAAGCCGGTGCTCGAGATCCTGGACGGTCTGCCCGCGCTGGACGATGCCTTCCGCCGCTTTCTCACGGTCACTGCACGCTATTATATCCGGCCGCTGGGCGACGTGCTGTCGATGGTCACCCGCCGGCTGGGCCACGCCCGGCCGCCCCGGCCGGTCACCGTCTACCGCGCCACCGGCGGGACGCCGAAGCGAATGACCCCGGCGCGCGAGCGCGTGCTGGAGGCCGCCGGCGGCGCGCCGCCCATGACGGCGAAGGACCTGGCCGAGATCGCCGGCGTCGGCCCCTCGGTGGTCAAGGGACTGGCCGAACAGGGCGCGCTGGAGGCCTTCGAGCGCGCGGCGGACCCGCCGCTGGCCCAGCCCGATCCGGCGGCGCGGCGGCCCGAACTCAACCCCGACCAGCAGAAGGCGGCGGACGCGCTGCGCCGGGCGGTGGGGCAGGGCTTCTCGGTCACTCTGCTGGAGGGCGTGACCGGCGCCGGCAAGACCGAGGTCTATTGCGAGGCGGTGGCGGAGACGCTGGCGGCGGGCCGGCAGGTCCTGGTCCTGCTGCCGGAGATCGCGCTCACCCAGCAGATCGTCGGCCGCTTCGCCGAACGCTTCGGCGCGGCGCCGGTGCAGTGGCATTCGGGCCTGAGCGACCGGGACCGGCGGCTGGCCTACCGCCGCATCGTCACCGGCGAGGCCCGGATCGCCGTCGGCGCGCGCTCGGCGCTATACCTGCCCTTTCCCGATCTCGGCCTGATCGTCGTCGACGAGGAACACGATACTTCCTACAAGCAGGAGGATGGGCTGCATTATCACGCCCGCGACATGGCGGTGCTCAGGGCCTCGATTCTGGAACGGCCTGCGGTGCTGGTTTCGGCCACGCCTTCCCTGGAGACGGTGAAGAACGTCCGCGACGGACGCTACGCCCATGTCCGCCTGCCGCAGCGCTACGGCGTCGCCGAACTGCCGGCGATCACGCTGGTCGATCTGCGCGAGGCGCGGCCGCCGCCCGGGCGCTGGATCTCGCCCCCGCTCGAGCAGGCGGTCCGTAAATCGCTGGAAGCGGGCGAGCAGGCGCTGCTGTTCCTGAACCGCCGCGGCTATGCGCCGCTGACGCTCTGCGACGCCTGCGGCTTCCGCCTGCAGTGCCCGCACTGCACCGCCTGGCTGGTCGAACACCGCTATCTTGGGCGGTTGCAGTGCCATCACTGCGGCTACGAAACCCGCAAGCCGAAGGAATGTCCTTCCTGTGGCGCGGAGGACCGCCTGAAGGCCTGCGGGCCGGGCGTGGAGCGTCTGGCCGAGGAGGCGGCGGCGCTGTTTCCGGAGGCGCGGCTGGCGCTGATGACCTCGGATCTGGTGCGCGGGCCCGAACAGGCCGAAAAACTGATCGAGGCGATGAACCGCGGCGAGATCGACCTGATGATCGGCACCCAGATCGTCGCCAAGGGCCACAATTTCCCGGGACTGACCACTGTCGGCGTGGTCGACGCCGACCTTGGCCTGGAGGGCGGGGACCTGCGCGCTGCCGAGCGCACGCACCAGCTGCTCCATCAGGTCGCGGGCCGCGCCGGGCGCGCGGAGAAGCCGGGGCGGGTGCTGGTGCAGACCCACCAGAGCGAATCGCCGGTCCTCCAGGCGCTGGCGCGCCACGACACGGACGCCTTCGTCGAGCGCGAACTCGATTCGCGCCGCGCGGCGGGGATGCCGCCCTTCGGCCGGCTGGTGGCCCTGGTGCTCTCGGCGCCGGAACACGCCCAGGCGCGCGACCTGGCGGCCATGCTGGCCCGCGCGGTGCCGGGGGCGGGCGACAGCGACATCCGCGTGCTGGGTCCAGCGCCGGCGCCGATCGCCGTGGTGCGCGGCCGCCATCGTTTCCGGTTCCTCGTCTCCAGCCGTTCCGGCCGGGCCCTGCAGCCCTATGTCCGCCAGTGGCTGAAGGACGTGAAGCTGCCCGCCGCCGCACGTCTCGTCATCGACGTGGACCCCCACAGTTTCCTTTGATTTCCGGGACCTGGCGGCCCCCGGCGCCGCAATGGACACAATGCCGCAATGGGGGGGATTGCCGTTCTGAAAGAGCGCATGCTAGAAGCCGCCGGGTTGCACGCGATGCAGGGGGCACCGCGCTGTGACCGCTTTGTCTGAGCGTTGGAGGCCCGGCTGTTCCCGAAGCGAAGACGCTAGAGAACGTCGGGCAGGGCACTCACCTTCGGGGACGGATTTTTTGGCTGCCGATAAATCGATTACAGCCGGCATCGCCGGACGATACGCGACGGCTCTGTTCGATCTCGCGGAAGAACAGAATGCGCTGGACGACGTACAGCGCGACCTGCAGACGATCACGAGCCTTCTCGAAGAGAGCGCGGATCTGGTGAAAGTGGTGCGGTCGCCCGTCATCAGCCGCCAGGATCAGGCCAGGGCGATGGACGCCGTTCTCGAGGCGGCCGGCGCTGGCCAGACGGTCAGGAATTTCGTCGGCGTGGTGGCGCAGAACCGCCGGCTGTTCGCGCTGCCGGGCATGATCCGCGCCTACAACGAGCTTCTGGCCCGGCACCGGGGCGAGGTTTCGGCCTCGGTCACCTCGGCCCAGCCGCTGAGCGAGGAGCAGCGCCAGAAGCTGTCCGATACGCTGAAGCAGGCGGTGGGACGGGACGTCAACATTGAAACCAGCGTGGACGAGGGGCTGCTCGGCGGCATGGTCGTCCGGGTCGGCTCCCGCATGGTCGACTACTCGCTGGCCACGAAACTCAACAGTCTACGGTTGTCGATGAAAGGGGTTGGATGATGGACGTCCGCGCCGCAGAAATATCCGACATTCTCAAAGAGCAGATCGCGAACTTCGGCTCCGAAGCCGATGTTTCCGAGGTCGGCCAGGTGCTCTCCGTCGGTGACGGCATCGCCCGCATCTACGGCCTCGACAAGGTCCAGGCCGGCGAGATGGTCGAGTTCCCGAACGGCATCAAGGGCATGGCGCTCAACCTCGAGACCGACAATGTCGGCGTCGTGATCTTCGGTTCAGACCGGGCGATCAAGGAAGGCGACACCGTCAAGCGCCTCGGCACCATCGTCGACGTGCCCGTGGGCAGGGGCCTGCTGGGGCGCGTGGTCGACGGCCTGGGCAATCCCATCGACGGCAAGGGGCCGATCGAGGGCGCCGAGCGCAAGCGCGTCGAGGTCAAGGCGCCGGGCATCATCCCGCGCAAGTCGGTGCACGAACCGATGCAGACGGGCCTGAAGGCGCTGGACGCCCTGGTCCCCGTCGGCCGCGGCCAGCGCGAGCTGATCATCGGCGACCGCCAGACCGGCAAGACCGCCGTCGCCATCGACACCTTCATCAACCAGAAGAACATCAACGCTTCCGACGACGAATCGAAGAAGCTCTACTGCATCTACGTCGCCATCGGCCAGAAGCGCTCCACCGTGGCGCAGGTCGTCAAGCAGTTGGAGGACAACGGCGCGATGGAATACTCCATCGTGGTCGCCGCCACCGCCTCGGAGCCGGCGCCGCTGCAGTTCCTGGCGCCCTATACCGGCTGCACCATGGGCGAGTACTTCCGCGACAACGGCATGCACGCCGTGATCGTCTATGACGATCTGTCCAAGCAGGCCGTGGCCTATCGCCAGATGTCCCTGCTGCTCCGCCGTCCGCCGGGCCGCGAAGCCTATCCGGGCGACGTCTTCTACCTGCACAGCCGCCTGCTGGAGCGCGCCGCGAAGATGAGCGACGCGCACGGCGCGGGTTCCCTGACGGCGCTGCCGATCATCGAGACCCAGGCGGGCGACGTGTCGGCCTTCATCCCGACCAACGTCATCTCCATCACCGACGGCCAGATCTTCCTGGAGACGGACCTGTTCTTCCAGGGCGTCCGGCCGGCCATCAACGTCGGCCTGTCCGTGTCCCGCGTGGGCTCGGCGGCGCAGACAAAGGCGATGAAGAAGGTTTCGGGCTCGATCAAGCTGGAGCTGGCGCAGTACCGCGAGATGGCGGCGTTCGCGCAGTTCGGTTCCGACCTCGACGCCTCGACCCAGCGGCTGCTGAACCGCGGCGCGCGGCTGACGGAGCTGCTGAAGCAGGATCAGTTCTCGCCGATGACGGTGGCCGAGCAGGCCGTGTCCATCTTCTCGGGCGTGAACGGCTATCTGGACGGCATCCCGGTCGACAAGGTGACGGACTTCGAGCAGTCGCTCCTCAGCGAGATGCACGCCAGGCATCAGGACGTGCTGGACACGATCCAGAACTCCGGCGAGCTCTCCGGCGAGACCGAGGAGAAACTGAAGTCCATCCTGGACGACTTCGCCAAGACCTTCGCCGCCTGAACAGTAAAGCCGGAGCGACAAGCCCATGGCCAATCTGAAAGCGCTGCGCGGCCGCATCACGTCGGTCAAGTCGACGCAGAAGATCACCAAGGCGATGAACATGGTCGCCGCGGCGAAACTGCGCCGCGCGCAGGACTCGGTCGAAGCCTCCCGGCCCTATGCCGAGCGGATGGAGCGTGTCATCGGCACGCTCGCCTCCGGCATGGAAGGCCGCGACGACGCACCGCCGCTGCTGGCAGGCACGGGCGCCGACCAGCGTCACCTGATCGTCGTCGCCACCGCCGAACGCGGTCTCTGCGGCGGCTTCAACGCCAACATCGCCAAGCGCGCCCGCGCCAAGATCGCCGAGCTCGAAGAAGCCGGCAAGGACGTGCAGATCCTCTGCGTGGGCCGCAAGGGCCGCGACGCGCTGCGCCGCATGCACGGCCGGAAGATCATCGACACGATCGAACTCGCGGGCGTACGCAATGTCGGCTTCGAGCACGCCAGCCCGATCGGCCAGCGCCTGCTGAAGATGTTCGAGAACGACGAGTTCGACGTCTGTCACCTGATCTTCTCGAAGTTCGTCTCCGTGCTGACGCAGGAGCCGACGGTGCTGCGGCTCATCCCCGCCCAGGTTTCCGGCGATGTCGAGCCGCCCGATCTCGAAGGCGCGGTCTACACCTACGAGCCCGACGAGGACCAGATCCTGCGCGAGCTGCTGCCGCGCAACATCTCGGTGCAGATCTTCCGCGGTCTGCTGGAGAACGCGGCCTCCGAACAGGGCGCGCGGATGACCGCGATGGACAACGCCACGCGCAATGCGGGCGACATGATCGACAGGCTGACGCTGGAGTACAACCGGCAGCGCCAGGCGGCGATCACGAACGAGCTTATTGAAATCATCTCCGGCGCCGAGGCGCTGTAGCGGATAAGGGTTAGCGAAAGGTCCAACCTTTCAGAAGGCGGGAGCAGAAAATGGCTACCAATGTTGTCGGTAAGGTCACGCAGGTGTTGGGCGCGGTCGTCGACGTGCAGTTCGAGAACGAATTGCCGGCGATCATGAACGCGCTGCACACGGAACTGGACGGCAAGCGTCTGGTGCTCGAAGTGGCGCAGCATCTGGGCGAGAGCACTGTCCGCACCATCGCGATGGACGCCACCGAGGGCATGGTCCGCGGCCAGGAAGTGACCGACACTGGCGAGGCGATCATGGTGCCGGTGGGGCCGAAGACGCTGGGCCGCATCATCAATGTCGTCGGCGAGCCGATCGACGAGCGCGGAGAGATCGGCGCTGAGATGACGGCGCCCATCCATGCCGAAGCCCCGTCCTTCGCCGACCAGTCCACCGAGTCCGAGGTTCTGGTGACCGGCATCAAGGTCGTGGACCTTCTGGCGCCCTACGCCAAGGGCGGCAAGATTGGCCTGTTCGGCGGCGCGGGCGTGGGCAAGACCGTGCTGATCATGGAGCTGATCAACAACGTCGCGAAGGGCCATGGCGGCTATTCCGTCTTTGCCGGCGTCGGCGAGCGCACGCGCGAGGGCAACGACCTCTATCACGAGATGATCGAGTCGGGCGTTATCGACCTCGAGGGCGGCAACTCGAAAGCGGCGCTGGTCTATGGCCAGATGAACGAGCCGCCGGGCGCCCGCGCCCGCGTCGCCCTGACCGGCCTGACCCTGGCGGAATACTTCCGCGACCAGGAAGGCCAGGACGTGCTGTTCTTCGTCGACAACATCTTCCGCTTCACCCAGGCGGGCTCCGAGGTTTCGGCGCTGCTGGGCCGCATCCCCTCGGCGGTGGGCTATCAGCCGACGCTGGCCACCGACATGGGCACCCTGCAGGAGCGCATCACCTCCACCAACAAGGGCTCGATCAC
>MRWG01000158.1_pt1 | contig 118104 bp, 95 predicted proteins | sample 1013341 | NCBI WGS metagenome assembly MRWG01 (sample SAMN06117577, study PRJNA244670) | biofilm metagenome | biome: Water; feature: Cathode Biofilm; material: Biofilm; isolation source: microbial consortium enriched at the cathode of a solar microbial fuel cell | place: USA: District of Columbia ...
AGAAACCGCCTGCGGTGTTTGCCAGAGAAGCGGCATGATAAAGTCAGATTCCCACATCAGGCATGGCTCTGATCATGGGGTACGGTCATGACCACCCTGCTATGCCTCATCCCCCTAAGCCCCCAGGCCGCAGAAATAGAAGCCGACTCCAGCATCGATGCCGTCCTCATCTCCCCAGACGAAGCCACCATCACCCGGATTGGCACGGCCTCCCTGCCCCCGGGTGATCACAGCCTGATTATCCGGGGCCTGCCGGGGCGGCTTGATCCCAATCGCCTTGTATTGCGCCTGGATGACCAGTCGGTGCGCATTGGCAATCTGCGCCTGCGGCGAGAGTTTCAGAATGAGATCGTGGGCGAGGAACAACAGCGGCTGGAGGCGGAGATTGAAGAGCTGCGCTTTGCACGGCGGCAGGTGACCGATGGCATTGCCTCGGCCCAGACCCAGTTGCAGTTGCTGGATTCCCTGGCCAGTGGTTCCCTGGGGGCGGATGAGGATCTGTTGTCTACGGACAATCTCACCGGCCTGCTCACTACCCTTGTTGAAGCCGGCAACAATGCCCGCCAGAGCATTCGCGAGGCAGAGCGGGAGGTGGCGCGGCTGGATATTCAGATTGAACAGTTGCAGGAACAACTGGCGGCCTTTGCGGCGCGGGAGCGCTCTACCCAGGTGGCCACAGCCTCGCTGCGGGTGGAAGCCCAGACCGAGACTGGATTCAGCCTGAGTTACCCGGTGCAGGAAGCCTCCTGGAGTTGGCAACATGAGGCACGGCTGAACAGCAGCGAGAGCTTTTTGCAACTGACCCGCAATGCCATCCTCGGCCAGACCAGCGGTGAGGACTGGGATAATGTGGAACTCACCATCACCACCGTGCAGGGCAGTCGCAATATCAATGCACCGGATATCAATACCCGGCTGGTGAGTCTGCGCTCTGAACGGCCGAGGACTGTCGATCAGCGCGCCTTCACCACCGCCAGGGCGGCCGATGCCAGTGCTCAGGAAGTGGTGGTGACAGGCAGCTATCTCAACTCTTCGGTGCAATCCACCTCCAGTGATTATCAGGTGAGCTACCGGGTGCCGGGCCGGGTGAGTATTGCCTCCGGCGCCGAGCAACAGATCTTTCCGGTAGATGAGCGTGGCATGGACGTGGACCTGGCCCTGGTGGCGGTGCCGGAGCTTGCTACCGCTGCTTTTCTGGAGGCCCGCTTCACTATGGAAGATGAGATTCCCATTCAGGAAGGCCAGATGCAGTTCTATCTGGACAACAGCTTTATTGGCAGCAGCTATGTGGGCGCCCTGCTGCCCGGCGAGGAAGTGAGCCTGCCCTTTGGTGAGGACGAACGCATTCGGGTGGAGCGCCTGGCGGAAGAAGAGGATGACAGCGGCGGCGGCTTTCTCAGCCGCGCCGCCGAAAACGTACGCCAGCGCTATGTGCTCACCAGCTTCCACGACGAGCCGGTGGATATCGAAATCCTCGGCATGCTGCCGGTGTCACAAAGTGATGATGTGGAGGTGGAGATCGACCGCGATGCCACTGAAGCCGATGCCGAAAACATCGATGGCAAGCGCGGCAGCCTGATGTGGCAGCGCCGCCTGCAACCAACCGGGACCGTGGAGATTCGCCACTTCTATTCCATCCGCTACCCCGAGGGGGAACAACTGGATTACCGCTACGATTAAAGATTTGGGGACAAGATTTGGGGACACTGACAAAATAACAAATTAAGCCGCATTCACTGATTGTTATGTCAGTGCCCCATTTCCCCTTGCATTACATCTGGGACAATAAGCAGGTTAATAGCAGTAAACTGGCTGTACTATAGGCGTAACTGGCTTCCGCGGCAGCGTCTGGACACTAAAGTGAGAATAATAATGAAAGTGAATCGATGGTTGACCTGTCTTTTTCTGGCTCTGACAACTGCTTGTACTACTGTTCCTGATATTGATATCCAGTATCCGTTCACCCAGGTGCAGCTTGAAATCGCGGTGTTGCAATCTGCCATCTGCTCCAGCGATTCGCGCGCCCATGTCGTTACTGACCTGATGGTTACTCCCCGCTATTCAGCCGACAGAAGTGCGCTCGGCAGTCTCAGTCTTGATAGCTTTGACGCCTGGTATGCAAACGGAAACATAGAAGTCTCTTTCTACGCCGATGGACGACTAAAAGGAATTAACTCCTCAGCCACCGGCCAGGGCAGCCAGGTGTTTAGTGCTGTTCTGGCGGCATTGGCTGGCCGTCAGGGAATGCTTGACGCCAGTGCCGACCTGACTGCGGCCTGTCAGTACATCAACAGCATCAACGGCGGTAAACCGGTGTCTGTCAAAAGTGTTGGCTTGTTTCCTGGCAACAATACCAGCGTCTCCCTGGGCTCGGCCTACCCAGTCAACTTCTCACGCCAGAACCTAACCATTGACCCAGACGCCATGCTGTCGATTTTTGGCCCACTACCTACTGGCAGAATAGCAATCGAGAGCGTGGACCCTGTTTGCGCAAATTCCAATTCCACTACTGCTGCCTCTGCCCCGGACTACCTGTGCGGCAAGCAAAGATCAATGATCGGACAAAGTAAACCTTACATCCTGTTGCGCCAGCCAGCATTGGCCAGTATTGAGGTTACTGCAGGTAATCCTGAAAACACGCTAACTGCTTCTGCACACTATCCTCAGCTGGGCAAGATCTACGGCATGACCTTCTCAAAGCCTCCCGTATTCGGTTCCACCAAATTTGAACTGGACATCTCGGAAGAAGGACTGCTTTCAAGACTGTCCTATGGCTCAGATAGTGGGGCCGAAGGTCTGATCACCGCGCTGGGAGGACTGAATGAAGCCACCGAAGGCCAAACCGCAGCAGAACGCGCGGCGGAGATAAAATCCGAAGCAGATCTCATCGCACAACAGCAGCGACTGTTGACTTGTGTGAACGATGCGTCGGCCTGTGAATAAGGCCTGCTAAAACTTGGGGACACTGACAAAATAACTAAATAAGCGGACCTTAAAGTGTTATTTTGCCAGCGTTCCCTGCAGTGCGCTTTCTACACCTCGGCATTAATCAGCCGGCAAACTCACCGGCGCGCCCTCATCCTTCAGCATAAAAGGTTAATTGAGACAATCAGTCAGTCAATTACAGTACACAGTTATGTCCAGGGTTGAGTTACGGCTCTGATGATCATAGCTGCTAAGCAGGTACCTGCAACATTCATTGATGTGTATTTAAAAGTACAAACGGTCTGCGAACGGTAGTAAACAGTGAGCAATCGACTTGCTGCAAGGTAAAGCGATAATGAATTCGAACAATTGGTTCACCAGTAGGTCAGGATTGGACGATTCGCTCCAAATTTCGGTTGAAACACTATCGATTGTGTACTCCTCTCAGGTATTCTGGGCAACATATATCCCAAGAGGTATTTTTCACTCTTCGTCTACACCATATAACAATTATTCTGGTGTCATTCGAGAAATCTAATAAGAAGCTCAATTACAAGGAGTCAACATGCGTAATCTGCAATGGGCTACAGCGTTGTGTACCTGCTCAATTCTCTTTTCCAGCTCCGCTGCTGCACTGCAGGCATGTGGTGATGAGTATGCGATGTCAGTCTTTGATATCAGCAGTGGCTCGCTGGACATCAATATTGATGCCCCCGGGCTTGGCCAGTATGACATTCAACTGAATCTGGATGCCGAAAGCGACGAGACCGCTTTTATCATATCGCAAGCCGAGCCATTAACAACGACGGGGAACGAAATTCATGGCTATTTGTCTGGCGCGACACTAACCGTTCCGTGCCTGTATGGGGAAGGACTTGGTGTTTTCAGCGTGGATCTTCTTATCAAAGAAGATCCCGAGCTTCGCCTCGTGCTGGCTGGAACTGGAGCAGTGCAAGGTGCCGTTGCCAGTGCTGGCAGCAGTGTCGATAGTGTTGAAGTCCACATCGCAAACCCTCTGGTTAAAGCCGGGGATTCAGCAGTAGCCTATGCCATAGCAAAAACCAGCGATGATCGGGTCGTGCTCGGTAAAACACCCCAGTGGAGTGTGAGTGCACCCGGCAAGGCGATGGTTGGCGCGGATGGCACCCTGACAGGTATAGAGCATGGAAAGACCAATTTGATAGCGACTGTTGATAACGTCGCCGGTGATACCCAACTCAGCATCTATGAAGACGGATTTGTTACCAATGTCGGCCCCCAGTTTATGCTGGATGGTGAGCCCTTTTATCTTGCTGGCGCGAACGGTCAGCAACACTTGGCGGCCTACAGTCATTATGGCCTCGAGTACGCTATCGAGAACGCCGAGTATTTTGGCGTCAATGCCGTGCGAATTTGGGGCTCCTCCAATGCGGGGTCTGTGCGCGATGACTCGGTGGAAACCCTGGGTGTGGAAATCGATATTGATGATGAAGATATCACTGGCGAATACCCGTATCACAGACCGATCTACCAGTATTGGGATACGGATACACAGCAGATTGTTTATAATGAGCAGGACAACGGTCTGCCATTTCTTGATCGTTATATCTATCTGGCGAAGCAGGCAGGCATCAAGGTGGTATTCAATCTGGAAGATAACTGGGAATGGTACTGGGGTGGAATAAACCAGTATGTGATTTGGTTTGGAGGCAACCGCCACGAAGATTTCTATGTCAATGAGGACATGAAGCAGGCCTATAAGAACTGGGTCTCCTACCTGCTGAATCGCGTCAATACCTACACAGGGGTCGCATACAAGGACGAACCCACCATCATGAGTTGGGACATCCTGAACGAAGCTGGCTGTTTTCATGACACTGCGTCGGAAGGCGTTCTGTCCTGGGATGAGGACACTGAGCCATACTGCAACAATGAAATTATAGAAGCATGGATTACCGAGATGGCGGCCTACGTCAAGTCGATCGACTCCAAACATCTTCTGGCAGTGGGAGGTCAGGGCCACTTTACCAATACGCTGGCTGATACTTATGACCCGCAAATGGGCCACGTGTATTACACAACCAATGAGCCTGGCATGAGATACATTCTCTCAGACCCCAATATCGATCTGGCAACCTATCATATGTATCCTTATGAGTCTCCGCCTGGTGATGGTTCACTCACTCCTTTGGAGTGGGGATCCAGATATATTCAAGACCGCCTTGCCTTGTCTGATGAATACAACAAACCAGTGGTGTTGGAAGAATTCGGCGCCACAGAAGCCGAAGACTTGCTCGAGCTTATCGATCCCTGGTTGACGCTATTGTATGAGCATAATCGTGCCGGTTTCATGTTTTATGACCTCGGTTCCTACATTGCTCCTGATGAGCCCAGCTATGGACCCACCGCTCCAGGCATCACCTGGAATATCTACCCGGAAACCCCTGGCGCTGACCTGCTGAAAGCCTGGGTGGAAAAGTACCAGGAATAGCACTCCGCTCCCGGGCTTGTTGGGGACACTGACAACCTGGCAATTTGGCAGCTTGAGTCTGCTTAAGCTGCTAAATTGTCAGTGCCCCCGGTTTGCCCTGTGAAGATCTGGGGACACTGACAAAATAACAAATTAAGCCCCGCTATTTTGTGGTGTCAGTACCCCCACTTCGAGTTTTAACTAGCCGGCATACTTACCGGCGCACCCTGCAGAAATTGGAGCAAAAATTGGACACCCACAATTTACAAACTATAGATCAGCTACTTATCCATCAAACAGGCACAACTTGACCCAACAACCCAAACCCGCCACAGTACCCCAACACTCACCTCAAACAAGCACCCCATGACCCCAACAGCCAAATTCGCAATCGGCAGCCTGGTTCAGCACAACAAATTCAACTACCGCGGCGTGGTAGTGGACGTAGATCCCGAATTCATGCTCTCGGAAGAGTGGTATGAACAGGTGGCCAGATCACGACCACCAAAAGACCAGCCCTGGTACCGGGTGCTGGTGGACAATGCCAACAATGAAACCTATGTGGCGGAGCGACACCTCGAGGCTGATACCAGCCAGGAACCGATTCGCCATCCACTAGTGGATGAGTTCTTCAGTGGTTTCAGCGATGGCCACTACCAAACCGGCCAGCGCCAGAACTAATAACCGGGGACACTGACAAATTAACAAAATAAGCCCTGTTAATTTGTTATTTTGTCAGTGTCCCCGGTTCGCCCTAAGCCTCACACAGGAGCACCTCATGCTAATCAAATTCGAAAGCCAAGACGCCGCCTCCTTCGAAATGCTGGAATCCCACGCCCTGCCCCTGCTCTCACTGATCGGCCAGAGCGGCAAAAGCGAAGGCTCCATCAGCGGGCCTGCGCTGAACGAGGCTTTGGACAAACTGGAAGCCGGCCTTGCCAAAGCAAAAGAAGACGAGCCGCCCGAAACCCGGGACGAGGATGACTGGGACGACGAAGACGAGGACGAAGAGGAAGAAGCGGTTCCCCTGGCCAACCGCGCCGTGCCCCTCAAACGCCTGCTCAAACATGCCATCGCCGAGGATACCTACCTGATGTGGCGCCCGGCCTGAGCTCGGCGCAAGGGCTGCTTCCCCGCCACTACTGGCCTGCATCCGCCCACCCGGCATTGGCCCTGGTCTGCGCAAATCTGCCAGTGCTGTATACTGCCGGTTCGGTACCGTGTTCTGATTTTTCCATTCACTTTTCGGTGCCGGCTCAGGAGAGAAGTTTTGTCTATTATCCGAAAAACCCTCGTGCTGCTCGGCCTGTCGCTGTGCAGCACACTGGTGAGCGGACAGGCAGCCACGGTGCTCTATCAGGAGCGCGTTGTGGAACTGCAGGAAGTCTTGCCGGATGCCACGGATCTGTGGGTCAAACCAGAAGATCTGACGCGCATCAACGATTTCGAGCTGAAACCCCAGGGTGCCTGCTTTGAGGAAATCTGCATTCCGGTGCTACAGGATCGCGACAGCGACATGTATATCACCCGTCAGGATCAGGGCTGGTTCAATGTCACGGAGCTGGCTGACAAGTTGCAGCAGGCCTATGTGGTTGATTACCAAGACGGCGTCTGGGCCTTTGGCGAGATGCCGGTCAAGCGCCAGAGCTTTCTGCGCGGCGGCCAGGCACCGGATTTTGAATTGCCGGATCGCGATGGCAATCTGGTGAGCCTGTCTGATTTCCGGGGCAAGAAGGTCCTGCTACTCACCTGGGCCTCCTGGTGAGGCTGTCGTTATGACGTGCCCGTGTGGCAAGTGATTTACGACGAGCTAAAAGACCAGAATTTCGAAATTATTTCAGTGGCCCAGGATACCGGTGGTGAAGCCGATGCCGGGCCGATTTTTGACGATGCCAATGTGACTTACACAAGCATCATCGATGTGAACCATCACATCAGTGCCCTCTACAACCTGGTGAATGTCCCGTCCGGGGTGTGGATTGATGAGCAGGGTAATATTGCCCGCATCAATGAAGGCACCTATGCCAAGGAGCATTTCGACGGCGCCTTCGGCACCAATGACTATGTGCCCATCGTCCGCGATTGGGTTTCCAAAGGCGCCGACAGCCAGTATGTCTGGGACCGTGACAAGGTGCGCGACAGTATCTTTGAACGCACCCCCGAGGCGGAACGTGCGCAACCGGCCTTCCAGTTGGGAAGCTGGTATTTCCGGCAGGAAAACGATGCCAAGGCGGAGCAGTACTGGTCCCTGGCCCAGGAGCTGGACCCCAGTAGCTGGAACTACCTGCGTCAGGATCTGCAGTATGAAGAAGGCGGCTCCGCCGGCCCGGAATGGCAGCAACGGCGCGAGCAGATTGAAAGCGCTGGCGGCTCCTACTATGCCCCGCTGGAGATCGAAGAAAACTGACCCGCCAATTGCGGAGCTGATCAAGGCCGGCGTTTCTGACGCCGGCTTTTTTTGATGGCGCAACACAGTTGGGGACACTGACAAAATAATAAATTAAGTCCTGTTAATTTGTTATTTTGTCAGTGTCCCTGGTTTGCCCAAACCACGAAAATCAGTGGGATTCTGATTTGCGAATACAACACAATAGGCTAATCAGCCCATATCGCCCGCCCGGGCAGCTTGCTATAAATCCTCGGCCAAAAATTATCGCCTGACCAGGCTCACGCGCACTCAATCACGAGGACAATCAACTATGACAATTACATTTCGAAACCTGAATACTATGCTGGCCACCGGGGTAGTTGCCACTACTTTCCTGTTTGGCTCAGCCACCTTGCAGGCGCAAGGAAACCGGGGAGCCAATGGTGCCAGCAACGGACAGCCGTTTCAGGCACTTCAGGAGGCGATTTCCGCTGAGGAAGCAGCGCGCATTGCCGCAGACGCCGCTGAAGCCGCCATCCGCGCACAGAACGATGCCGCATTGCAGGATTCCATCGATCTGCTCAACGAGGAATTGGAGACTTTTGGCGCTGATACCTCCGCCCTGGAGGCCGATGTTGCAGAGCTCCAGAACATGATCACTTATCTGGAAACTGACTTGGCATTACTGCAGGACGATGCAACATCCAATGAGGCCGCCATCACGCAGCTCATGGATGATATCAATGCGCTGGACGCAGAACTTGCCAGCAAGCAGGAAGCGCTCAGTGGTAGTTGTGCCGCCGGCTCTTCTTTGCGTGTCATCTATCCCGATGGAGGCTACTTGTGTGAATTCGATGATGCAGGATCCAACCTTGCAACGCTTGCCCGGTTCTCCGGCTACGCTTCCGTGCCTCGAAACGCCCGCGCTTACCGTGTCTATGCCACTTGTCCAGCCGGTTACAGGGTCACTGGCGGTGGTCATTATTCTCGCAGCCTGTCGACTGCAACCGAGTTCAATGTCTTGCGAAGTTATTCACCTACTTCAGCTCGCTGGGAAGCAGTGGTCAGCAATACCGAAAGTGCGGTTTCTGTCCAGGTACGCGCCTTCGCGCTCTGCAGCCGCTAGGGCCAGGCCAGCCCTGGTTGCTGGTTTGACCAACACATCGAGCCCGGGGGCAATTCCGTTCCCGGGCATCCTTTCCCCCACTGCCCTTCATAACACGACTCTTTACCCCGTCATGCTTCATCCTGCCTCAACTCTGTAACAAGGCGTTACACCTGCAAGCCCGGTTTTCGCTAGAATCTATTGCCGAGATGGATTCTCGGTACCCGCTCACCGGCGGGTTCAATTCGCTACAAGCAAAGGACTTGCAACAAGTACTATGAATCAGTTCAGCCCGGCGGACTATCTTCCCGACCTCAATCAATACCCGACAATTTCCCGCACCGATATAGATCAATTTATCGTCATCGTTGACGAACTCGCTGGTTACCCCCTTCATAAAATGGATGAGGGACTGCATTTTGCACTGGAACAAACCGCCCGCCTGGTGAATGCCGAGAATGCCTTCTGGCTGGCGACCACTTACAACCCCACTGACGACAATCCCTTTAACAAGGTTTTTCAGGGCTGGATGCCACGCCAGGTGATCAGTCTGGTTGAAGATGAAGAGCGCCAGAAGTTACTTGACCTGATTCTGCGACGCTTCCGGGGCGCCGATGAAGACGAGTATGTCGCCCTCAATAGTGCCGGTGTGGGTAGCAGCCGCGCATCCATGCGCAGCGACTCAGAGCAAATGCAGACTGATGCCGTGAAATGGATGGAGAAAGAAGTGTTTGCCAAGGGCCTGCTGGCGGACCGGGTCACTGCAGCCTGCCCGGTTACTGCAGACAGTGAGTCCTTCATGGGCTTCGACCGAATCGACAACAAACAAGCTTTTAATGAGCGTGAGAAAGAGCTGATTCGGGTAATCAGTTTTGGCATGAAGTGGTTCTTCACCCATCTGCATCGCAGTTACGGGTATATCGATGCCAAGGAGGCCCTGACCAAGCGCGAACGGCAAGTATTGATGTTACTACTCACCGACATGAGTGAAAAACAGATGGCCGACACCCTGAACCTGAGCAAGAAAACTACACATCACCACGTTAGCCGCATCTATAACAAATACTCCGTGCGCAGCCGCGCCGGCCTGATGGCAATGTGGCTCAATTATTCCGCCGACAAGTAGAAGAGCACCCCGCCGGGGACACTAACAATCCAGCAACGCAAGTGCCCCCTGGCTCCCTTCTCCCGTCAAGCCCAATCCGGCATAATAGACGCCAACAACAATCACCAGGCACACAGGCAGTACTCTGTTTTCCACTCCAAAGATCTTCATCTTCGCAGCACGAGTCGAAGCCTTTACCTGGGCGGGCCTGCTGATCGGCATGTTCCTGAAATACACTCTGGAAATGACCGACACTGGCGTCTGGCTGTTCGGCCGCCTGCATGGCGGGGCCTTTCTGTTTTATTTCTTCGTGGCTCTGCACACTTCCCACCGCCTTAACTGGCCATTCTGGACCGGCATCATGGCCATACTGGCCGCCATTCCGCCGCTGGTGACCTGGCCGTTGGAGATCTGGCTGCAAAAACGCGACTTGTTGAATACGCCTGGCAACGATTCCACCGACGAACAACCTGGGGACACTGACAAAATAACAAATTAAGCCCTGTTAATTTGTTATTTTGTCAGTGTCCCTGGTTTGCCTGGTTTGCCAGTGTCCCCTGGTTTGCCTGTCCAGCCAAAGCGCGCTAGGGTTTGCGGAACAATCATAAAAACTCTGACAAACGGACCTGCCCATGAGCCTTGCCCTGCGCCCTGTTACCACACTGCTGATTATCGCCGGACTGACCGCCTGCTCTGAACCTGCCAGCGATTCCGAACCTCCCGCCGCACAGCAAAACACCGTTGAAACGGCGCCTGCTGCCCAGGTCGACGCCGCAGCAGCCCGCAACATTGAGATAACTCTTGGCAGTGCCGTGAAAAGGCTCTGCTCCTCGGTACTGATTGGTGATCGCAGCATCAATCATGTCATGGCCCATGAACTGTCCAATCCCGCTTTGCAGGAGGTGGACTTCAGCTTTGAAGGCGACCTGGTGACCGCCAGCGGCATGGGCCAGACAGTGAGCGCCCTGTACCGGGAAGAATTGGGCTGCACCCTGGTGAAAGACACAACCGTTGAAGCGCTGCGTGCACAGTTCGATGCGGATGCCTATCCGGCAAGACCTGGTGTTACTGACGCAGAGTGGCCATTGGGTGATCGCGTCAGCTTGCCCGATGAAATTCCGGGAGTAGACCTGTCGGCAATCAATACCGCCGTTGATCGGGCCTTCGACGATATCGAACCGAACCAGGACATCGATACACGGGCAGTGCTGGTTATTCATCAGGGCAAAATTATCGCCGAGCAATATGCGCCGCCCTTCGATGCCGCCATGCCGCAACTTGGCTGGTCCATGACCAAGACCGTTACAGCCGCCCTGACCGGAATGCTGGTGGGAGACGGCCTTTTACAAGTTGACGCACCGGCCCCGGTGCCCGAGTGGCAGGGTGCAGCTGATCCGCGCCAGGCCATCACGCTGGAAAACCTGCTGCAGATGTCCAGCGGGCTACAGTTTTCGGAAGTCTATACGGCGGGCTCCATGTCAGACGTGATCCTGATGCTGTACACCACCGGTGATACTGCCGGCTTCACCGCCTCCATGCCGCTGGCCGAGGAACCGGGTAGCACTTTTTATTATTCCAGCGGCACCACCAATATTATTTCCCGCATCAATCGTAGCGCATTCAACGATCTGCAATCCTATTTCAACTTTCCCCGGGAACGTTTGTTTAACAAACTGGGTATGGATTCGGCGGTGCTGGAACCGGACGCCACTGGCAGCTTTGTCGGCTCCTCCTATATGTACGCCACGCCCCGCGACTGGGCCAAAATCGGCCTGCTGTATCTACAGGATGGCATGTGGAATGGCGAACGGATACTGCCCGAGGGCTGGATCGAATATAGCCTGACACCGGCCAGCTCCGCTGAGCAGGGAGAGTACGGCATTCAGATCTGGCTCAATGCCGGCGCCCCGGATGATGCGGACAACCGGCCTCATGCCAATCTGCCCAGCAATGCCTATTATCTGTCCGGCTTTGAAGGCCAGAACATCGTTGTGCTGCCTGAGCAGGAACTGATTGTGATGCGCATGGGGCTCACCACCCGCGGTCCACGACCGATCTGGGCGCTGGCCGAGGCGGTGCTGGATGCCATGGCTCCCTGAGCACGTGCCTGGAAACTATCGGGGACACTCGCAATTTAGCTACTTAACAGCAATTAAGTTGCTAAATTGCGAGAACAACCTGGGGACACTGACAAAATAACAAATTAACAGGGCTTAATTTGTTATTTTGTCAGTGTCCCCGGTTCCGGTTCGGTTCAAGCGGCCCGTGCTTCGCCACTCATGCAACAGTTCCTGCCGCTTTCCTTGGCCCGGTAGAGGCCCTGATCGGCTCTGGCGATGAGCTCTTCGATATCCTCGTCTGAGTTCCATACCGCCACGCCGGCACTGAAGGTGGCACTGATCTCTATGCCATTGAATTCCACCAGTGGCTTGGCGGCCACCAGCCGGCGCAGGGATTCGGTTTTCTGAATGGCTGCTTGCAGGTCTGTTTCCGGCATCAACAGGATGAACTCTTCACCGCCGAAACGGCAGAAGATGTCGGTGGAGCGGATATGGCGCTGGCAGAGATTGGCCAGGGCCACCAGTACCTTGTCGCCAGCCAGATGGCCGTGATTGTCATTGGTGGCCTTGAAGTGATCGATGTCGAGAATCACCAGTGCCAGTGGTGATTTGTTACGGGCGCTGCGGGCCATTTCACGCACGGCAACATCATCGAAATAGCGGCGGGTATGGGCGCCGGTGAGCGGATCGGTGGAGGCAATTAACTCCAGCTCATCGGCCCGCTCCCTCTGCTGCTGGGCCTGAATGCGATCGGAGATGTCGCGCACCGTGCCCTGAATGCCGATCACCCTGCCCTGCTTGTCCAGACGGGTTGAGGCATTGAGCAGCACGCGAATCTTGCGGCCGTCCCGATGGGTCAGGCCCACCTCAAATTCCCGCACCATTTCATCGCGCCCCATGCGTCGGGCAAAACGTGAACGGTCTTCCTTGCTGGCACTGGCATAGACATTGGTTTCATTACCCTTCACTTCTTCAGGCGTCAGGCCCAGCAAGTCTTCACAGGAGGGGCTAATATCCACAATGCGGCCAGACTTGTCGGCAACGAAGATGACGTCATTGGATTCTTCAAAGATGCTTCGAAACTTGGCTTCGCTCTCTTCCAGTTCGCGCAGATTTTTCTCCAGCTTGCCGGACAACTCTTCCACCTTGCGGAACGACGCTGAATAATAGGCAGCCAGGTAGGCGGCTTGCACAAATACAAACCCCACCATACCCACCGGCGCACTGGCGACGAAAGGCAATAAACCATTGAAAGACAGAATTTCTGACACCAGCCCCAGCAGACCCACCAGGGTGGCAGCCCCCACAAAATAGCGGCCCTGTCTTTTCATCCAGAATATGCGCAGCAGGAAATAGACGAAATAAACGACTTCCAGCATCAGGACTACCTGGTAGCTGGGCACGGTATAACTGGCCACCAGCGTGTTGCTGAGCAACACAAAGAGTGAATAGGCCAGGGCCACACTCAGGGTCAGACGCTGAAACCAGCGGTCCAGATCTTCCGGATAAATACTGCGCATCAATAGCGCCAGGCTTGGCATCGACAGAAAGAAGGTTATGTATTCCAGCCTGAACGTGATCTCCCAGCTTAAAAAGGGCAGCAGGCTCGCCAGCATGTCATTGCCGGTTACGCCCAGACGAATACCTGCCAACAAACAGAGGCAGGCAAACCACAGGGAAATTATCTGGCTGCGACGCTGTGAATAGAGAAAGAAATGGTACAGCGCCAGGCCCAGCAACAAACTCATATACACCGATTCGAAAATAGAATTGCTATGCACGGAGGCCGTGAGAGTATCGGCGTCTCCCAGCAGCAGGGACGCCCGAAAGCCGGGGCTGCGATGACTGAAGTTGGAAACCTGGAATACCAGTTCCATGACCGGACCGGGGGGTGTGATATAGACAATCTGCGACTGCCCGCTCCTGACAGTTTCACCTTTCTCGGTACCCACATCGCCATCGCTGGCCACCAGTTCCCCGTCAACCCACAGCCGCGCGGAGCTGCCCTGGCCAATCAGCAACAAGGCCAGAACCTCATCATGATCTGGCAAATTGACCCGCAGGCGATAGGTGGCATAGCCCTTTACCGGCATGTCATCACCATAGGATGTCCAGAGTGCCGGCACCGGCTGGAAGTCTGGCGATACCTGTCCACTGGCGATTTCTTCGGGCGTCAGTAGCTGCGACCAGTAGAATTCCCACTCGCCGTCCAGCGCCACTGTGCCCTGGGAAGTAAAATCCCAGCCGGACAGGTCCAACTGCCCGCCTTCAGCCAGGTGGGACTGTGGATCGTCGGCCACACTGCAGCCCCCCACGAGCAGGAGCAGAAGTAGTGCAATCAGGAACACTGGTTTCATAGCGATCCAGAGGCGTTGAGTTGCTGCCCCAAAAGCCTGACGCTGTCAGACTTAAACAAGGCTGTGTAAGTATCGGAATTCACAGTGAGAACTACGACATTACGGGGAGAAATCTTGATCAGGAAAGGGATTAATACCGGGTAAATAGCGACATCAGGAGGCACTGACGCGACTTCAATTCAGGACGGTCTGTTTACACAAAACAGACCACCGGGGACACTAGACCACCGGGGACACTGACAAATTAACAAAATAAGACATACAACCAGGGACACTGACAAACTAACAAAATAAGACACGCTAATTTGTTAATTTGTCAGTGTCCCTGGTCTTACGCTAATTTGTTAATTTGTCAGTGTCCCTGGTCTTAGTGTCCCCAGTCTTATGTCAGTGTCCCCAGTCTTGGTCCTGGTCTTAATTTGTTAATTTGTCAGTGTCCCCTGGTTTTGGTCAGTGTCCCCTGGTTTTGGTCAGGTTAGTTGCTGCTCAATTGTGAGAACAGCTCCCGAGACCACTGCATGGCCTGCTGGTAGCTGTCTTGCAGGGAATCCAGTTCTTCGTCGCTGCAGTCGAAGGCGTCCCAGTCGGCACGCTCAAACTGGATTACTGATAACAATTGCCGCCCCAGTATCCCTTCCTGGCGTAGCAGGGCTGCCACCACCTCATCGGCCAGGGGTAACTCCCGCAGCACGTCTTCCATTTTCTGGTCCATCAGGGCGTCGATGGCTGAAAACAGACCGGTGGTGAAACTCACATCAGGGTTGAGGCTGCGGGCTTCGGCCAGCAGTTGCATCATGCGGGCCCGTTGCAGACAGAGGTTCACCAGCTCACGGGGTTTGTCGTCTACATCGGTAAGAGTAATGATCACCATCCACTCGCGGATTGCCTTCAGGCCCAGGGCCGTGATGGCCTGTTTGACCGAGTCGATGGTGCGGGGAATATTGTACAGCGCCGAGTTGATGATGCGCAGAATCTTGTAGCTCATGCTGACATCGTTACTGATCAGCTGTTCCAGCTCATTGATGTCGCAATCCGGGTCCTGCAGAATCGCCAGGGCGCGCAGCACCGGCAGTCGATTGGGCTTGATGGCCTGGCCCGACATGATCTTGGGCTTGCTGAAAAAATAGCCCTGGAAATAATCAAAGCCCAGCTCGCGGCAAAGCTCGTAATCGGCCTGGGTTTCCACTTTCTCTGCCAGCAGCTTGACGCCAAACTGTTTCAGACGTGCCACCGCTTCACGCAGGGAGGCTTCATCAAAGGCCGGGTATTCCAGTTTGACGATATCCACGCATTCCAGCAACTCGGCGCGGTCGCCGGCAAAGGCATAGTCATCCAGTGCAATGGTATAGCCCTGTTTGGCAAAGCCATGCAAGGCGTCCACCAGCGCGTCATCAACTTCGATATCTTCCAGCACTTCAATCACCAGCGAGCCGGCAGGTAGCGGCAAGGGCAATTTGCCATACAGGAAATCGGTGGTCAGATTGACAAAGGCCAGGCGCGAGTCGGTAATCTCATCGATATCCATGTCCACAAAGGCATTGAGAATCACCTGGCTGCTGGCCGCATTGCCGTCGATGACGCCAGCGGTGGCGGTATGGCCACTGCGGTACAACAACTCATAGGCAAAGACCTCGGCCTTGCTGTCAAAGATGGGTTGTCGGGCAATAAAAATCTCGCTGTGACCCGCGATGGCTGCTTCAGTCTGGTTTTGAATAGCTTCGTTGGATACCGGGAGTTTGCTGTTCATAGTCGGCCTGCGTAAATCATTGTGTTTCAATCCTGCGTCACCCCATCGCTGCTAGCAAAGCAATGGTTCTCGCCCAGTGACATTTCTCGGGATTACTACGACAGCAATGGCAGGCAGCCTTAGCGACAAATTCAAAAAAGTCGCCGCGGATTATCCGCGCAAAACCACGGAACAAGGGGGCTGGGAAGCTTGTGGGGAGGCTGGCAGAAGTGCCAGTATCGGTCAGATCAGCTTAAGGAGAACGCCGCCAGAGCATGGGTAGTAATCACTTCCACACCCACCCGCTCGCCCACGGCAAAGCGTTTTTCATGGCTGGTTCTTATCTGCAGGTCGGGCCCATCATCCAGGCGCACACCATAGAGCCAGTAGGCACCCTCATAACGCCCCCAGACAAGCTCGGCATTGCCGGGGCCGACCGCGGTATTGATGGACAGGTCATCGGGTCGCAACAGCAATTCCACCTCGCCGCTGGCACCATCCACCGCCGTGGCCGGCACATCACCAAGACTGGTGCTGACATGGTCGGTGTCGAATTGCCCACGAATGAAACTGGCTTCGCCAAGAAAGCTCGCCACGAAGCGAGAGCTCGGCTCGCAGAAACAGGTTTCCGGGCTGGCCAGTTGTTCCAGCACACCGGCATTGAGAATGCCGAGCCGGTCACCTACCGACAGCGCCTCTTCCTGATCATGGGTTACCCAGATGGCGGGCACTCCGGCAGTCTTCAGGGCATTACGAATCTCCCAGCGCAGGCTGTCTTTCAGGGCTGCATCGAGATTGGACAGGGGTTCGTCCAGCAGCACCAGGGAGGGCTGGTGGGCCAGGGTTCGTGCCAGGGCCACCCGCTGTTTCTGCCCACCTGACAAGGTGCCAGGTTTCACATGCCGAAAATTTTCCAGGCCCAGCAGTTTCAACCAGTGATCCACCTGGGTCATGTCATCGAGACGAAAGGCGACATTCTGTTCCACCGTCAAATGGGGAAACAGGGCGAAGTCCTGAAATACCATGCCGACATTGCGTTTTTCCGGCGCCATGGACTTGTCAGGGGTGGCCTGCCAGTCATTGAGGCTGATGCGGCCTTCGGCAATGGGAATCAGCCCGGCCACCGCCTGCAGAATGGTGGTCTTGCCACAGCCGGTGGGCCCCACCAGCATCAGGATTTCATCCTCACCCAGGCTCAGGTCCAGGTGTTTGACCACCCGGGTCGGGCCATAGTCCACACAGAGATTTTCAATTTTCAGCATCAGGACTTCTTGTCTTCCATCACATTGAATTCAGCGCGCCGCTCACCAAACAGCATCAGGGCCAGACCCAGGGCCGACATTAATACCAGCAACAGCCCCGGAATGGCGGCACGGCCAAAATAACCTGCCTCATAAACCCGCCACAAATAGGTGGCAAGTGTCTCAAATCCTGTCGGTGCCAGCAGCAAGGTGGCGGGCAACTCCCGCATCACTTCCAGAAACACCAGGGCCGCGCCGGCAATCATGCCGCGCAGGGTCAGCGGCACAGTCACCCGCCAGAACACCTCACTCGGGCCGGCACCCAATACTCTTGCTGCCTTGTTCAGGCTGGCATCGAGTTTTTCGGCGCTGCTGCGCACCGAACCCACCGCCAGGGACAGAAAGCGCAGCACATAGGCGATGATCAACAGGCCCAGAGTCTGGTACATAAAGGGCACTTGCAGGCCCACGTACACCAGAGCCGTACCCATGACAATGCCCGGCACGCCAAAACCCAGATAGGTAATGCGGTCCATCAGGCGACCAAAGCGCCCGGCGATGGAAGCATAGGCCACCGGCAAGGCCAATACCACCGCCACGGCGGCGGCCAGCAGGGAAGCATAGGTGGAGTTCCAGGCATATTCCAGTTCAAAGCCGCCACTGCCCTCACGCAGCAACCACAGGGTGAAGATGCCCAGGGGCAGGAAGATGGCCAGCAGGATCACCGGTGCCACTGCCGCCAGCAACACCGGAATCTGCCAGCGTTTCGGCCACAGGCTCAGGCTGCGACCGGGCCGCTCCAGGGTGACACCGATGGTGGATTCCAGAAACAGCACCAGACCCACAATCACCAGCAATTGCAGTGACAACATGGCGGCCTGATCGAGACCAAAGGCGTTGTATTCCACATAGATCACCCGGGTAAACGTATCCAGGCCCATGAAGGCCGGCGTACCGAAATCAGACAGGGTGTAAAGGGCCGACAGCAACGCCCCGGCGGTAATGCCCCGCAGCGCCCGCGGCAAGGCAATCTTGAAAAGACTCATGGGCAGGGACAGGCCCAGGGTACGGGCGGCATTAATAAGGCTGGCATCCTGGCTAAGCAAGGAGGCACGGGTAGTGAGCAGCACAAAGGGATAGGTGTAAAGAATCATCACCAGGGTGGCGCCGGGCAAGCCGGAGGCCGAGGGGGTGCCTATTCCCAGCAGATTATCGATCTCGCCGCCCGGACCAAACGCGGCATAAAAGGTAAAGGCGCCCAGATAACTGGGCATGGCCAGGGGCGCCGCCAGCAGCACCAGCCACAGCTTGGCAAAGGGCAATCTGACATAGGCGGTGATAATGGCCAGGGGCACACCAATGACGATGGCACCGGTAACGGTGAGCAGCATCAACAACAGGGTGTTGACCAGCAGGTCCAGATTACGGCTGTCGAAGAACTCCGACGGGGTTTCCACCAGGCCAACAAGCACGGCAATCGGTGCGGCTGTGACCAGGGCAATCAGCGCCGCCAGTGGATAGGAAATTGGCCAGCGGGTCATAGCACGCCGACATCACGCATCAGATCCAGGGTCGGACGCAGGTCCGCCAGGCGGGTCAAATCGATATCCGGGGGGGAGATAACACTCAGGTCAGGCAATCCCTGAGGCGGAGCAACACCATTGACCAGTGGAATTTCATAGGCCTCGGTGGCCAGGAAAGACTGCACTTCCCGGGTCAGCAAATAGCGAATGAAGTTGATGGGCAACTCCCCTTCACTGAGCGCCACAATGGCAGAGGCATTCACCAGGCAACCGGCATCGTTATTGGTAAAGGCCAGATCCACAGTGGCATCGGGCTTGCCGGATTTGAGTCGCAGGGTGTAGTAATGATTGGCAAAACCCATGTCCACTTCGCCGCGCTCCACCGCCATCACCGCACCCAACTCGCCAGCATAGGATTTGGCCACCCGGTCCATTTTCTGCAGCCATTCACCGGTGGCCTGCTCGCCTTCCAGCAAACGCATGGCAGTGACAAAAGACTGAAAAGACGCATAGGCGGGCGCCCAGCCGATACTGAGGCCACTGTCAGGAATGGCCATGACATCGGCGGGAATACGCTCGGCTGTCAGCCGCTCGGTGTTATAGGGCAAGGTGCGAATACGGCCGGTTACCGGCGCGAAATCGCGGTAACGGAAATTGTCCTGGAGCTGGTTTACCAGATCATCGGGCAAGGCACGGGCCAGGCCTTCATCACTGATCAAACCAATGGCCCCGGTATCCACGGCCCAGAACATATCGGCACGGCGCACACCGGCACCGGCCTCGGCGACAATGGCATTGGCCAGAGAGGCGGTGGGACCACGGCGGATATTCAACTCAAAGTCGGGGTTGCGCTGCTGGATGGCTTCCAGCACATTTTCATACAGACCGCCCTCGCCTCTGCCCAGATAGAGAGTGAGTTCCCCTTCCAGCGCTGGCAGCTCGTCCACGGACAGGGCCTGAGCACCCTCACCATCCTGAGCAAATAAACTGCCAGGCAGCAGCGAACCTCCGAAGGAAGCGCCGGCAGCCAGGGCTTTTAATAGAGAGCGGCGCTGCACGTCTAGAATACGCTCGAACGATTGGCTTCCGCTTCTTCCAGCAGGTCGCGGGCACGATTGAGTTTGCTTTGCATGGCATTCACCACACTGCGCACCTGCTCAACACTGGAACCGTTTTCGATGGCCTGGGGCAGGGTGACATTGAAATCGATCTCAAGGTCTTCCACCAGATCGGCGTCCTGCTCGATCAGATCACCCTCCACACCCTCGAAACGGGTCAGGTAGGTGTCATAAACAATGCTCACGGCTTCTTCCGGCAGACGCTCGGCATACTTGGCCACCACGCGGTCCAGCAGCTGACCCACCTGGGTCAGGGTTTCCACCGGTGAAGTGGCTACCGTGTCTTCAATATTGGCTACCAGGCCGCGGGCCTGAAACTGGGCGGCCACCTTGACGGCGCCCAAACCCTGCCAGAAGCTCTGCTCCAGTGAGGCCTGGACTGCGCGAACATCGGCAATGGGCTGCTCGGCCTCGATGGCCTGACGCACACCAAACAGGCCCTGCCAGATGGAGGCATAGACCGGCACATAATTGGTTTCGATGGCGGCGTGAACGTTCACTTCTTCCCAGATTTCCACCACCCGCTCGGGATTGGTATTGGCCAAACCGCCGCGCTCATAGTTGCTAACGATTTCCTCCACCTGCTCAATCAGCCAGACCACCTCTTCCGAATACTCATCGAGGTGAGCCTGCAGGTCATTAACGTGATCGCCAATGGGGCCGTTAGCCTGGGCGGCTGTGGCCATGAAAAGGCTAAAAATTGCTGTTAAAACAAGCGCTTTTACTGTGTCGAATTTCATAAAGAGTGCTCGGCTTTGAGAAATGAGCCTAAATGATAACCATTATCATTAAGACTAGCAACTGAAACCCAGAGTTTGCACACCTTTGCCCAGAAAATCAAAGGCTTGGACAGGGTTTGCGACCACGGCCCCTGCCCCGCACAGCTGGCCGGGCCAGGCAGTGCCCACAGCGGCCCGCCAACCAGGCTTCAAGCCCCACCCTGCCTGGCCTGGCAGGGCCTTCTGGAGAGTCAATACAGGCGCTCATCACCGCAACCCGGCAGCGGCCGAGTTAATGTGCAACATGGCACCTATTTTGGCGCCGATTTGACAGCCACAAGCCTGATTGTTAGCTTGAATGGGACATCCACAACCGAAGGACGATTGTATATGTCAATTTCAACTCCTTTTTACAGCCGTAAAGACAGTGCCGTTTACCATGTCTGCGGTAACTGCAAGGACGCACAAAACATTCCCATCGAGAATCGGGTGAATGGCAAAGGCGACGGTCGTCTCTGTCAGGAATGTGAGCGCCTGCAGAAGGAAGGAGGCTGCTGATCCGGCAAAGATCAGCTCATCATTCACTGCGCAACCCGGAATCCACCCAGACAACACCCGAGTTGCAGCTTGGATACGCAGCTGAAAAAACAGCAAAGCCGAAGACTGTGTCTTGCAGTCTTCGGCTTTTTTATTGGCTGCCTCAAGTCAGGTTTTAGCTGACTTTGCTCATTTGTTCACCGCAGCAGATCTCTTCATGCTTCATCTGGTCGCCGCAGGGACAGGGCTTTTCATACACCAGTTCAGCCCCACATTTTTCGCACTTGTATCGATCACCTACTTCTCTGGACATGGTTAACCTCCATCAGGTCGGTTGTTTGCCGGGCCGGCACAGCCTTCCCGAACCATGGTCAGACTAACGCCGATACCTTGCCAACAACAGGAAAATCAGGGCCGGCATTGATATGGCTCAATCCTGCTTCAGGCTGGCACGCGCCGACACAGCTGGTGACCGGCTGCCGTGGTGTAACTTGCCTCAGTCCCCCGCTCCCAGAACTCGGTATCAGCACTGGCATAGCGGGCACCGCTGGCAGCGCGCTGTTGAATCAGTATCTGGCGGGAATCACCTTGAATAAGCTCCACACTGGCAGACGAGCCCTGCTGATCAAAGCTGACTTGCAGACGCTGGCCGGAGTCACAGTCATAGAAAACCGGACTGGCAGCGGCATTATTGCCGCCGGCGACGGGACGGAATTCCAGTATGGCGCCATCGGCCATGGTGGCCAGATAAAGATTGCCGTTTTCCAGCACAAAGGAGCGCACGGCAGACAGTTCACGCAGAAAGCGCGAATCCAGTGACCGGGGCCGGCACATGGCGCGGGTGACAGCCACCTGCCCCAGGCTCAAGCCACTGCCATCCTGCTGCCAGCTGCCCGAAGCACGGTTGCAATCGGCCCTTAGCAGCAGGCGGCCGTCAGCCTCAAATTCCAGGGTATAGATTTCCACCGCCAGTGGCGTGAGAACTTCATCGTTCATGGACTGAATCTGCACCAGTTGCCAGCGGCTGCCGGCCAGGCTCGAGTCCCTGGAAGACCCCTGACTCACACAAGCCGACAACAGCGACAGCATGATCGCTGCCAGGGCGAAATAGATAGCCAGGCGCTGGCCTGGAAAACTGCGGGACGAATTCTGCACTGTTTCAACTCCATACATTCAGGCCTGAGGCAGGCGCAACCCGCTCAGATGATACCAAGGCGGCGGCAGCAGACAAGACAGGCCCGCCACAGCCAGATTGCCGGCCCCGCCGAAGCGGCGACCGGCTGAGCATAGCCCGCTGATTACATTGTAATTTTTGGAGTTTTTAACGTTTTTAACAGGGTTTTCACTTACCTGTCTGCCCGCAACTGCCTAAGATTCCGGGCTTGTCTGATTGATGCAGTTCTCAGCAGTGTGAGAGAAGGAATTGAGAGTAATGGATTTGCAGATAGAAAAAGCAACAATAAAAGTGACACCCAGCCCCACAACCCCGGCCATTCTCTGCGGCGCCGCCCTGTCCCTGGGCCTGCTGGCTGCCCCCGCCAGTCATGCCCAGAATGAGGCTGACAGTATCGAGGAGGTACTGGTGTGGGGACGTTCCCTGTTGCAACTGGGTAACGCCGATGCCGCTTCCCAGGGCACCGTGGGCTATGCCGACTTTTCTACCCGCCCCCTGTCCCGGGTTGGTGAACTGGTGGAGGTGGTGCCGGGCATGATTGCCACCCAGCACAGCGGCCCCGGCAAGGCCAACCAGTATTTCCTGCGCGGTTTCAATCTTGATCACGGCTCGGATTTTTCCACCAGCTTCGACGGCATGCCGGTTAATTTTCGCAGCCACGCCCATGCCCAGGGCTATATGGATCTGAATTTCATTATTCCCGAGATTATCGAGCGAGTGGATTTCCAGAAGGGCCCCTATTTCGCCGATACCGGCGACTTTTCCCTGGCCGGCGCCAATGCCATGCAAACCTATGATCGCCTCGACTCCGGATTTACCGAACTGACTCTGGGTTCGAAAGACGAGATTCGTCTGGTTACTGCCAATTCGGTTGAGCTGGCTGACGGCCATCTGCTGTTTGCTCTGGAGCATCACCAGAGCAACGGTTTCTTCGTGCTGGATCAGGACGTGCGCAAATACAATGGCCTGTTGAAATACAGTGGCGACATTGGCTCGGTGCCCAGCCGCATCACCTTCAGCGCCTATGACTCGCAATGGATTTCCACCAATCAGGTGCCGGAGCGCGCCGTGAACAGCGGCCTGATTGATCGCTTCGGTTATATCGACCCGGACCTCGGCGGCAACTCACACCGCTACTCCCTGAGCGGCAATTTTGAATTACAGAACTGGCAACTGGGCCTTTATGCCAGCTCCTATTATATGAGCCTGATCAATAACCCCACCTATGTGCTCAATGACCCGATCAATGGCGATGAGTTTGAGCAGGAGGATGAAAGGCGGGTCTTTGGTGGCTCACTGGAGCGCCAAACCAGCACGGAGCTGTTCGGCTTGCCGGTAAGACAGACCATTGGCGGCAACCTGCGCTATGACGATGTTAACGAACTGAACCTGTTCACTACCCGCAGTCGGCAGCGAACCGACAGCATCCGCGAGGATGAGGTGCAGGAGCTGAGTATCGGCCTGTTTGCCGAATACCAGTTCAGCCTTAGTGAGCGCCTGCGCGCCACCCTGGGACTGCGTTATGACCATTTCGACTTCGAGGTTCAGGCCCTGCAGCCAGCCAACTCCGGCTCGGATAATGACGGGCTGTTCCAACCCAAGCTGGGCCTGGCCTGGTTGCTGAATGAGCAAATTGAACTGTATGGCAACTACGGCAAGGGCTTTCATTCCAACGACGTGCGCGCGGCAGTCAATCGCATTGACCCGGTCACTGGCGAGGCTACCCAGCAGCAACCGATTCTGGCCGAGGGCGAAGGCGGCGAGATCGGCCTGCGCTATGACAACCGGAATGGATTCAGTATCGCCATTGCCTGGTATGAACTGGCCACCGATTCAGAACTGGTCTTCGTGGGCGATGCCGGCACCACCGAGCCCAGCGACCCCACCCGCCGCAACGGCTTCGAGATCAACAGCTTCTGGGAAATCAGCGAGCGACTGGTGGCGGATTTCTCCGGCGCCCATGGCGACGGACATTTTCGTGGCCTGCCTGACGGTGCCAATGCCATCACCGATGCTCACGATACCGTGTTCGGCGCCGGACTCACCTATGTGGGTCTCAGCAATGGCTGGACTGCCAGCCTGCGACTGCGCCATTTCGGCGATGCAGCCCTGAGTGAAGACGAGGTCGTAAACAAAGACAGTTCCACACTGGTCAACCTGGGTCTGTCCTGGGCAAGACCGCGCTGGGAACTCGGCATCGATGTGCTGAATCTGCTGGACCGTAACGATGACGACATTGCCTACTTCTTCGAATCACGCCTGCCTGGCGAGGCCGAAGGCGTGGAAGACATTCATTTTCACCCCGCCAATCCCCGCGCCCTGCGACTGATGTTGCGCTATAAATTCTGAACTGCAGCAGACAACAATCGGCAATGCCGTTTGACCCGATGGAGCCCAGGCAGTAAGCTTGCGGCTCCTGTCTCAGGTGCTGATCCCCTGTCGTCCATGACCCTGACCGGCCAATGGATGCCACAGTAAATTCAGTTAAACGGGAAGTCCGGTGATTCCGAACCCTGGAAGATTCCGGCGCTGCCCCCGCAACGGTAAGTGACCAAAGTACAAACACTTTGATCATAAGCCCGACACCGGCCTGAAGCAGAGCAACCCGGCAACAACAGCAATATTGAGCAATGTTGACGCCGGCCACGATGCTGCGGAGGGCTCATCGGTAGTTGATTCTCCTGCCACGCGCACGCGTCTCGCTACTTCCTGCCCCTCCCTCATTTAATAATTATGAGGTAGGACAAATGACCAATAACACAACACCGTCTCGACTTGGCCCACCGGCTCCAAGGGGACAACTCTGTTCAGCACTGCTACTTGCCAGCCTGGCTTCAACAGCCATCGCCCAGGACAGTAGCAACAGCGCTGAAGAAATAATCATCACTGCAAACCGCATCCCTTTGCCGCAGCGGCAGATAGCCACCTCGGTGTCGGTGATGAACGAATTTGAAATCGATGCCCATGGCAATCTGGGCCTTACCGAACTGCTCAAGCAAATGCCCTCGGTGGGCTCCAGCAGCAATGGTGGCCTGGGCAATATCACCACCGTGAGAGTGCGGGGCGAAGAAGGTTTTCGCACCCTCACCTATCTCGATGGGATGCGTCTGCAGGACCCCAGTGCGCCACAGCTGACCACCGATTTTTCCCAGCTGCTCAGTAACGGCATCGGCCGCATCGAAATACTGCGCGGCCCCCAGGGTCTGGCCTATGGCGCGGACGCCGGGGGCGTTATCAATCTCAGCAGTCGTCGCGTGAGCGAGGGCATGGTGGCCAATGTGGATGCCCAGTCCGGTGAGTTCGGTACCCGTCAACTGGCAGCCAACCTGACTGGCCGCCAGGAGAGCGTGGACTATTTCTTATCCGTCGCCGATTTTGAAACTGACGGTTTCAATTCCCAAACAGCAGATAGCGTGCTGATGGACGATGATGGTTATGAGAACCGCAGCCTGCATGGCAGGCTTGGCCTGCAACTTAGCGAACAATGGCGAGTGGAGGCGGTTCACCGCGACGTGGATGCCAGCAACGAGCATGATGGCTGCTTTGACTCCCGCAGCTTCCTGACCATTCATGATTGCCACAATGACTATCAGCTGAGCGCCAGCCGCCTTGGCCTGGAATACGACGGCCAGTCATTCAGCCACTCCCTTGCCTATACCAGCACCGAATCCCGGCGCAACAATTACAGTGCTGAATTGTTGGCTTTTGGCAATGTGGGAGAACAGACCCGTACTGAGTATATCGGTTCAGCCACGGCCCTGCCCGGTTTTGACCTGGTGTTTGGTGCCGACCAGCAGGAAGACCTGGCCGATGGCAAAGGTCGCGACAACACCGGCGTGTTTGTGGAGTATCTGAGTGATTTCTCAGAATCGCTGTTTTTCACCGCTGGTCTTCGCCACGATGATAACGAGGATTTTGGCAGCCATGACAGTTACCGGCTCAGTGCCGCCTATCTTGTAGACCTGGCTAGCGGCAGCCTGAAGTTCAAGACCGCCTATGGCACCGGCTTTCGTGCACCCAGCCCCTATGAAATCCAGTACAACAGGAATTTCGCATCACCACCGGCCTCGACCGTAAACCTGGTTCAGGAAGAAAGCCAGGGCTGGGAAGCGGGTGTGGAATACTTTCAGGGTGCGATGCGGCTGGAAGCGGTGTATTTCGATCAGGATGTGGAAAATGCCATCTTCTTCGACCTGACTTCCTTCAGTGGTTATCTGCAGGATATTGGCCGCAGTAATTCAAAGGGCATAGAACTCACTGCAGAAGTGCCTGTCACGACGTCGCTGAGCGTCAATGGCAATTACAGCTATAACGACAACACCAGACCCGATGGCAGCCAGCGACTTCGCCGCCCGGAGAACTTGTTCAATCTGGGGCTGCTTTATACAGCGCTTAATGGCCGTCTCAAGGTAAATGGCTTTTATCGCTCGCAAGCCGACGCTATCGACAGCGCGGGACCACTGCAAGACTTCGCCGTGCTGGACCTCACTGCCTCATGGCAGTTCAGTGACACACTGCGACTCTATGGCCGTATCGAAAACGCCCTGGATGAAGACTATGAGGAAGTGCTCGGCTATAACAGCGCCGGCAGTGCTGCCTATCTCGGTCTGAACCTGCGTTTCGCCGCCAACTAGAACCGGCTATGGCCCGGGCATTGCCCGGGCCAGTTTCCGTTCAAGTCATGAGCAGAAAACGCCTCAGTCGCCGGCATCGCTGGACCGGCATCCTGTTACTGTTGCCTATGATCGCCTGGGCAGCAAGCGGTCTGGTGTTCCTGATTCAGCCAGGCTATGACCAGGCCTATGAGCAATTGACGGTGCGCCAGTATGCCCTGGGCACCGACCAGGCCATCCAGCCCGGGCAGTCCTGGCAGGAAATTCGCTATTTCCAGACCGTACTCGGCAGGCATTTGCTGGTTCGTGATGCGGATGGCTGGCAACACCTGCATGGGGAAACAGGGCAGACCTGGCCCCTTCCCGACGCCGCGGGCATTACTGCGTTGATCGAAGATGCGTTCAGCGCCAATCCCCAACGCTATGGCAATGTCATAGCCGTCGAAGGCAACCGGATCAGCACCGATACCGGTGTCGAACTGACCCTGCACTGGCCCACTCTCGGCATAAGCCAGCGGGGCCGGGACAGCCGCTGGATCGACCGCATCTACAGCATTCACTATTTGCAATGGACAGGCGTGGCATTGCTGGACCGGCTGCTGGGCATACTGGGGCTGAGCCTGTTGATTTATATGAGTTTTAACGGCGCGCGCATGGCCTTCCCGCAACTCTGGCCAGCACGCCGCCAAATCAATTTGAAGAGGAACTGAACCATGGATACCCCGCTTTCAGAATCAATCCAACAATTTGTCAACAAGCATCAAGCACTGCTGTTCCTGATCGCCCTGGCAGTGCTGGGACGTCTGCTGCCACACCCCGACAATATTACGCCTCTGGCTGCCATCGGCCTGTTCGCAGGTGCCTATCTGGACCGGCGCCTGTTTTTACTGGTGCCGGTGCTTGCTGCCTTTATCGGCGATATGGCCGGGCCCGGTTTCTATAGCCTGATGATTATGGTGTTTGTCTATGCCGGCCTGTTGCTGTCGTCACTGAGTGGGCGACTGATCCTCAATGGCAGGCACAAGTTCCCCCGCCTGCCTGCTGCCGTCATTACTTCTGCCATCGGCTTCTATCTGCTGTCCAACCTGGGTCCCTGGTGGGCCTATTACGAACACAGCCTGAGTGGCCTGATCAGCTGCTATGCCAACGGCCTGCCCTATCTGGGGCGCACGCTGGCGGGCGATGCTTTTTACAGCCTGGTTTTCTTCGGCCTTTATGAATCCATGCTGGCGGGCCAGAAACGCCTCACAGCCAATGCCTGATACTCAAGCAAATAAAAGAGTCGTGCTGTCCTGGAGCAGCGGCAAGGATTCCGCCTGGACACTGTATCAGTTGCAACAGCAGGGTATCGAAGTCGTTGCCCTGCTGACGACCTTCAATGCCGAGTTTGATCGCGTTGCCATGCACGGCACGCGGCGCCCCCTGGTGGAAGCCCAGGCCAGAGCCACAGGCATACCACTGTTTCCGGTGATGCTGCCCTGGCCCTGCAGTAATGACGACTACGAACGCATCATGAGCTCGGCACTGGCTGAACTACAGGAACGCTTTCAGCCAGACCACTACGCCTTCGGCGATCTTTATCTCGAGGATATCCGTGCCTACCGGGAAAAGCAGATGGCTGAAACCGGGCTGGAACTGCTGTTTCCCCTCTGGCAACGTGACACAGCTGCACTGGCCGCAGAGATGATTGCAGGCGGCTTGCGGGCAGTGCTCACTTGCGTGGACCCGAAACAGGCAAGCGCAGAGTTCTGTGGCCGGGAATTTGATCAAAGCCTGCTTGCAGAACTGCCGGAGGGTGTCGATCCCTGTGGCGAGAACGGAGAGTTTCACAGCTTTGTTCATGCCGGCCCCATGTTTCAGCAGACACTGGCAATCGACGTGGGTGAAACGCTGGAGCGTGATGGTTTTGTCTTTACCGACGTGCAACTGTCGGACCCGGCCTTCAAGGAGTAAAGCGATGCGTATTGTTTCCCTGCTACCCAGCGCCACTGAAATTCTTGCCCTGGTGGGGCTGGAAGAACAACTGGTGGGAGTCAGCCATGAATGCGACTATCCACCGGCCGTTCAGAAACTGCCCCATGTCACCCGTTCTGCCATTCATGGTGGCCTGCCCAGCGTCGAAATCGATAGCCTGGTGCGCCAGCAACTGGAGAACGAACAGGCGCTGTACCATTTGAATATGGATCTGCTCCATGAACTGCAGCCCGACCTGATTGTCACCCAGGCACTGTGTGATGTCTGTGCGGTAGCCGCCAGTGAAGTGGATGCCGCCGCTTGCCAGCTACCGGGCAATCCAAAGGTAATCAATCTGGAACCCATGTGCCTGCAGGAGGTCTTCGACACCATTGCCCTGGTGGGCGAGGAAACCGGCCATCAACCTGAGGCACGAAAAGCCCTGCAGCAGTTACAAGACAGGGTTAACAGAGTGCGGGAGATGGGCGCCACCATTGCAGAGCCCGACAAGCCCAGGGTTGGCTTTCTGGAATGGATCACGCCCCTGTTCAATGCCGGCCACTGGACACCGGAACTGATCGACTATGCCGGTGGCATCGATTGTCTGGGCAGCAAGCATCAACCTTCCCACACTGTATCCCCACAGGAACTGATCGCCGCCAGACCCGATGTGCTATTTGTGGCCCAATGTGGTTTCAGGGAAGAACGCTGCCGCCAGGACTTGCCGGCCCTGGCCAAAATTCCGGGTATCGAATCCCTGCCCTGCACTCACGCTGGCGAATTGTATTACACCGATGGCAATGCCTATTTCTCCAGACCCGGCCCACGCCTGGTAGACAGCCTGGAGATTATGGCTCATTGCCTGCATCCGGAGCGTTTTGAATTGTCGCCATCCTTAACACCTGCCAAACGCTTTGCTCTGACAGACTGACCTACTGCTTGTCAGCAATATTCCCTCATAATTGGCAATTTTCCCTACAGAAACTACGCTTATTGAAGCTTCCGTGTAATTGCTGCACGGGAGTAACAAACGGTCTAGAATCTTACAAGGAGATGACTATGAGAGAATTACAAGAACATGAGTTGGAAATGGTAAGTGGCGGAAATCATGGCTTGACGCCTGGTGAAGCCGGGGTAGCGCTGATTGGCGTTGGCATTGGCGCACTCGGACTTGGTCCAGTTGGGCTTGGCGCGTTCGCAATTGGAGCTGGAGCAACAATGCTTGGCGGTGAAGCCTATTTTGGCAACCACTACCAATCTTAACTCATACCTAATGCAATCGAATTCAGCACTCTTGAGTTGCCAAGTGCTGAATTCGACTCAACGCGACTAAGGATGAAATCTTGGAAATCTGGAGAGATATAAGCCGATTCCCCCCTGCATCTGGAGAGTGGCAAATACTTAGCTCTGGAAAAGTAATTTCAACTGGAGAACAAAACGTAAAAAACCTCGCCTTGCGCTGGTTTCTAACTCAGAAGAAACTAATTTCAACGCCGGCTTCAAAATATTTTCTACCCGCAATATGCGCACCTGAAATATCTTCAATAACGCACAAAAGTTTTCTTAAAAGATTTCGAGTTTTCTTCTACATTTTCGGGTTTTATCTAGCAATTTTTATTGCAATGGCACTTGTCTCCGATCAACCGCAACGTTTCTATAAACCTATTGCGCTAATGCTTCTGGGAATACTCTATTTCTATATCGAGTTTCAAATTGCATTAAGACCATACACAAATATATCGGAGAGAGCGTTATTTTATAACTGGCTTTTTGCGCGGAACAATACGCATCTTAACTTTGCATTTCTTGCACTTTTTGCCGTAGGGCTAGGGCAATTTCTCTTTCACCACTATGTTGGCAATCTTGAGACTCTTGTGATTGGTTATGGCACATACTTCCCCGCGATAGAGGAGGGTGAGATTTGGCGATACGCAGTAGGGCCCTTCATACATTCCGGAGCTATTCACTGGATTGTAAACGCATTTTTCCTGATTTATGTCATAAAAATGATCGGAGACTTAGCTAATAAAAATCTATTTTTATTGTATCTGGCTTCATTGCCCGCTACCGCTATCGCAGTGCATATTTTTGCGACTTTAACATCAAGCCCAATGGAAGCCTTAGTAGGAATATCTGGAGGCATTTACTTCCTATTTGGTTGGTTACTAATAATTACACACAATAAACGCCAGTTCTTTCCCAAGCATTTTTCAACTTCATTGGCACTAATCGTTGCAGCAAACCTGTTATTGCCCGAACTACTTAGCTATAACTCTAGCTTTACCGCGCACATTTCTGGATTTTTGCTTGGAGCATTTGCAGGTTTACTTGGACTCGCAAGCAACTTCCAGCAGGTAGACCGAACTACAAGTCATTAACCCCATCCCGCCAGATCCACTCCGTCGCTCCAGCCTCGCCCGGATAGACCACCGTCGAACGCCGGGCGCGGAAATTCACCATGACTGTGTGCCGCCCATAGGCATGGGCATCCGCACCCGGCACATACTGACGGAAGAATTCCTCTGGCATGACTGCCGGATTCAGTGAAATGGCACTGGACCAGACTACCAGGCGCGCCGGATCGTTTTCCGGCCAGGGTTCATTGCTGTGGCGCAAAGTGGCCACGGCGCCGATGCCCGGTGGCGGCAGCAGCACCTGCAGCCAGCGGCCGCTGCCATCCAGTGCGGCAAACTGATAAACCGAATAGTCCAGGCCAGCACTGCTGCCTGCCACTTCTATGCCCACATAACTGCCTGTGTAAACAGCCGCTATTGTGCTGTCTGCATTGTCACCGGCATAGGCCGCCAGTGCTTCCTGCTCGCTGCTGTAACTGGCGGACTCGCGCATCATGCTGAAATGAAATGAAGACTGCAGCAGACCGGCGCCCAGTAACAAACCTGCGAAGATCACAATCAGCCCCTTGGTAACAGCCTTGTTGCGCCAACTCAAATACAACAGGATGACAATCAGCGGCGAGCCATACAGGGCCGCCAGCATCAGGAAATAAAAAAACTGCTGGATCATGGTCATGGGCACGGCAGTTCACCTTTTTATCGATTCGTTCTGCGTTGCAACTAACAGGTTTTGTTGGCAAGGCCAGACTTGCCAATCGCCTCAGGGTATAACCATCACCGGAAGCCGTAAAGCACAATGCTGGCAGAGGATACAAAGAGTGTGATACACAACACCATGCCTTTTGCCCTGTTCCATAGCGCCCGTCAACGCCTCAGCCGCCTGTTCGGGCCCAGTACCTTGATCACCGCAGCCTTTATCGGTCCGGGCACAGTTACCGTGTGCACCCTGGCCGGGGTCAATTCCGGCTATACCCTGCTCTGGGCACTGCTGTTTTCCATGCTGGCCACAGTAGTTTTGCAGGAGATGTCCGCGCGGCTTGGTCTGATCACCGGTCGAGGATTTGCCGAGGCAATGCGCGAGCAAATCAGCCACCCCTTGTTGCGTGTTATGAGTATGGCCCTGGTACTGGCGGCCATCGTCATTGGCAATGCCGCCTATGAAGGCGGCAATATCGCCGGGGCCGCTCTGGGGCTGGAGGAATTGTTGTTTGCCGCGACGGTGGATCTGGGCCAGATGCGCATTTCCCTGGCACCGCTGGTTATTGCGGCTGCTGCCTGGCTGATACTGGCTTCCCAAAGCCAGCGCCTGATCCAGCGCTTTCTGCTGGCGCTGGTGGCGGTAATGAGCCTGGTGTTTATCAGCACGGCGCTACTGGCCCGCCCTGACTGGTCGGAAATTCTCAAGGGCCTGTTGCTGCCCCGGGCGAGTGCCGGCGAACTCCTCACTGTGGTGGCGCTGATTGGTACCACGGTAGTTCCCTATAACCTGTTCCTGCATGCTGCACTGGTGCGGCAAAAATACCAGCACCGTCATCAGCTTGCCGAGCTGCGCCTGGAGACAGTCACTGCCGTGGTGACCGGCGGAGTGATATCCATCAGCATCGTCATTACCAGTGCCGCCACCCTCTATGGCGCCAGCAATATTGCCTCTGCCGCCGACATGGCCAGACAACTGCAGCCTCTGCTGGGAGCCTGGGCCAATCTGTTTCTCGGCACCGGCCTGTTTGCCGCCGGCATTTCTTCCGCCATCACCGCGCCACTGGCAGCCGCCTATGCCACCCGCGGCATAATGGGCTGGGACGACGACCTGCATTCGCCGCGCATGCGCCGGGTTTGGCAGGCCATACTGCTGATCGGCACACTGGCTGCCAGCTTCGGATTCAGTCCGGTATTGATCATCCAGTTCGCCCAGGTTACCAACGGAATTCTGCTGCCAGTGGTCGCCGCCTATTTACTGATGCTGATGAATCGCCGGGCCTTGCTCGGCGATCTGGTAAACAGCAGATGGCAGAACCTGCTGGGTGTGATGATTGTGCTTGTGACGGTATTGATCGGCTGGCGCAGCCTGAATGCCGTATTCGGATTTTTCTGAACCTGCGTTCGAGTTCAGATTTACAAGCCATTACCAACAATGCTGTGAGCCTGAGATAGAATCGTCGGCCCCGGCATTACTGATCATTGGCAGCTTTTCCTGGCAGGCTATGTCGTGCATATTGTCCGCTGGTGTACTTCCCCCAGGCCGGTGTGGCCCCGGGACTGGCGCTACTGGCCGCAGAACGCTTTCCCAATTACGGCGAAGCCATTGTATTTGTGACAGTTGGCACCAGTATAGTGTTTGAGACAATTGGACCTTTGTTTACGCGTGCTGCATTGCGCCACGCTGGGGAAATCAAGTAACCATCAAACCGGAATGTTATGGATAGCCAATCGCTGTTTGCTCTTCTCGGCCTGGCCCTTATTCTGGCTGGCGTCATTTTCTATGTTCTGTTCTGGCCCGCCATTCGGCGCCGGCGCATACTGGACCGGGAGTTTCCGGAATCCTGGCTGCGAATTCTGCAGCGGCGACTGCCTTTCTTTGCCAGCCTGTCAGCACAGGAACAACAACGCCTTCTGGAACTGATCCGCCTGTTTCTGGCCGACAAACAGTTTATTGGCTGTGCCGGCCAGGAAATCGATGATGATATCCGTATCACCATTGCAGCCCAGGCCTGTTTGCTGGTGCTCAACCGGCCGGAGAGCCATTACCAGAATCTGCGCTCAATTCTTGTCTATCCGTCCACCTTTGTGGCCAGGCGGGAGGTGCGCGATGAACTGGGCCTGGTTTCCACCAGCCATACTGCCATGCTGGGTGAGTCCTGGAGCCAGGGCAAGGTGGTACTGGCCTGGGACAACGTGGAGCATGGCGTGCGCGATCTGCATGACGGGCAGAATGTCGTGCTCCATGAATTTGCCCACCAACTGGACAGCGAATCCGGAGCCACCAATGGCGCCCCGCTATTGCTGACCCGGGGTGGTTACAAAAGCTGGGCCACGGTCTTTCAGATGGAATTCGAGCAATTGCAGCAATCGGTGCTCCTGCATCAGCCCAGCCTGATCGATGAGTATGGCGCCACCAACCCCGCCGAGTTTTTTGCCGTGGCCACCGAAACCTTCTTCGAACGGCCCCGGGAAATGGCTGCCCACCACAGTGAGCTTTACCGGGAGTTGTCCGGGTTTTTCAGGATCGATCCGGCACGCTGGGCACAATAGCCCCGGTGGCAATGGATTGCGGCGCACCAAAGCTGTGCGCCCTGTCTCGCAACGCCTGGCCTGCACCAAAATGTGGCAAGCTCCCGACCGTCGGGCTACACTGGTAGCAGATCCCAAGCCCCTGTTAACAATAGGCTTTTGCCGCAAGCCACAGACCTTTATCGAGCCTTGCGGCATGATCTGGTGGACTCCCAATTGTGGCGCGTTTCTTGAATTACCAAGCAGAAGAACAGTAAGCGGCTCAGCCCTGCGGGCGCCGACTACAATAAACCAGGCGGTAAATTTTGACTCTATTGGTATTTACAGATCTCGACGGCAGCCTGATGGAACACGAATCCTATTCCATTGCCCCGGCTGAACCGGCGCTGGAAGCCCTGGCCGGCCGCGACAGCCTGCTGATATTCAATTCCAGTAAAACCGCCGCCGAAATACGCGCCATACAGCAGCGCCTTTCTTTCACGGCACCCTATGTTTGCGAAAACGGTGCTGCACTTGAGTTTCCAGACCCGCAGCCCGGCCAGCAAGACCAGTGCTTCGGTTTGCTACGCCAGAACTGGTTGCCTGAAGTCCACGCCCTGCGAGACAAAACCGATTACAACTTTGAAGGTTTTGCAGACTGGACCGATGCCAGGGTCAGTGAGCTGACCGGCCTCAGCGAACAGGAGGCAGGCCTGGCACGGCAACGCCAATACAGTGAACCGATTCTCTGGCGGGGCCCGGCCTCGGCACGCCGCCAGTTCGAGACTGATCTGGCCGGAATGGGTCTGAGCCTGCTGGAGGGAGGGCGCTTTTTCAGCATTCAGGGGCAACACGACAAGAGTGATGCCATGCAGTGGATGCAACAGCAATTTGCTGACAGCAACACCGTTACGGTAGCACTGGGAGACAGCCCCAACGACAGCGCCATGCTGGCGGCAGCCGATATCGCCGTAATTATCAAATCCGCCAAATCGGAACAGATTCAGATCCAGGGGCCAGAAAAGATTATTCGCACCAGTCGGCCAGGCCCGGCCGGCTGGAAGGATGCCATGATGGACATCCTGCAACTTGTTGACAGCACAGGGGAGAACAAGCATGGGTGATTTTCACCAGAACGGCATCGTCACAACCCTTCACAATCTCGGCCAACGCCCGGTCGAGGATATGGAGAAGGAACTGGAGCGCTTCAAATCCAGCCGCCCCATGGGCCTGGTACTGCCCTCCCTGTTTTCGGAGCTGGAGGGGCCGGCCCTGTCGGGTATCGTTGACGAGTTGACCCAGGTGCCCTATCTCGATGAGATAGTCATTGGCCTGGACCGTGCCGACCAGGCCCAGTACGAACATGCCATCGACTATTTTTCCCGCCTGCCACAACATCATCGCATTCTCTGGAATGATGGCCCGCGGCTGCGTGCCATCGATGAGCAGCTAAAAGAGTTTGGACTGGCCCCTTCACAAATGGGCAAGGGGCGCAATGTCTGGTATTGCTATGGCTATATTCTTGCTTCCGGCAAGGCCGAGGCCGTGGCACTGCATGACTGTGACATTCTTACTTACGACCGCAGCCTGCTGGCCCGCCTGATCTACCCGGTGGCCAACCCAAATTTCAGCTATGCGTTCTGCAAGGGCTATTACTCCCGGATTGCCGGCAACAAAATTGGCGGCCGTGCCATGCGCTTGTTCGTGACGCCAATGATCAGGGCCCTGAAGAAAGTCTCCGGCTCCAGTGAGTTCCTGGATTACCTGGACAGCTTTCGCTACCCCCTGGCCGGCGAGTTCTCCATGCGCTCTGATGTAATCAATGACCTGCGTATTCCCAGTGACTGGGGCCTGGAGATCGGTGTGCTGTCAGAAATGAAACGCAACTATGCCACCAACCGGCTCTGCCAGGTGGATATTGCCGATGTCTATGACCACAAACACCAGGACCTGTCGCTGGATGACAAGGAAAAAGGCCTGTCGAAAATGACCATCGATATTTCCAAGGCCCTGTTTCGCAAGCTGGCAACCAATGGTGAAGTATTCACGCCGGAGAAGTTTCGCACCATCAAGGCCACTTATTACCGGATCGCCCTGGATTTTGTCGACACCTATCAGAATGATGCCATGATCAACGGCCTCCACTATGACCGGCATACCGAAGAAGCTGCCGTCGAATTATTTGCCAGCAACCTGATGATTGCCGGTGAGCATTTTCTCGAGCGCCCCATGGACAAACCCTTTATTCCCAGCTGGAATCGCGTCATCAGCGCCATCCCCGACATTCTCGATCAGTTAAAAGCCGCCGTTGAGGCAGACTTTGAAGAATTTGCGAAGTAAACCCGGCATAATCAAGCGAACTGACTACAGACAAGCGATGGATTCATAACAAGCCCTATGGAAGATCAACAAGCCGACCTGGAAAAGGAATTCCGGCGCCGTATCGGCGAACACCTGCGTTTCATCTACCCGGACCTACCCGAGGCGGCCCTGACCGAACGTCTGGTGGCCGAGATTGGTATGGGCCGCAATTTGCAGGCTCCCTTCCCCCATAACAACAACTGGGACGAGAAGGATTGTGTGCTGATCACCTACGGCAATACCATAAAAAATGCGGCGGAAAAGCCGCTGCATACCCTGCACCGCTTTTTTAACAACTATCTCGACGGCGTTATCAGTGCCGTGCACATCCTGCCGTTTTTTCCGTTCAGCTCCGATGACGGCTTTTCGGTGATGGACTATCTGGAGGTGAATCCGGCCCTGGGAGACTGGGAAGACATCGAGGCCATCAGCAAGGACTATAAACTGATGGCGGACCTGGTGATCAACCATATGTCCAGCCGCAGCCTGTGGTTTGAGAACTTCAGGAAACGCCAGGATCCGGGCAAGGACTATTTCTTTGAGGCGGACCCCGAGGCTGATTTCAGCAAGGTGGTCAGACCCCGCAACTCACCGCTGCTGACCGAGGTGGAAACCGCCGATGGCACTCGTCATGTCTGGTGCACTTTCAGCGCCGATCAGGTAGACCTGAATTTCAAAAACCCCGATGTGCTGGTGGAGTTTGTGCGCATCATCCGCAAGTATCTGAATCACGGGGTGACCATTTTTCGCATGGATGCAGTGCCATTCCTGTGGAAAGAACCCGGTACAGATTGCATTCATTTGCAGCAAACCCACGAGATCATCAAATTGCTGCGCACCCTGATCGAACACCATTCACCGGAAGCGGTCATCATCTGTGAGAACAATGTGCCCAACCGGGAGAACCTCACCTACCTCGGCAATGCCAACGAAGCCCATGTCATCTATAACTTCTCCCTGCCGCCGCTGCTGGTTTACACCCTGCTCAGTGGCGACTGCCGCCATCTGAAGACCTGGATGATGAGCATGCCACCGGCGCGCAATGGCACCGCCTATCTGAATTTTATTGCCTCCCACGATGGCATCGGCCTGCGCCCGCTGGATGGCCTGCTCAGCAATGAAGAGCGCCAGCAGATGGTGGACCTGATGCAGGACTTTGGGGGTCGGGTCACCTATCGCCGGGCGCGGGAAGGTTATGACAAACCCTATGAACTGAATATCACCCTGTTTGACGCCCTGAAAGGCACACTGGCCGGAGGCGAGGATGAACTGGGCCGACAGCGGTTTATCTGCGCCCATGCCATCATGCTGGCGCTGGAAGGTATTCCGGCGGTGTATATCCAGAGTCTGTTTGGATCACGCAATGACCATCAGCGGGTGGAGCATACCGGCCGTGCCCGCTCCATCAATCGTCACATCTGGCAACAGGAAGAACTGGAAAAAGCCCTGGCAGATAGTGAAGGACAGCACGGGCAAATATTCAGCAAGCTCACCCGGCTGATTACTGTTCGCCGTCAGCAACCCGCCTTCCACCCCAATGCCACCCAGTTTACCCTGCATCTGGGCAGGGAAGTGTTTGCCTTCTGGCGTCAGAGCATTGACCGGGAGCAAAGCATATTCTGCCTCAGCAATGTCACCAACACCCCCCAAAGCATCAATCTGGCCGACATCAATCTCATCGGCACCGATAGCTGGCATGACCTCATCAGTGGCGAGGCTTATGAGGACCTGGGCCAGCAACTGCGCCTGGCCCCCTATCAGACGGTCTGGATCTCCAACCGCCAGCACTAGCCACGGCGCTAATTGATTTACGACAGGCTGCCGGCCTGCCAGGGCACTATGGGCGCGCCCATACGATTACTAATAAGAATGATTCTTATTTACGCCTCGTTTCCCATTATGTTATCCTGCCTGCCGTTTCCAAAGGATCACCCGCTTGCCAAGCGGGAATACAGGATAAAATCATGTGCTCACAACTCTCTAAACCCTCCAAACCCTCATCCCTGCCTGTTACTCGCAAGCTTCTGCCCCTGGCCATCTGCCTGGCTTTGCCCAGCACCCTGGCCTTCGCCCAGGACAGCAGTGAGGCGGTCGAGGAAATTCTGGTTTCCACCACCCGTTCCAATGCACCCCTGAGCCAGATTCCCAACACTGTTACCCTGATTGACGAGCAGGACCTGAATCAGCAAATCAACATCAATAATGATCTGTCTACCCTGCTGGGTAACCTGATACCCAGTTTTGCGCCCAGTCGCCAGAAGATGACCAGCTTCGGAGAGAGTCTGCGCGGCCGTGACCCGCTGTACATGGTAGACGGCGTACCGCAATCCAATCCCCTGCGCGACGGCTCCCGCGATGGCCATACCATTGACCCCCTGATGCTGGAGCGTATTGAAGTGATACATGGCGCTAACGCCATTCATGGCATAGGCGCCTCCGGCGGCATCATTAACCTCATCACCCGCCGTCCGGCCGACCAGTGGCAACAAAGCCTGCGCCTGGAATCCTTTGGCCAGGAAGAAGATCCGGGAGAGAGCCTCGGTTATGGCGCCAACTATTCGATCTCGGGCCGCAGTGGTGATTTTGACGTACTGGCCAGTCTCAGCTATCGCAATACCGGCATAAACTATGATGCCAATGGCGATATCGTGGGCTTCGACAATGCCCAGGGCGACACCATGGATGCCGACACCCGGAATCTGTTCTTCAAGGGCGGCTACGAGTGGCAGGATCAGCGCCTGGAACTGACCGTTAACGATTTTAATCTGGAAGGGAATTCCAACTGGGTAACCGTCAATGGCGATATTGCCAATGGCATCCCCACCACTGCCGAACCTGGTTTCATTCCGGGAGAGCCGGTCAGTAATGATGTCACCATGGTGGGGCTGAGTTACAGCAATGAAGAATTCCTGGGCCACGAACTGCGCCTGCAGGGATACGACCAGAGTTTTGCCGGTACTTATGGCGGCGGCACTTATGGCACGTTCCAGGACCCGGCCTTCGGAGCCGACCTCTATGACCAGTCACAAAACAATTCAGACAAGCGCGGCTTCAAACTGACCCTGGCTCTGGATGAGCCTGGCGAGTTGCCGCTGGGCCTGGTCTACGGCATGGATTACCTCAGCGATGACACGTTCCAGCAACTGGTGCTCACCGGTCGCAACTGGGTTCCGGAATCAAGCTACGAAAACTATTCCTGGTTCGCCCAGACCGATTATAGCGGCATCGAAAACCTGACCGTCACCATTGGTGTACGCCATGAGCGCTCGGCCCTGGAAGTCGACGACTTCACCACTTTGTACTCCTATAACGGCGGCCAGTTCGTCGAGGGAGGCGACCCGGAATTCAGTGAAACCCTGGGCAATATCGGTGCCACCTATAATCTGACTACCGAATGGCGTCTGTATGCCAACTACTCGGAAGGTTTTTCCATGCCGGATGTAGGCCGGGTACTGCGCGGCATCAACACCCCAGGCCAGGATGTGGAGACCTTTCTCAATCTGGAACCTATCATCACCGAGAACACCGAGCTTGGCCTTGAGTATGACAACAATGTGATTTCGGCTCAGCTCAGCTACTACACCTCTGACTCTGACCTTGGCCAGCGCCTGCAGGCCAATGCCGACGGTATCTACAGTGTGCAGCGAGAGCGCACCGAGATTGACGGCTTCGAATTCCGCGCCCAGTGGCTGGCCAGTAGCGAAGATACTCTCGGCCTGCGCTACGCCCACACCGATGGCCAGTATGATGCCGATGACGACGGCTCAGTGGATACTGACCTGAGCGGTGCCAATATGTCACCTTCGCGCCTGAATTTGAGCTGGGATCGCAACTGGAGCAATGCCTTGATGACAAGACTGCAGGTCAATGTGCTGCACGACCGCGACTTCAACAATGCCGCCGGCGTCACCACCAGCAACTTTGATGGCTACACCACCGTGGATCTGTACGGTGAGTATCAGCTCAATAACAGCGCCATTCGTCTGGGACTGCAGAATCTCACCAATACCGACTATTTCACCTATTACTCCCAGACCCTGGGCAATAATGGGCGGAACTTCAAGGGTATCGGTCGCAGCTTCAGCCTGTCCTATAGCCTGAACTTCTAGCCCCAACTTCCAGCCTAAACCCAGTCCATGCGCCAGCTACTCATTCAGCTTCACAAGTACACCGGGCTCAGCCTCGGTGTACTGCTGACCGTCACTGCCCTGTCCGGCAGCCTGATCGTCTTCGATCGCGAACTGGATGAATTGCTGGCTCCGGCTACCGCCAGCTTTGAGCCTGCCGAGGAACTGGCCTCTTTTCAGCTGGCTCTGGACAATGCCAAAGCGGTAGTGAACAACGGCACCGAGCCCACCCGCCTGATGCTGGGGCGCCACAATGCTGCCCCCCACATCATTCGTTTTCCCACTCCGGAAGGTGCCGCAGGTCCCATTGAAGTCAGTATTAATCCTGGAACCGCCGAAGCGTTGGAGGTACGTAACTGGGGTGAGTACCCGGTCACCTGGATCTACAATCTGCACCTGAATTTTTTATCCGGCCATAATGGTGAACTGCTGGTGGGCTTTCTGGGATTCTGCCTGCTGTTCTTCTGCCTCAGCGGCGTGGTCATCTGGTGGCCAAGGGTCAGCCAGGGCAAGCGTCAGTGGCGCCGGGCCCTGACTGTGAAGACAGACGGCGGCAGTTACCGCCTTAATTTTGACCTGCATAAAACCACGGGCATTTATTTGCTACCGGTTTTTATCATGCTGGCAATCACCGGCATTGAGATAGTGTGGCACGAACCCTTTGAACAGGTAGTGGCATCAGTATTGCCGGTTCAGGAAGAACCCTCTCCCCTATCAACAGTTGGACCCGAGCAGATCAATATCGACCAGGCTGCGGAGATTGCCCTGTCAGTATTTCCTGAATCAAGCATTGCCCGCCTGTATTTGCCTGCTGACGAACAGGCACCCTGGCGAGTGACTTTTATGCATCCTGGGGAGTGGTGGAACGAATATGGCGCCAGCACAGTCTATATCGATCAATACAGTGGCGACGTACTGGAGGTCTGGGATATTCGCGAGTTGCCAGCCGGCAATGTGTTTCTCACCTGGATGTTTCCCTTGCACAATGGCGATGCCCTGGGCCTGCCGGGACGGCTGCTGGTTTTTTTCAGCGGTCTGCTCATGGCCGGCCTGTTCGCCACCGGCGTTTATATGTGGGTAAAAAAGTCACCGCTGTTTGCCAGCCGGCGCAGCGGTCCTGCCAGGCTTGGTGAAAGCACTAGTTAACCGACCCAAAACCCTTGACCGGCAGCAGCAGATCGGAACAAGCTTCTTCGGCGAGATAGTAGCCGGCTCCTGACTTCTTGGCGGTATACATTGCCATGTCCGCCAGCTCAATCAACTGCCCGGGGTCTGCGGTGTGTTGAGGAAACAGGCTGATGCCAATGCTGCTGCTGATTCCAAATTTGCTGCCCTTGTAATCAATCTCCAGCGCCTTGACGTCTTCCAGGATGCGTTTGGCTACACGAATCGCGGCCAGCATGCCGTCACCTTCCAATTCATCCAGCAGCACAACAAATTCATCTCCCCCCATACGCGCCACGGTGTCGTAATTACGCGCCACCTGCGACAGGCAATGGGCGAACTGCTTTAGCGCCTCGTCGCCGGCCTGATGGCCATAGCGATCATTGATCGGTTTGAAACCATTGAGGTCCATATAGAGTATCGCTGCGGAGCGTGAAAAGCGTTGCGCCCTTGAACAGACTTTGTCCAGGGCCGCCAACAGGGATCGACGATTCGACAGGCCTGTCAGCTCATCCTTGCGGGATTGCCGCAGCAGTTCGAGCTGACTGGATTTGCTTTCAACCGCTTCCAGAATCGTCTGACTGAGTGTAGGAGAATCGATTCCGGCCTTGCTCAGGTAGTCCTGTGAGCCCGACTTCATGGATTCAACAGCGATGCGCTCACTGCCCCCACCCGTTAACAGGATAGTGGCAGACTCATAGTCCTTCTGCTGCATTTGCTGCACCAGCCAGACACCATTGTGACCCGGCATATTGTAGTCCACCACCACACAATCGAAGCGCATGCGACTCAGCTTTTCCAGAGCGTCATCGGCATTGGTGGCTTCCTCGACACAGAAATCGACAGCGTCCGATTCATCAATGAGATAGCGGAAATATTCCCGGTCATCGATGGAATCATCTACCAGCAAGATGTTCAGGGTCGGTTCCGGATTAATGGTTTCTAGCTCTGACATTTTAATGCTCACCTGACAATTTATTCGTTTCGACCCAGAACTTTTCCAGGTTACGCATGATCACATTCAGTTCGTCCAACGACGAGGGTTTGCACACATAGGCATTGGCTCCGGCTGCATAACAGGCAGCAATATCTTCACTACTGGATGAGCTGGAGAACACCACCACCGGAATCTGCCGCATGCCGACACTGGATTTCATCTGCATCAATACACCATGACCATCCATGCCAGGCAGATTCAGATCCAGCAGGATCAGTCGGGGAATACTGTCACGGCCCTGTCTGTAATCAGTCGCTCTAAGACGCAGGAATTCAATGGCCTCACTGCCATTCTCGGCCCGTTCAACCGGCATATTGAAACCATCCACATTGTGCAGGGCATCGCAGGTGCTTTCGAAGTCATCATCATTGTCTTCCACAATCAGGATACTTCCTGCCTGCTCGACAACCCCATCAAATCTGTAATTCACTGTCTACCACCTCCAATGTGAACAGAAATTCACTGCCTCCACCCGGGCTACTTTCGAGCCAGATCTCACCGCCGTAGCGCTCAATGATTTTCTTGACGAACGTAAGGCCTGCCCCGGTTCCATAACCAAAGGCGCTTTCATTATTAAGCCGCTTGAAGATCCGGAATACCGAGTCATGGAATTCAGGATCAATACCGATGCCATTGTCGGCAACGGAAAAAACGTGCTGATATTGCTTGTCAGCGTGGGAATACTCACCCAGGTAGGCAACCAGTATTTCCGGATAATCCGAGTCGTTGTATTTGATGCCGTTGACAATCAGATTCTGGAAAACCGACAACAGATAGCTATAGTCACCCCGCACGCACGGCAGGTTTTCCTGCACTGTCAATCCTGCGGATTTATCCTCCAGAAGCTGGGCGTGGCTTTGTCGCACTTCCTCAAGCACCTTGTTCAGGTCCACGATGTTTTCATTAGCCTGAATGCCATTGAGCCTGGACAGCTGCAACAGATCCGACACCAGTTGCTGCATACGTTCAGCCAGTTCACCGATACGGCTGACTTTGCGGGTCACGTCCTCCGGCACATCAGCCGGCAGTTTCCTGACCAGGGTCTGGGCGTGGATCTGTATTCCCCGCAGTGGCTCGCGCAGATCATGGGAAGCGATATAGGCAAAATCGTTCAATTCTTCATTGGACTGATGTAACTCGTCCAAAGCCTGTTTCAGGGCAGCTTCCTGTTCAAGACGCTCACTGATATCGCGCAGAGCGATCCAGTAGAAGTGACCTTCGCTGGACTCAAATTCGGAGACACTCAACTCCACATGTTTCTGGCTGCCATCGGACCCCAGCCATTCCGCAAGAAGTTCACCAGACTGCAGTTGCAACTCGCAATGACTACCCTGCCCCGCATCCGAGAAGGCAAACAGTGCCGGCAACAACACCCGGATGTCGGTACGCATTGCCGTGTCGGTATCAATCTCCAGAATCTTGCAGGCAGACTTGTTAATGCCGAGAATTTTCCCCTGGCCATCGATGGTGATCAGCCCCTCAATAGAGAAATCCACCGCAGCAGACATGCGCAGAAATGTTTTCTGTTCTGACTCTCGGGCTTTGGTGAACTCGTTCACTACCGAAGTGAAAGAACGGGCAATGTCACCGACTTCATCGTTCCTGTCGGTCGGCAGATTCAGGGTTGAATAGTCACTGCCCCATTCCAGAATGCCATTGCGCAAAGCCTTCAGGGGGCGCGTGACATAGCGTGCACTGACAAGTACCAGCACCAACACCAGCAGTACCGCCGACAGGCTGCTGGTCAGATAATCCTGCTGCGCCCTGATCGCTTCCCGATTGGCATTTTCCATCGTGGTGACCTGCATCAGGTTCAAACGCAGGCTACTGGCAGCACTACCCAGTTCCAGGCGTTTCACGAAGGCAACTATGTCATAGCCATCTTCGCCGGCAGGCAGAGTTGTATATCGCTCGGGCCCGAAGGTCGCCAGCTCCACATAGCGGGCCACCGGAGCATTGTCCTCGCCCATGTGGAAATGCACCTGATCCGAACGTTTCTCATACCAGGCAACGACACCTTCAGCTCCAGTGATATAGGTATCGTATTGCAAAGAGGATGTGCGCAGCTGATCTGTCAGCATTGCCTCTATATCAACATTGATCACAAACACACCCAGGCGCTGACCGTCCTCATGAAAAATCGGCGTTACAGCTCTGATGGTGGGTACAGGCCTGACATCCACTTCACCGTGTTCACGGTTCAGGGAAATGGGTGAAAGATAGATTTCGCCTTTCTCGAGTTGCAGGGTATCCCGAAAATAAAATTCATCACCTTTACTCTGCAACTTCATTGCTGAAGTGACCGACAAGCCTTCATCGGACTGATCGACACGCACCAGCTCCCGGCCATTATCGGCATCTCCGATCAATCTCGCCTGGGTATAGAATTCCCGCTGTTGCATGGCAGAAGCAAAAATCGACTGCAGACGATCTTGCCACATGGCCAGTGTTGATCCATCTTCGGGATCTACACCGCCATTGCGAATACTTCTGGCCAGTCCCTGAAAATGCGACAACCTGGACATCACTCGAACATCATTCAGCAAGCGCTCGAACTTGCCCTGCAGCAGCACTGACTCAACATTGATAGTGCCTTCAAACTCCGCTGCACTGCGATCAATGTCCAGGTCCCGAATATGGCTGAGTGCAACGCCACTGGGAATTAGCACCGACAGCAGGCAGGCCGCAACCATGAGGATTGCAATCTGGGAGCGGAATGAAATTGTCGCTTGCATAAGCCAGCTCTGCTCGAGAAACAGGGGTTAGAGTTTCTACGACCAGAAGTTGGGGGGAATTGAGCAATTTGTGGGAGCAGATCACAGCCGGGCCGCGCCGAATCCGCTCTCGCAGATAATTATCCTTTAATTACAATAGCATAGGATATTCTTGCGAGCACAGGGCGGCTGAGCAGCAAGGCCGGCAGCCGCCTGTTTCGTTCCCTCAGGGGGCGCTGCCCAGATAGTCCAGCGCCAGCGTAGTCATGGCCCGCACCGCCGGCAGCAGGGAATCTTCATCGATATAGAAGCGTGGCGAATGGTTGGGGATGGCCTCGGAGGCTGGCACATCCACCGGTCGGCCACCGATAAAGAAGAAAAATCCTGGCACTTCCTGCTGGTAAAACGAGAAATCCTCAGCGCCGGTGATGCGCGGCGCCTCAAATATATTCCCGGCGCCATAGATGCGCTCCAGGGTTGGGGTCATCTGCCGGGTAAGGTCCGCATCGTTAAAAGTAACAGGCACACCCGGGTAGATAGTCAGCTCGGCGCCAGCACCGGCACTGTCGGCAATATTGGTCACGGTGCGCTGGATGCGCTGGTGAATCATCTCGCGCATATCCGGATCGAAGGTACGGATAGTACCGGTCATGGTAGCCGAATCGGGAATGATGTTGTTGCGCACACCGCCATCGATGGTGCCCACGGTAATCACCGCAGGTGCCCGGGTGACATCGGTCTGGCGGCTGATGATGGTCTGCAGGCCCATGACAATCTGGGAACTGACGACTATGGGATCAACGCCGGCCCAGGGTCGGGCGGCATGGGTTTGCCGACCATTGACAGTGATATCAAAACGCTCGGCACTGGCCATCATGCCCAGAGAACGAAACCCCACTTCACCCACGGCATAGCTCTGGCTGATGTGCAGACCGAAGATTGCTTCAACATCCGGGTCCAGCAATACACCCTCGTCCACCATCATTCTGGCACCCCCTCCTTCTTCCGGAGGCGCACCTTCTTCGGCGGGTTGAAAAATAAACTTGATGCTGCCGGGAATCTCCTCGCGCATTGAGGCCAGCACTTCTGCCGCCCCCATCAATATTGCCACATGGCTGTCATGGCCACAGGCATGCATCACTCCCACATCCTGTCCGTTATAGGTAGTGCGCACTTCAGAGCGAAACGGATAGTCAGTCTGCTCCACCACCGGCAAGGCATCCATGTCGGCTCGCAGGGCCACCACCGGACCCGGTCGGCCGCCCACCAGAGTAGCCACCACGCCGGTGTAGGCAATTTCGGTTTCCACTTCCAGTCCGAGGCTGCGCAAATGGTCTGCCACCAGCGCGGCAGTGCGGAACTCGCGATTACTCAGCTCAGGGTGCTGGTGAATATCGCGGCGCCAGGCGATCACCTTGTCCTCAATGGCCGCAGCCCGGTCGGCAACCAGGGTATCCAGTTGACCCTGGGCATGGCCCAGACTGCTGACCGCCAGGGCAAGCGCCATGACCAGACCAGTGTGTTTCTGTGCTTGTTTGGCAGTGCTCATGTTGTTCCCCTGTCGCAACCAAGCTTTCATTATGAACCAGTAAACGCCCTTGTCAAAATTGACGGGCGTTTACCCTCCCGGTCATTTCACGTATAACAGGGCTCAATCGAAATTAGCGACAGGGGCTCTGAAATGCGTTTACTGATCGGCACGCCAGCCTATGGCGGCATGGTGCATCTCGATTATCTGAACAGCTTGCTGGAATTTCAGAAGAAGGGGCTGGATTTTTCCCTGGCCTCTATCGGCAATGAGAGCCTTATAACCCGGGCCCGCAATACCGTGCTGTCCTACTTCTACCACCACCGCGATCAGTTCAGCCATCTGCTGTTTCTCGATGCAGACATCCATCTGCCGGCAGCGGGCCTGAAACGATTACTGGATTACCGGAAAGATGTGGTGGGAGCCGCGGTGCCGACCAAGGCCTATGGTGCGGATGGCCGACCACGACTGAATTCGGCCGGTCTCGAAGAAGAAGTTGCACCCCACCTTTATACCACCCGTTATCTGGCAACCGCGGTGATGCTGTTGTCGAAACAGGCAGTAGTGGCGCTGGTGGAAGATGCTATTGCGGCCGGAAAGATTTACCGCAACCGGCATGGCTATGACAGCCAGGAAAATGTCGATGACATGGACATGTACGATGTGTTTCAGGTGGGCGTGGTGGACGGGGTGTACTTGTCCGAGGACTTCTGGCTGTGCCGGGAGCTCAAGCGCCTGGGATTCGACGCCCATATAACCGATTCCATCCAGGTCACCCATTACGGCAATCATGGCTTCAGGATACCGATGCAGCCGGCCCCCAAATAGGCACCGGCTGCCGGCAATCGGTTACTACTGCTAGAAAGTGCCGCTCATGCGGAAGGTCAGTACGCGGCCCGAACCTGAACAGCGCTTCTCATACTCTTCCAGGATCTGGTCACGGATATGACCGTCGTAGCGATAACGCTCACGGCAGTTGACGCCTTCGGCAATATTACGCACATCAAAACGGAACGTGGTATTACCCATGGCGATGAACTCAACAAAGGCGCTGGTCCAGGGGTCACCGACATCCGTTTCCAGATCGACGATGTCGTAGCGGGTATAGTTGCCATCGAAACGATTATTGAAATTGAAACCGTAATTCAGGCGCCAGCGCGGGATGTCGTGGCGAAATCCGAATTCGAAGCGACCGCGTTCAAAATTATCAAAGCTGCGGTCGATCCCCAGAAAGGGGTCGCGGACTTCCGAGGTACGCACTTGGGTACGGGTGGTAACCAGCAAATTGGGCATGTTGATGAACTTCATGCGGGTGCTGGTACGGATATCGGCAACCCACATATCGCCGGAGCCAATATTACCTACAGCCGAAGCCAGTTCATCTTCAGTCGACACATCAATTCGCTGACGGAAGTCCTTGTGATGATGCTTGTAGAGGTTGGCGCTGATGACACCGATATCATCCGGCAGGCGGTATTCGGCGTTGAAATTGTAATTCCACCAGTAATCCGGGCGCAGATTGCGGTTGCCGGCCAGGGTATTGGAATCATCGTCGTCATTGTCTGTCACTGCCACGAAATCGACAAAATTGATCTGGCGTACTGTCTTTTCCACCAGCATGCGTAATTGAATCTGCGGCGTGACATCAAAGCGGTAGTCAAACTTGGGCTTGAAGAAGGTGAAATCCCGGGTCTGGTTGAAATCACCCTGTTGTTCAATTTCGGAGTATTCATAAACCAGCGAACTCTCCAGGGACATACGCGGGTTAATACGCCAGTTATGAATCGCGAATGGCTCGTAGCGCATTTCTTCCACAGTGGTGTTGGCATTGGACACATCCTGAGGCACCAGCCCACCGTGACTGGCAGCGGGAATACCGGTGTCATCCTGAAGTCCCAGCATCAGCGCCGAGTTTAATTCTGTGCGTGCCGCTTCAGCACCAAACTCGATATCGTGCGCGGCACCGAGATTCATGGTAAAGGAACTGCGCAGGATGCGCTCGGTAATTACATTGGATGAATCCAGGAACAGGTTTTTCTCTTCACTGCCATCACTGTAGACATCGAAGCGCTCCCGGGTGCTGGCCTCGTCATTTTCGTTGGCAATCGCCAGCAGCTTGAAACGGGAGCCGTTATTGAAGCGATATTCAATATCACCGCCCACTTCCCAATTGCTGCGCTCACCGGGAATGACTTCACGCTCTATAGTTAGATCATCGCTGACACTGGCCAGATCAGTGGTAAAACGCTGCACCGAAGTGGGGTTGTCATTCTGCGCATAGAGTGCATTAAAGCGGGCACTGGTACGCTCATTGAAGTCATAGTTCAGATTGGTGGAGAGTTCGTAGGAAGTCTGCTCACGAATGCGCTCTTCGGCGATGGTGTCATTGGGTGAGAAATCCCCCAGCACACTTTCTTCCCAGGACACATTGTGGTCATAGCGAGGCTCGGCAGAGGCATTAACGATATAGCCCAGGGCGCCCGACTGACCGCTATAGCTCAGCGAACCACCGGGTTCGTATTCACCATCATGATAATAGTCAGCATTCACTTCATAGGAAATGGAACTGCTGGTCTGCTCTTCAAACAGGACGATATTCGCCACCTGGGTGCTACCGCGGACGTCCAGCTCGCCGCCAGTGCCACGAATAATCTCGATATAGTCCACCTGGTCGGCCGTAATGCGATCAAGGACCGCCCGGGTGTTGTTGTTCTTGCCCGCCGTACGCTTGCCGTTGATGATGACCTGGGTGCCACCACCGCCGCCGCCCAGACCACGACCACCGCGGCTGGCATTGCCGCCGCCGTTACCACCGGAGATATTCATGCCGGGAATCCGGTTAATCATGTCCATGGCGGTGACCGGCGCATATTCCGTGAAATAGGAAGCCGGGTAGACGATGGTTGAATCATCACCGACGTTATCCTGGGCCTGGGCTGAGTTGCTCAGCGCTATGGCCAGGCTCAGGGCCAGTCCGCGCAAAGGTGTCCGGTATTTGCCGGTAGCGGCAAAGCGTGGGTTTTTCATGGGATTTATCCTGCCTGGTTACTGGCGGCCAGCAGCCGCTGCTTGCTGTTGTTTTGTTATTGGGGGGAGTACCCCTTTCTATGTCGGCGAATTATAGAGGAGCGCCACTGTTTCAGCTGTGACAAATTGCAAGGGATGACCCCCGGGGAATCCTTGCCAGCATCGACAAGCCTTTGTAATTAAGGGCTTTTTGCCTAGCTTCCAGCTTCCTGCTGGGCCTGCTCGGCGCGCATGTTACAGGCGGTGACCCGGGGCATATAGGCGATGTACTTGATCATCATGGAACCGCGAATATCCTGCTTTTCCAGAAAGGAGGTGTCCTCGTCGATATAGAACAGGCGGCTGGTGGTAGCGATCAGTTCCGGGTCCATTTCCATGGCGCAGCGATGACGCCCCAGATCCCGGGGGATTCGTCCCAGGCCTTCGCGGTACATAAAAACTTCATTGGTATCAGTGAAATAGACCAGATCCACCAGCCCATCACGATTGGTATCCCGGGCACACATGTCGTAAATCATGAAATTGTCGCAGTACTGGGCGCTTGCCGGGCGCTCACCGTCAAAATCAGTGCTGCTGCAGGCAGCCAACAGCATCAGGCTGCCGGCGAGGAGAATGGCTGTAGGGAGTTTCTGTTTCATGCTTGTGTATAACGACTGCAGAATGCTGGTTATTGAGTGAAATACCGGCCCCGGACCGCGCCTGGGCGCCAGTTTTTCAGGGCCAGCATACTACAGCAAAATTACGAGGAATTAACAGCGCGGGACAGAAACGGGAGAAATCGTCAGAAATGTACTCTCAGAAATGTACCATCAAAAATGTACTACAGGCTGGGGCTTGGCGATCAGGGCCGCCTGTATCAGATCCGCCAGCATCAATTCGTTGTTCTCGCGAATTTCCAGGAAATAACAGCGTAAATAGGAAATGTCCTGCTCCCTGTCGTAGAAGAAACCCAGCACTTTCACACGGGCCTCCAGTACTGAGTCATCCGGCAGACGCATGCGACAGTCAGTCACCATCCGGGATTGCTTGAACTGGTAAGTGAGATTGCCACTAAAACGAATCTTGGTGCCCGTGGTGGAGAGGTCTGCCACCAGTCCCTGCAGGCGCGTGGCATTGGCAAACAGGGTAACGCGGATATCATCCAGGTCGTTGCAATCCACCCGAATGGCCTTGCGTAATTGATTGAAGCGAATCGCCTCTGGCATCTTGATGCGGCATTCGGAAAACAGCCGATTGGACAGGGCATTGCCCCCTGAACCCAGCATCTCGGTTTCGAACTGAATGCTGATGCCGCCACTCTGGGCGCGGAACACAACCTTCTGATTCGCTTGCAGGCCCGAGTATTTCACCTCACTGCCAACTGTGATGGTGCCGGCCTGGGCATTAACCGCTACCAGTTCTGTGGTATGGGAAGACTGCCGGCGCTCAGAGGCCACCATATAGCTGAAATTCCAGCGATGGCTGCAGGCAAGATTGAGGATTGCCTCAATCTCTTCTGTGCTGTTTATTTCTTTGGCCCTGCCATTTGCTTCCGAGTACATAATTCTTCCAAAAGTCCTGGAGCTTACCGGTGGCACTGTCTGTTCAGGATTAATCGCTGGCATCTGCTTAAACTGTCCGGGTTACTGATCCTGATAGTTTGTAGGAAAAATCCCAAGGCCCGCCGCAGCACTGGAATGCTATAGCGCAGTGCGGGAACTTGCTATTAGACAAGTCATTGAACAACAGAACCGTGAAACAGATCACAATTTCAATTATGAAATTTCAATTCAGTGATCGGCAAGCACGTCACTGATGGCCTGGGAGAGGACCGAGAAAGTGTAGGGTTTGTGAATCAATGGCGCATCCATTTCAGTTTTGGCATTTTCTTCAATAATGCCCGAAGGATAGCCCGAGGCATATAACACAGGAATAGTGGGATACTTTTCCCGCACGTGTCGCGCCAGGGCAACGCCATTCATGCCACCGGGCATCACCACGTCGGTCAAAAGCAGGGCCGGCTCTTCGATTGTAGCCAGCTTGTCCAGAGCCAGTTGACCACTGGTGGCAGTGGCTACCCTGAAGCCCAGTTCCTCGAGGTAGGCCTCGGCAATCTGTAACAATTCATACTCGTCATCCACCAGCAATACCAGCCGTCCCCGCCCTTCAGGCATCGCTGATGGGGTTCCACCTCTGGTGTCAGCCCCGTCAATGGCAACTTGCTCGGGAACCGGCAGGTAAATATGCACCGATGTGCCCTTGCCCAGTTTGCTGTCCAGCACAATGAAACCTTTCGACTGCTTGATAAAACCATAGATCATGGCCAGACCAAGCCCGGTGCCCTTGTCTTTTTCCTTGGTGGTGAAGAAGGGTTCGAAGGCACGATTCAATGCCTCCTCACTCATGCCCTCGCCATTATCCTTGACCATGATGTGCACAAAACGGGTATTCTTGATCTGGGTCTGGGGCAGGATTTTTCGCAGGGCTTCCCTGTCTTTCAGATAGCTGCGGATGGAAAACCTGCCGCCCTCAGGCATGGCGTCCCGGGAATTGATCGCCAGATTCAGCAGCATACCCTCAAATTCTGATTCATCCACCAGGATATTTGGCAGCTCAGGTGTGAGCTGTAATTCCATTTCGATATCCGAACCCAGGGTCTGGGGCAGCATCAGGGACAACTCTTCGATGACCCGATTGATGGAAACGGGTTTCGGTTGCAGGGGCTGACGCCTGGCGATGGCCAGCATGCGCTTGGTCAGCTCCGCACCCCGATTGGCGGCTTTCATGCAGGTATTGATGCGTTTCTCCAGGCGCTCGTCACCACCACTTTTCTTCAGCACCAGGGCCAGATTTCCAATAATAATGCCAAGCAGGTTATTGAAATCGTGAGCCATGCCGCCGGTGAGCTTTCCTACCGCTTCCATTTTCTGGCTCTGGCGCAACTGGGTTTCCATCAAGGCTTTCTCACTATTGTCCCTTAACAGGCAGATCACCAGCGAGCCTTCCTCGGTTTTAACCGGTGCCAGGGAAAACTCCACCGGAAAATTGCGATTGCGTCTACCGTGTCCGACAGCCTCCATCGCTTCTCTGAAGACTTCACTGTCATCACGCCCGGCCATTTCCATGGTTTCATTGAGGCGTGTCCTGTTCAGGTCTGATACCAGATCAAAGAGAGTCAGTTGTAACATCTCTTCGCGATCATATTCGAAGATCAGTTCGGCCTGGCGATTCACCAGAGTGATCTGGCCCTGATCATCGGAAATCAGGACAGCGTCTGGCGCCGATTCGATAAAGGTACGCAGCAGCCGCTCATTCTCCAACAGGGCATGGCGGGACATGACCTGATCGGTAATATCGTTGGCAATGCCTCCGATGGCCACCAGTTCACCGTCGTCGTCATACATCGGAAAGCGCAAGGTTTTATAGTGCGTAATGGACCCATCCCGAGACCATTGGCTATGAAACTCCATGGCCTCTTCGCTCTGGATAACCTGGATATCCTGTTGGCTGACAAGCTCTGATGCCTCACTGGGAAGAATTTCTTCTCCGGAACCGTCGGCAAAATCGCGATTCGGATAAGCAGACAGTTCCCTGCACATCTCATTGGCGAGGGTATAACTGCCATCAAGATTCTTGACGAACATGATTTCCGGATTCTTTTCAAAAAAAGCTTCCTGCAGGATATTGGCCTGCCGCAGATTACGCTCATTGCGGCGCAGTGCCATGGTAGTCACTCCCAGATACCAGGCTCCGATTGCCGATATCAGGCTGACCACCAGCAACAGAGTCAGCATAGGTAACCAGTGCCCGGTATTGCTCGCCAATAAACCCAATGGAGACAATTGCGCATTGGCAACGAAAGACAGCAAGACCCAGTCACCGGGCACAGTATCATCACTGCCGATGGCTGAGGGGCAGCTCAGCCTGCCGCAAACATTGGCCCGGGAGACGACACCGGTGTCGATAGTCAAGGCCCGCTCTTCACCCCCCATGACGGCGTCCCAGACCTCGGGATAATCCTGCGCCACGCGAGCTGCACGCTGCGGGAACAGGAAACCAAAATCGTGCTCGCCACCGCCACTGATCCAGTAGCCGGTATTGGTCAATAACCACAGATCGCCCTGGGATTGCGACGCCAGGGCATGTAGCTGATCCAGCATTGGGCCGGCATGATAAGCGGTTATCAATGTGCCTTGAGGCTGTTGCAGCCCACCCAGGGGCAAGATTGAAATCAGCATCGGCACGCGGGGTTCGACTATGCCATTGTCATCGATCAACAGCATGAAGAAACTGGTGATAGGTTGTGCCAGCAGCGAAGGAACCGCCGAGGCCAGCAAACCGGAGTCAGCATTCAATAACTGATCCAGTTCAATGGCAGCAAACTCAGTGCCGGTGCGCTGCGCCCTGGTCAGCACAGCCCCGTCTGGATCCAGCAAGACGATGCTCGCGTAATTGCTGTCATTGTCCAGCACCGCATCGAAACGCTGATTCAGAGTATAAATCTCGCTCAGCTGCAGCTCATCGAGGCGCAAGGCCTGAAGCGGCCTTGCCATGTCAAGCAAGTCGAGCCGCAGCCCAGACAGCTGCTCATCCAGGGAACTGGCGACCTGGGAAACCAGGTGATACTCCTCTTCAGCAACAGCCTGGCGGAGCTGCTGATAGCTGAAAAAGAGATAGCCACTGAGGGTAATGAGGAACAGAGCGACAACAGGAAGAAGCAGCAGAAGCGGAAATATCTTTCCGTCTTTTTCCAATAACACACGCAAGCGCTCTGCCAGGTGTTTCACTTGTCCATCCCTGCCTGATAAGAACTGTTATGATTGTTCACGAAACAGGTGGGTCAATCACCTGCACAAGCCCAGCAGTTTAATTGCTACTGAGTACCCGTTGCAAACTATTGGCAGACATAGGCTCACTCATCATCTGTCCACGCGCCCAATCAAAGCCGCATTTCTGTACCAGATTCTGAACTTGTCGGGAATTGACACTGATGGCGGAACTCTCAAGCCCCTTTTTGTGCATGACAGAAGTCAGGGAGCTGAATTGAAACTCAAGCTCTACCTCATTGCGGATGGCATTGTCGGCATTGAGCTTTCTCATATCGACGACAATTTCATCCATGGGCAGTTTGTCGAGATTCAGCAACAGATCTTCGTCATGTCTGCGCCCTTCTGTAACAAGGGCGATCTTGAACCCCTTGATACGCAGCCTGGCCAATATATCAATGGCTTCATTCTCGGCGGCGCGCACCCCCTCGAGCGGAGTTTCAATTACCAGCACGTCATGGGGCACAGCATACTGCTCCACAACCTCAACTAAAAAATCAGTGACAGAAATATCCTGCATAAGCATTGAGTCGATGGCCAACACCAGTTCGATACTGGCATTGCTATTGTGCAGATTCTGCCATTGCCGCAGCGCTTCATGGAGATAGAAATTCAGCATACCCTTGCTGACACCCTGATCTTCCGACCACTGCGCGAGCCGATGGCCATTGATAAAATCGCCATTGTCCATTCGCCAGCAGCAATCGATCATGGCGCGCTGTCGACTGGCGGTGGCATTCGAGAGGGGAGATTGCAAGCGATAGAAAACCAGCGGCCCGAGTTGTCGGTCTGACATTGAAGCCACATCAGCTTCAGTTTTCTTCTCCTCGGAACGGGAAGACGTCACCAGAGGCTTGAGCAATTCTTCAATACGATCCGGATGCATGGGCTTTACCAGAGTTCCCACCATACACAGATCTTTTTCCCGGCCCAGAGCCTCTACGGTATTCAGGGTGCGTTGATCCATGCCACTGACAAGAATGATCTTTGCCGTGCAGTTGATCCTGGCCAATTCGCGAATTACTTCAACGCCATCGGTACCGGGCATGCGCAGATCGAGCATAATAACGTCCGGATTCATGGCATTGGTTTTTGCCACCACCTGACCGCCTTCCTGAACATAGGTCACAGCAAAGCCCAGATCCTCGGCCACTGCTGAAAGCACCTCACCGATATCCGCCTCATCATCGGCGATCAGGATGCGACTTTTGTTTACTGACTGGGACAAATCAATCACGCCTGCATACTTCCTTGACTGCGTTGGGTTTCGACCGGAACAGCGGTCACTTTGTGGACCCTCCCATGATACCCGTCAAACTGGTACAGGTATCAATTTTCGGGACCGATCCTTGTCCGAAGAATCCTACAAAACAAGATTGTAAGAATCATCCGCGATTGTAGCAGCTGCGTAATAGCAGTATATGGCATATAAAGAGTCAAAATGTGACCCACAGCAAATTAACCCTGTCAAAAAAGCACTGCAAGGTCTGTGGCAGGAGTTTTAACTGGCGAAAAAAGTGGCAACGCTGTTGGAGCGAGGTACAGTACTGCTCTCAGCGCTGCCGGCGCAATCGTAACAAAGTTATACAAAAGCCATCAGCTGACTGAGTGCAGCTTGCCTTGCTCTTCGTCGAACCATAAGCGACCGGTGGGCACTGACTCAGGTAATTTTCTGGCAGCTGTCAGATCAAACACATCACCATTGCGCCCCAGCAAAGCGTTTGCCACCCCGGACTGTCTGGCAATGTTTGCATTGCAGAGCATATGCCTGGGCTCACCGTGTACTGGAATGACCAGTCCAGGTTGCAGCCATTCATAGAGTTGCTTCAATTCATCTGCACAGGGATGACCGGAGGCATGCAGTAGCAGATCGCTGGCCTCGGCCTGGCTCACTTCGATACCCCGATTCAAAAATGCCTGCACCAGTGCCGCGACATCCTGTTCATTACCAGGAATAGTCCTGGCACTGAAAATAATGTGATCACCGGCGGCAAGATTGACCAGTGGATGAGAATCCTGGGCCAGGCGTTGCAGCGCCGCTCTGCGCTCGCCCTGGGAACCGGTAGCAATCAGCAGTGTTTCCTCCGGCAGCAGATAGCCCAGATCCTGATTGTCCACGACATTGAAATTCTCACTGAGATAACCGGCGGCCCGGGCGCAAGCTACCATGCGATCCAGGGAACGACCCAACAGTCCCAGATAGCGCCCGGTGACATGGGCGATATTGCCCAGTGTTTGCAAGCGGGCAATATTACTGGCGAAGCAAGCCACCACCACCCTGCCTGCACTGCCCTTGACCTTGCTGCACAGGCCTTCGAAAAGTTCAGACTCTGAAACCGAACTGCCCGGCTGGGTTGCATTGGTTGAATCGCAGACCACCGCATCAATTCCCTTGCGGCCCAACTCCCGGTAGCGGCCCTGGTTAAAGGCAGCACCGACAATCGGCGCCGAATCCAGCTTCCAGTCGGCAGTATGCAATACATTGCCGACCCGGGTATCGATCAGCAAGGCATTGGTTTCGGGAGTGGAATGGGTGATGGGTATCCAGGTGACCCGAAAAGGCCCCAGATCCAGGGTCTCGCCCGGATTCACCGTCAACACTGGCGCCTCAACACGGGCCTGACGTAATTTGCCAAGCAACACATTGCGGGTGAAAGGCGTGGTGTAAATGGGGCAACGAAACTGCTCCCAGAGATGGGCTATGGCACCGATATGGTCCTCATGGGCGTGGGTGGCAATGATACCGGTCAGTGCGGTATGACGATTACTGATAAATACCGGGTCCGGCATTTCAACCCGATTGACAGCGGGGTTGTCTGGCCGCTTCTCGAAGCTTACTCCGCAATCCACCATTAACCAGCTACCGGCATGACCGTAGAGATTCAGATTCATACCGATCTCACCACAACCCCCCAGCGGGACAAACCAGAGATCCTTGTGTCCGGGCTGCATTACAACAATCCTGCTAGATAAAAATATTGAGAAGGGATAAACGTTGTCCGAGGTCGATCCAGATTGGAATCAGGATAAATGCCGCCACGGTTTGCAGGGAAATGATATTGGCCATCAGCGCCACATTGCCCCCCAGCTGCCGGGCGAGGATATAGGCAGAGGGTGGCGCCGGTAAAGCGGTCAGAATTAGCAGCACCCGGGCATAATCCGATTCCAGGCTGAAGATCACGCAGGCCAGCAACACCAGCGACGGGAATACGATCAGTTTATTCAGCATCGCCACCGCCAGCTGCCAGCTCTGCTCACCAATGGCGACAAAGCGAATACCGGCCCCGACAGACAATAAACCCAGCGGCAAGGCGACCGGGCTCAGTATCTCAATCATCTGCCAGAGAATATCCGGCAGGCTGAACAGATTCTGGCTGAGACTCAGGCCCGCAGCACAGGCCAGTACCAGGGGGTTACTCAACACCGAACCCACCGCCAGCAGCCCCCGTTTGCCGGTGTCCTGGCTGCCGGCCGTGATGGCAATGACGCTGAGAATATTGACTGCCGGGATATATACCAGCAAACACAGCGCCGCCAGACGCAGGCCACTGTCACCGAGGATGGCCTCGACCACAGCCAGGCCAATATAGGTATTGAAGCGGATACTGCCCTGATACACCGAACTCAGGGAGGCGCTGTCACGCGCGATAAACTGTCGCAGGCCAACAAAGAGTACCGACAGGATGGCCAGCGCCAGCCCCAGAACCAGGGCAATGGGCAACAGCTCTGCCAACTGCACCCGGGTCGCGGATAATTCCAGCACCAGCAAGGCCGGAAAGAACAAATAGTAGGTAAGCCGCTCCAGCAATTCCCAGCCGGAATCGGCAGCGAAAGGCATCCGGGCAATAACGAAGCCAAGACCGATAATGGCAACGATGGGAATCAGGGCTTCGAGCAGCATAATAACTATCCATCAATGGGGTCAGACCGGGATCAGAACAGAAAATCCAGGTAATTTAACAGAGCCTGAATAGGAAATCGGGCCGCAGCGGCCAAACTTGACTCTCAGCAATACAGCACCAATACTATCGCCTTCGCCAGGGGCCCGCCCTGCCCCGTTCCGACTACCGAATCAAACACGCCAGGTTGCTTCGCGATGGAATATATCGCCATCATCCTCTTTGCCATGGTTTCTTGTGTGACACCTGGCCCTAACAATACGATGATCATGACCTCCGGACTGAACTACGGTATTCGCCGGTCGGTCCCGCATTTCCTGGGTATCTGGATCGGCTTTCCCACCATGGTGGTTGCGGTAGGGCTGGGTCTGGCCGGCCTGTTCGAGCAATTCCCGGCCTTGCATACGGTCCTGAAAATTGCCGGTGCAGCCTACCTCAGTTATCTGGCCTGGAAGATTGCCTCGGCGCCGGTAGCCAGCGTCAATGAAACTGGTGGCAAACCCTTTTCCTTTTTACAGGCGGCTGCCTTTCAGTGGGTGAATCCCAAGGCCTGGACCCTGGCCATCGGTGCCACCGTCACCTATACCGTAGTGGGCATGAGCTATGGAATCCAGGTTCTCATCATCGCCCTGATCTTCATGCTGTTCGGAGGCCCCTGTGTCCTGCTCTGGCTGTGGTTTGGGGCCTCATTGAAGAATTTCATGCAACATGCCCGCAGTGTGCGCCTGTTTAATATCTGCATGGCGCTGCTTTTAATGGCATCATTGATTCCGGTGTTTACAGATCTGTACCGGCAATTTGCTGTCGGCAATAGTTGAATCAGGGGGATAGTGTCATGCAATTTGTAATTACAGCCTACGACGGTGAAGACGAAGGCGCCCATGAGCGACGCCAGAATGCCCGCCAGGCACATCTGGAGAATGCAGAGAAGCTCAAGGACGCCGGCCACCTGATCGCCGGTGGCGCCATACTGGGCGACAATGAGGAAATGATCGGCTCCACCATGTATGTGGATTTTGAGTCCCGCGATGCCCTGAATGAGTGGCTACTGAACGATCCTTACGTCACCCAGGGCGTCTGGGAAGATATCGCCATCCAGCAAATCCGCCTGGCCATCAGCCTCTGATATAACAGCGGCAGCCGATTAACGGCTGCCTAGTGCTGGTAGGCCAGGGCACGCTCTTCTGCCGTATCGGTATGACCGATAAAGTCGTGCAGAATCAGGTAGAGGCTGGGCACCAGAAACAGGGTAATAATGGTGGCGAACAGCACCCCGAACGCCAGGGAAATGGCCATGGGGATGATAAAGAAGGTGGCCGGATTGGCGGTTGCCATCAGGGGCACCAGGCCAATAAAGGTGGTCAGCGAGGTTAAAAAGATTGGCCGAAAACGGGCCTTGCCGGCCTCCGAGACCGCCTCCACCATGCCCATTCCCTCATCCTGCAGGCGATTGATGGTAACCACCAGCACCAGGCTGGCATTAACCACCACCCCGCTCAGGGCGATGATTCCCAGCAATGAGAAGAAAACCAGGTCAGCCCCCATGATGAAATGCCCACAGATGGCACCAATGGCGCCGAAGGGAATCACACTCATGATAATCAGTGGCTGAGAGTAGGACTTCAGGGGAATGGCCAGCAGGGCAAAAATCACCATCATGGCCAGCGGGAAGGTGGAGAACAGATCAGACAGCGACTGCAATTGCTGCTCACCTTCACCTCCTACCACCATTTCCACACCCAACTCCCTGGACCATTGCTGGCGGTATTTGGCAATCACGTCACCGCGAATTTCTTCCGGTTTCACCACGCTGCGATCAATATCGCCACGCACAGTAATTATCCGGCGCCCGTTCTGGCGGTTGATTGAGGAATAACTGTTACCCAGCGAATAACTGGCGACACTGAGGAATGGCACTTCGGCACCGCTGGGAGTGCGAATCAACAGGTCCTCCAGGTTACCCAGGGAGGAGCGTTCCTGCTCCGGGTAGCGCACCATCACCCGAATATCATCGCTGCCCCGCTGAATGCGCTGGGCCTCGGCGCCGTAAAAGGCCTGCCTCACCTGGGTGGCAATATCATTAAGGGTCAGGCCAAGAATCTTGCCCTGCTCGAGAATCTGAATCTGCACTTCCTGCTTGCCGGCCCGAAAGGAATCACTGATATCAAAGACGCCCGGATAAAGGGCCAACTCTTCACGCAGCTGGGTGGCCGCAAACTTCAGATTGTCTTCATCCCGTCCTTCGAGACGGAAATTGATGGCATCGCCGGCACTGAAACTGTCTGATACAAAAGTCAGTTCCAGCGCATCAGGAATCTCACCAACCTTTTCGCGCCAGCGATCCCGTATCTCGGCCGAGCTGAGCTGGCCGCGATCGAAGAAAGGTGTCAGGTACATCACGACCTCGGCAATCTCGCTGCTGCCGGAGCCGCTGCTGCGGGGACCGCCCGGCCCTTCGCGGGGCGCACGTCCGCCCACAATAGTGAGAATGGACTGCACTACCGCCTCGGTGGATTCCGGCGCCATACCGCTGGCTTTCAGTTCCGGCAGCTGTTGATTCAACTCGGCTTCCAGTTCCAGGGCTTTCTCTTCCAGCAGATTGACTGCCCGCTCGGTGACAGATACCGGTGAACCCACCGGCATTTGCACGGTGCCGTAAATCACATCCCCTTCCACCGAAGGCATAAACTGGAAAATCACCCGTCCGCTGATCACCAGCGCCAGGGTAATGACTATCACGCCGGTGGCTGTCGACCAGGCGGCATAACGGTATTTCAGCACTTTCTTCAGGGCCCGCTGATAGACATTGCTGGCAAAATATTCCATGCCGCTGGCGATCTTGCCCTGAAAATGCTGCCACTGCCGCACCGGCCAGCTGCCTTCGCCGAGATAGCCGCTGGTTTTGCGATGCGCGATATGGCCGGGCAGAATCATCTGCGACTCAACCAGAGAGGCCAACAGGCAAAGCACCACCACCCCGCCGATGGCATTGAAAAAGGCCCCCATTTGGCCATCCAGCAACAGAATCGGCAGAAAGGCGGCAATGGTGGTTGCCACACCAAATATCACCGGCACCGAGACTTCCAGGGTGCCCTCGATTGCCGCCTCTTCCTGGCTGAAGCCCTTGCGCTCATAAGTATGAATACGTTCGCCCACTACAATGGCATCATCCACAATAATACCGAGCACCAGAATGAAACCCATGACGGTGAGTGAGCTGATGGTGAGACCGATACTGGGGAACAGGCTCAGGGCACCGGCGATAGCAATGGGAATTCCGGCGGCAACCCAGATGGCCAGTTTGAAGCGCAGGAACAGGGCCAGGATTATCAGCACCATAGCCAGGCCGGTATAGGCATTCCTGGCAACCGTGGCGATACGCTCCTGGGTAGCCAGGGCTGAATCGCTGACAATCTTGAGCTGCATGCCTTGCGGCAAATCCAGGCGCGAGGATTCCATCCAGGCCCGCACCGCCTGCGCAGAACTGACAATGTCTTCATCACCAATGCGCAACACATCAATGGTGGCGGCATTCTGGCCACCAAGCCGGGCGTCCAGATAGCCCTCTTCGAAACCATCGATTACTGTGGCAATTTCACCGAGGCGCAATTGTGTGCCATCCGGATAGCTCTGGATGACGATGTCCTGGTATTCGGCGCCACTGTAAACCTGCCCCTTGGTGCGCAACAGAATTTCACCGGAGTCGGTACGCAAGGTACCACCGGGCATGTCCAGCGAGGCCCGCTCGATGGCCCGGGAAATCTGGTCCAGAGTCAAACCATACTGGCGCAGGGTGAATTCCGACACTTCGATGCCAATTTCCAGCGGCCGCAGATATTCCACATTGACCTGGGAAATACCATCCAGATCGAGCAGCTGATTGCGGATATCCTCGGCGATAATCTTCAGGCTGTGGTCATCAGTCTCGCCGTACAGCGCCAGGGTCATTACCTTGCCACTGGCAGAAATAGCCCGCACGATGGGTCGCTCGGTTTCGGCCGGAAAAGTGGTAATCGCATCCACCTTGCCTTTGACATCATTCAGAACGCGGTTCAGATCGGCGCCACTGGTCAGCTCCACGGTGGCATCACAGCCCCCTTCCCGGGCGGTACTGGTCAGTCTTTCTACGTCTTCGGTGCCTTCCAGCGCTTCTTCCAGGCGCAGGCAAATCGCCGATTCGGCCTCTGCCGGAGTGGCGCCGAGATAGGGCACGCTGACCTGAATGACACCAAAATCGATGTCAGGAAATTCTTCCTGGTTCAGGTTCATGAAGGCAATAAAACCGCCCGCCAGGAATATCCACATCAGCAGATTGGTGGCAACCGGGTTTTTAACAAACCATGTAATGGGTGTTCTCACGACTCGAGTCGACCTCGTTCAGTTTGCCCTTACAGGGCTGCCTGACTTGTAGGGGCGAGGGATTCCATCACCGGCTGCACTGACATGCCATTGATGACCGCCTGAATGGGTGAAATGCAGATTTTCTCGCCAGGCAACAGACCACCACTGATCAGGATCCGCTCCTCTTCCAGGCGATAGATTTCCACTTCGCGGTAAAACATCTTGTTCTCCGCATCCACCACCAGCACCTGATTGTTATTACGCACCACCGAACGAGGCAGCGCGATGATATCGTCCACACGCTTGCCGTCGATGGCGGCTTCCACATACAGGCCGATGGGCAGCGGCAAGGCGTCGCTGCCTTCAGGCTGGGCGACGCGGATGATGGTTTGCACGGTATTGCTGTTGGCATCGATGGCCGCTTCGATACGCACCAGCTTGCCCTGCCAGTGTTGTTCCTGGCCACCATAAACGCCAGTCAGTTTGACATCCGGAGCCTGGGCCGGCGGCAATTCACCCCGCATCGACAGGGGAATATCCAGATAGCCCAACTGGCGAATGGCCAGCGGCACCCGCACTTCCACCACGTCGGCACCGTAGAGCACCGCGGCGCTCTGGGCCCGATTGACGTACTGGCCCACTTCCACCTCGCGCATTTGCACAACGGCATTAAAGGGGGCTTTCAATTCTGTGCGTTGCAGGTCCAGCTCTGCCTGCCGCAGATTGGCTTCGGCATCTGCCAGCCGCGCCCGATTCACCTCGGCCTGCCGGCGCGCGTCTTCCATCTGGGATTCACTGGCCAGTCGCCGGTCTGCCAGTTCCAGCAACCGTGACAGCTCCTGCTCGGCATGCTCAGCTTCCGCGCGGGCCTGTTGCACCGAGGCGCGGGAACGGGCCAGCAGGGTTTCATAGTCACTGCCATCTATGCGCAGCAGTACATCACCGGCCTGCACATAACCCCCGGCTTCCAGAGACGGGGATATCCATTCGATGGGGCCAGCCACCGGCACTGACAGATTGACCTGTTGCGCCGCCTGAACCTTGCCATGGGATTCCACCAGCAACTGCACGGTTTCCGGCTGCACCTCGGTGACCCGTACCGACACCGGAATAATCTCCGGAGACGACTCTTCCACCTGGGTCGGGGTACGAACCAGGTAAGCAGCGAACAGCAGGCATCCCGTCAATATTCCTACCGGGATCAAAATGCGCTTCATGCGGTGGCTCCTGTGCTTGATAACTTCATGTTTTCCAATCTCGACTCTTACGTTAACTGGCCAGGCGGCGGTTCATATCCACTACAACCGCCGAGCGCAACTCATCGAAGTAACGCAATACGGCGCTGGCAAAGCTGTCCCGGTCGCCTTCATTGCTGGCCCGAACCAGGGTTTGCAGTAATTCGTTGAGCACCTTTTTCTTCAGGGCCGGCTTGAACTCTTCCTTGACCATACGCTCCATGAATTGCGCCTTCAGGTCATTGAGTATCAATTGCACGACGAGGTTGTCTGCAATGCTGCCCAGAAATTCCAGTAACTCCACCCAGCGACGCTGGGTAGTCTCAAATTCGGCGCTGTGTTCGCGCATCGCTGCCAGCATGGCGCGAATCTTCTCCTGTTGCTCCTGATTGGCAATGCCCAGGGCCTCACGGGCATTGAGTGCTGCCAGTGCCGCAAAGGTTTGCAGGAACTGGTCCACCAGGGCCGGATCGGGCTGTTCGTTCAGGGTCAACATGGGCCCCAGGATGGCAATGGAGGCCTGCTCCACCGGTTTCACCCGGGCGCCACCGGGCTGCACGTTGATCAGGCCAATCTGCTCCAGCTGTGACAGTGCTTCCCGCACGGCACCGCGACTGGCGGCAAACCGGGCCGCCAGGTCACGCTCTGAAGGCAGGCGCTCACCACTGCGATACTGCTGGGTCAGGATGTCCCGACGCAGGGTAGCCGCAATCTCATGACTGATTGTGGTATTGCTTGTCATCGCCAGATTCCGGGAGAGTCAAAAAGTCGTAAAAATTGGTCTGACCAAATTGGTCGGACCAAATATAGGCTGCTACGCCGATGTTGCAAGCACCGAGCGTCGAACTGAAGTGATTGCTGGACAAGGCGAGAAGCGCTGAACAGCCCGTCTCACGGTACTGTCAGCCGGTCTTAGCGCACCAGCAGGCTGGCCCAAACGCATCCCTGCAGACTCTACGGCAGCGATTGTGAAGTGGTTCACAGTTTCTTGCGCGCAATTCACTGCCGTGGGCAATGCCCTGTACAGCCTGTCGGCAAACCGTCACCTGATTGGCTGACAAACAGCCTGCGCAGCCCGTGACAAAAGGCTTGCAGAGGACAGCCGAGTGTTGTGAGCACCGGGCAAAAGTGCTTAAATCTTACCCCTTAAAGACCCCCGCTAGCCCGCGGTTATCCCTGAGTCAGAGCAACAAACAGAACAGACACCGCTATAATCACAATATTCCATGCGAGCCAGAGTCATGTCGCCATGATTCTGATGACAGAAACTCGAATAAAGGAAACCACCACTTAATGGAAGCGCTCAAACAATACCTGATCGATAACTTCGAAGGTGTATTCATTCTTGTCATCCTGGTTGTCGTCAGTGCCATCGTCTGGGTGGTGGATTCGAAGCTGTCCTTTTTAAACTTTTTCTATCTGCCGGTGCTGCTAAGTTCCTATTATCTTGGTATCCGCTCCGGGGTACTCGGTGCCTTCTTCACCTTCCTGGTGATTGTGATATTCGCCAGCCTCTATCCCGATCGCTTTGTCGGCCCCACCGATGTCTTTGGCCTGTGGGCCAATATCCTGACCTGGGCCGGTTTCCTGATCCTCACGGCTGTGATCGTCGGATTCACCCACCGCGAGCTCCAGGAAAAAATGACCGAGGCCCTGCGCGCCAAGGCCGAAGCCACCGGTAACGCGGAATTGCTGGAACAGACCATGTCCACCATTCGTGAGTTCGAGTCGGAACTGGATTTCAAGGTGGAGGAACGCACCAAGGCACTGGAGGAGAAGACCAAATCGATCCGTGCCCACAAGGAAAAAGTGGAAGAAGCGCTCTACTCCACCATGGACCCTGCTGTGGTCAAGCTGATGATCGAGAATCGCATCCGCACCGAAAACCGGCGCATCTCGGTGATGTTCTGTGATCTGAAGGGCTTCACTTCCTATTCTGAGGAACATTCAGCGGAAGTGGTGATTACCGAACTGAACAAATACCTGGCCGACATGGAGAACATCCTGCTGCAATACAACGCCCATATCGACAAATATATGGGTGACGGCATCATGTCGGAATTTGGCGCGCCAATTCGCTATGAGAAACACCCCCTGTTGGCGGTGGCCTGTGCCTACAAGATGCAACAGCGCATGACCAAGGCCAATTACCCCTTCAAGTTGCGCATCGGTATTTCAACCGGTGTCGCCACCACCGGTATCATCGGTGCCAAGCGACAGTCTTTCACCGCCTTTGGTGACACCGTGAACCTGGCTGCACGTATCGAAGGCATGTGTGAGCCGGGCAATGTCACCGTTGACGAAGCGACCTTCAAAGAGCTGAACGACATTTTTGAATTCCGACCAGTGTCCGGACTTTCTTCCTATACCCAGTCTGACAACCCGGGTCTGGTTGATGACATCAACGCCCTGCTGCAACAGATCGAAGCCAGCCCCAGAGACCCGCAATTGCGCATCAAGATTGCCAAACTGCTGCGCGAAGCGAATGACCCGGAACAGGCCCATATGCACCTCAAGCAGGCCATGGAAGACTCACCGGACAATTCCGATGTCAAAGTGGCCTTTGCCGAGGTGGCGGTGAGCCTGGACCAGCAGCGCGATCTGGCGGTACGTGGCCGCCGCAGCACCGTACACCTGTATGAAGTAACCGGCTTTCGGGATGTCCTGTCCCGTGCCCGCCAGCTTCCCGCCAGTATTCTGGAGGATATCCAGCCCAAACTGGAAAAATTTGTGCCCTATCCGGAGGACCTGGTGTTGCCGGTGGAATGTCTCGATGGTTCCGTCGGCTTTTCCCGGCTGATCGGAATCACCGCCTACCTGATTGCCGACCGCATGAAGCTGGTGGACCAGGAGAAGCACGATATTCTTGAGGCAGGTTATTTTTCACAGATCGGCAAAACTATCGTTCCGGAAAACATCCTCAACCGCAACGGCGGCCTGACCGAGGATGACTTCACCCATATCCACATGCATCCACGCGAAGGCGTGCGCAAACTGCGTAATGCCGGCTTCGAAAATGAAAAGATGCTGGAATTGATTGAATGCGCACACGAGAACTTTGATGGCTCCGGCTATCCGGCCGGCATCAAGGGCGAAAACATTCCGCTGGGTGCCCGTATTCTGGCGGTTGCCGAGGCCTATATCAGCCTCACCTCCAAGCGCCCCTACCGTGATCCATGGGAAGGCCATGCGGCATTTACTGAACTGAACAAATATGTTCGGTCCGGGAAATTCGACCCGGCAGTTGTGGACGTACTCGGCGAGATTGTCTCGGAACTGGATTAAGCGAGGAACTGGCACCGGCAAGCACCGGTGCCAGGCTTGATCAACCGTTATTCATCAGGGCGAAAAACTCGCGCAGGCGTTCGGCATTCTTGCCGACATCGCTGCGCCCCACCCGTGACAGGGAACGGGCCTGCAACTCTGTCTCACCCGCAGCATTGCTTGCAATCTGAATCACCACATCATCCTTGAATCGAAACCAGAAAGTGGTGTCAGTGGCCTCAATACGGCCGGACTGGGGATCAGCGTCCACCAACTCCCAACCCATGGCCTGCACAGCATCCAGGGCCCGGTTAAATACCGCGTCGACACTGTCATTAAAAGTCTGGGGCACGATGTCGGGATAAGCCTCGACTTGCAGATCGATATGCTGCTGCACCGAATCAATCCCGTCCATGACGCCATAGTCCATATTATTCGCCGCATCCGCCCTGATCGGCGCGATAGCCACATAAGGCAGGGGATTATAGGGATCCGTGGCGATGTCATGAATCGGCGGTGTGCCTTCGGGTGGACGAAATGTTTCCGGGACATACCAGGCCAGACCGGCACTGATTGCCCCCACAAGTGCCAGGACGCCCAGACGGGTGCTGTCAGCCTCCTGCTTTTGCCTGCCGATGACAAAGATTGCCACGGCAGTCAGCAGGGTGATAGCGGCGATCCAGTCAGCCCAGGAATTGACGATCTGCAGAAAGCCGAAACCCAGACGAAAATCCGCCATGCCCATCCATACTGCCAGGGGGCCGGCCAGGGCCAACAAGCCGAGTCCCAGGCCTGCCAGCAGACAGAGAATGCTGGCCACCAGCATGATAGTGCGCAGTGACCCGGCTTTGTCCTGCTGCTGCGGTTCGCCGCCGGCGTGCTCGTTTTGTTCTGTACTGCTGTCTGTCACCTCATTCTCCCTTGCTATTTGCCAGGCATCGCTGCTGCCTGTTTATTGATTGGGCTATTCTGGCTTGGTATCCGTTGATTTTATATCAGTCGTTTTCCAGGCTTTCCCTGACGGCACCCTGCAGGCGCTCGGAGGTCATGCCCCAGCGGGCACCTTCGGAAATGGCGGCATCGAGATCGGCGCCATTGCGAAAATGGTTCACCGCCATCAGGCCACCCACGCGATTACCTGTCGCACAATGCACCAGAACCGGCTGACCCTCTACCTCGGCCAGAATTGACTGCAGGCGGGCCGCATTTTCGGTATTGATACCGTCCACGCCCGAGACCGGAATGGAGTAATAGCGCATACCCAGCGCTTGCACAGCCGCCTGCTCATTGAAATCCACTTCCTCTGAGGCAGTACGCAGGTTGACGACGTGTTTCACACCGGATGCAGCCATGACTTCGAGTTGCTGCTGGCTGGGCTGACCACTGGACAAAACGCTGCCCTGGGGTGCCCGGAAATTGGTTATCTCGGCTTGCTGCAGGGATTCCAGATCAAGACCCTGATTGCTGGCGCAGGCGGCCAGCAACAGCAGTGAGAAAAACAGGACTGGGTGACGTAGCTTTAACATGGACTTGTTGCTCCTGATTTCGGATTCATGTGACTGAATTGATTCTGCAAGCCCGGTGTCAGCCCCGCAACCAGGCTGCCTTCGGACTGCCGCAAGTATATACCCGATTGGCCCCGCAATCAGCGCTATTGCTCTTCGACGACGTGGAACTGGTAACGAAGCCGGGCGTTTCTGGTGCTGCGGGTTTTATTGTCAATAAAGGCCGGACGAAAGCGAATGTCCCGCAGGGCGCGCCAGGCAACCCGCTCATGGGCACGTTCTTCGGGCCAGGATTGAATGACATCGATGGCAGAGGTCTCCCCCCGGGAATTGATTCTGAATTCCAGTTCCACGGCGTTGGATTCAATCTGAAACTGCAAGGCTTCCGGCACTCGGTTCGGCAAGGCGACGGCAGGAAGATCTTCTTCCCAGGCCTCAAACACACCGATATGGATTTCCTCGCTATCTTCTGCCGCGGGCTCCACAGCCTCCAGCATCGAGCGCTGCTGCGCTTCCAGACTGTCGAAGGAAAGATGAAACTGTTGCAGGGGTATCGGTATGGGCTGGGCCAGCAAGGCATCAACCCGCTGCTCACTGATACCCGCCTCGACAAACAGTTCCCGCGCCCGCCGGTAGCTGTTTTGCCCTGAGCTTCGGCTCATCAGCACCTGATAGTCACCGTGATAAAGTTCGGCAATGGCCTGCAGTTCCAGGTCTTCGACCTGCTCTGCCGTGGCCTTGATCTTGTTGATATAGCCCAGTGCCTGACGCAGATAGGCAATCCCCACCGGATCCCCCTGCTCTACAATCGGTGTGCGCCGGTCCAGACCGCCGGGCCTCAGACCGGTCACGAAAGCGTCAGCCCGATAGCTGTGCAGGCGGGACATGCCATCGCGCTTGATAACGTCCTGTATGGTCTCGCCGGCCAGACCGTCATCGTTATTCATAAAAGCGACAAGATAATAAAGGCTGAGGCTGCGCTTGTACTGCCAGGGGATCAGTTCCAGACTCTGCCCCGGCACCTGGTCTTCGACGATATCCAGCGCCTGCTCGTAGATCTCACGAACATCCAGCACCAGATCCGGTCGGTCTGCTTCCTCATCGAGGTAGATTCTGGCCAATTTCCAGGTGGCCAGATCGTCCATGGCGGCCAGTGCCTGCTCTGAACCCGCTCCGAAGTTCACTACCTGCAAGTGATGAATATGTTCCAGCTGGTCACCAATCTCCTGCCATTGCCGCAACCGCAGTGCGGTTGTAATTTTTTCTTCCAGCAGGGGAATCTGGTCCAGGTGTTCAAAACCCAGGGTGGTACGCAAGACCTGCAGTCGCCGGTTCTGAAGTGCTGCCAACTCCTCAAACTGGCCCTGCTCAAACAACAGCTCTTCCATGCTTTGCAGGGGTTCGATCAGACTTTCGTGATAGGGCCCATGGGCCGACTCCAGCTCCTGCAGGCGCGCCTGATAGCGCTGCAGGGCCTGTTCGGCATCATTGAAGCGGCTGGTATTGGTCTGGGCCAGAGCAGTTTGACTGAGCAGAATGACACTGCCCAATACAAGAAGAGAGGGGAAGGGGTGGAAAACAGAGCTGCGGTAGTTGTTTTTCGTCATAACAGGAGACTCGCGCTGAGCCTGCAAAATCCACAATAGCTTGATCTGACGGGCTTGTCGATACAAACTAGGGGTCAATTCAACGCCGCCTGCCTTGGATTCAACCCTATGAAAGCCCCAGCAATTACCGCATCGTTGATCTTCCTGCTCGCCACGAGCCTGGCGTCTGCCCAGCAGCGGACCGAGGAGCTGTATGACATCGCCGGCGAGTTTGCATTTGTCAGGGTGCAGTACGACAGTTATTACGACGGCGGATTCTATGGCGGCCCCTGGCTGACGGATTTTCCGGCCTCGGATGAGAATTTTCTGCGGGGCGTGGCCAGGCTTACCAATGTGCGGGTCATGGATGAACCCATCGTGCTGCGCTTCGACGATGAGGAAATCTTCGATTACCCCTTTCTCTACGCTCTTGAAATGGGCCGCAATGGTGGCCTGTCCCTGTCAGCTGCCGAAGTTGAAAATTTACGTGAATACCTGTTACGGGGCGGCTTTCTGCTGATCGACGATTTCTGGGGCCAGCAGCAGTGGGATGCGTTCTATCGGGATTTTTCGCGCCTGTTTCCGGACCGGGAACTGGTGGAGCTGCAGGCAGACCACGAAATTTATCACACCTTTTACGACATTGATGGCCCGCAGATGATTCCCGGCCGTGGCGGTCGCCGCGGCTTTGGCCAGGCCGGCATCGATGTGGCCAGTAATCATGCCATCATGGATGATCAGGGCCGGGTCATGGTACTCATTAACTGGAATTCGGATATGGGCGACGGCTGGGAACACACCTATGATCAGTGGTATCCAACCCAGTACGCCAATTCTGCCTATCAACTCGGCATCAACTACCTGATTTATTCCCTCACTCACTGATACCATCACCAGTCATTATTTACCGAACCCCCCAATCAGGATGCTGCCTGTATGCTTTTTGTTGCCCTGCTCATCAATGCTTCCCTCGTAGCAGTCACCGTGGTCATTCACTATGAAATACTGCGGCTACTCTCCACTGTCATTCCCCGCATGCGGATTCATTTGCGCCTGCGGGTCGTGTTCGGGGTATTCGGTACTATCTGCGCGCACATCGTGGAAATTTGCCTGTTCGGCGTGGCCTTTTACCTGCTCTACCACCAGGGTAGTTTTGGCGATCTGACCGGGCGCTATGATGGCAGCCTGGTGGATAGCATCTACTTTTCTTTTGTGAATTACACCACGGTGGGCTATGGCGATATTGAACCTGGCGGCAGCCTGCGTTTTCTCTCGGGGCTCGAAGCCATCACCGGCCTGTCCCTGATCACCTGGTCTGCGGCATTCATGTTTATGGAGATGACCCACTTCTGGGATGAGGAATCCAGTGACCAGGAAGCCGGGCAGGCAGAAAAACAAACTGCCAGATCAGATTGATGCATAAAAAAGGGGCCAGATGGCCCCTTAATTTTCTCTGATAGGAATTAATCGCTACCAGGATCTGCTTCCTGACGACGGGCGCCTGCCAGGATGCCGATCAGGCCGTAGTTACCCTCATGGCAGGCATATTCATAGGGGCGCGTTTCGGTACTGTTAAAACTCATTTCGCCGCGCCAGGTTTCACTGTAGTAGGCCGGGTCTGTGACTTCAAACTCATAGAGTATCTGCTCATCGGAATAGCGGCTGAAGCGCTCGATGATCCGGCCCTGTTCCGACAGGGGAGCAGCATTGCGGGGCGCCTGCTGGGGATGCATATTGACGGTTTCCACCACCAGGGTATCTCCTTCCCAGTGTGCTACCGAGTCACCCAGCCACTGCTGCAGTTCGGCGGGCCGGTGGTCACCATTGATAGGAATGATGCGCGCATCATGCACCATTTCCACCATGATCATCAGATAGTCTTCAGTCTGCACGATCTGATAGAGATTGTTATAAAGCACATTATTCATGGGTGGCCCACCGGTACTGCCAAAACCCACCAGACAGCGTTCGCCCAGGGCGCGCCCCTCCGGGCCGTCATTGCTGCGCGTGCGGTCATAGGCCATGCGCCGCCGCTCCTGACCGGCCTGTGTAAAGGGAATGCGTCCATCCTCGGGGTAAGTAATCCAGGAGGTGCGGGCCTCACCCTTGACCACCCCGAAGCGCTCACCGGGGTCGACCCAGAAGGCGTTGTAACCCCGGCCCTGGGCCAGATCCGAGCCATCCAGTAACTCACCCTGCACCAGACCATCGTCAGTGGCCTGACGCACATTCTGGTGGTGATTCATGGTCATCTCCTGCAATTGCCCAGGCGGGATCACCAGGCCGACCTCGGCATAATTGGTCGGGCGTTGCATGCTGGTCAGGGAGGCATTGGTCCAGTAACCCTGTAAATCCGGCCTGCCATATTCGGTGCGCGGTGGTTCATAGTCACCGGCCGGGGCGGCGTCCTGGGCATAGGCAATGCTCGTCAGGGCCAGAAGTGAGAACGCGGTCAGTATTCGGGGATATTGCATAGCGGGCCTCTTGCGGCCCCCCGACACCGCAAACGAGGGAATCGGGCGGGCACTGGTCTTGTTATAGTCTCTGGAAAGTAAACCAGCCCGCCGTTTTAATCAAGGCGGGCCGGACAAGCCGAAATTGCTATCAGCCTGCTGAACCAATGCCGTTTACCGAACGACCTGTAGTGCAGGAAGCTAATTATGGACAACAAAGAAAAGGCGTTCAGTGAGTGGCTGGTGCTGCGTTGCCAACAGGGGCAGCGGCAGGCCCTGAAACCGCTGCTGGAGATGTGGCAAGCACGCTATCTGGCCTATATCCAGCAACGGCTCGGTGATCCGGACAGTGCCAGGGATGTGCTGCAGGAAGCACTGCTGGCGATCTGTCGCAACCTGTACAAATTGCAGGACCCGGCCAGTTTTCCGCGCTGGAGTTTTACCATTGTTGAACGCCGCTGCCTGGACCAGTTGCGACGGCGCTACCGCCATCGGCAAGTCTTTGCCGACAGCAACAGCGAAGTGGAACAATCGGCCCCCCATAATCCGGAGGCGGCACTGGATTCATCCCGCCTGCTGGCCCGGCTGCCCGGCGAGCTGGCAAGCCTGTTGAGGCTGTATTATCTGGAGGGGTTGAGTCTGCCGGAAATTGCCGGGATTCAGAACATCCCTCGGGGCACAGTGAAGTCCAGATTATTCTATGCACGCAAGAAACTGCAGAAATTGCTGGAGGAAGAAGATGAACGAACTCGATGAAAAAATTCGTGCGGCACTGTCCGCCGAGGAACAGCAGGCGCTGGAAACACTCGATGAGCAACTGGGCCTGTTTCAGATGCTGGGCATGGCCCTCAAGGGCAAGCAGGCCTGGATGACCTGGTATATGTGGATTCTCGGGCTGGTGGTTTCTGTGCTGGGGCTGTACTGCCTGAGCCAGTTTTTGGGAAGTGACGATGTCCAGCAGCAGCTGGCCTGGATGCTGGCCATCCAGGCCTGCCTGGCAGTGATTATCGTAATCAAGGTCCTGGCCTGGCAGCAACTGCAAAAACTGGAGTTAATGCGCGAGATCAAGCGCCTGGAGCTGCAGGTGATGCTGGACAAGCCGGCCGCACAGTAATATCGACGGCACTCTTGCCAGCACTGCTGCCTGCCCTCAGTACAGGCGGTTGACCGGTGAGGGACCAAAAGATGCCCAGACGCCCTGGTGGATTGCGCCACTGGCATCGCCTCGTGACCAGTCACAGACCCCTTGGGGGAACACAGTCTGCAATTGCTGCCACTGCTCATCCGAGAAGCTGACCGCATAATCCGATCTGCTCAGAGGGCGCAGCACACAGCTGACAACGTCATTGGCCAGTGGTGCACCGGCCACATGCCGCGGCGTCGGATAAGCCGGATAGAGACTGTTGCAAAGGCCATCACCGATATAGGTCTGGGATTCAAACACCTCAACAAACTGGTCATTGCGGTTGTCCCAGCAGCTATCCGTCAGGTCTTGCGGCTTGTTGAGCAACATCTTGCTGCGCGGTTCCAGCCCGGACTGATCATTGGCAATGGCCATCAGCCAGGCATCCATCTGGCGAAACAATTCAGCCAGATCCGGTTCCTCTTCAGTAAAGCCCCAGCGCCCGCCCACTTTCATGACATGGTTGTCGGCATTGCCATTGGCCTGGGCCATTCTCTGGCGAGTGGAAAACTGATGCACGATCATGTGGATATCACCGCCGTCACGGTGATCAGTGTAGCTGCGGTAATCGATAACCGGCGTGGTGGCCAGCCCTGCCCCGCCAAACAATATTCGGCCGGATTCGATGGCACGCTGACTGGCAAGACGGTCTGTCTGATGCCGTTCCGGGACATGATTCATATCGTAGTCAAAGCCGCCAATATCCCGATTCAGATCGAGAAACTGCTGGGCAGTAATGCGGCCATTGTTAAGCGCCCCCAATCCATACTGCACACCCACATTGTCCAGCGGTCTGCGGGCGATGGCGGTACCGTCCAGCCGACCATAGACATTAACGGTGTGGTCATACACGGTGGCCCTCACGCCATTGGCGGCGGCCGGATGGTAACGACGCTCTTCCAGTGCCGGGATACTGACTTCGCCCCCCTGCTCTTCCTCGGCGATACCCTCTTCATAAATCGGGTCAAGACGGGCTGCGCCGCGAGCCAGGTTGGCGATGGAGGCGTGGCGACCAAAGCCGGACACAGCCTGTTGCTGGGCCGTGTCGAATCCGTCCGGGTTCACCTCATTGAAGTAGTAATGCAGCAGGCGGGCATCGGCCAGGGTGAAAATGGTGGCCGAGGTGACATCCGGAAAACTGGCCGCCACGATCAGACCGTCGAACACGCCGGGGTAATTGTCTGCCGTTTGATGGGATTGATAGGAACCACCGGAGGCACCGGTGGCTATGGTGTAGACCGGTTCACCGTAGTGCTCAATGAAGCGCTCCTTGACCATGATATGGGTCTCCGAGGCCAGCAGGTCATTGCAGTTTTGCCCGAACACATTGAGCGAAGCAGACACCAGGGCATAGCCCATGCGCAGCAAGCCGTCCCGCATCACACCGCCGGTCTGGTTGCCTTGTTGATACCAGCCACTGCGGCAGCCACCACCATGGGTATAAACCAGTTTGCCATTCCAGTTGGCACTGCGATTGAACGGCCCCGGTGCCGGGTTGTCAGGGTCGTGGAGCATGGCAATCTCGTAGATAGCCCGATTAACTACCCCGGTTTCAACACGCACGATATAGGCAGTGGTGCTGCCGTCGGCGGCGCTGATTTGCACAACGTCGGAGCGGGGTTCGGCCTCTCCGGCAGCAGACTCCGGAGGCCAGGCTTTGAATTCACCGTCATTTTGGGAGAGATAGACATAGTCCACCCGGGTTGGCACAAAGCAGTCACTGTCCAGAGCCGGCCCCAGGCTGCCGCCGCTGACCAGTTCGAATTCAGCGGTCTGACAATAATAAGGGGATTCATGGGGCCCGGAAATAATCGGCCCGGCAATGGGGTAATTGCTGACGTCCAGACTGGCTGTGAGCCCCTGGGTCGGCAGCGCAAGGCTTACTGTGCTGTCCCCCTCGGGCAGATTCTCCAGCAGCATCTGCACGCGTTGTGAAGACAGGGCCATCATGGCCGCAGAGACAGGCGCGCCATTCACCTGCAGTTCCATCCCGGTAGTCTGTAACTCACCGGATTGCAGTTCTGCTTCCAGCAGCACATCACCGCCGGTGACCAGCCAGGATTGGGTCGAGACGCTGCGCAGGGTTAGTCCGCTGGCATCGGCATCGGTCAAACTGCTACCGGCAGTGGGGACTGTTGCCTCTTCGGAGCAGGAAGCCAGCAGAAAACCGGCCAGCAGGCTCAGCAGCAAGCGCTTGTAATTTGTTATTGTCATTGCAGGCAGGCTCCGGATCCGTGGCAGTTTTATCGCCCTGCCATTTTGGATAGGCACTGTCCGCTTGTAAAGCCCTCGCGAAAGCTCTCTGGAAACGCTTCGCAAACGTTCCTGTGAAGAGCCGAGCGTGCAGTGCTCGCTGTGCAGTGTATGCATTCATTCTGCTCACACAGCGGTGTTAAGATAAGCGCAACACCCCTTCCCTGCAGCGGTAAGTAGTATGAATGCAAAGAACGCCATCAAGGTTGTCGATGTGGATGCCATCGGCGAAGTTGAACTCGACGGAAAATGCGGCAAGTGCAAAAAATCCATTTGCTGCAATTCCATTAACCAGAAGATCCCCACCCCCAGAAGCAAGGAAGATTTCGACCATCTGCTCTGGCAGGTATCCCATGAAAACATCAATATCTTCAAGGATGCCGACGGCTGGTTTCTGCATATCAAGGCCCACTGCGATCATTTGCTGCCGGGCGGTGTTTGCGGTATCTATGAGAAGCGGCCCTGGGTATGCCGTGAATATGAAAACGACTTCTGTGAATACGACGAATCCATTGACCAGGCCAGCGAACACTTTTTTGCCAACTACCAGCAGCTGATGAAATACTGTCGCAAGCGCTTCAAAAAATGGGATAAACGCTTTGAGCTATACGAGTAGACAGCCTCGTGCCTGCCGCCGGATCCTGCCTTTGAGCTGGGTCCTGGCTCTGCTGTTACCCACATCGGTAGTACTGGCGCAGACAAGCAGCCCCGAGACCCGATTGGAGACAATCCGGCAATTGCTGCAGACTCTGGATCAGCAGGCACTGGCCTGCCAGCAGACACTGGAGGATGTCGAACAGGATCAACCCGGTGAAAGCTGCCAGCGCTTTCTCGCGGCTATAGATGGCGACAGCGTGGGCGACTATCTGCAGCAGTGTCTAGCCCTGAAGCAATGGCGTGAAGAACTGATCAGCAGTCGCCAGGGAGTTGCTCCTGCGGAGGATGATTCCATTAATCTGCAACGGCTGATGAGTATCGAAGTTTATTGCGGGGACAATGCCCTGCTGGAGCGTACCGAGCATGTGGCAGCCAGTTTTGCAGCCCTGCAGCAAAAACTGGCAACAACAGCGGGCAGCGGCTTGAGGGATTTCCGCTCCGGAAACCGGCAATTTCCCCGCAGCCAGCGCCCGGACACTGACTCTGCCAACCGGCGTCTGCGCGCTGAAACCACTGAACTGTGGCGACAACTGGAATTGGAAAATCTGCGCCAGCAACAACGCCGGCCCGACTAGTGCAGCGGTCTAGTAAAGCACCAGGAAGCTGCCGTCCGGCAGTGCCGCGGCGGCCGGAAAGCTGAAATCCGGAATGCGGATTTCATCACTGAATTCAAAATCCTCGACCGCAGCTTCCCCCTCAAACAGCGCCATGTTCAGGCGTCCGCCCCGGGTATGACTGATGGCCTCGCCCCAGGCGATCAAGCGCTGACCAGCCGCATTAATGGCCAGGGCCGGATGTTTTTGACGGGTTTCAGTAAACGGTTCACCCACGGCGATAATGTCGCCGCCGGGCAAAGGCATTTGCATGATGCGGCTCTCGGTCTCGAATACCAGCCAGCGCCCCCCGTTCGCATCGGCACTGATGTCATTGGTGCTGAGTGGGCAAAAGCTGGCTTCCCATTGTTGTCCTGGCTGCACCGGGCCATAGCTGGAACCTGTCGGTGCATTGTCTACGCCCTGCACGGTGAGTAACTGCATATGCCGACCGATTCCGTCGATAGCCGATCGATAGGCCACCAGTAACTGATTCTGATTCAGATAGTCTGCCGCCAGTGAGCAACAGGCACAGGCCCCGAGATCGGGATTGCTGATTAAAGTCTCCCGTCCGAAGCTGGCACCGCCATCATGGGAAAAACGGGCATAGCTGGCCCGCTCTGCTTCCCGACTCAAGTCCCCCGCCGCCCAGACAATGGCAACCTGCTCATTAATGGCTGCCACATCGCCGGCGGCATCAAGCCCCACTGCATATTCCTGCACCATGGAGCGCTGTTCCTCGAAGGCGGTGCGCTCAGGGTTGGAGCGGGTGTAGTAATAAACTGAAGAACGGGGCAGGTACCACATTACATGGGCTCGGCCGGCAGCGTCGATGGCCAGCGAAGCGCGGGCAATGGCATAGCTCTGCACATTAAATGCCTGACTGGACACCCGCACCGGATTGCTGAAGCGTCCCTGCTCAGGCAGGTACTGACGATAGAAGAGACTGCCCTCCCGGGCGGCAGGACGATTCAGGCGCTTCTTGAAATACAGAAGGTGCACGCCGCCAGCGGTGTCAGTCACCATGCGTGGCTGCAAACCATTATCGGGCGTTGGCAGCAAGCTGACTTCGGCCGCCCAGACAGCATTGGTCAGCGCCATCAGCAGCGACAGCAATAACAGGTAACAGGGATATCGATGCGACTTCATGCTCTCTCCAGAAAAGACTGCCAAAAGCAGGCATCGCAGCCAGAGCCGGACTCATCGCCAGGCAGTGGAACTGCTGTCCGAATTAGGGCAGACTTGCAGCGAATCAGTGATCAAGCCCGGTGCAGAACCAAAGCTGCCAGCGGGCTTAAACGGATATTTTCCACAGGATGCACTATGAACAAGCCGAATTCCAGTCTGCGCGCTGCCTGTCTGGCACTGCTGGCCCTGACCCTGTTCGCCTGTTCCGGCGAAGCCCCGGAATCAGACAGCGCGGATGAAGCCAGTATTTATGACACCAGCCTCAACATGCAGGAACTGATGGCCCTGGTACTGGAACCAGCCTCTGACATTCTCTGGGATTCCGGGGGCTGGGTACTGGATTCGGCCGGTTATGAAGAACTTTATCCCACCACCGACGACGGCTGGGCCTATGTCCGCGCCCAGGCTGCGGTGATCGTGGAAACCGGCAATTCCCTGGCACTGCCGGGTCGTCGTGAAGACAACGATGCCTGGCTGATCTACTCCCAGGGTCTGAGCGAGGCTGGCCGACGCGCCATGGCAGCAGCAGAGGCTCAGGACGAGGAAGAGTTTTTCCAGGCCGGGGCGCAGCTTTACAGCGTCTGCACTGCCTGCCACCAGGCCTATAATCCGGAAATCCTGAACCGCTTTGACGATGCCATCAATCCGGTGGACTAGCGCCATGGCCTCTGCTGTCAAACTGTTTGCTACGGCATTGTTGATGCTGTTCAGCGTGACTGCTCTGGGGCACACAATCGAAGGCTCCGATGCCAATTTCGTGCAAGCCATTGACGGGCCAGCGGTCTTTCCGTTCATGTACCTGGGGGCCAAGCATATGGTCACCGGCTACGATCACCTGCTGTTTCTGATCGGGGTCATTTTCTTTCTCTATCGCCCCGGTCACGTGGTGCAGTACGTCACCCTGTTTGCCATCGGCCACAGTATTACCCTGCTGTTCGGGGTGCTGGCCAATCTGCAGGTCAATGCCTATCTCATCGACGCCATTATTGGCCTGTCCATTGTCTACAAGGCCTTTGAGAATATGGATGGCTTTCGCCGTTTTCTTGGCTTCGAACCCAACACCCGGATAGCGGTTTTTGTGTTCGGCCTGTTCCATGGCCTTGGCCTGGCCACCAAACTGCAGGAATTCACCCTGTCCGATAATGGCCTGGTCATCAATATCATCAGTTTCAATGTGGGCGTGGAGATCGGCCAGATACTGGCTTTGTCTGCTGTCTTTATTGGCCTCAGTGTCTGGCGCTCAAGCGCCAGCTATTTGCGCCATGCCTTTGTCACCAATACAGCCCTGATGACCGGCGGCTTCCTGTTGGCCGGTTTCCAGCTGAGCGCGTTCTTTCTGCAACCGCCCTATTAATCCAGTTCCGAGTCGCCATGAAACAACCTGACAGCAATACCCCGCCCGCTCCGAAAAACATCATCATCGCCAGCGTTATTGCCTTTATTGTGGCGGTTATCGTGCTGCTCGTGGCTATCCTGCCGGCAGAATTCGGTGTCGACCCCCTGGGTACCGGCGAAGCCCTGGGCCTGACGGCCCTGTCCAGAACCGAAATGCCAATTGAAGAACAGCTGGAAAACCATCGTCAGGATTTCGTGGAATTCGAACTGGGTCCCTTTCAGTCGGTTGAATACAAATACCTGATGGACTTCGATGCCCCCATGGTGTTCAGCTGGGTTGCCGACGGCGAGCTCTATTACGACATGCACGCCGAACCGGCGGGTCTGGGTGAGGACTATGCCGAGAGTTTTGAGCAGGGTAATGCCGAGAACAAGGCAGGGTCCTATCACGCCCCCTTCGCCGGGATACACGGATGGTTCTGGGAAAACCGCGGGTCTGGTACGGTGGTGTTGCGACTCTATACAGCGGGTTACTATCAAACCTCCACAGTCTTCCGAGACGGCGGTGACTTCGAACGGGTCATTGACCCCGTTGGACAATAGTACTGGGACGCGCCGGCTGCGAAACGCTGGCTCCGCGTTGCGAAAAATTTTTGATCGGATCACTTAGCAGCAGTAAGCTCACCGCTCAAAAATTTTCCGCGCCTTGATCCAGCGCTTCTCGCTCGCCGCTCGCCATCACACCTATTGTTCTAAATTTCCGTTTCATCTTAGCCTGATCTCATCCGAGAAGTTTTTATTGATTCGATTTTCTTGGCGAGCAGGAAAAGCAGCCAATTCCAAGGGGTATATGCGGAATCTGAAAGTTGGCGAGAAAATCAGTCGGGTGGCAATGCGGAGCCAGCGCTTCTCGCTCGCCGCTCGAATTGTCACCCGACTGGATACTGCTTCGTTTTTTCTTGATTCTGTAATTGCCTTGAGCAATCAACCAGCTTTCCAAACACCAAATCCTCCCCGCCCTGACGAAGAATCGCGGATGAAATCAAGCCAGGAAAAGACTGGGGCTTCGAACTATAGGTGAGATATTGAGTAGCGAGCGAGGAAGTGCAGAACGAGGCAATATCATTTTCAGGCTGAGGAGCTTACTGTAGTAAGTGACTCAGTCGGAAAATGATTTTAACGAAGTGCCGGCGTTCCGCAGCCGCTACGTCCAACCAAAACACACAAAAAAGCCCGGACATGTCCGGGCTTTTTTGACAAACAATACTGTCTAATTACTACTAATTATTCTCAGTCGGGTCTGAACCATCGCGCGGCGCGCCCGTTCCTGAACTACCCATAAACAACTTGCGGCCATCGGGGAAGGTGATGTCACGACCATTGGCACGACAGGTAGGCTCACACAGGCGGTCCTTGGACTGATAGCCTGTCACGATAATATCGGTGCCCAGCTGCAGGGAGTTACGGTTGATGCCGCGGCGCAGCAGCGTATTGGGTGTGCCACCTTCTACCATCCAGGGACCAGGGTCACGAGTAGACTCGGGATCATTGTTGTCCAGATGGATCCAGGTATGCGGGTTGATCCATTCAACTCGTGTAATCGGACCGCCCAGACGTACCGGCAGGTTGGCATCAAATTCGGCGGAGAATGCATGGTGTGCAGTCGCCGGAGGCTTGATCGCAACAACGCCAGCAGCGGTAACGGCGGCCAAAGCCAATAATTTCATCTTCATAGAATCACCCCTTGTTTAGGTTTGCAGCCCGGGATTCAGCCCGGCTGTCCTTCATTCGCATCGATAGGGCCCGTTTTACACGACTTTCCCTGCCACTAACAGGCCTTTGCGACGAATACATTTATATTAACGAAAGAGTAGCGGCTTTTCCAAACTTTCAAAAGCCGCTCGCCCACGGCATTACTCTCTCAAGCTATTGATCTTCCTGCATTTCCTCACGCAGGCGCTGTTCAAACTCACCGCCCTTGCGGTATTCGCCATACATCAGTTCTTCAACAAACTCGACACACTTGAATTGTGGCAGTTCGAAACCTTCTTCCAGGCGTCGGTAGAGCGGCAGGTTAATGGTCCAGGGACGCTCGTATACCTGCGGATCTTCCATCGTGGCCGAGTACATGATGACGTTATCGTCGATCATCTCGTAGCGCTCGGTGACCTTCAATTCATAGGAATGGTAGTTGCCAGCGCGGTCGAACCAGGTACGATCATCCAGACCCGTGACTTCCACTACCCAGACATCACCATCCCAGTAGCCATGGGACTGACCCATCCAGGAATCCAGTGGTGCCGGGCCCGGGTCTTCCAGGAACACGTTACGCACTGCACCAGCGAAAGAGTAGGCGATGAAGAATGCACTCTCGCTCTGAAAAATCTGGAACGGATGGGGCATGTAGTTGGCGCGCGGCACACCCGGCATATAGCACTTGATCTCCGGGTCACGTTCCAGCCAGTTGGCGGCATTCTCATCACGTCTGGCCAGCGCTTCCGGCTTGTAGGGAATGGTGCCTCCCTCTACCACACCGAAGCTGGCAGGCACGGCTCCCACGGCACCCATGGCGACGATATCGGGATGCGGCACCGGGACAAAATCACCGGGAACCAATTGATAGGCCGCCTTCGGCGGCGCCGGTTCCAGATTGTCATTGGCATTCATCATTGCCTGCCAGATGCCATTCAGATCCGGCTTGCCATTGGGGCCGCGCGGAATATCGTTACTGGCAGATTCGGCCGCTTGGGCGACCTGGTCAGGTTGTGATTCGGTAGTGGTTTCGGACGGTGAACAGCCGGCAAGAAGCACGGGCATTGCCAGAAGCAGCCATTGAATCTTCATAGGATTACCTTTTTGCTTTTATTAAGAACTCCCCCTCAGGAGGCCTCGATATAAGCATTAAGCTCAAATACTGTCAAGGCGCCTGCCGCGTAATCTCTGGCCTGCGCGGCAAATAGACTCGCCTGCTGCAGTTCTGCAGCACAGCAGTTGAAACTGTCTTGTCAGACGCATGTTCGGGCCCGGTCAGGACATACTATCTGACTACAATGACCAGGACCTGAAGACCGTAAAGGCATGACAGAACCGCCATCAAAACGCCTGCCGCGCCTTGCAGAGTTTGCCGACTTCAATCCAGCAGGGAAATGAAATCCTCAAACTTGCCACTGGCACTGCGGGGCAGGCTGCTGTGATAGCTCAGCTCGATTTCACCCGGGAAGCGCAGGTAGCGCGCGAGGATATCCCGAATCGCCTGCTCCTGCCCGACATCAAGCTGAGCACCGACAACCAGTTTCAGCTCGATGTGTGCCAGTGCATGCTGCTGCAGCTGGAACTGCTCGATATCGGCGATGGCCATGATTTCCCGAAAACCCAGATTGGGCCAGCGCTTGCTGCCGTCCGGAAGACTCAGCATATTGCGCACGCGGCCCTGGATACGCCGCAACACCGGCAGGCCACGACCACAATCACAGGCCCCGGTCAGCTCCCCGTAGTCACCGATGTCATAGCGAACAAGCGGCAAGTAAAAATTGCTGAGGCTGGTAAGCACGATTCGTCCGCTCTGCCCTGGCCCACAGGGCCTGTCGTCTTCATCCAGCACTTCAACAATCAGCTGCTCGGCCTGAACGTGATAATGGCTGTGGGCGGGGCATTGCAAGGCGATGTAGCCCACTTCCTGGCAGCTGTAGCAATCCAGCAGTGGCAAGCCCAGGACCTCGTTTGCCAGTTGCAGCAAATCGTCATCCAGGGCTTCACCGACGGTACGTAACTGCTGCAGCCTCGGCAATTCGACACCGCGTTTGCTGATTTCCTGCAACAGGGCGCGCAGATTACTGGGATGGGAAATCAGGTAATGGGGATCGACGCGCTGCAACCAGTCCAGCTGATCCCGCACATCACTACTGGAATTGAGGAAGAAACCCGGCCCGGTCCGGTAAAAGTCGGAAAACGGTGCACCCCAGCCGGGAAACTCAAGGCCCTCGGGCGCCATGCCGATGTTTTCCACCCGCCAACGCAGCGAGGCGTTGCGCAGGGAGGCATCACGTCCGTGCCAGAGATGATCGCGCAGACTGATGGCGGACCATAGCGCCGCCACCTGGGCGGTGGTATCCACCACCACCGGTGAGCCGGTGGAACCGGAGGTCATCATTTCATCGGCTGCACCATGGGCGTCAGGATACTGTGTACAGCGCAGTTGCTGTCGTTGCCGACGCAATTGATCCCGACTCAACAGCGGCAATGACTGCAGGTCCGCCAGCTCAAAGCGCGACAGGTCGATATCCTGCAACAGACGGCGGTAATAGGGGGAATACTGACGCGCCCAGCCAAGCAATTGCCGCAACTGTTTCAATTGATGGCGCTGCAATCGCGCTGCCGACCACCACTGGGATGATTCCATCTGCAGCAGCAATTGATGAATCACGCGATTGGCATGAGTCTTTTTCTGCGGCGCGGGAACGGCTGGTAGCTTCATGCTGTTGCTTTCTTAAGAGTGCCGGGTGAGCCTCAACTATCGAAACGTCGGTAGCAGTACTTACGTACCGGGGTTTCAATGAAACGATAGATAATATGGCAAACCAGCAGCAGAATGCCCACTGTCAGAGGCAGCTGCAATGCAAATGGCAGTGAGGGTGGCAACAAATCCCACAGCTGAATCATTTCCATCAGGGGCCAGTGAAAACAGTACAGCACATAGCTCATGCCGCCACACCAGACGCAGAACCGTCGCGCCCTGCCCTGCGGATACCAGGGAGTGCGCGCCAGGGTCCAGACCAGCAATACCACTGCCGGAACCGCAGAAAAGTACATCCGGAACTGATAGGGCACGAAATTTTCACTGACCACGATGGTCAGCACATAAAACAGACAGGCCAGTATCACCGGCCACAGGCGCAGCTTTCCCCGTGCTGCGGGTGCGGGTAGCAAGGCATAGGCCTGGTACAACAACATGCCGAAGATAAATTCCAGGCCGCGAATCAGCGGATTGGTATAGACCGGGCGATTCAGATTCATCACATCATAGCTGTCCGCCTGGGGCAGGAAATAAAGAATCAGCAAAAATTGCAGCAGATAGCCCAGCAGCAGGGCAGCAATGACCCGGGTCAGGGTATTGATGGGCCTGACCAGCACTATCAATAACGGAAAGCAGAGGTAGAAATAGACTTCCAGAACCAGAGACCAAAGCGGTCCGTTGAACACCAGGTTGAGGGTCTCGATACTGCCTATGGACTGGGTAAAGGTCAGATGGCGCAACATGGCCATCAGCCAGAACGCATTGTCCTTTGCCTCCGGCAGATCATAGGACAGTTCAAAGGGGCGTCTCACCTCGGCAAAATAAGCCTCGCCAAGAAAATTGTAGCCAATGCTCACCAGCAGGCCTGACACCATCACCGCCAGAAAATACGCCGGATAGATGCGGATCAGCCGATGCCGGTAATACTTCTTGTGTTGCTCCGCGCCTGCAAGATCGGAGTAGTTATAGGCCAGGATGAAACCGCTCAGCACAAAAAACCAGGACAGTGCCGTGGTGGCAAAGGCGCCATAGATGACGAAATCACCAATCAGGATTTCGTAATGCACCAGTGCAACCAACAGCGCCGCCGCCAGGCGAAACATGTCCAGTATGGGAATTAGCTGCTTGTTGCTACTACTCATGCGCTGATCAGGCCGTTACTGACCGCCAGTTCTCAGCCAGATATTGTGCGGTACGCCAGGCCAGGGCCTGGGCCGTCAGTGTGGGATTGCGAGCACCACTGGTGCCCATAACGGAGGCGCCAAGTATACCCAAATTGGGAGCCTCATGGGCAAAACCCCATTGATTGACGACATTGGTATTACTGTCATGTCCCATGCGGGTACCCCCATAGGCATGGGTACTGGCCCCCATGGTATGACCGATCCCGGAGCGCAGGATTTCGATGGCACCGGCTTCCCGATACCATTGTTCCATCTTGTCCTGGGCAAAGGCGGCAATACGCTTTTCGTTGTCATGGTAATGGGCGGTGATGCGGGTTACTGGCATCCCCAGCGGATCTTTCACCTGTGGGTCGAGGTCCAGATAATTGTCCACATAGGGCAAGGTGGTCTTCTGGATATAGGATGAATTGTAGCGATCCGCATTCTCCATGATGAAGGCCTTCCAGTCGGAACCCCAGTTGCGCACCTTGCCGAAGGTGGGCATCTTGGCGGCGGACATGGGCTTGCGGTCGGTATGAGCCCAGAGATTGGCACCGCCGATAAAATCCAGATCACTATGATCGAAATTGTCATCGGCCCAGTTATCGATGGCCACACCCTGGGCGGGCAAGCCGTACCAGTTGTGCAGATCACGATCAAACAGTGCCGTCACCGGCGCACCCTGGTGATGAGTCATATAGTGCCTGCCCACCTGCCCGGCATGATTGGCCAGGCCATTGGGAAAGGCGCGGGATTCTGACAACAGCAACAGTCGCACGTTTTCATAGGCATAGCTGGCCAGCAACACCACATCGGCTGGCTGGAAAAAATGCTCATTGCCTTTAAGGTAATCGACACCGGTTACGCGGCCATTGTTGTCGGTAACGATGCGGGTGACGCGGGCAAAGGTCACCACCTCCAGATTGCCGGTATCAATGGCTTTGGGAATACTGCTCACGGCAGTCGAACTCTTGGCCTGCACATGGCAACCGCCACGATTACAAAAGCCATGGTACTGACAGGGCGCCCGCCCCTCATAGACTTCGGTCGCTATGGCTGCCGGACCCTGAAAGGGATGCCAGTCCAGGCGCCTTGCAGCGGCCCCCATCAGGTCGGTGAACGGTGAGGCCCGCAATGGCCCCATGGGATAGTCACGCTGCCGCGGCCCTTCAAAAATATTGCCGTCAGGATTCAGTCGCCCCTGCACATTGCCAGCCTGACCGGAGATGCCCAGGCTGTATTCCACCTTGTCATAATAGGGTTCCAGTTCCTCATAACCGAAGGGCCAGTCTTCTACCGTGCTGTCCTCGGGAATGCGCGCTGCACCATAACGCTCGCGGGTAGCGGAAACAACTTTGAAATCCCAGGGATTGAGGCGCCAGCTCTGGGCCCAGTAATGCATGGTGGTGCCGCCCACGGCATTCATCATGGGATGGCCGCCCTGCACCGCCTGCTGGCTATTGTCGGCGCGCACGGTGGGCGCTTCATTGGCACATTTCTGGGCAGACTGCGGCCAGTTACGGGCATTATTGCGCAATTCATCCGGTGCAAAATCCCGCGGCGACAGCCAGCCTCCGGCTTCCAGACCAATCACCTTCAGACCGGCATTGGTCAGGGGCAAGGCGGCAACGCCACCGGCCGCCCCCATACCCACGATCACCACATCAGTTTTCGGCAGGGTTCTAGGCATTGTCATCACCTCCCTGCAGATTGCTGATCATTTTGCGGTAGGTGGCATGGTCATAGGCAGACTGGTGATTGGCGGGCAGTTCTGCCCCCTGGGCCACATCGGTTTCCGAGGCGCTGAGGCGGATACCCGGATAGCGCAACATATCCCAGCCCACAAAATTCTGGTTGCCGCCATAGTAGGGATCGGAAAAGGTGCCATCGATGGTATGACTGCGCAGCAGATTGAAAAAACCGCTGCTGGACGGCGAGCAGCCGGGAATCTTGTTTTCCTGCAGTGCCAGCAGAATAGAATTCTGCACATCGCGAATCAATTCATAATAGGGTTTGCCGCGGGTCTGGCGTGCATAGTCATTGATGGCCGAGAGACTCACCATATAGTCATGACGATAGCCACTGTTGTGACTGGCCAGAGAACGATCGATATAGTGTATGGCACGCGCTTCCCTGGCGCCCGGTCCGTGTTCATCGGATGGAATCAGGCATTCACAAATCTTCTCCAGGGTTTGGGCTTCTTCCGCCGTCAACACTTCCAGGGCTTCGTTCAGCACCGGACTGGTCAGGGTGACAGTGCCGCGATCGGACTCAGCTGCAATCAGACCGGCGGAAGTGGCACTACCGACTGCAGCCGCGCCCACCAGACCGGCACCCTTGATCAACTCACGGCGGGAAGGAATTTGTGGGGCATCGGGAACGGGATGCTGATGCTTGCTGCCCCTGCTTTTATTGTTATTGCTCATGGCAGTCTCCAGACGTTCAGGACAGAGTCCCGCTGAAGCTGAGAACACTAGCAAATATGGGGTTGTCTGTATATCAGACGCAGCATGGACGGGGCTGGGTCTATCGGCTACCTGCCTGGACGGCACTGATTTCGTAAGTCACGCCGCTATCGCTGCGCCCTTCAGCGCCTCGCTGGGAGCTGAAGTAAAGGCGTTGATGGGAAGGATCAAAGGCCGGACCGGTGATTTCCGAATCTTCATGGCCGACAATCTGCAAAAGCGGAAACAGTTGGCCTTGTGGTGTCAGGGCAACAATTTGCATATTGCCGCCGTCTTCTGCCACCAGCACATCGCCTGCCGGGGTAATCACCACATTGTCCACTCCGGTGAGGATCGGGTCGTCATGGGTGGCTGCGTCGTACAGGATTTCGATTTTCTGCGAGCTGTTGTGGTAGCACCAGATGCGATTGTCACCCTTGGTCACGAAATAGGTCTTGCCATCATGGACGGCAATGCCTTCACCACCATCAAAGACAGTGCTTGCCTCAACCTGAAAACGGGTAGGAATCAGCTCGGCACCGGCGTCGGGCACTTCATGCCAGCGGATGCTGCTGTCACTACCATTGCTGACAACTTCGGCAATTTCCAGACGGCCGGCGCTGAGGTCCGGCAGTCCGTTGGCCGCCACAAAGCGGTAGAAGCCACCCTCGCCATCGTCCTCCGTGAGATAGATGCACTGATGCACCAGATCCACGGCCGCCGCCTCATGCTCAAAGGTTCCCAGCAGGGGGCGCAGTACAGCCTCACTGTTGCCGGCCGGATCACATTCCCAGACCTGGCCGCGATCAAACTCTTCACAGGACAGCCAGCTTCCCCAGGGCGTGGCGCCACCGGCGCAGTTCCTGGAGGTGTTTTGCAGAATGGGATAGCTGTCCGCCACGCTGCCGTTGGCAGTAAAGCGAAGCGCACCAACGCCCCCTGCGCCATCATTGCCTTCACAGTTGGAGACATAGATCCAGCCGCCGTCTTCGGTGGCGAAACAGGCGCCACCATCGGGCGCGCTGTGCCAGAGATAGGACGAAGAGCTGGCAGCCGCCTGGCCGCTGCGAGCCACGATGCGGGACTTCAAACCAGCTGGCAACATGATGCCGTTGGCGTCCGGCGCCTGCAGAGGGCCAAGATCGGCGAGCGAGTGGAAGACACCAGAATTACTGGCGGCAAGTGCAGCAGGTTTGAGAAGTCCGGCAGCAAACAGACTGACACCACTGACTCCCATTTGCAGGAACAGACGGCGTTGACGCATCAAATTATTCATGGAGGATAGTCTAAGCCCCCTATGTTGCAGAACTTTGACAGTGGCGGCTACTTCACTTCCCAGCTATGGCCACTGTTGAGTAATTCCTGCAGGCTGCTTTCACTGTGACGGGCCTTGCGCAGTTGCTGATGGGTGTCATCGACAAAGGAAGTCTTTTCTTCACGGTACAGTACACCGACAGCGACAGGAAAATCTGCCCCGCCCATGGCCGCCAGCAACTGGGCCTGAATCTTGTTGGTTTCGTCATGCACCAGCACCCGGTCTTCGTTACCAGCCACTTCTATGACTTCCAGGGTCAGGGAATCCCGATTCAGGCAAATGCCCTTTTCCCGGTCCTTGCCGAATACAATGGGTTGGCGGTGTTCCAGTTCAACGCGAAAGTCCGCGGCAATCTTCTTGTCCTTGACCTGCTCGAAGACACCGTCGTTGTAAATCGGGCAATTCTGCAGAATCTCCACGAAGCCGGCACCATTATGATCATGGGCCCGCTTGACCACGGCAGACAGGTGTTTGGCTTCGGTATCGATGGAACGGGCAATGAAACTGCCACCGGAGCCCAGGGCCACCGCACAGGGAGACAGGGGTGCATCCAGCGAGCCTTCCGGCGAAGAGGGTGAACGGGTGCCGGTTTGTGAAGTGGGCGAGTACTGCCCCTTGGTCAGGCCGTAGATTTCATTATTGAACAACAAAATCTGCAAATCCACGTTGCGGCGCAACACATGCAGCATATGGTTGCCGCCAATGCTGAAGCCGTCACCGTCGCCGGTGATAACCCAGACATCCAGCTCCGGATTGGCCAGTTTGACGCCAGTGGCAATCGCCGGAGCACGGCCATGAATGGTATGAAAGCCATAGGTATTCATGTAATAGGGAAATCGGGAGGAGCAGCCAATGCCGGAGACAAAAACCTGATTCTCTCTGGGCTGATCCAGTTCCGGCATCAACTTCTGAATGGTTTTCAGAATGGCGTAGTCACCACAGCCTGGGCACCAGCGTACTTCCTGATCCGAGGTGTAATCCTTGAGTGTAAGTTTGTTCAGGGCGGTATTCATGACTTGCTCTCCCCTGCTGCCAGTTTTTCATGGATGGCAGCCAGTATTTCACCAATCTTGAATGGCTGACCGGCGACCTTGTTGAGACCGTCGGCATCGATGAGGTATTCGGCGCGAATATGGCGAACAAACTGCCCGGTATTCATTTCCGGCACCAGAACCTTGTCAAAGCCCGATAGCAACTCACCAAGATTTGCCGGCAAGGGTGCCAGGTAGCGCACATGGATATGGGACACCGACAGGCCCTCGGCCCGGGCCCGCTTCACCGCCTGGTGAATGGCACCATAGGTCGAACCCCAACCAACTACGGCAAGTGTTGCCCGCTCTTCGCCAAGGCAGACCTGTTGATCGGGAATATCCTTGCTGATGCCCTGTACCTTGTCGCGCCGCAGATCGGTCATTAACTGGTGGTTGGCAGGATCATAGGAGATATCGCCGGTCTCGAAACTGCGTTCGATACCACCGATTCGGTGTTCCAGACCCGGGGTGCCGGGTTTGGCCCAGACCCGCGCCAGGGTGTCCTTGTCACGCAAGGAAGGTTTGAAACCCTCGGCTTCGCTGTAGTGCTGAACCGGAAACCGCGGCAGGCTGTCAACTTCAGGGATTTGCCAGGGCTCTGCTGCATTGGCCAGGTAGCCATCGGACAACAGCATGATGGGAGTCATATAGCGGGTAGCCAGTCGCACGGCCTCAATTGCCACTTCGAAACAGTCGGCCGGGGTTGCTGCGGCTATCACCGGCATCGGGGTATCGCCATGGCGGCCGAACAGGGCCATATTGAAATCTGACTGCTCGGTCTTGGTGGGCAGGCCGGTTGAAGGACCACCACGCTGGGTATTCACAACCACCAGGGGCAACTCTGCGGCCGCGGCCAGGGCGATACCCTCTGCCTTCAGGGCAATGCCGGGCCCGGCACTGGATGTAACACCAAGGGCACCGGCAAAGGAGGCGCCCATGGCCGCACAGACGGCGGCTATCTCATCCTCGGCCTGAAAAGTGTTGATGCGAAACTGTTTGCGCTTGGCCAGTTCATGCAAGAGATTGGACGCCGGGGTGATGGGATAGGAGGCAAACACCAGCTCAATATCTGCCAGTTCACTGGCGGCTATCAGGCCCCAGGCCAAAGCGGTGGTACCTGTTATATTTCGATAAGTGCCAGGTGCCACTTTCGCTTTCGGCACCTTGTAGACATGCACGCCGGAAGGCAGTTCGGCGGTTTCGCCATAGGCGTGCCCGGCATTGAGAGCCGCTATATTGGCTTCGGCGATATCGGGCTTGCTGGCGAATTTGGCCCCGAGGCTGGCAATGGTGGGATTGCGATCCCGATCGAACAGCCACATCACCAGGCCAAGTGTCCACATGTTCTTACAACGCAGGGCTGCTTTATGCCCCAGGTTATAAGGCTCCACTGCCGCCAGCACCTGGGCAGAAATATCGATATCCAATACCCGGTAGTCATCAAGCGAGCCATCATCCAGAGGACTACGCTCGTATTTCGCCTTGGCCAGATTCTTGGCACTGAAGGCACCCCGATCAACAATCAGCAACCCGCCTTTCACCAGATTGTGAATATTGGTGGTCAGGGCTGCCGGATTCATGGCCACCAGCACATCCAGTGCATCACCGGCAGTGGTGACATCTTCGGATCCGAAATAGATCTGGAACGCAGAAACGCCAAAAGTGGCACCAACCGGTGCCCGAATCTCGGCCGGGAAATCAGGAAAGGTGGACAGGTCGTTGCCGTAAAGCGCCGTGGCCTCGGTGAAGTTGCTGCCGGTCAACTGCATGCCGTCTCCGGAATCCCCGGCAAATCGCACAACCACATCAACTACCTGATTCTCATCCAGGTGATGTTCACCCAGTTTTTCTTCTGCTAGTTCCATAGGCTTGATACTTCCCGGTTTGCAAGGAACTGCCTGCCATGGGGCAGTTCACTGGACAATACTGCAATCCACCTGCAGTTCGCCTGCAAGGCGAACCAGAGCTTCCTGCTGCTAACGGATACTTGAACATGATTGCCATAAGCAAACAAAGCAATCAAAGACGCTGGAGTTTAACAGATAACCGCCGGGACCGGCACGGCCAGCCCGGCTGGAAAATTACTGCCTGATAAATTTTCGCATTATCCTGCCATCACTGTCCGGGCCTCCGGTGACTTCGCCAACATAGACATTGCCATCGGCATCCACCACCACGCCTTCAGGTGCAGTGCCACTGATAAAACCCATGACTGTGCCGTCTTCTGCACTGCCGTAGGTAACTCCCAACTTGTCCTGATAATCAGCAACATAAAGAATGTCATTGCCGTCAATGAACAGACCACTGGGCCAGCCAAACTGATCCCATTCATCCAGGTATTCACCTTGCTGGCTGAAAATCTGGATACGGTGATTACTGCGGTCACCCACCAGCACCCGACCCCGACGATCTATCACGATGCTGTGGGGGACATTAAGCTGACCCTGACCGCCCCCCAGACCGCCCCACTCCATCAAATAGCGGCCATCACGATCAAATTTGACTATCCGGTTATTCCAGTGCCCATCGGCCACAAAAAAGTCACCGTTTTCCGCCTGGGCCACATCTGCCGGTCCGTTAAAGGTATTGGGTCCGGCACCGGGAAAACCACGGGCACCGAGGCGCAAAAGGATTCGCCCGTCAGTATCGATTTTGGTAATGGTATGACCCGACTGCCGATGGAAGTCGGTGGCCCAGATTGTGCCCTCCGGTGTCAGCCGGAATCCATGGGGAAGGTTTACAAAATTGCTGCCGAAGGAATCAACCAGATTTCCTTCACTGTCAAACTTCAATACCGGCGGTTCCGCGCGCTGGAAAGCATAGATATAGCCTTGCTGGTCAATAGTTACATTGGGAACCTGGCCCCACTCGATGCCGTCCGGCAGGGGCTTGGGCCAGTCGGGATCCAGCACATAGTCCTGGGCAAGTCCGGGGCTCGCCAGTATCAGCAGCGAGAGCATCACAGGGTAAGGGTTAAGCAGAGAAAGATTGATCATGGTGCACCTTTGTTATTGCTGTTTGCTGTTATTGCTATTGCTGTAATTGGTGGTCGGCTGGCTGATCATGACGCCAGGGCAGGCAATACCGACGGGCCTAGCTTACACCCTTGGAGGCCATTGTGAACAGGCAGCGCAAAATGCTGTCGGCAGCCGCGAAGGGTTTCCCGGTGAGCCCCGTATAAACCATTGAAGAACGATTTCGTTCATTACAGTTTTTTACCGGAGAAGCACTATGACAAAACAGCAACTAGTACTGCTGCTGGCGCTGACAAGCCTCAGCGCTTCCTTGCTGGCCCAGGAGCAACGTGGCCGTGGCAACCCCTTCGAGGGCCTGGACACAGACGGTGACGGCAGCATCACATTTCCCGAGTTTCAGCAGTCAGACAATTCCATGCTCGAGCGGGCGGATGGCGATGGTGACGGCCTGGTGAGCCTGGAGGAGTTCCTGGCAGCCATTCCCCAACGGGGTCCGCGCAATCCTGATCGAGAAGTTGATGAGGAACGCTTGCAGGAGAGGCAGGCCAAAATGGAAGAGCGCCAGATTGCCCGTTTTGAAGAAATGGATCTCGATGGCGACGGCCTGGTCTCCAAAGACGAAGCCGTCGAAGCGGCTTTCATGCGACTGGACCGCGACGGCGACAACGTGTTGAGCGCCGACGAACTGCGACCACCCCGGGCTGCGGGTAACCGTGGCGAGCGTGGTGGACGCGGTCGCTGAAGACAGGGACAATTGTCAGCAAACCTAAAATAGAAAACCGTGACGCGTAATGGCCGATGACATTGGCACTCAGGATGAAGAGTGGATGGAAGCTGTATGCCGGGGTGACCGCAGAGCCTACCAGGCGCTCGTGGATCGCCACTGGAAAGCCATCAGCCATTATGCGTTTCGCTTGCTGGGTGATCTCAGCGAAGCAGAAGACATCAGCCAGGAAACGTTCCTGAGGCTGTGGAAGCAAGCTGAAAAATGGCAGCCTGGCAAAGCGAAGCTCAGCACCTGGCTGCACCGGATAACACATAACCTCTGCATCGATCATCTGCGTAAACATTCGCGCATGCAGGCAGAGGCAGATCCTGGCCAGTTTGTCGAGGCTGAGGCCATTGCCGGGCAAGATATTGAAGATCAAAGCAGGGAGGAATTGGGCGGTCAGTTACAACGGGCCCTTGCCACGCTGCCGGAATCACAAAGGAGTGCATTGATGCTGTGTTCGCAGAGCGGTTTTTCCAATCAGGAAGCCGCTGCTATTATGGGAATATCAGTAAAAGCCCTGGAATCAACCCTGGCCAGAGCCAGAAGAACTCTGCGCTCCAGTTTGTTTACAATAAACAACGCAGCATGACTGGCGGAGCTGACGCGACAAGAGCGACAGAAATATTATGAATATCACTGAATTTACCCAACTGCTGGAAATCCATGGTGCTGATTCCGGCAACTGGCCACAAGGCAAGCGGGAGGCCATGCTTCGCCTTGCCAGCGAAGACAGCGAGGCCAGCGCGATTTTGTCGGAATTTAACCGCCTGGACGGTTTGCTGGCCTCCATGCCGGCGCCTCAATTCGCTGATCTAGGCGCCCGCATCGCTGCTCAGGATTTACCGCAGCGACAGCCCGGCCTGATCGATCAGTTCCTGAGCTGGCTGATTCCGGCAGATGGCGGCAGCAGCTTATGGCGCCCGGCACTGGCCGCCTGCCTGCCGCTCTTTGTCGGCGTGATCGTTGGCAACTACAGCAACTTTGGAATTGGCGAGAGCGTCCAGGCAACACAGTACTGGGAAGATGAACTGGCCATGATTTCCCTGGCCGATTACAGCGCAAATCAGGTCGAATTATGATGACCAGACGTCGAATCATGCTGGCCGCCCTGCTGGTATCAGTGGCCCTCAATCTGTTTCTGCTGGGAGGCCTTGGCATGCGCATGTTACGCATGGAGGATTTTCGTGAAGCCCGGCCCCTGCCTCCGAATCTGGGCTGGATTGTGCGTGATCTGAGCGAAAGCCGTCGCGCCGAGTTGGGTGACAGTATTCGCGCCAGGGCCGAACAGATTAATCCCCTGCGCGCCGCGATCTTCGCAGCCCAGCGGCGGGTCAATGAATTAATGGTGGCCGATGAATTCGATCCCGAGGCGCTGGAACAGGCTTTTGCCGATCTGCGTGCTGCCAGTGATCGTTATCAACAGGCCACCCAGGAACAAACCGTTGCCATATTCGCGCAATTGACTCCCGAGGAGCGACAGTCTGCCCGGGAATTTGTCCAGCGTCGCGGTCCCCGGGACGCTGCTTCCGGCCCCGGTAGTTCCCGACCTCCCAGGCCCGATTTTAATCGCCAGGATGTGCCCCGATGAGTGAGCAGCCTGTTCCACAAATCACCCTCGGTCGCTACCGCCATTTCAAGGGCATGGAGTATGAACTACTGCATATCGCCCGCCACAGTGAAACCCGGGAACCTCTGGCCGTTTACCGCGCTCTGTACGGTGACCATGGTATCTGGGTCCGGCCCCTGGCCATGTTTACCGAAACCGTAGAACGGGAGGGCAAGCGCCTGCCCCGTTTCGAATTAATCGACCCCGCCTGATTGCCTGCTCTTCGCGCCGCCTGTGAACCAGGTCGCAAAATCACTCCGCTTGCGGCATTACTGTAAACCCCTGGGCGCCGGGGGCGTTCTAACTCACAGCAAGTAATTCTGTACCGGCTATGCAAGCAGCCCTCAGGAGTGAAGACAATGAATCGATACTGGCGCTTCCCGCTATTGGCCATACTCAGCTTTTGGCTCTGTGGCCTGACTGCCATCGCCCAGGCACAATCCGGCAACTCGATCCCCTTCTTTGACGGTGACAGCCAGACCCTGGTCATTCCCCGCATTGATGTGGAAGGCTATGGCTCGCTGAAAATCACCCTGCTGCTGGAAGACGAGATCGACCTGACTTTCAGTGTCCTGGAGGCAATACCGGCAGACCCCGGTAGCAGCCCTGGTGCCACTTACGATCTGGACAGCGCTTTGCTCGCTATCCCCCTGGCCCAGGCGGATTTCCAGTTTTATGACCTGCAATTGCAATTGACTCCCGGCGACCTGTTTCAGCTCAGCAGCGCGGTCGAGTCCAGCTTGCCGGGACAGGAAAACTACAACAACCAGTGCGCCAGCTGCCATGGCATCGATGGCCAGGGTGGCGCGGTGACGGTGTCGATGATCAATTGTGCCAACTGCGAAGATATCGACAAGCTCGCGACCTATATCGAAAACGTCATGCCCCTTGGCGCCAGCGACAATTGCACAGCTGATTGTGCCAGCGATGTAGCCAGTTATATCCAGACCGTGTTTCAGGTGGACAACAGCCCCATGGTGAGCCAGACCCTGGCCGCGCTACAAACCCAGTCACTGGATGACTCGCTGCGCAAGGCCAGCCTGCAACTGGTATCACGACTGCCCACCGAGGCCGAAATAGAGCTGCTCGCCAGCGACGGCGAGGACGGATTTCGCCAGGTTCTGGACGGCATGATGACCGAGCAGGCCTTCTATGATCGCCTGGCGGAAATATTCAATGATCTGTTTCTGACTGACCGTTATCTGCAGGCCAACAGCCGCCCCGGTGAGGCACTCAATCTTATGCGCCCCTTTCCCGATGCCTACTGGTTTGATCCGGGCGAGGACTATCGCGATGCAGAGTTTCTCAGCACCCTGCAAATCACCAATGACAGCGTTGCCCGCGAACCACTGCAGTTGATCAATTACGTGGTTCGCAATGAATTGCCCATGACCGAAATTCTCACCGCCGACTACTTCATGGTGAACCCCTATTCCGCCAAGAGCTATGGCGTCTTCGATGAGCTGGCCTTTAACGACGAGTGGGATGCCGATGAATGGCTGCCGGCACAGTTGAGTCTTTATCAGGTACCCCATGCCGGTCTGTTGAGCTCATTCATGTTTCTCAATCGCTACCCCACCAGTGAGACCAACCGCAATCGTGCTCGCTCCCGGGTCGTGTATGACCTGTTCCTGGATGTCGACATCCTGGCGCTGGAAGGCAGCCGCCCCGATGGTGAAGCGGTGGATATTTCCAGCCCGGCGCCCACCATGGATAACGATGATTGCGTGGTCTGCCACGAACTGCTGGACCCGGTGGCCTCCTCCTTCGAGAACTGGAGCCAGCGCGGCTTCTACATGCCGAATCTGCCCTGGTATGACGATATGTTCCAGGCGGGCTTCGCCGGTATTGACCGGCCTGCCGAGGAGGAATCCACATCCCTGCAATGGCTGGCCAGCCAGATGCAGACTGACCCTCGCTTTAATGATGCCATGGTAAGAATCGTCTATCGCGGCCTCACCGGCCGAGAACCACTGGACCCACCAGGGGAGACCGGCACCGAGGCCCAGTGGGACGCCTATAACGCGGAGTCGGTGCATCTGGATGAACTCAAGGCCGCCTTCGTGGCTGACAACCAAAACCTGAAAACCCTGATCAAGGAAGTCATCCTCAGCCCCTACTGGGCAGCCAGCGGTCTCAATGATGAAGGCTTCGCCCTCATTCACGAGGAAACCGGCGCCGCCCGACTCTTGCCCCCGGAGCAGTTGCACCGTCGCATCGATGCCTTGCTGGGTTTTGAATGGCGCTCGGCCCTGGATTTTTACTCCATTGCCAAAGACATTCCTTCCCAGGCCCGCCTGCTGGATGACCGCAACTACTATCACCAGATCTATGGTGGCATTGACTCCTTCGTGGTCACCGAGCGACTGGAGGACCCCAATGGCCTGATGGTTGCCGTTCAGGAACGCATGGCCAATGAACTTGCCTGCTATGCCGTCGCCAATGATTTTCTGGCCCAGGCAGATGAGCGCTTGTTGTTTCCGCTGGTGGAAGCCGACATGCAACCACTGGGCAGCAGCAACCAGAGCGCCATTCGCGACAATATCCGCCACCTGCATGAGCACCTGCTGGGTGAATCCCTGAGCCTGGATGCGGCAGAAATCGACAGCAGTTACGCGCTGTTTGAAGATGTCTGGAGTAACGGCAAGGCCGCTATTGGCAGCACTGAGAGTGAACAATTGCCGCCGCTGTGCCGACGCACACGGGACCTGATCAGCGGTGAGCTGTTGGCACAGCCCATCAGCGATGACCCCGACTATGTACTGCGTGCCTGGATGGCCGTCACCGCCTATCTGTTATCCGACTACCGTTTTGTCTACGAATAGATTCTCCGAGGTAAGCCATGAACCGACGTCAGTTTTTCAAGAAAATCTCGACCCTGGCCCTGGCCGGTGCGCTGCCTGGCAGCCTGATCAGACCCGCCTTCGGAGCCACCGCCGAACGCTTTGTGATTACTGTCAGCGCCTCCGGTGGCTGGGACCCCACCAGCCTGATGGACCCGAAAGGCAATGCCCCCAGAGCCGATGGCCTGGGGCCGGTAAATAATTATTCTGCCAGCGCTATCAAGAGCGCCGGCAATCTGGTCTACGCACCTTATCTGGAGAGCGTGGTGCCCCCTGACAGTGACTCGGCCGGGGATTTTGGCAATTTCTTCAACAAACATGCCGAACGCTTGCTGATCATCAATGGCATCGATACCCAGACCAATGGCCATGACAGTGGCCGACGCTTTGTCTGGAGCGGTCAGCTGCAGGAAGGTTATCCCTCGGTAGCCGCACTGGCCGCGGCGCCCTGGTCGGATCAACCCATGGCGTTTATCTCCAATGGCGGCTATGACTATACCGCCTCACTGGTGGCACCGGTGCGCACCGCCGAAGTGAGCACTTTCAGCCAATTGGCCTACCCCAATAGTCAGTTCCCCAACGACAGCGAATTGCAGTCACTGGGTTTTTTCAGCAGCACTGCCTATAGCCAGCTTCAGACCGCACGGCAGGCACGCCTGGAACGCCTGCGCCTTGCCGAGACACTGCCCAAACGCCAACAGCAAATGGATGTGCTGGCCAATGCCCGTAACAGTGATGCCGGTCTCGAGACATTGCTGGGCTACCTGCCGGAGGAAGTTTCAGATGGCATCTTCGGTCAGGCAGAAGTGGCCCTGGCCGCCTTTGCCAGTGGCCTGGCGGTCAGCGCCAGCCTGAACCTGTCCGGCTTTGACACCCATGGCGATCACGACCAGGATCATACCGACAGCCTGGTGGAATTGCTGGCGGGCCTGGACCACCTGTGGGAACAAATTGAATTGCGAGGCCTGCAGGACAAGGTCACGGTGGTGGTAGGCTCTGACTTCGGCCGCACCCCTTTCTATAATGAGGGCCAGGGCAAGGACCATTGGAATATTACCTCGGTCATGGCCATGGGGGCAGGTATCACAGGTAACCGCGTGATCGGCGGCACCGATGAGAATTTCGAGGCTCTGAAGCTCGACCCGTCAACACTGCAAACCCATTCCGACGGCATCATTGTGACCCCCCAACATGTGCATCGGGCGCTCAGGGATTTCATTGGTGTCGATCCTGAACTGGACAATCTCTATCCCATCAACGTGGAATCGCTGCCTTTGTTCAGTTAGTGGATCAAAAAAAGGGGTGCCGAGGCACCCCTTGTCAGGCATCAGCTTATGGCGCTGATGATTGATTATACCGATCGAATCTAACGGCTATAAACATACAAAAGGTTGTAGGTCACTGCCCCGGCTTCTGTGGTGGCGCTGAAAGTCGCGCGAAATGACCGGCGGTTGGCGCTGTCGTCTTCAACTGTCAAGGACACGGTACCGATGCTGGTGGCTACACCTTCCAGAGACTCATAGATGCTCTCTTCGATCTCATCCAGATCATTCATATCCGGAGCCGGAATATCATTAATTACCAGATCAGAGAAGCTCAGCCCGGAGATAAAGGAAGTATCAAAAGTACCGGATATTGTCAGGGTCCACAGTTCGGCATCGCCAAAATCCAGCGGCTCATAGACTTCCAGGGTGTCCAGCACAATATTGATACTGCCCGCTGCCACGATCGCCTCACCAAAAGCCCCACCGAGCAGATAGACCTGATCATCGGCAAAAGCCAGATAGATACCGGTGCTGGGATAGAAGCGATACACATATTCGCCCAGGAACTGGGTCTCGACACCGGCCGGAAAGAACTCTGACAGCTTCGATTCTGCCAGCTCAAAAATGCTGGTCATGGCGGAAGTGACGGTTGGTGTGGAGGCACTGCAGTCTTCAGAACTGCTGACCTTGCTGCCGGAGAGTTGCCCGTAAAAAGGTGAAAAATTGGGGCCGGAGACATTCACTTCATTGAATGTACTCTGAAAATTCGACACCGCATACTCAAAACCACCGTCCGCGTCAGACCAGATAGCCTCCACCTGATTGCCATTGCGGAATACCGGGTTACTGAATTGCTGTCCATCCACACACAGGACATTGTCTGATCGCAGCACGAGGGTTACCTCGGCGCCACTGGCAAAAGGACCGCCGCTGTTGATCTGGTCATAGCTCAGCGAATAAGTACCAACAAAGGAAGCCGGCACAGTCGCGGCAGTCTCGGATTGCGCCAGCGATGATGTACTGAAGGCCAGACTGGCAATTAAAAAAAGGAATAACAAGGCAGTATCAAGTCTGCGAATCATTGTCGAACTCCGGGATTTTGAGAAAAAGTTTGTTTGCCAGCTATCAACAAACACGTTCTTCGGTGCCCGACTGACTCTGCAATTTCAGTCTGGCACTGGGCTGCGATAGTAGCCAGAGCGCTTTGTGCAAACTATCCCCCAAACAGGGGTGGAGAAGAGATTTGTGAACCGGAAGCCGGCAAGTCAGGAGTCAATAAGGCCAAGGTTCACAGCCGCCAGAGTCAATTCCGATCGATTGCCGACATCGAGTTTACTGTAGATGCTTTTTACATAGCCCTTGACGGTATCCGGCGACAGGCTCAGCAGAGTCGCCGCCTCCTCGATACTGCATCCCTTGGCCACCAGGCAGGTGACTTCTTTTTCGCGGGGTGTCAGGCCGGATTGTTCGAGCTCAGTACCCTTGTTATTGAAATGATCGATCAGGCGTTGCGAAGATGCTGCAGATATTGCCGGTCGCTTGTGCTTTATCCCCTGCAAATAACCGACAATTTGCTCCAGATCCTGATCCTTGAGGATGTAGCCACGCGCACCGGCGCGCAGCGCCGTCAACAATTTGGCATCGTCATTGTAGATAGTGGCTACAATGATGTGACAGTCATTATTGTACTGGCGCAGCTTGCCAATCAGGTCCAGACCGCTGCCATCCGGCAACCCCAGATCCAGCAGTGCCAGCTGGAAAACCTCATCCCGCATGGCTGCTTTGGCCTCAGTCATGGTCGCTGCTGTAAGCACAGCCAAGCCGGGAAAAGCAGTACTCACACAACTGCATAACCAGGATTGTGTCTCAGGATTGTCTTCAACGATAAGCGCCGAACCGCTTTCAAACATGCTTGCCAACCATTTCCGGAAATCTGTGCCAGTTGCCTGCGGCTCACCTGACTGCAATTCTTGAGCTTTTTGGACTTTCAACATAAAGTGAGCGGGCTCTCAAGTATACCCCCTTATCGGGGGACTGGTCTGTGACACCCGGCTCTGGCAATTTCAAGCATCATGTCTGTCCCAGTAAAATATTTCCTTCCCGGCTTGTTTGGCCTGCTGATTTTGCTTGGCCCTGCCGCGGCGGCATGGTCACAGCAGTGCATCGAGCCAGACACTGACATCCGCGTGATTCGCCAGGTACAAAGTATTGATGCGAGCACGGCGGGTCCGCCGGGAGAAGATGCCAACTGGCAAATACTGGACCTGCCCAGCATCAGTCGACTGGGAGACAGCGCCGAAAGCAACCGTAAGCTGTGGCTACGCTTCGAACTGGAAAGGCCGCAGAACAATGACCTGCACAGTCTGTATTTTTTCCGCTACAACCTGTCCATGGATGTCTACTTCAATGGCAGCCGCATCGGTGGCGACAGCTACCGTGAGGGCCGCCAGACAGTGGCCTGGAATCACCCCTTGCTGGTGGATATCCAGCATGCCAACTGGCGGGACGATGAAAACATTGTCCACGTGCTTTATCAGGGCAGTTATTTTGGCGGCACCCTGTCGGAAATACTGACAGGCCCAAAATCGGCTCTACAGCCACTCTATGAAGATCGCATGTTTCGCCAGATTCATCTCAATCAATGGCTACAGGCGTCGGGTTTTGTTGTCACCATTCTGGTAATGGCGATCTGGTTCATGCGTCGCCAGGATCCGGTCTATCTGCTGTTTACCCTGATGGCCTGCGCCTGGCTGGTGCTGCAGACCCACATGGTGATTTACCACAACCTGATCGAATATCGCTATTGGCTACCGCTGGTGCATATCGCCATTGACCTGTTTGTGCTACTGCTGTTTCTGTTCCTGACCCGGTTCGCTGAAGTACCGAGTCCGCAGCTGGAAAAAGTCCTGTTGGCCTGGACCAGTCTCGCCATTGCCTGGCATATCCTGGCCCCTCTTTCCGTCTGGTGGATGGGTGCCTATGCCGTGCATGCCATCGGCAATCTCTTTCTGCTGTACCTGTTTGTCCGCATCGGTCTCAAGGCCCTGCGCCAACGCCATGTCATGTCCATCGTTATTGCTCTGACGGTACTGACCCAGCTCATCCTCGGCGTGCATGACATGTTTCTGATCTGGCGCGGCAATCTGGAAGACTGGGAAACCGCCAATTACCTGACCCAGTTTGCCTTTCCCCTGCTGATCCTGGTGTTCACGATTGGTCTGCTGAATCGCTTTGTGGCTGCCCTGAATCTGGCCGAGGAACTCAATGAAGACCTGGAGCGCAAGGTGGAGGCAAGCCGGCGCATGATACAGGCCAGCTTTCAGGAACAGCGGGAGCTGGAACTGAGCCGCGCCGCGGAACAGGAAAGGGTCAAGATCTACCGGGATTTGCACGATGATGTCGGTTCCAAATTACTCTCCATTGTCCACGCCGGCCGTGACCATAAACTGGGAGAACTGGCCCGGACAGCACTCATGAGCCTGCGGGATGCAGTCTCCCGCGCCAATAGTCCACAACAGAGCATCGAAGATTTCATCGCTGCTCTGCGTGAAGAAAGCAGCCTGCGTCTGGAAGGCACCGGCCATCGCATCGAGTGGCAACTACCGGATGCCTACCCGCGCCAGATACTGGCCTCCGAGCTGGTTTACAATCTCAACCAGATCATTCGGGAGGTGGTAAGCAATATAATCCGCCACGCCCAGGCAGAGACAGTCCGCTTCAGCATTGCGATCGACAATGGCAAATTGACGCTGCACATCAGCGACAACGGCATTGGCCCCGGCGATGACTTCGGCAATGGCAATGGCAATGGCCTGCGTCATATTCGTGAGCGAGCCGACAGCATCGGCGCCAGTGCAGACTGGCAGAGCCAGTCTCCCCGGGGCACGAATTTCAAACTGGAGTTGGGTTTGCCATGCAACTGAGCAGCCGCAACCGGCCATTACTGTTTCCCGATGCCGAACGGGAATCAGTGCTGAAACTGGGCCTTGAACGCATCGATGCCAGCCAGTGGCTGGTGGCCGAAGACCTGCCCGTTTTTGCAGCACACAAACAGGCCCTGGCGGGAAATCCCGAAGTCTGTGCCGCACTGCCAGGTTCGAGCGATCTGCAGCGGGAATTTGCCGATTTCCTGCTGCAACAGCTGCTGACCCACCATCCCGATGACTACCAACAGCGAGCAGGACGGCTCTATCACCGGAGCGGCCTCGACTGGCCCTGCCCTGCCCCTGATTTATGGCAGGCCAGCCAGTGGATTGCCGAAGATATCTGCCTGCTTGCAGCACAGCAAGACAGCTATCAGTTGGTGGCTGCCAGCGTCTGCTCGCCCAGCAACTGGTGCCTGGCCGACAAGATTGGCCGTTCAGTGGCTGACATTCATGCGCCGGTTCCGGGTTATCAGGCAATTCTCAATGATCGCGTCAATCGCCTGTTTGCCAGGCTGCCACCGGGTAAAACACTGCTGCGCTACAACTGGTCACTGCAGGCGGGTAATGCCTTGCGCTGGCGGGACGAGCAAGTGAATGGGGCCGACCGCCAGCGACCACACTGGCGAATCGAGCGTCAGACCCTGCTGCGTCTGCCGGACAGTGGCGCCATCGTGTTTGGCATCCGGCTGTTTCTGCATGACCTGGCCACTCTCCCTGACCAGCAGCATTTTCGGGCCGGGCTTTGCCGCCAGATAGCCAGGCTGTCGCCCGCCCAGAGACGCTACAAGGGCCTGGAGAATAACTGGTGGCAATCGGCCCTGGGAGAAAACTGACCATTGCGGCGCAGTCGGCTATAATGCGGCGCCTCAACAGGAGTCCCGATCATTTCTGCAGCTAGCCCAAAAGACGAAGCCCCAAGACCAGGTGCTCTCGATGTCTTCAGTGTGCCCCAGTTTCGCTGGCTGTTTTTCGGCAATGTCTGTTTCTTTTTTGCCATGCAGGGACAAATGCTTACCCGCAGCCTGCTGGCCTGGGAACTCACGGGTCAGGCCACCGCCCTGGCCTGGATCAATCTGGTGGTGGCAGTACCACTGATTATTGCCTCCATCCTTGGTGGCGCCATCACTGACCGGGTTGAACGCCGCCGCCTGGTGATCATCGGTCAGTGCCTGATTGCCGCCAATGAAGTCTTTATCCTGTTTCTGCTGCTGACCGATCAATTACAGTTCTGGCATATGCTCTGCACGGCTTTTGTGGCCGGCTGTGCCTTCCCCTTTATCATGCCGGCACGCATGGCCATTACCATGAAAGTGGTTGGTCCCAGACGCCTGCAGAGCGCCATGGGCTTTCAGAGCGGCGCCATGAATCTCAATCGGGTTCTGGGTCCGGCTGCCATGGGCCTGATCATTGCCCAGTTCAGTTTTCGGGCCGCCTATGAACTATCCATCTGCCTGTATATCGCCGCCATCGCCTGCATGTTTGGTATCGAGCGCAGTCATTCCGATGAGAGTGGTGCCGAGAAGAAACCCCTGCTGGCGGATATCCTGCAGGGTTTCAGTTATATCCGCGCCAATCGCCCGGTGCTGATTTGCCTGTTATTCGGGCTCTTGCCAATGTTTCTGGCCATGCCCTTCCAGAACATCCTGGTGGTGCTGGCAGAACAGGCCTGGGACGCCGGCGAGAGTGGTGTCGGCATACTCATGGGAACTGGCGGGATCGGTGGGGTACTGGGCGCCATCTGGATCGTGCGCCGTGGCGATAACCACCGGCGACTCAAGCTGATGGTGAACAGCACCATCGCCTTTGGCATCTTTCTCGCCGCCTTCACCCTGACACCCAACTTCTATCTGGCCCTGATCCCCTTGCTGGCTGCCAATCTGTTTGCCAACGCCGGCCAGACAGTGAATAACGCTGCCATTCAACTGTTGGTAGAAGACAAGATGCGTGGCCGCATGAGCAGTTTCATGATGCTGAGTTTCGGCCTGACGCCAATCGGTGTGTTTCCCATGGCCCTGGCCACCGACCGCTATGGCGCCGTGCCCGCCATTCTGGGGGCCTCGCTGCTATTGATCGTGCTGGTGGGTCTCTTCTTTGCCGCCAGCCGCACGCTGCGTAATCTGGATGCCTCGGTACAAGCCGCAATAGCTGACCGGGAAGATTCCGAGTTGAGTGCGGCAGCCTGAGTTCAGGAGCCCAGTAATTGCATCGGCCCGTTCTTCTCCATGGCCCGTTGCCAGGCTGGACGCTGTTCCACCTGCTTGAGCCAGCGCTGACAGGCGGGAAAACGCTCATCAAGGCCACCCCGTGCCGCCAGTGCTGTCATGACAAATCCCATCTGAATATCGGCAGCCGAAAATTGTTCACCGGCAAACCATTGATGCACTGCCAGCTCTGATTCCACATGGGCGATGGCACGCTGCAAATTGGGATCAAGATAGGATTGGCGCACCTTGCCGGTCACCATTTTAACGATGGGCCTGATCACTGCGGGCGAGCGGCTTTCCATGCGATTCATGAACAGGGTCAGCAGCAACAGATTCATATAGGTGCCCTCTGCCGCGTGCAGCCAGAAATTGTAGCGGATGCGCTCATCACTGCGGGCCTCCGGGCGCAGGGGCGCGGCTGCCTTGTCCCCGTAATGATCCAGCAGGTATTCGATGATGGCACCGGATTCGGCAATCTGCTTGTCGCCATCGCTGAGCAAGGGCGCCTTGCCCAGGGCATGCTTGCTCTTCAGATCGGCCTGGGCCATGCCGGATTCGGGGTCGCGCCGGTACTGCTGTAACTCATAATCCAGCTGCAGTTCCTCCAGCAGCCAGAGTATGCGGAAAGAGCGGGAGTTCTCAAGATGATGCAGCGTCAACATGGGATCACCAGTGTGCAGGGATAAATGCTTCAACAAGGGGGATACCGGAAGCTCTGGCAACCGCCCTGGCAGCGAAGTTGAGCACTGAAAATGAACTGTCACCGGCATGCCTGTCAAGAACGGGCGATTCGCAGCTGGCGCAGCAGAATTCTGCCGCGCGCAGAATCGCCGCGATGCCGCCCCTGAATTTGATGGGAAGCCTCTGTTTAGAACTCACTGGAATATTGTTATAGCACCAATAATATCCGAACGACCGGCGCACTTTTTTGGAGCGCGCGTTCTATTTTAAACACTGAAAACAGGGGGCTGCAGCGAAATTGGGAAGATTTTGCACATATTTTGGGCCCAAATATTTTTCACTTAGAAAAAGAACCTTTTTTTGCTTGTGTGACAACTTGTAACAGACTATTCTCCCGAGACGGTAATGCCCGCACCCCACATGTTGCGGCGGGTTGAGCCAATAAAAAGAAGCTTCTTATTAAAACTACAACTGGAGAGAACGTATGCAGTTCAAAATTCCCCATAAACGAAATCTGCTATGCACGGCAATCTCATTGTCGATGCTGCCCCTCTCAGGGATTTCGCTTGCTCAGGAACCTGAGGTGGAAGAGGTCGTCGTTACCGGCTCCTTTATTCGCCGCAGTGAGGGTTTTACCCAGGCCTCCCAGACTACCCAGCTGAACGCTGAAGATCTGGAAGCCGAAGGTACCCTGAATATGGGTGAGGTGGTGCAGAACCTGAGTTTCGTCAACGGTTCCGCCTCCGCCATTACCAACACCATTCAGGGACAGGATTCCCGTACCACCAGTATCGATTTGCGCGGCCTCGGTGCCAGCTCCACACTGACCCTGCTGGACGGCAAGCGCCTGGTGAATGAAAACGTAAACGGCTTGATTCCCACCATCGCCATCCAGCGCATCGACATCGTTGCCGACGGTGCCGCCGCCCTCTACGGTAACGAGGCCGTGGCCGGTGTGGTCAACTTTGTCCCCTACCGTTCCTATGACGGTCTGCGGGTTGAAACCTTCGCCGAAGGCGACTCCCGTGGCGACTGGGATCACCACTCTGCCCAGGTCATGTGGGGCGGTGCCATCGGTGATCTGGACGTGGTCGTAGCCGGCCAGTTCCGCCAGCAGTCACGCCTTGGCTGGGATGAGAGAAATGTGCTGGCCAACTCCGGCCTGGTATTCTCATCCAACGCACCGGGTAACTGGTATGTGCCCGACCGTGATGAAAATGGCGCCTATACCGGCACCCGTTCACGGGCAGCCGATCCCAACTGTGCACCTGCAGCCGATCGTCAGGATTATCAGGTAGACGTGGCCAACAACCCCTACGGCATGAATCTGTTCGGTAGCTGCTATTTTGACTTCGGTGACAACCGCAGCTATTTCGAGCCGGAAGAAGACACCAAGTTCTTCATGAATGCCACCTGGGACTTCAGTGACGACCTGACCCTTAGCTTCCAGGGCCTGCGTACCAAGCTGGCCGAAATGCGCTATGAGTCCACCTCAAATCCCGGTAACTCCCGAATTGGTGAACTGCCGGCGGTGCGTGGTGAGATTCCCGGCAACCCCTTTCGGGCCGTGGATGCCAACGGTAATGCCTTGTACGGCGTTGACTCCAACGGTGACGGCGTACCCGATCGCGGCAGCCAGGACCTGAATGGTGACGGCTGGATGGATGCCATCGTTTCCGGCACAGCCGACAATGGCGTGCCCCTGTACGAAGACGTCCAGGCCCGTACTCTGCGTCCCATCAACAAGACTCACACAATTTCTGCGGGTCACTCCCCCGATGCGGACAATATCCAGGATGGTCGTTATCTCATCACCCGCTATACCTTCCAGGCCGATTTTAATGTGCCTTTCCTGGACGGCTGGGAAGGCATGGCAGCCTACACTTATAACGAAAGTGACCTGCTGTTCATGTCCGGCCAGAACTACGATATCGAAGCCATGAAGCAGGGTGTTAACTGTGACGTGGTCAATGATCGCGACGCCTGTTACAACCCCTTCTTTGTCACTGACCCGGCCAACAACAATAGCGTCCATGTTATGAATGCCATTGCGGCCCGGGATACAGAGGCGGAAATCGATGAACTGGGCACCATCGACATCGTCCTCAACGGTGAATTGTCTCTGGGCGGTTTCGAGCTGCCAGGCGGCCCGATTGGTGCTGCGGTGGGCTATCAATTCCGTGATGACAAGTACACCAATATTCCGTCCCATGTGGAATTGGCCGGTGATACCTGGATCGGTGGCACCGAACAGGAAACCATCACCAGCGGCAGCCGGGAAGTGGAAGCCTTTTTTGCCGAGGTGGCTGTGCCTATCCTCAGCAATCTGGAAGCCACACTGGCGGTGCGTAATGAGCAGTTCAGTACTGGTCAGGAGTCTACCGACCCGAAATACGGTCTGACCTGGGCTCCCACAGACTGGTTGACCCTGCGCGCCACACGCGGTGAGGCCTTCATCGCACCGAGCCTGCAGCAGTTGCTGGATCCGGTTACCTGTGGCCTGTCCACTGTAACTGACCGCTTCGGCCCCTTCTCGGCTTTCACTACAGCCTGTGGCGGCGGTAACCCCAACCTGACCAATGAGACTTCCGAGTCTACCCAGTTCGGTTTCGATCTGGTGTTTGGTAATTTCGATCTGGCAGTGACCTGGAACAACACTGACTTCCAGAATCGAATTATTGGAATTAACGGTCAGGACATCATGGAACTGGACTTCCAGGCCTTCAAGGATGCCACCGGCTTTAGCGGTGACGGCACTGTCGGCAATCGACCCACCGAGCAGCAGCTGCGTGACTGGATTGCCAACCCGCTGTCCAGCAAGGATATCATTCGTGACCCGAATGACATCTTCACCATCTTGCAGGTTAACAATACTTCCACCATTAATGCCGAGACCGTTGATGTGACTGCCTATGATATCCAGGGCAATTACAGCTTCAGCCTCGACAATCTTGGTGACTTCCGTATTGGCCTGCAGGCCACCTACGTGGATGAGTTTCTGTACCAGTCTGACCCGACCCAACCTGTTGTGGACGGTGCCGGCAAGTACAACGACAGCTCCAGTGCTGCTCCGGAGCTGCCTCAGATCAAGGCCAATCTGCGCATGGGCTGGACCCTTGGCAATCACTCCATCAGTTCCACGGTGCATTATATCGATGACATCCCGGAGTATGATGGCCCGCTCTATACCCATATGGATTTCTTCGGTGCGACTTATCGCCCCGCAGGAATCGCGGAAACTGGCGTGAAAGCCTGGACCGATATGGATATTTCCTACAGCTATCGCGGTTTGAATGTGTGGGATGGCGAAATGGCCTTTACCCTGGGTTCGCGTAATGTGTTTGATCGTGAAGCACAGCGTTCACCTGAGTTTGCCGGTGTAATCGGCGGCCTCCAGGATCCCAGAGGCCGTATAATCTACGGTCGACTCGTGTATGATTTTTAATGCTTTGCATTAAAAATCATTGACGATCAAAAAAGGGAGCTTCGGCTCCCTTTTTTTTGTGCGACGCAGCGGCTGCGGAACGCCCGGGCTTCGTTAAAAGCAAAATTGGGCCGCGTCACATACTACAGTATGCTCCTTGCCCCAATTTTTCTTTTGCCTCACCCGAACGTCCCTCGCTCGCTGCTCACCTTGTCACCCTCCATTTGGCTTTGATACTGGATTGCAAAAAACTGCGATTCGTGAAAGTTGCCACTGCTAATTTATCCTTTGGAGTGGTTTAATTAATTACTGTGGTTTCATTAACAACAAGAAGAAAGAAGCAAGCATGAGTGATCTTCAGCAGGCTTTGGGGCAGGCGGTTCAGTATTTGAATTCGGGGCAGCCTGGCAATGCCGAGAAATTGTTCCGGCAGATTCTGGCGGTGGAACCGGATCAGCCGGCGGCTCTGCATTTGCTGGGTGTGTTGGCGCATCGCGCCGGGCAGTCTGATGATGGCCTGCGCCTGATCAATCGCGCTCTAGCCCTGCAGCCGGACTATCTTGCGGCGCACAATAATCTTGGCAATATACTGCGCGACCTTGGCCGCCTGGAAGAAGCCGAGCGCAGTTATCGGCGCGCCATTGAGTTGCAGGAGGACTATGCCCAGGCTCATGCCAATCTGGGGCTGGTGCTATTTAATCAGGGAAATACTGAAGCGGCCATTACCAGCCTGCGCCAGGCCCTTGCCCTGGAACCGGAATACCCCGACGCCCTGAACAATCTTGGCAATGCCCTGCAGCAGTCGGGCGAACCGACTGAAGCAGTGCGCTGTTTTGAAAAGGCCATCGCCCTTGATCCGCAAGATGCTCGCAGTCATTGTAATCTCGGTACCGCGCAGCGCATGCTTGGTGATCTGACTGCGGCCATCAGCAGCTTTCGGCAAGCACTCACTCTGCAGCCACAATTCAGCGAAGCCCATAACAAGCTGGGCACGGCCTTGCAAAAACAGGGCAATAGCGCAGCAGCCATCGAACATTATCAACAGGCCATTTCATGCAGAGAGGATTTCGCCGAGGCCCACAGCAATCTGGGCAATGCCCTGGAATTGCAGGGCGAACTGGCAGCCGCCGAGTCCAGTTACAAGCGGGCTTTGGAGCTGGACCCGGAACTGACTGAAGCAAAAGCTGCGTTGGGGGCAATCATGCTGGCCAGGGGACAGGACGCTGGAGCCCTGCAATTACAAAGGCAGGCCCATGGCAGCATTCGTTTCGACCTGGAACAGGGTTGCTCAGTGGCGTTACCCGACAAGATGGAAGCGCCGGCCATCAGTCCGGCTGCAATTCCCGGCACGGATGAGAATGCTCCCCATTTTATTGGCTGCTGGAAAATCGCGCCTGACGCCCTCTGCAGCGAACTGATAAACTTGTTCAACAGTCAGCAGGCCAGGCACAGTCAGGGCAAAACTGCTGGCGGGCTGAATCCCGATGCCAAGCTCTCCACCGACCTGTCGGTACGACCAAAAGACCTCGATAGAGATGAATTCGCGGTGCTAGGCCAGTATTTTCAGGCACTCTATCTTTGCCACCGGGATTATCTGCAACAATGGCCGTTTCTGAAAACGGTGCTGGCCCGGGCCGAAATCGGCTCCTTCAACCTGCAACGCTATGGTGCCGGGGGCCACTTCAAGAAACCCCATTCCGAACGCACCACCCTCGGCAGTTCCCATCGGGTGCTGGCCTGGATGACCTATCTGAATGATGTAGAAGACGGGGGCAGCACCCACTTCATCCACCAGAACCTGGATATCAAACCGGAAACGGGCAAAACATTGATCTGGCCGGCGGAATGGACCCACGCCCATCAGGGGCAGGTGGTCAATAGCGGTGAGAAATACATCATTACCGGCTGGATGCACTTTCCCGGCGACTAGCATGAGCCGGGACTGACCGGATTGCGTCCGATTATTGCAGTGGGATAAGCGGCAGCCGCATCATTCATTAGAACAATAATGATTTTTCACCTGGCTGTAACCATATTTGCTTAGCCCTGAAAATATTTACCCCGCTTCAGAGGAATCATTTAGCTCTGAAAGCTGCAGACATTTCTTTATTTTCCTCAACTTATCCTCGCCATTAAATCGCCAGATTCTTTTTAGCCCCCTAACCTTAATACCAACCCAAAGCCCTTAGGGCATAAAATACTTATTAATTTCAATAAGTTACGGGCATGTTTCACTTTACACAGGATAAAAAACCCTTATTATCCGACGCTGGCTTCATCCATGCCCCTACAAATCAGGACCTTGGCCCTCACTTCTGGTCACTGTCCTTGTCGGGGATTTTGAACCAGGGGTGGTTGTAAGCACCGTGCCTTAAGACTGCCCATCTATAAAAGAAAGAAGCTTCTTATATTAAAACTAAAACTGGAGAGATTTTATGCAGTTTAGAATCCCACATAAGCGAAGTTTGCTATGTTCGGCAATTTCTTTATCGCTCCTGCCAATCTCGGGCATGTCACTTGCCCAGGATACCCAGGTCGAGGAAGTCGTTGTCACGGGCTCCTTCATCCGTCGTAGTGAAGGTTTTGCCCAGGCATCCCAGACCACTCAACTCAATGCTGAAGACCTCGAGGCCGAAGGCACCCTGAATATGGGTGAGGTGGTTCAGAACCTGAGTTTCGTTAACGGTTCCGCCTCTGCCATTGTTAATACCATTCAGGGTCAGGACTCCCGCGAAACCAGCATCGACCTGCGCGGCCTCGGTTCCAGCTCCACGCTGACACTGCTGGACGGCAAGCGCCTGGTTAACCAGAACGTTAATGGCCTGATTCCCACTATCGCCATTCAGCGCATCGACATCGTTGCTGATGGTGCCGCCGCCCTCTACGGTAACGAAGCCGTGGCCGGTGTTGTTAACTTTGTACCCTATCGTTCCTATGACGGTCTGCGTGTGGAAACTTTCGCCGAAGGCGATTCCCGCGGCGACTGGGATCACCACTCAGCCCAGATTATGTGGGGCGGTGATATCGGTGACCTGGACGTGGTTGTAGCCGGTCAGTTCCGTCAGCAGTCTCGCCTGGGTTGGGATGAGCGCAATGTCCTGGCCAACTCTGGTCTGGTGTTCTCATCCAATGCACCGGGTAACTACTATGTACCGGATCGCGACACCAACGGCGCCTACACTGGTACCCGTTCACGCCAGGCTGACCCGAACTGTGGTTCCCGCACCGAGCGCCAGGACTATCAGGTGGACGTAGCCAACAATCCTTTCGGTATGGAACTGGCAGGCAGCTGCTACTTCGACTTCGGTGACACCCGCAGTTATTTTGAGCCGGAAGAAGACACCAAGTTCTTCATGAACGCTACCTGGGATTACAGTGACGACCTGACCCTGAGCTTCCAGGGCCTGCGTACCAAACTGGCCGAGGTTCGTTACGAATCCACTTCCAACCCCGGTAACAGCCGTATTGCCGAGCTTCCCGCCATCCGTGGCGAGATTCCTGGCAACCCCTTCCGTGCCGTCGATGCCAATGGCAACGCTCTTTATGGTGTTGATGCCAATGGTGACGGTGTGCCCGATCGCGGCAATCAGGACCTGAATAATGACGGCTGGATGGACGCCATCGTTTCCGGCACTGCCGACAACGGCGTGCCCCTGTACGAAGACGTCCAGGCCCGTACCCTGCGCCCCATCAACAAGACCCACACCACATCTGCGGGTCACTCTCCCGATGGCGACAATATCCAGGACGGCCGCTACCTGATCAGCCGCTACACTTTCCAGGCTGACTTCACCGTACCATTCCTGGACGGCTGGGAAGGTATGGCTGCCTACACCTATAACGAAAACGATCTGCTGTTCATGTCTGGTCAGAACTTCGACATCGAAGCCATGAAACAGGGTGTTAACTGCGACGTGGTCAATGACCGTGAGTCTTGCTACAACCCCTTCTTCGTGACTGATCCGGCCAACAACAACAGCTTGCAGGTGATGAACGCCATTGCGGCCCGTGACACCGAAGCTGAAATCGACGAGCTGGGCACTATCGACATCGTGCTGAACGGTGAGATTGCTCCGGGTGGCTTTGAGCTGCCGGGCGGCACCATCGGCGCAGCCGTGGGTTACCAGTTCCGTGATTCCAAGTATACCAACATCCCCTCTCACGTTGAGATGGCCGGTGATACCTGGATCGGTGGTACCGAGCAGGAAGAAATCACTTCCGGCAGCCGTGAAGTGGAAGCCTTCTTTGCCGAATTGGCCCTGCCCATTACCAGTACTCTGGAAGCAACCGTTGCGGTACGCAGCGAGGAATTCAGTACTGGCCAGGAGTCTGTTGACCCTAAATATGGTCTGACCTGGGCCGCCACTGACTGGCTGAGCCTGCGTGCGACTCGCGGCGATGCCTTTATCGCACCCAGTCTGGAGCAGCTGCTGGACCCGGTTACCTGTGGCCTGTCCACAGTGACTGACCGCTTTGGTCCTTTCTCTGCTTTCACCACGGCCTGTGGCGGTGGCAACCCGGATCTGGAGAACGAGTCTTCCCAGTCTACCCAGCTTGGCTTTGACCTTGCCTTCGGTAACTTCGATATGTCGGTAACCTGGAACAACACCGAGTTTTCCAACCGCATTATCAATATCAATGGCCAGGACAAGATGGAACTGGACTTCGCCAACTTCAAGGACGCGACTGGCTTTGCCGGCGACGGTACCGTAGGTAATCGTCCCAGCGAACAGCAACTGCGTGACTGGCTGGCGAACCCCTTGTCTGACAAGGACATCATTCGTGACCCGAATGACATCTTCACCATTCTGCAGGTGAACAACACCTCCACCACCAATGCCGAGTCTGTTGATGTAACTGCCTACGATGTACAGGCAAACTACAGCTTCTATCTCAATAACATTGGTGACTTCCGTGTTGGTCTGCAGGCCACTTATGTCGATGAGTTCCTGTACCAGTCAGACCCGACTCAACCCATGGTTGACGGTGCTGGCAAGTACAACGACAACACCAGTGCGGCACCGGAACTGCCCCAGCTGAAGGCCAATCTGCGCCTCGGTTGGACTTCCGGCAACCACTCCATCAGCTCTACCGTTCACTACGTGGACGATATTCCTGATTACGATGGCCCGCTGTACACACACATGGACTTCTTCGCAGCGACTTACCGTCCCGGCAATATTGCCGAGGTGGGCGTCAAAGCCTGGACTGATATGGATATTTCCTACAGCTACCGTGGTCTGAATGTGTGGGACGGTGAAATGGCTTTCACCCTGGGTTCACGTAATGTGTTTGATCGCGAAGCACAGCGTTCACCTGAATTTGCCGGTGTTATCGGCGGACTTCAGGACCCACGTGGTCGTATTATTTATGGCCGGCTCGTGTATGACTTCTAAGACTTCGTCTTGAAAGTCATTGACGATCAAAAAAGGGAGCTTCGGCTCCCTTTTTTTGTGCGACGCAGCGGCTTTGATTCTACGCAGCGGCTGCGGAACGCCCGGGCTTCGTTAAAAGCAAAATGCAGGCGCGTCACATACTATAGTATGCTCCTTGCCCCCATTTTACTTTTGCCTCACCCGAACGCCCCTCGCTCGCTGCTCAGCTCATCACCCTCCATTGGGCAGTGACTTAACTTATGACGATTGCGATTGTGGATGAAATGGGAAATGAGGGCATCACAAAACTGATTGCTGACTGGCTGTCAAAGCAACCGTCAATGGCGTAAGCACGAATTAGTCAGATAAGGCGGGGCCGCGCAACAAGAAATCTGAATGCGAGCTGATATCGGGCGGGAGAAGATGACCCTGCTGCTTCCTGTTTCAGAAGCAGCAGGAATCGGGGCCTTACTCGTCGAAGGACTGGAGGGTGAAGAGCAGATTTTCTGAATCTGTCAGCGTAAAGACTACATTGGTAAACGCCACTTCATTACCCATGGCAAATTCAGGAATCGTCAGCTCTCCTGTTTCAGCATCGAAAGTCGCCATACCTGCAACGGCACTATCGAGAATCGTTACAGAATCGGCCAGGGCTCTGATTACGCCATTGGGTGCCGTGGAAGCGATTTCGAAAGATAATGACAGATAGCCAGCCTCACCGGCATCAACCTGCAAGCTGATCTGGTCACTTTGCGCATCATAGACATTCACCACTTCCCTGCTGCTCATGAATACGAACACGACATTATCCCTGTCGAATGCACTACAGCTGTATGCCGTAAAAGGATAGTTGAATGTCGGCACGTCCGGAAGCGCCCCGTGCATCATGATGCGGTTCTGGGTGTGAATAAAATCGGCCACATCCATACCGGAAATAATTCTGCCAAACACCACTGGCTCGACGCCTGCATCCTGATCAGCCACACCATTGGCCAGATTGAACTGCCATTCATTACTGATCTGATTCGAGTTCTGCGGATCGCGCCGCAAGGCGACAGTACCGAAGCTGTTGTCCAGCCCGGTGGATTCCAGTGCATGACGCACCCCGGGAGCAGCTTCCACCGGGCCCTGTGAGCAGGAATTGTATTGAAACAGGCCACCTCGCAACATCCCTCCCTGGGCATGGTGCATCATGGTGGCATTGTAGACACCGGCATTGACGTTCTCGAGAAAGCGCGAGGCAGTCGCAGGCGCCTGGTCTTCAAACAATTCGATGGTGATGGTACCAACCAGGGTCTCCACATCCACCACAGTGGCTGCTGACAGGGGCATAGCCAGACCAAGAGAACACAGGGTAGCCGAAGCAGTCAGTATCAAACGTCGGGCATTTACACGCATTACATCTTCCCTTTTGATTATATTTTTTACTTCTACGAACAAGGACCTGAAACCCGTCCGAAATATTCACAACAGATTGCAAAAGCGCATTCTAAAGCACTTCCAAAACAACACAAAGCAATGAAAAATTGCGATTTTTTCCCAGCCACAAACCAGAAAAGGCCTTGCCAGGCAGCACTGGCCTCTGAAATCAGAAAACAAGAGATTCAAAACAGAATTAGACAAAGGCAGCGCAGAACAAGAACGCCTTCAAAATATCCGATGCGCTAAACAAGAGGCCACAAAGTTGATCAATCATTCAGCCCCTGAATCTCTTCCCGGATCGCGGTGACCCAGCTGGAGGGTGACAACTCGAGCGCTGAGCGAAAGCCCGCAGAACGAGGCGAAGTCGATTTTTGAGTCAGGAGCTTACTGTAGTAA
>MRWG01000163.1_pt1 | contig 116081 bp, 100 predicted proteins | sample 1013341 | NCBI WGS metagenome assembly MRWG01 (sample SAMN06117577, study PRJNA244670) | biofilm metagenome | biome: Water; feature: Cathode Biofilm; material: Biofilm; isolation source: microbial consortium enriched at the cathode of a solar microbial fuel cell | place: USA: District of Columbia...
GGAGGACGATTGACGGGTCGTGGTTTCCGCCGTGCCGCGCATGCTGGTTGCCGTCGCCTGCAGTTCCGTCGAGGCCGACGACACCACGCTAAGAACTTCGCTCACCGTCTCATCAAACGTCGTCGTTATCGTTGCAAGTTTCTGTGCGCGTTCGACCTGACGCACCTGCTCCTGACGCTGCGCCTCTTCCAGATCCTTGGTCTTGATCAAGTTTTCCTTGAAGACCTGAAGCGCCCGCGCCACGGCGCCGATCTCGTCCTTGTTTTCAAGGGCCGGGATTTGGATGTTCCAATCCCCTTCGGCCAGGGTTTCGGTGGCCTTGGTGACAGCCTTCATGGGGCGGGTGATGCTCATCGCGACAACCGCGCCCGCAACGACGAAGACGGCGAAGCTCACGGCGGCGCCGATCATCATCAAAATTTCCATGGACCTCTGTGTTGCATCCATGTCGGCAAGGGCGTTCTCAGCACCCTGCTCACCGAACGCAACCAGTTCCTCGACGGCCGGCGTCACGATCTTGTAGATATTACTCAGCTCTTTGATCGCCGCACCGTTTTCAACGGATAATTTGGCGAAGGCATTGAACGCCGTCACATAAACGTCGAGAAGCCCGATAATTTCCGCCTTAGCGCTATCGGACAGCGGCGCTGCCGGTAGCATTTCAAGAAACTCTGCCTGCCGTTTCGCCACTCTGCTGATGTATTTTTCAGCACCGCGCAGCATGAAATCCTTTTCGTGGCGCCGCATCATCAGCATCTTCACGGTGAGACCGTCCAGATTTGCTTCCTTCAGTTTCGTCTCGACCGCATGCACGGCAGTACGCAGCTTGCCCTGTAGACCAACCTTCTCGTCCAGACCCAGTTCCTGGATTTGGGAAACAACCACGGCGAACTGCCTTGCATGGGCATCAATCGCACCATCCAAACGGGCCAGGGTTTCGGATTTGGCGGCCGCCACGGGCTCCTGACGCACCTTGTTCAGGACGGATTTAAGTTTGGCGACGTTGCTCTTGTAGAGGTCTGCATACTTTGTATCGCGGCGCAAAAGGAAATCCTTTTCCGCGCGGCGCATCTGCAGGGATTGCGCCTGAATTTCCTGACTGCCCAGCGCCAGAGCGTTGTAATCCGTGTTGGACTGAACCGCCTGGGTGGTCTTCGACTTCCCGTAGAACTGAATGCCGCCGAACACGGCCATAGCAATGACGCCCAGAATAACGATGGCGCTGACGCGTTGTGCGATTGTGAATTTGCCGAACAGGGTCTTGGCCGCAACCATATCATCGCCGCTCGCTTCAATTTGTGAGTGTTTCGACATCACGCCTTCCTGGTTTCTTGTTTTAATCCATGCTGCCCTGCGTAGGCGGTCACATCCGATAGGTGCAGAACAAGCAAGAAGTATGCCGCAATTTCAATATCGGTCCTGCTGACCAAAGGAAGTATCGGGCCAGAAATTCAGTATGTGTGGATATACGCGTGATATTGCACACACCATGCTTTGGTATGCACAGGCCGCAGTCGCTCAATCACCCAACAGGTCGGCCAGCACCCGTCCCAGGCGCGAGGCGGAGACCGGTTTCTGGAAGAAGGCGTCCGCTCCAGCGGCCCGTGCCGTTTCTTCCGTCAGTGTATCGCTGTATCCGGTGCACAGGATGCAAGGGACGTCGGGGCGGATTTCCTTGATCCGCCGGATCAGTTCCATACCGCGCATGTCGGGCATGATCTGATCGGAAATCACAGCCCGCCACAATTCGGGTGTATCACCGAACACTTCGATCGCCTCATCGCCGCCGGAACAGACACCGACTTCATAGCCCAATCGTTCCAGGCCGATCGAGACCATGTCCGCGACCTCGCTTTCGTCGTCGACGATCAGGATCATGCCCTGGCCCGCGACTCTTTCGGTAACTTCGTCCGCCGCCGCACGGTCGGCACCGGATGCCGCGCAAGGCAGGAAGACCTCGAACCGCGTGCCCTTTCCCAAGCATGTTTGAACACGTATCGCGCCGTGGTGGGCGGTGACGATGCCATGCACCACGGGAAGGCCAAGACCCGTACCCTTCCCTGCCTCCTTGGTGGTAAAGAACGGCTCGAAAAGGCGCCGGAGAACGGGCTCCGCGATGCCTGGCCCCGTGTCTTCCACATATATCATGACGTGATCGGCGGCGGGATCGATCGCCCCTGCCACCACCTGCCAGGCGCTGTCCGCCATCTTCCGGATTTCCATGAAATCCTCAGGCGTGGTCTTGACCGGACCTTCGTGGGCCGACAGCAGCTTCGAGCCTGCGGAAATACGTTCCACGCCAATATTGATGACGCCGTCAACGCCTGAGAAAGCATCATTGGCGTTGACACCCAGGTTCATCAGAACCTGGGACATCTGGCCTGCATTGGTCATCGCAGTGACCTCTGAATCAGAGGGATGAAACACCACGCGGGTCGTTACCGGCAGGGTGCCGGACAAGAGCGTCGCCGCCTCTTCGCCGATCGCGTTCAGATCGACAACATTCTGTTCGCCATGCGAGGCCCGTGAGAACGCCAGAATTTGGCTAACCAGTTGCTTGGCCCGATCACCGGCCCGGGCGACGCGCTGGGCGAAATTATGCTGCGGCGTGCCTTCCGGAAGATCTTCGATCAGGAATTCGTTGAAGCCCATCATGGCGCCCAGAAGGTTGTTGAAGTCGTGGGCGATACCCCCGGCCAGACGGCCGATGGCCTCCATCTTCTGAGCCTGTTGCAGTTGCGCCTCGATCTCGCGGATTTCGGAAACATCGACATAGAAGGAACAGACGCCCGTGACCAGTCCATCCGGCGTCAACATCGGCGCCTTGATATTGGTCGTGGTCAGGCTTCGGCCGTCGGCGCACTTGATGACGACCTCTTTCATAAAGGGCTGGCGACCGGCGATGACCTTGGCATCTTCCTCGTCTGTACGCGCGCCGACTTCGGGGCCGAACATGTCGGCCGAACGGCGGCCCACGACGTCGACCAGATCCCATCCCTTCCAATCCAGAAAGGTTTTGTTCATGGCCAGGTATCGTCCGGTCGTCGTCTTGATGGTGATCCCCGCGGGGGCATTCTCGAACAGGCCGCGGAAACGGGCCTCGCTTTCCTTCAGGGCCAGGTCGGCACGCTTACGGTCGGTAACGTCCATGATCGCCGTACCGATGCCGAACACCTCGCCCTTGTCATCACGCACGGGGAATTTGATGTACTGCATCATCCGCTCACCCTCGCCTTGCGCCGACATCGCCGCGGCCTCGAACTCGATAGGCTCGCCGGTCGCCAAAACCTTGGCTTCCTGTTCAAGGAGTGTGCCCAAGGGCCTGTTCGGAAAAACCTCCGAGACCGTATTGCCGATGATTTCATCGACGGGCTTGCGCACCCATTGGGCATAGACGTCGTTGACGAACTGATACCGTCCTTCCTTGTCCTTGAGATTGAGCAGCATGGGGGCGTTCTGGGTAATCGCCTGCAGCTTGGCTTCACTTTCCCGGATGGCGTTCTCCGCCATCTTCTGATCCGTGATATCCATCGCCGCGGTCCCGATACCGATGACCATCCCTTCGTCGTCGCGGACCGGGAATTTAATGAAGCGCAGCAGCCGCCCCTTCAATTCTTCGCTGCGGGCATGGGATTCAAAGTCCCTAACCTCTCCCGACGCCAGAACCTCTCGATCCACCTCAAGCAGATCCTCGGACACCTTGCCCGAAAGGGCCTCATACGGCGTTCTGCCGACGAAATTGATGCTTTTGTCGTCCCGGATATCCGCGAACAGGCGATTGACAAAAACGTACCTGCCTTCGGCATCCTTGAGGTTCAAATAGATCGGAAGGTTATCGGTGAAGGCCCGAAGCCAGGCCTGGTTCTGGCGCAGAGCGTCATCGGCGAGCTTCTGTTCCGTCACATCGAGAATCAGGCCCTCGACCAACCAGCCATCGCCCAGCGCCTGGATCGCCCGGCTGCGTTCATGCACCCAACACGGGCTGCCGTCTTTCCTGACCATCCGATAGGTAAACTCGAAGGGTTTGCCTTGGTTGAAGCAGCGCGTCGATTCGGTGATGTATTCGCCTCGGGAGTCCGCATGGAACATCGAAAGATCGCCGGCGTTCACACGCGCTGTAACCGTCGCCGCGTCTTCACCGAGAATCGCCTCAACCCCTTCGCTGAGGAATGCGACATGGATGCCGCCGTCGGCCTTGCGAACGCTGCGGAACACCAACCCTGGGACGTTCTCAACAAGGGTCGACAACTGGCGTTCCCGATCCCGCAGGTCGGTCAGGTCGACGCTGACGGACACCACGCCGTTCACCTCACCGGTTTCATCGCGGAACGGGTACTTGGTGATCAGCAGATTATGAGTCGAACCATCGGCGAACTGACGTTCGGTCTCCCGAGACAGAGCTTTACCGGTTGTCCGCGCGATCAGTTCCTGTTCTCTGGTGACGACGCCATCGACATTCAAACGCTCGGCCAGTTTTAGTATGCTCGTGCCGATGACTTCATCTTGATCAAGACTGTACCAATCGCAGAAGGTCTGGTTGACCAAATTGTAACGCTCGTTCCGATCGGTCATGATGATGCTGACCGGCAGGTTGTCGATCAGCGATCGCAACAGGCGCTCGTGCCGTTCAAGCGCTTGACGGGCCTCGATCTCCTGGGTCAGGTCAATGCTGACGGAGCCGACTCGCGACACCCTGCCCTGGTCGTCGAAGATCGGAAACTTGGTAACCTTCAGCGAATGATCGCGCCCGTCCGCAAAACGGTGCGCGACTTCGCGTGTACGGATTTCGCCGGTCGCCAGAACCTCCCGCTCTTGCGTCTGGCGGCGGTTGATGTCTTCTTCATCCGCCTGCTCACCACTTATGAGCGTTTCCTGCTTCCCGATCTTGGATTCAAAATCGATTCCATACCACTGACTGTAAACTGGGTTCGTTCTTTCCAGGCGAAGCTCGGAATCCTTGATCAGGACAGCCACGGGCAGATGTTCGAAGATCGACCCAAGAAGTTGTTCACTCGTCTGCAATTCACGGGTCCGCTCGGCGACCGTCTGCTCAAGGGTTTCCGCTTGCCGGGCCAGCGCTTCCTCGGCTTCTTTGCGGGTGGTGATGTCGTAGTGCCACACCAGGGCCGCCGTTTCGCCTTCGAACTCGACGATGCGCGAATGCATCAATAACCAAATCTGACGGCCATCCAGGCGCCGGCGGCGCACCTCGGCCGCATCAATGGCACCTTTTTCATCGAACTGGATGCTTAGTCGTTCCAGGTCCAGCGGATCCATGTACGTTTCCGACATGGGCACCGCATTGAGAGCCTCCTCGCTCTCTGCGCCGAACATGTTGAGGAAGCTTTGGTTGACGAACATCCGGCGGCGGGGATTGCGCGCGACAACGGCGACGCCGACGGGGCTTTTCTCCAGGATGGCGCGTAGATTCGCCTCTGAGCGGCGTAGGTCCGCTTCGGCCCGCCGGCGTTCGGCGATTTCCTGGGTCAACTCCACGGTGCGGTCGGCGACCATGTCTTCGAGCTTTTCAAGATGGGCCTGCAGTGCCCTTTCCGCCCGACGTTCATCGGTGATGTCGAGAATCGCCGTGCCGATGCCGGTGATCGCGCCGGCGCTGTCGCGGATCGGGAACTTGAACTGCCGCAAGACAATCGGCACGCCGTCCTTCGTACGGTCGAAGATGGTATTGGATTCGACTACCTGAACCTCGCCCGTCTTGATGACCTCTTGGTCGACTTCCTCGACAATCAAGGCCTGTTCAGGCGGCAGCAGATCCCGCGATGTCTTACCGAGGATCTGTTCGAGCTTGCACCCATGCCATTCCGCGAACTTGAGGTTGCAATGCTGGTAGGCGCCGTTCTTGTCCTTAAGCGACAACATGATCGGCACATTGTCGGTAATCGCCACGAGCCGCGCCTGGGTTTCCTCCAATGCACGCTGCGCCAGCTTCTGTTCTGTGATATCCGTCATCGCCGTTCCCACGGCCATGATGTTGCCTTCGGCGTCGTAGACCGGAAACTTGATCATGCGGAAAATTGTCGGTTTGCCATCAGGCCGGCGTTGAAGCTCGGATACCGATTCCTCGACAACGACCTCGCCGGTTTCGATCACGCGCTGATCCAACGCCTCGACGACCTTGGCCCGGCCGGCATTCACGAGATCAGTCGACCGCAAACCCGCAATCTCGCGCACGCCGAGGCCATGCCATCGGGCAAAGCCCGCATTGCCCTCCAGGTAATAACCGTCCAGCCCCTTCAAGGAGAGCATGATCGGCACGTTGTCGGTGATCGCGCGCAGGCGGGCCCGGGCATCCTCCAGGGTTTTCTGAACGGCCATCTGCTCGGAGATATCAGTCCACAAGGTGGCGATCAGTTCGACGTTGCCGTCTTTGTCATAAACCGGGAATTTGGAAACCAGCGCCGACCGCTCGACGCCATCACGACCGATGCGGGTCGCCTCGCCAGAGAATGACTGTCCCTGTTCAAGAACAGCCGCATCCTGGGCATCGATCGAGGCCAGGATTTCCGGCGTATTCAGACCCAGGTCTTCGATCCGTTTGCCGATAACATCTTCGGCACGCACGCCGTAGTTCTGCTCATAGATCTTGTTGACGAATACGTAACGCTGATTTTTGTCCTTTAGTGATAGGGAACTGGGCAGGGCGTTTACGACGCTGCGGAATCGCTGTTCGATGGATTGCCGTGCGCGCTCGGCCTCCTGCTGTTCCTGGCGGGCCAGGATCAGCGATGTCAGGGCGGCAAGCGAGCGCGCCAGGGACTGCTCCTCAAGCGACCATTCCCTTTGTTCGCCGACATGTTCCAGGCACAACACGCCCTTGAGTTCGTCGCCGACATGGATCGCCGCATCAAGCATGGAGGCAATGCCATGGTCGTCCAGGTATTCCCCGGTGAATTCGGCGGTACGGGGGTCCGAGCGGGCATCATGGGCGTCAATCACCTCAACCTGCTGCAAGGCTTTGAAGTACTGCGGGAAATTTTCGCGTTTGAGAACCGTTCCACTGACATGGGTTGCCAATGTGGCCTGATACAGGTCCAGACATTCGATGTGGCTCAGATCCGGGTGGGCGCGCCACACACTGACCCTTTCCACGCCCAAGGTTTCGGCCGCGACCCGGGTCAGCAGGGCGAAGGCGTCCCCGGCGTCGGGTGAAGCCATTTCGTCGCTGGCGACGATGCGGTCGAGGGCCTTGTGATAGCCTTTCAGGATTCGTTCGCGATCACGGGCATCCCGCTCCCACGCGTCGCGTTCGGTGATATCGACGCCAAGCGCACCAACACCGATCACCTGTCCGTCATCGTCGGAAATGGGAAATTTGACAATCTCCAGGCGATGGTGCGATCCATCGACGAATTCGCGGTCCTGTTCACGGATGACGATCTGGTTGCTTGCCGCGACGTCTTTTTCCTGAACCCGAGACGCCACCCAGGCATCTTCCCATGCAGGAAAACGTTCTTCATTCGACCGGCCAAGGATTTCATCGTCGCCGATACCGTAGCGGCGCGTGAACTCCTTGTTGACCAGCATGTATCGTCCGTCGGGGTCTTTCACGGTCAGACCGTGGGGAATATGGTCAACGATCGCAGATAACAAAACATCCCGGCGTCGCAGTTCCTCTTCGGCCAGCGAGCGGTCCAGCTCTGCGGCAACCCGGCCCGCGAAGAATTCGAAGGCCAGTTTGTGCATATCCTCCAAAATCATCGATTGGCCGGACATCGCCACCATCAGACCAAGACATTGACCGTTGGTGCCGAAAAGCGGCACGCCGATGTAGCCCTCGATGCCTTCGTCCTTCAGGTAATGATCATCGGGGAACTTGTCCGCGACACCCCGTGGATAGACGCAAAGCGCCGTCGAGCGCGTGACCATCTCACAGGGGCCGCCGGCGATGGGATAGCTGACGTTATCAACCCGTTCGCCACCGATGATCGCGATCACGCTTTCCGCCGTCTTACCATCATCGGTCAGGCGGGAGATGAATATCCGATCAACATTCAATTCCTGCCATAAGGCCCGGGTGACCTGTTCGAGAAAATCCCGGCCGACGGCTCTGGACGTTGCACCGACGATGTTGCGGACCAGTTTTTCGATCACCTCGCCCTGAGAGGCCCGGCGACCCGTGCCGCGGTATCCCACGAATTTTCCACCGTCAAACACCGGCATACCGCTTATTGAGATGGGGAATGTCATCCCATCGGGATCGGCCATGATGAAGGTGATGTCGCGAAAGGGCTCATGCGCGTGGATGGCCTTACGATAGGCCGCCCAGGTCGCGTCCTGGGGAATCCCCCCATGCAATTCCTCGCGCGACTTTCCAATACAGTCTTCAGGCCGCACGCCGACCAGAGAAGCCACTTGATCGGAAATGAAGGTAAACCGATCATCGGCGTCCGTTTCCCAGAACCAGTCGGCACTGACGCGGGCGAAATCGAGGACACGCGCGTCCGCGCCTGCGTGGTCACCGCCGAGCCTGTTGGCATGGCGTGTGTTCGTCGATTTATCCGATGGCGACCGCGGCATTCAGCCCCTCCCGGAAAGGCTCCCGTGCCCCAGGATCACGCTTCCCAACGCGTTCCAGGGGAATGAACTTGCTTCGATCTTTTCATCCGACGTGCGCCTCGGCAAGCCGGAAGGCCTTTTCCGGCGGCAGCGGAGGGCTGAACAGGAACCCTTGCGCGGTCGTCACCCCGAGGTCCGTGAGAAATCGGGCCTGGTCATCGTTCTCCACGCCTGCGGCGACAACCTTCAGATCGAGAGCATTGGCCGCGCGCACGATCGCGGTGACGACTTCGCAGGCCTCGGGGTCGGACGGCAGATCGTCGACGAAGGACCGGTCGATCTTGAGAATGCTCACCGGCAGACGCACCAAGCGTGACAATGACGCGTATCCCGCACCGAAATCCCCGACCGAAACTTTCACGCCGGCCGCCCGCAGACCGGACATCATGGCGATGCCGCGGCTATGTTCACCGACGGACATGGCGTCCGTCAGTTCGAACTCGATCAGCGATGGCGGGATGTCATAGGCATTTATGACCTTGATGAAATCCTTCAATTCCCGATGCATCAACTGGCTGGGCGGCACGTTGATCGAAATCGGCAGGGGGGACCGCCCGGCGTCGCGCTCAGCCTTGAGCAGCCGGCAGACCTCGTGCAAAACCCAATCCGTGAGCGGCACGATCAGGCCACATTCCTCGGCCATGGGGATGAATTGCGCAGGCGGGAGAAGTCCGCGTTCCGGATGCCGCCAGCGGATCAGTGCCTCAAACCCGCGGCACCGCCCGCCGATCATGTCGATCTTGGGCTGAAGATCTAGGCTAAATCCATCGTATTCAAAGGCATCGCGAAGATCACGTTCCAATTGCAGCTTGGCGCTGGCCGCTTCGACCATCTGCACCGTGCATTCACGCACGGGGACACCCGATCTGCGGGCGTCGTCCAGGGCCAGTTCGGCGCATCGGAAACAATGCCCGATGTTAACCGCCCCCGTGCCAACGTCAGCGGTGCCCACGTTGACCCCGACATAAAAGTCCATACCATCCATTTCGAAGGAATGGTCAAAACTGCTGACAAGGGTGCTGGCCGACATGGCGGGAAGTGTTGATTTCGCGCTTTGGGTATTGATCACCACGAAGACGTTTTCCGAATAGCGGGCGACAAGGCCGCGCGGGCCGATCACGGCCTGAAGGCGCTTGGCGGCCTTTTCCGTCAAACGCGACCATATGTGCCCGGCCACCGGCCCCCCGATATTGCGGGGCCTATTCAAACCGACGAGCATGATCGCGACGTCATCGCCGGCCAGACCCGTGGCCTGCCGGAAGGCGTCTGCCCGCGACGAGACGCCATCAACGGCCGACACAGACCGCGAAACATTCACCGGCGCCAAGCCTGGAAACGAACATTCGTCCAGGGTGCAGACCATCCGGCCCGGGGCGATCCCCATCATGCGACACAGCCCAATGGTCAACAGGCGCCCTTCGCGGTCCCGTATCACGATGCGGCGCGTCACCCCCTCTTCACAGCCTGTCAGGGTATCCTGCAGCAGGGACGAGATGACCGGCTCTGTCTCCACGCCTAGAAGATCGTGGAGACGCATCAACTGGTTGCCCGAAACGCCGGCGAAAGGCAATTGTTCCAGCATTGCATCGGTCATCAGGAAGCATCCGTCGCGGTTGACGGTGAACAGGATACCGGAATGGCCGGCTTGCTCCGGATGAATGTGGTTACTGGCGTTCACGGGACATTCCCCTTAATTGTTATTATCTGTCCCACCCGCGGCATCCAACGGGATCAGGCCACGTCCTGGGAAGGGTCCGCCGATGCCTTGTCGGGGGCTTGGGCATCGTCCTCATGCCAATAGTCGCTGATTTCACGCAACCGCCGGGCGGCATGGCGTAGGGCCCGCGTTTCCACATCCGATACCCTGAATCGGTAATCGTCCACCGACCCGGCAAGCCCCTCGATGCTGTCCCGCAGATCGTCAAGTTCATCCCGGAAGGCCCCGACATCGGCCTGCAATGCCCGGTTTTCCTGATCCAAGGCGTCAACCGCAGCGCGCAGCCGATTCATCGTCGATTCCTGGCGGCAGGTATTCTTGATGCGTTGGGCGTCATTGCCTGCAAATTTACGCGGCATCGCACAGCACCTCATCCAGGGCGGCTTCCAGGTCTCTGGTGCCGAACGGTTTGTGCAGGACTTTGGCGTTGGCCAGAACCGCGAACAGGTTCTCGTAAGGGCGGATCACGCCCTTGTATCCGCCCGTCATGCCGAGCACCGGAATCTGAGACCCCATCTTCTTCAACTCGGTCACCAGCTCGATCCCGTCAGCGCCGGGCATGAAGATGTCGGTGATAATGGCGTCAACATCCTGATCGTGCAGGATGCTCAAGCAGCGGTGACCGTTTTCCGCGGCGATCACGGCATGGCCCAGCCGCTCCAGCAGTTGCACGACGAAGGCCCGGTGATCGGTGTCATCGTCGACAACGAGAATTTTTGCCATTTCGGCTTCCTTTTTCTTACGCGTTTCTTGCACGCCATCCTCGCAGCGCCTGGATGCGAGGATGTTTCCCATTTGTGATAGCCAAGACAGTACCTCGACCGGCCCGCGATTTCTGCTGACCGGGAGACGAGGGCGGGGACTCAAAAGTATGGGGTGGGGTAATACCTATACGCGCGGCGTCGGCAGACCCGTCAGGGCATGCCTTGGCCAATTTTATGAACTCGGACGGGGGTTTGGGGCAATCCGGCGGATGACGCCCGGCCAAGGCTTTCCCTGGCCGGGCGCGTTACGTCGCTGATCGCCGCAGTTACGAGCCGTATTTAACGCTGCAGCCGTAGGGCCGGGTACCTTGCGGATTGACCGGCTGGCCGGCCTTCATCTGGGCAAGCGCATTCAGAACATAGTTCTGCGCCTTGGAAATGTCGGTGACATCCGCCGACTTGATGCTGTCGATGGCACCATGATAGGCAAGCAGCCCCTTGGCATCGATGATGAACATGTGCGGCGTGGTACGCGCGCCATACAGGCGCCCGATCTCGCCCGACGGATCGAGCAGCACCGCTGACGGGACCGCGTTGCGCGACTGGGTCAGGGTATCGGCCTGCGGGCCAGTGACGTTGCCCTGCTCCCCGGGGGCCGAGGAAATCACCGACAACCAGACGATGCCGTCCTGGGCCGCCTTCTTTTGGGTCATCTGCATGTTGCCGGATGAATAATGCTTCACCACGAAAGGACAGTCGTGGTTGGTCCATTCCAGGATCACGGTCTTGCCCCGGTAATCGGCGAGATTGACCGTCTGGCCCTTGGTATCCATCCCGGTGAAGACCGGGGCCGGGCTGCCGACGACAGGCTCGGCCGCAGCCGGGGACGGCGCCGCAAGGGTGGCCGCAGCCAATACAGACAGCACGGAAAAGGCCGCAAAGCGGCGGCGGGTAAGGGTTTTCATGGAGAGAACTCCCTGCAATCTATGTGGTTAGAATTGCCGAAATTCTACACAGGTCGCGATTTCCCCGCGAGTGACATCTTCGTGTGCGGCGGCCGCCCACAGGCGAATCAGGCGACCCTGTTCAGCAGGCGCGCGCGGATGGTTCCGGAAAGTTCGCGAATTTCCGCCAGGATCGCGTCGGCATCGGCGACGGTGCCTTCGGCCTCCAGGACGACATAACCGATTTCACCGTCGGTCTGGTAGGTCTGGGCGGCGATGTTGACGTTGTTGCGGGCAAACACCTCGTTCAGGCGTTGCAGTTCGCCCGGCAGGTTACGCTGAACCTGGATAAAGCGGGTTCCGCCCTGGCGCGGCGACAGCTGGGCCTGGGGGAAGTTGACCGAACCCTCGGTCGAGCCGACGTCGGAATATTCGACCAACTTACGCGCGACCTCTTCACCGATGCGTTCCTGGGCTTCTTCCGTGGACCCGCCGACATGGGGCGTCAGAATTACGTTGTCCAGGCCCTGCAGGGGCGACACGAAGGGATCGGAATTGGACGACGGTTCCTTCGGGAACACGTCGACGGCGGCACCGCCCAGATGGCCGTCCTTCAAGGCCGCCGCCAGGGCCGGAATATCGACCACCGTGCCGCGCGAATTGTTGATCAGGAAGGCGCCCTTCTTCATGGCGCGGATTTCCGCTTCGCCGATCATGTCCTTGGTGTCCGCCGTTTCCGGGACATGCAGTGTCACGACGTCCGACTGTTTCAACAGATCATTCAGGTCGCGGGACGGCATGACGTTGCCGTGGCGCAGCTTGTCCGTACGGTCGTGATAGATGACGCGCAGCCCCATGGACTCCGCAATCACCGCAAGCTGACTGCCGATATTACCGTAGCCGATGATGCCCAGCGTCTTGCCCCGCACTTCACGCGACCCGGCGGCGGACTTGTCCCATCCCCCAGCATGGGCCGCCTGCGACCGCGGAAAGGTGCGGCGGAACAGCATGACGATCTCGGCGATGGTCAGTTCGGCCACGGAGCGGGTATTGGAAAATGGCGCGTTGAACACCGGAATCCCGTTGTTCCGCGCAGCGTCCAGATCGATCTGATTGGTGCCCACGGAAAAGCAGCCGACGGCCATCAGGGACGGCGCCGCGTCGATGACCTCTTTGGTCAGCTGCGTGCGCGAGCGGATGCCCAGGATGCGCACATCCTTCAGTTTTTCCTTGAGCGCGTCACCGTCGAGCGCCGTCTTCAAACGTTCGCCATTGGAATAACCCGCATCCTTGAAGATGGCGGAGGCCGTGGGTGAGATGCCTTCCAGCAGAAGGACCTTGATTTTTTCCTTGGGCAGGGACGGGTTCTGGATTTTCGACATGGGATCTGCGGGCGGTTTATTGGGGGGGATGAACATGTTGCGGCGCAAAATGCCGGAGCCGGGCGGCCATGGCAAGCGATATCCCGCGACGCCGAACCGCCACAGAGATTTCTCGAGATAATTGACCTGCGTCAAGACGGATGAAATGCGCCGCGTCTATGGTTTCGCTCAAATTCGCGTACCGATGGTTCGCATTGCATGCCGCAAAGGCTGTCCGTTCAGGGAGGAAGTCAATGACGTCCCCAGAGACTGATACCCGCAGGAATGAAGTCCGCGCCTTCCTGTTCCTGACCGTATTCCTGGCCCCGATCGTATCTATCGCCCTGGTCGGGGGGTTGGGCTTTTCCATCTGGATTTATCAAATGTTCGCAGGACCGCCTGGGTCCTGACGTGGCCCCATGACAGCGGTTCCAACCACCGGCGGGAGGAATTCATGCTCGAAGGCAAGCAGTCCATCATCTCACGTAGCCGTCGCGCGTTCATTCGCGGGCGCACGCCCCATGTCGCCAGCCTGCTGGTCCAAGCCTGGCCCGACGGTATTGTCGCGACCGAGGCCGCGCTCAACGTCATCCCCGGCGTTGAAAGTCACGGGTCCGCCGGCCCCGGCAAGCTGATCGTAACCATCGATGTCGACGACGACACCGGCCTGGTCGAGGCCGTGAGCCGTATCGAGGCCGCCAAGGGCGTGATCACCGCGTCCCTGGTCTATCACCAGATGGACGAAGGAGACGCCTCATGAGCGGGCCCAAGCTGACCCGGCGGGAATACATGAAGGCGCAGGCCGTGGCCGCCGCGATGGCGGCGGCCGGGCTGCCGGTTTCCGCCCTGGCATCCAACCTACCGACCGCAGCCCAGGCGACCGAATTGCGATGGTCCAAGGCCGCCTGCCGGTTCTGCGGCACGGGCTGTTCCGTCATGGTCGGGGTCAAGGACGGCCGTGTGGTGGCGACCCACGGCGACGCCAAGTCCGAGGTCAACCGGGGCCTCAACTGCGTGAAGGGCTATTTCCTGTCGAAGATCATGTACGGCGAGGACCGCCTGACGCGGCCGCTTCTGCGCATGAAGGACGGCAAGTTCGACAAGAACGGCGACTTTACGCCAATCACCTGGGACCAGGCGTTCGACATCATGGCCGAGAAATGGAAGGCCGCCATCGCCAAGACCAAGGACACGGAGGAAATGCCGCCGGTCGGCATGTTCGGATCCGGCCAATGGACGGTGTGGGAGGGATATGCGGCGTCGAAGCTGATGAAGGCCGGGTTCCGCTCCAACCACATCGACCCCAATGCGCGGCATTGCATGGCTTCGGCCGTCGGTGGGTTCATGCGCACCTTCGGCATGGACGAGCCCATGGGCTGCTACGACGACATGGAGAACGCCGACGCGATCGTTCTGTGGGGCTCCAACATGGCGGAAATGCATCCGATCCTGTGGACCCGGGTGACCGACCGCCGCCTCAGCGCGCCGCACGTCAAGGTCGCCGTGCTGTCGACCTTCGAGCACCGCTGTTTCGACCTTGCCGACATTCCCATGGTGTTCACCCCGCAGACGGACCTGGCGATCCTCAATTTCATCGCCAAGCACATCATCGAGACGGGCCGGGTGAACAAGGAATTCGTCGGCAAGCACGTGAACTTCCGCCTGGGCAATCCCGATATCGGCTACGGCCTGCGCCCTGAACATCCGCTTGAGAAGAGCGCCAAGAACGCCAAGGACGCGAACGGATCGAAAGCCATGTCCTTCGAGGAATACGCCAAGTTCGTCGCCGCCTACGACGTGGACAGCGTGTCCAAACTGTCGGGCGTGCCCAAGGACAAGCTGATCGAACTGGCCGAGCTTTACGCCGACCCGAAGACCAAGGTCACCTCGTTCTGGACCATGGGCTTCAACCAGCATACCCGCGGTGTGTGGGCCAACAATCTGGTCTACAACATCCACCTTCTGACCGGAAAAATCTCCGAACCCGGCAACAGCCCGTTTTCCCTGACCGGGCAGCCGTCGGCCTGCGGCACGGCGCGCGAGGTCGGCACCTTCTCCCACCGCCTGCCCGCCGACCTGGTCGTCGCCAAGAAGGAACACCGCGACTTCGCGGAAAAGATCTGGAAGCTGCCCGAGGGCACGATCCCCGGCAAGAACGGCTATCACGCCGTGGTCCAGAACCGCATGCTCAAGGACGGCAAGCTCAATTGCTATTGGGTTCAGTGCAACAACAACATGCAGGCGGCGGCCAACATCAATGAGGAAGGCCTGCCCGGCTACCGCAACCCGGACAATTTCATCGTCGTGTCCGACGCCTATCCGACGGTGACCGCCCAGGCCGCCGACCTGATCCTGCCGACCGCCATGTGGGTGGAAAAGGAAGGGGCCTACGGCAATGCCGAGCGGCGCACCCAGTTCTGGTACCAGCAGGTCAAGGCGCCGGGCGAGGCGCGATCCGACCTATGGCAACTGGTCGAATTCTCCAAGCGGTTCAAGGTCGAGGATGTCTGGCCCGCCAAGCTGATCGCCAGGCAGCCCGACCTGAAGGGCAAGACGCTTTATGACGTGCTGTTCAGGAACGGCAACGTCGACAAGTTTCCGCTCGGCCATGCCAGCCTGGAATTCGACAACGACGAATCCAAGCATTTCGGCTTCTACCTGCAGAAGGGCCTGTTCGAGGAATACGCCGCCTTCGGACGCGGCCACGGCCACGACCTCGCCCCCTTCGACACCTACCATCAGGTGCGTGGCCTGCGCTGGCCCGTGGTCGATGGCAAGGAAACCAAGTGGCGCTACCGTGAAGGCACGGACCCTTATGTAAAGGCCGGCAAGGGGGTCGAGTTTTACGGCAAACCCGACGGGCGGGCCTGGATTTTCGCCCTGCCCTACGAGCCGGCGGCGGAAAGCCCGGACAAGGAATACGACCTGTGGCTGTCCACGGGGCGGGTGCTGGAGCACTGGCATTCCGGATCGATGACTCAGCGCGTGCCCGAACTGTACAAGGCGGTGCCCGATGCCAAGGTGTTCATGCACCCGGACGACGCCAAGGCCCGCGGGCTCAGGCGTGGCGACGACGTGCGGGTGATCTCCCGGCGCGGCGAAATCCGCACCCGGGTGGAAACCCGGGGCCGCAACAAGCCGCCCATGGGCCTGGTCTTCGTCCCCTGGTTCGACGCCAGCCAGCTGATCAACAAGGTCACCTTGGACGCCACGGACCCCATCTCCAAACAGACGGATTACAAAAAATGCGCCATCAAGATCGTCAAGGCCTGAGCGCCCGCGCCGTCCTGCTGGCCTGTGCCGCCGTCCTGGCGACGGCCCTTGCCGCCGGCTCCGTCATTGCCGCCGATACGACGGCGACCCTGCGCAAGGACGACATCACCGGGCAGAAAGCGCCGCCGCCGATTGCCCGGGTAGAAAATCGGGACCTCAAGCGGGCGCGGAACTATCCGGAACAGCCGCCGACCATCCCGCATCAGATCCGCGACTATCAGGTCGACCTGAACGTCAACAAGTGCCTGACCTGCCACTCGCGCACGGCGGTCGAACAGTCCCAGGCGCCCATGGTCAGCGTCACCCATTTCATGGACCGCGACGGTCAGGTGCGGGGGGCGGTATCGCCGCGCCGTTATTTCTGCCTGCAATGCCACGTGCCGCAGACCGATGCCAAGCCGCTGGTCGGAAACGTCTTCAAGGACGTGGACGAGGTCATCAAGGAGGCCGTCCCGGGCCGAAAGGGGAACTGAACCGTGGCCCTTCGCGACAGCATCGTTACCCTGTGGAAGACCCTGACGGGGCCGGCCCGGCACTTTTCCCTGGGGTTCCTGACCTTCGGGGGGTTCATCGCCGGGATTGTGTTCTGGGGCGGCTTCAACACGGCACTTGAACTGACCAACACGGAAACCTTCTGCATCTCCTGCCACGAGATGCGCGACAACGTGTATGCCGAACTGAAATCGACCATCCACTACACCAATCGGTCCGGCGTGCGCGCGACCTGCCCGGACTGCCACGTGCCGCACCAATGGACGGACAAGATCGCGCGCAAGATGCAGGCCTCGAAAGAGGTCTGGGGCAAGATTTTCGGCACCATTTCGACCCGCGACAAGTTCCTGGAAAAGCGGCTGGAGTTGGCTGGCCATGAATGGCAGCGCCTGAAGGCCAACGATTCTCTGGAATGCCGCAACTGCCACAACTTCGAATTCATGGACTTCACGGCCCAGAGCAAGCGCGCGGCCGACCATCATGCGCGCTTTCTGACCAATCGCGACAAGACCTGCATCGACTGCCACAAGGGGATCGCCCACCGGCTGCCGGATATGTCCGGCGTGGTTAAATAGGGCAATCCGCCGGGCCGCGATCTTTTCCTTACCGCCGTTCGGGCGCAGAATGGTGCCTCCGCACAACCGAACGGAGGCCCCTATGTCCGCGTCGCCATCCTCAGAAGACCGATTGTCATGCATCCTCGCCCCCGGGCGCGGCGCCGTCGTCACGGGGGCCGCCAGCGGCATCGGCCTTGCCGCCGCCAAACGCTTTGCGGCGCTGGGCATGCATGTCTGCCTGGCCGATGTCGACGAGGACGCCCTGGATGCCGCCCATGAAGAGGTCCGTGCCGCCGCCCAAGCCGGGCGCGTCATGTCCATGGCCGTGGATGTCGCCGCCCCGAACGCCGTGGCGGCCATGCAGGAGCGGGTGCAGGACACCTTCGGCGGCGTCGCGCTGTTGATGAACAACGCTGTCGCCCGCCACGCGGGCGGCTGCCTGGACGAACCGGACAACTGGCGTAAAACCATCGACGTCGGCTTGTTCGGCGTCATCAACGGCTGTCAGGCCTTCGCCCCCGCGATGATCGCGGCGGGGGAGCCGGCGATGATCGTCAACGTGGGCTCCAAACAGGGCATCACCAATCCGCCCGGCCGCCCCCATTACAACGTCGCCAAAGCGGCGGTGAAGGCCTACACGGAGTTGTTGCAGCATGAACTGCGGGGCGGCAACGGCGGCAACGCCGCCGCCGTCAGCGCCCATCTGCTGATTCCCGGCATGACCACGACGGGCGGCCGCGACCACCGTCCCGGCGCCTGGTGGCCGGATCAGGTGGTTGATTTCATGCTGGCAGCCCTGGAGCAGGGCGATTTCTACATCCTCTGCCCCGACGGCGAGGTGACGCCGGAAATGGACGCCAAGCGAATCCTCTGGGCGGCACATGACATCACCGAAAACCGCCCGCCCCTGACCCGCTGGCATCCGGATTTCAAGGCCGCCTTCGACGCCTTCGAGCCCTGACCGCCGGGACCCGCCGCGCCGCCGATTCCCATTGAAAAAGGTCCGGACCGAGCCCATATCAGGCGGACAATCCGGCACGAGACCGGATCATCCGTCTTTGGGAGACACCTCATGAAAACCTTCATCACGGCCGCGTTGGCGGCCCTTATCGTTGCCACCGGCGCCCAGGCGGCGTCGGTCACCGTCACCATGCATCAGACCTCGGCCGCGGGCGTCGGGCCGATCCTCGGCACCGTGGTGTTCCAGGATACCGCGCGGGGCCTGCGCATCGCCCCCAATCTGTCGGGCCTGAGCGAGGGCGAACACGGCTTCCACGTCCATGAGCATCCCAGCTGCGACCACAAGGAAAAGGACGGCAAGCACGTGCCCGGCCTGGCGGCGGGCGGCCATTTTGATCCGGCCAATACGGGCAAGCACCTGGGCCCTGACGGCGACGGGCACCTGGGTGACCTGCCCGTACTCTATGCCGCGGCCGACGGCACGGCGACCCGCGAAAGCTACGCCGCACGCCTGAAAACCTCGGACCTGGCTGGCCGTTCGATCATGATCCACGCCGGTGGTGATACATATTCGGACACCCCGGCGCCGCTCGGCGGCGGTGGTGCGCGCGCCGCCTGCGGCGTGGTGGTCTACTAAGAGCCGCCTATCCCCGCCCGATCCAAGGCATCTTGGTCGCCTGGATGGTGAGGAACTGAATGTTCGTATCCATGGGCAGGTTGGCCATCATAATGACCGCCTCGCCGACATGTTCCGCGGGCATACGGGGTTCCATCTTCAGGCTGCCGTCGGACTGCTTCACGCCGTGGCCCTGGGCCATGCGTTCGGTCATGGGCGAAACGGCATTGCCGATGTCGACCTGGCTGACCGCTATGTCGTACTTGCGCCCGTCCAAGGCCGCCGTCTTGGTCAGGCCCGTGACCGCGTGCTTGGTCGCCGTATAGGGGATGGAATCGGGCCGGGGGGCGTGGGCCGAGATCGAACCGTTGTTGATGATCCGTCCGCCCATGGGGGATTGTGCCTTCATCACGCGGAAGGCTTCCTGAATGCACAGGAACACGCCGGTCAGATTGACGTCGACGACGCGCTTCCAGTCCTCGACCTTCAAATCCTCGAGTAAAATTCCAGGCGCGTTGGCGCCCGCGTTATTAAAGATTACGTCGACCCGGCCGTGTGCGTCCGTGGTCGCCTTGAACATGGCCTTGACCGATTCCGGATCGGTCACATCCGTGGCCTGAACCAGGGCTCGGCTGCCGGCATCACCCGCAAGGGCCTTTGTTTCCTCCAGCATGTCGGCGCGGCGGCCGGCCAGGGTCACCGAATAGCCGTCGGCGAGCAGTGCCAGGGCCGCCGCCCGGCCAACGCCGGTGCCGGCGCCGGTGACGATGGCGACCTTGGATGCAGGAACATGGGATTGCAGGCTCATGGAATGTCTCCTTGATGCAGATCTTGATGCAGATCATTTTTTGGGATGTGATAGATTTATAAACTACCGCCCACCGACGAACAGAGAGATTCGACACCATGACCTACTCACTCGATGCCTTCGCCAAGGATCTGAAACAGGTTCTGACCCAGGGGCAGAGCCCCGCCCAACTTGAGGAAAGCCGCAAGCTCGTGGAAAAGGCGCTGAAGGACCCTGGGTTCGTCGAAGCCAACCTGGGCGATGATGCCGAGGGCGAGCGCAAGATCGTTTATGAGGATCCGGACCTGGGATTCTGCATCCTGACCCATGTGTACAAGGGCGCCAAAACCGGCAACCCGCACGATCACGGCCCGTCCTGGGCTATTTACGGCCAGGCCTTCGGCGAAACCAAGATGACGGAATACGACATCGTCGAGCCGCCCCAGGGCGACACGCCCGGCAAGGTCAAGGAGCGTGAGAGCTATAAGATGGTTCCGGGCGATGCCCGCGTGTATCAGGTCGGCGACGTGCACTGCCCGGAGCGGCAAAGCGAAACACGCCTGATCCGCATTGAGGGCATGAACATGAACGGCGTCAAGCGCACGCCCCTGGTGCCGGCCTAACCCCGGCCCGGTGGCCTAGCGGTCGCTCGACTGGATTCCCTGCAGTTTTTCCAGGCTGTCCGACGTCAGCTGCAACGATACGTTGCCGACGGCGGAACGGATGATCAGATCAACGAACCACACGCCGGGTGTCAGTTCCTGCGGCGTGCCGATGTCGATGCCGACAACGTCCTCGATATCGATGGACAGGTTCTTGTTGTCGTGAAACGAGATCGCGGCGACGGTTTTCTTGGTTTCGGCGCTTGTCATGGGCAGGTCCTCGGGTCACTTGTGCGGCGGTCGGCGAGCCGATAGGAGCAGCCGACAGGGCCGGGCAGCAGACAGCTTGCCTGCACCGCGCCGCCGCCGCAACCCGACAATGGCGTAAAAATTACGGTATCCGCTGCGCCAAATCCGGCAGAATCAGCCGAGAACGGCCTGGGCCAGCATCCCGGCCAACAGCGACCCGGTCAGCCCAAGCACGATGTACCACAGGAAGGTTCCCCGCTTGACCAGGGCCCAGACAGCCATGGCGGCCGGGATCGAGGTAACACCGCCGGCGATCATGAACGCCATGGCCGGGCCCGGCGCCATGCCCAAATCCATCAACCCGTCGATGGTGGGAATCGCCGCGAAGCCGTTGAGATAGGCCGGCACGCCGACCATCACGGCGGCCGGTATCGTCCACCATTCACCACCGCCGAGCCAGCGCCCGACCTGATCGGCCGGAATATAGGTGACCATCAGGCTCTCGATCAGGAACGCCAAGGTCAGCCATTTGAACAGGAACCAGCCGATCGTCCGGCTTTCGTCGCGGAACAAGGTCATGCGGTCCCGGTCACGCCAGAAGCCCCATTCCACAGGAGCACCCTCAAGCGCCTTCTTGCGCGCCCCGCAGCAGGACGTGACCGCCCCCTTCAAGGGATCGGCAAAGGCCCCGCGGGAGACCAGAACGTGCGTGCCATAGCCCGCCCCCAGGCCCATGACCACCGCGGCGGCGGCCTTGAACACCGTGAACGGCAGACCGAACACGGCCGCCATCAGGATGAAGATTTGCGGGTCCATGAGAGGCGAGGCGATCCAGAACGCCATGACCGGTGCCAGCGGCACCCCGGCCCCCAGAAGGCCCGCAATGATCGGCACGACCCCGCAGGAACAGAACGGTGAAAAGGCGCCGAACAGCGCCGCCAGGAAGATCGCCGACATGGGCCGGCTGGTGAAGGCGCGGGCGATCTGGCGATCCAGGCCGGTGGCCTTGGTCCAGGCGGCGGCCAGCACCGACATCAGAAAGAACGGGGCGATGAAGCCGTAGGCATCCGCCACGAACAGGATGCTCGCGCCGGCCTGGTCCCGGTTGAGCACCCCCAAAATGAAAATCAACGCCAAAATGACCGCAAGGACGCGGTCGATCCGCTTCACGCGGTCCAGCAATCCCGGTCGGGGGGGAGATGCGGGCGTATCGGCGGGCGTTTGCAGGGGCGGGGTGAAAATTGTTTCGCTCATCGCAGGTCTCTTGTCATCAAGGGGTGGCGATCTTGGCCGCCGGCGCGGCGCAGGTCGTCGTGACGCCGGTGCAACATTCGTCGGCGAGGAAGCCGATCAGGCCGTGCATGGCGGCAAAATTGGCGCGGCAGCGCAGGGTGCGGCCCTCCCGCGACTGATCGACCAGCCCCGCCCAGACCAGGCGGGACACGTGGTGCGACAGGGTGGAGCCGGGAATCTGCAGGTGTTCCTGAATTTCGCCGACGGACAGGCCGTCCGCCCCCGCCTTAACCAACAGACGGAAGGCAAGAAGCCGGTGCGGATTGCCCAGTTCGGCAAGTTGTCGGGCGACAAGGTCTGTATCCATGGTGCCTAGATTAGGCATGATGAGCGAAATTCTCAACGATATTTCTAGAATTATCGAATTATTTTTCCCACTTCTACACCCAATATTCCAACATTCATCCATGCCGAGAATTTCTGGTTCTATATCTTATGTCCGGTGTATCCGGACAGGCGGAACTGGCACAATGATTGCGTCTGAATTGACAGAAGTTTCATTCTGACAAGGCAACCTGGTGAACACGTCCGTGGGTAACTCCGTCCGCATCAAATCGACGTTTCTTGAGGCGGGAAATAATCTTCCGACCTTCCATCGTGAGGTTCTGGATTATTGGCAACGCCTGCGCGGCGACAGGGCGGCGCCGGCGCTGTCTGAGTTCGACCTGGCCGCGCTGGACCCGGAAACCGTCCGCTTCATGAATATCACCGATATAACGCCGGAACCGCTTGCCTCGGTCTATCGCTTCTGGGGGGCCGGGCTGACCCAGGCGTTCGGTGCCGATTACACGGACCGCTCCCCCATCGAAGTGCCGCCCAAGGCCATCGGCCTGAGTGCGCGGGGCGGCTGCGGACGGTTGACGCACGAGATGGCCCCCCATTGCGAAGTCAAACAGTTCGAGACGCTCGCCGGATACCGGGGCCGCGCAGTGATCCTGCGCCTGCCTTGTTCTAATGACGGCATCACGGTCGCCAACGGCATCGGCGTGTTCAAGTTCGAACACGTCAATCCGGACGCCGATCTGACAGCCTTCTTCGAAGAAGTCTTCGGGCCGCTCGACGCCGCCTCGCTCCCCTAACTTTCCCGGTTCCTAATCCCCCTGTGGATCAGGCCGCCGTCGCCCGATCCTTCAGGAACGGCCGATCACCGCCCGCCGTCGTGCGGTGCATGCGCCGGGGCATGTTTTCGTCGTAATCACGCACGGCGTAATGCATGGTGGCGCGGTTGTCCCACATCACCAGATCTCCTTCCTGCCAGCGGTGGCGATAGATATTTTCCGGCTGCGTCGCATGGGTCATCAGGAAGTCCAGCAACGGCCGGCTTTCTTCCATCGTCATGTCCACGAAGTTCGTGGTGAAGAAGGTATTGACGTAAAGCGCATCGCGTCCCGTGTCCGGATGGGTGCGCACCACCGGGTGGCGGAACGAGGACAGGTTCGCCGGAATCTGCGGTGAATCCGTGTCCGGTTCAGCCAGATTACGCCGCCGGATAGCGTCCGGCGAATGCATGGCGTCGAGCCCGCGCAGCGTATCCTGCAGGGCCGGCGACAGGGTCTCCAGCGCCCGGTACATGTTGCAGAACATGGTGTCGCCGCGGCCTTCGGGCACGATCCGCGCGTGCAGCAGCGACAGCGCCGGCGGCTGTTCCGAGGCCGAAATGTCGGAATGCCAGAAATCGTTGCGCGCACCCCGGCGGCCCGGCTTGGTTTCCAGCACGATGACCTCGGGATGCTCGTTATTCACGCCGGCCCGGGACCCGTAAGGATGCGGTTCCGCCGGCCCGAAACGCTGGGAAAATCGGCTTTGTTCCGCAGGCGTCAGATCCTGGCCAGGAAACACCAGCACCAAATATTCATGCAGCGCGGCGGTGACGGCGGCGAAGGTTTCAGCGTCGAGATCTTCGGACAGATTGACGCCGGAAATCCGGGCGCCCATGGCCCCGGTCAGCGATTGAACTTGGAAAGGATAGTCGCGGCTCATTTAGAGGCCTCCCATGCTTGAACCGATACGGCCCGTTATTTGTTTTTATGGGTGGGCCGGTTGATCTCCGCCCGGCGCAACATCCGGGCGACTGGATCATTCTTACCCCTCATCAACGCGTAGTCCAGAGCCCTGCGTCCCCAGCGGTCCGCAATCAGGGGGTCCGCACCCGCCAGGATCAGGTATTCGGCAATCTCGGGATAATTGCCATGGGCGGCCAGAACCAGGGGTGTGACCTTGTCCGCGTCCCGCCAGTCGACCCGCGCCCCGGCGCGGACAAGCACGGTCGCCATATCAAGCCGCCCCAACAGCACCGCATGATGAAGGGGCCCCCGCCAGTCCGTGCCGACCACGTTGGGATCGGCCCCCGCCAGCAACAGTTGGGTCAGCAGAACATGGTCGCCCGCGGCGGCGGCCCGCAGCAGGTCAAGGGTCGTCACCGTCGCCGGCAGGTCCGCCGCACGGGCCGGTCGCGGCACATCGGCCGTCGCCAAGGCGGCGACAAGACATATGAGAAAGATCACTCGGCGCATGACGCTTCTTCAATTGCGCGGGTCGGATACCCCGGATAGGGTTTCATCATGATCACGCTCCATGATTTTCTGCCTTCGGGCAATGGCTACAAATGTCGGCTGATGCTGCGCTTTCTCGGCCGCCCCTTCACCCTGGTCGAATACGACGTCACCAAGGGGGAAACCCGCACACCCGATTTCCTGGCTAATCTCAATCCGAACGGCCGCATTCCGGTGCTTGAATTGGAAGACGGACGCTGTCTTTCTGAATCAGGGGCGATCCTGAATTTTCTGGCCCAAGGCACGCCGTTCCTGCCCGATGATCCCTGGACCCGCGCCAAGGTTCTGCAGTGGATGTTCTTCGAACAATACACGCTGGAACCCACCATCGCCGTACGTCGGTTCTGGTTGACCGAACAGGACACGCCGCTGACCGAGATCCAGCAGGCGCAATTGCCGGTCAAGCTGGATCAGGGCCATGCGGCGCTGGGAGTTCTGGAACAGGGCCTTGCGGCCGGACCCTGGCTGGTCGGGGATGGGCCGACCATCGCCGACATCGCGCTCTACGGTTATACCCATGTCGCGCCCGAGGGCGGCTATGACCTGGACGCTTATCCCAACGTCACGGCCTGGATCGGCCGGTTCCGCGAATTGCCCGCCTATGTCCCGATCACCCAGCGTGATTTCACCTGAGGCCCCTGCCCGACCGCCCGCGTATCTGAACCTTCTAATTTACGATATACTGGATGAAACACGCCCACGGCCGAAAGCCGGGCGACCAGACGGGAGACACATCCATGAACGTAAAACATATCCTTGAACGCAAGGGCAGCGCCGTCACCACCATCCCCACCGGGGCGACCATCGGCGAGGCCGCGCGCACCCTGGCCGAAGCCCGGATCGGCGCCATCGTCGTGTCCGACGACGGCAGCACCATCAACGGCATCCTGTCGGAACGCGACATCGTGCGCGTCATCGGCACGGAAGGCCCCGGCGCCCTCACCCGCCCGGTGACCGAGGCCATGACCGCCAACGTCATCACCTGCAAGCCGGAAGACCGCATCAACGTGCTGATGAGCATGATGACCCAGCGCCGCATCCGCCACCTGCCGGTGGCCGAGAACGGCAAGATGACGGGCCTGATTTCCATCGGCGACGTGGTCAAGGAACGCATGGACGAAATCGAATCCGACGCCGCCGCCATGCGCGACTACATCACCGGCATGACCGCCTGACGACCCTTCCAGCCATAAGGACCAGCAGAACACCATGACCACCACGATCACGCCAGGGCAGGACCTGGTGCTTTATCACGCCTGGGCATCCTCCGCGTCGCGCAAGGTGCGCATGTGCCTCCATGAAAAAGGTCTCGCCTTCGATGCCAAGATCGTCGACCTCAACAAGTTCGAACATCATGCGGACTGGTACAAGAAGCTGAACCCGTCGGGCATCGTGCCGGCGCTGATGGTCGACGGTCATCCACTGGTCGAAAGCAACTTCATCAACGAATACCTGGACGAGACCTATCCCACGCCGGCGCTGCGCCCGACGGACCCGATGCTGCTGCACGACATGCGGCTGTGGGGGAAATACATCGACGACACCTGCCTGCCGGCGATCCAGAAGCACAACTGGATGCATCATTTCCACCCCATGGCCCGCGAATGGTCGGACGAGGAGTTGGAGACACGCCTGGCCGCCATCCCGACCGCCAACCGCAAGCACGTGTGGTACCGCATGGCGCGCGATCCCTATACGGCGGAAGAGCTGGAAGCGGCGCTGGACATCCTGCGCGACATGATGGACCGCATCGAGGCGCGCATCGCCAAAACCGGCTTCGTCACCGGCGACGCCTATTCCCTGGCCGATATCGCCGCCGCCCCCTACGTGATCCGCACGGAGGAACTGGCACCGGTCGAGGTCTCAGCGGAAAAGCGGCCCCATGCCGCCAAGTGGTGGGCGGCGATCAAGGCACGCTCCGCCTACAAGGCCGCCCATATGGAGCCGTTCAACGACCAGTGCTGGTCGGGATGGATGCCACCGACCTGATCATTGCTCCAACTCGGAGATCATGTTGTTCGCCAGGCGAAGCCGGTTTGAAAGCTCCAGGCCCAGATTCTGCATCAGGCAAAAAGCAAGTTCAGGCATTTCGGCTTGCAGGTGCTCATATTCGTCGGCCCCGATCTCAAGACAACAGGAACGGCGCGTGGCCTGGACCGTGGCGGAGCGACGCCCACCATCCAACAAGGCCATTTCCGCAAACAATGCGCCCTCCACCAAGGAACTCACGCGCCGTTTCCGTTTCGAACTCGGGATGTCGATCAAGACCTCCATGCCCCCCAACACAAGAAAATACGCGCTATCGGCCCCGTCTCCCTGCTCGAACACGCATTCGCCAGGGCGGAACCAAATCTTCCGGCAATAGCGACGCAACGTCAGGATCTGCGGCCGCGTCATATTACGCAGCATCGCGCTGCTGGCGATGATCCCGCGCCGCCCCGGCGCGCCCGATTTCCCCAACCGCGCAAGAAGCATGGCCTCCGCCCGGGCCAGGGCGGTGCTTGTGTCGTCGAAAACCGACTTGGGCCCGACAACGTCAATGACACCGTTTGCTTCCAGGTTGAGCCATATCCAGCGAAGCGAACTGTGGTGAACCCGATGCTCGTTCCCTATGACGCCGTCGTGTTGCCGCCGTTTCCTGGGGTCAGTCCGGCGTTCGGGCTCGACTCTGCTTAACATCAGTTTTCCGCCCGATTCCGCCAACGAATTGCACAGCCGCCGAACAAGGGCACACCCCGTGCTGTCGATCGACGTAAGGTGGCGGAAATCGAAGATCAGGAAATCAACACCCTTCGATCGCAAGCCGGCGATGGTGGCCTCCAACCGCGCGCAGGCGGCAAAGAACAAGGCGCCGTGGAGTTCGACAACGGCAATTCGATACCCCTCCCTCTGCAGCGTCTCAACTTGAAACGCAGGGCGCTGGACTTTCGACGAAACCCGGTCGGCTGAATACACCCGGCGGACAGGGTCACGCCCCATGCCAAGCACAAAGAGGATGACAGACAGGCAAACGCCGACGCCGACAGCGACGATCAGGTCGAGCGCCAACGCCGTGAAGATGACGACGAAGGTCACACCGACGTCGCTCGCATAAACCCGCGGATAGGGAACGGATCGCAAGAAAATCGCCTTTACCTTGCGCAGCGTCGTCACATCAAACGTCTGAACGGCAATGACCATCAACATCGCGGCCAGCGCCCACATCGGCAAAGCGGAAAGCAACGGTGCGAGCGCCAAGACAAGGAACAGCAGGACCAAACTCGCGTAGACATTCGCAGTGCGTGTTCGTGCGCCTGCGGAAAACAAAGCCTGTGATCGGCTCATCATCCCGCCGCCCGGCAGCAGACCGAACACCCCCACAAGGCAATTGATGATGCCGTGGGAACACAGGTCACGATTGGGCCGGGCGCGGTCACCTGAATAAAGTTCAAGCGCCCCTGCGGAGAGCACCGTCAAGAAAGCCGACAACAGCCCGATGGACAATCCGCTGAACAACGCAATGTCAACGTCCTGCCAAACCTCCCGTAGGCCGCTTCCCCGCGTCAACAGCACGGGAAGCTCACGCAAGACAGCGAGGTTTATGGTGCCGACCTCCGGTCCGTGCGGAAGACCAAAGGCGCTGGTACCGACCATATAGACGCCCCAGCCAGCGATAAGTCCCGGCAACACTGCGGGAATTGGCTTGAACCGCCCACGGGCAATGAGGGTGCCAACGACAGTCACCCCTCCGACCAGCAATGGCCAAAGGGCGATGTGGCGCCATCCACCGACCAGAATTTCCCAGGCCGTCTGGCCCGGTAGGCCCAGAGCAAAGGGCAAGGAATTGAACAACACGAGCATGGCAGAGGAACAGATGAAGCCTGCCAATACCGGCAGCGGAATATAGGAAATCGCTCGACCAAGCCGCAGCAGGCCCGCAACCGCCATCCCGAGACCGGCGATTACAACGCCAAGACAAGCCAGTAAAAGCGCCTGTTCAACAGAATGGCCGCGCTCCAATGCCGTTTGAATAGAGACCGCATAGACCACGGCCGTAACGGCTGCAGGACCGAATGACAACAACGGATGAGAGGCCAGAACACCGCCCAACACACCGGCGAGGGTTGCCGTTCCCACCCCGGCCGCGATCCCGGCACCGGCCCAGTCAGGACCAAGCGGCGAGAAGGCAATCAGCCCGAAAGCGATTGCCTGCGGCAATGCCGTCAGCGCGCCGACGGCGGCGGCGGCGATGTCATTCTTCATTGTGGAAATGATCAAGGGAAATGGTCAGCGTCTGCGGTTTTCAAGGCACGGAAGGATCATGTCACAATTGCACCCATCATACGAATGGACAATACGCGTCTCGCGCGCCCGCCGCTGAAATTCAAGGGCTGTCCGGCTTCCAGCGGGCTGCGTCGACAAGGCGGCCCATACGGAGCCGTTCAACGACCAGTGCCGGTCGGGATAGATGCCGCCGGCGGCGTAACGGGCTGCCCGGTCAGCCGCTTCGGGCCTTGTCGATGCGGCGGGTGAATTCCTGGATCACGCGCTCGTAAAGGGCGCCCTTCAGGACCTTGTCCTCGACCCCGCCGTCAATGTTGGGGTTGTCGTTGACTTCGATCACGAACACCCCCGCCTCCGTCTCCTTCAGGTCCACGCCGTACAGCCCGTCGCCGATCAAGGCGGCGGCCCGGCGCGCGGTCTCGACGACGGCGGGCGGCGCCGCGTCGATCGGCATGGTTTCCCAGGCGCCGGCCACGGATTTTTGGCTGTCAACATGGCGGTAGATCTGCCAGTGCGAGCGCGACATGAAGTACTGGCAGGCGAACAGCGGTTCGCCGCCGATCAGGCCGATCCGCCAGTCATAGGGCGTGTACATGTATTCCTGAGCCAGGATCACTCGGGAGCGTTCGAACAGGCCCTCCGCATGACGCAGGAATTCGTCCCGGTTCTCGGCCTTTTCGACCCCGCGCGAGAAGGCGCCGTCGGGAATTTTCAGGACCACGGGATAGCCCATCATGGCTTCGATCTCGGCCAGCCGCTTGTCGTTGAAGGTCGAGCGGTTGAGCAGTTCCGTGCGCGGCGTCGGCACGTTGGCGGCCTTGAGCGCTTCCGACAGGTAGACCTTGTTGGTGCAGCGCAGGATCGAACGCGGATCGTCGATCACCGGAATGCCTTCGACCTCGGCCTTGCGGGAAAAGCGGAAGGTATGGTGGTTCAGGGCCGTTGTCTCGCGGATGAACAGGGCGTCGAATTCGGGGATGCGCTGGATGTCCTTGGCGGTGATGAATTCGACCTCGACCCGCTGATCCGCCCCGGCCTTGGCCAGACGCTTCAGCGCCACCTCGTCCGACGGTGCCAGCCGTTCGTTGGGATCGAACAGAACGGCCAATTCGTAAAGCGCCGACGGGCGGCTTTTGCGTTGCGACGCGGGCACCCGGACGTAGGTGCGCAGCGCATCTTCGAAGACGGTCTCCAAATCGGCGTTGATCTTATTGATGCCGAGCGGGTGAATCGCCTGAATCCGCCAGCGCTTGTCGCGCACGATCTGGATTTCCAGGATCGGATAGCGGAAGGCGTCGAACACTTCGGCCGCGAGCCGGCGGAACCGCGCATCGTCGGGCCGCCCGAAAAACACGTGCAGCACGAACCCGGTCGTGGGCGGGCTGGCCAGCCGCTTCATCGTCGCGTGCAGGATGCGTTCCAGGTCAGGCACGGCGTAGGCGTAGGACCCCCGCTTGTCCAGATCGATGATATCGACCATCGTCGGCATGGGCAGGTCGCCGCGGGATTCCGACAGCAGCGAGCAGTAGTATCCCGCCGACAGATACTTGTAGCGGCGGCACAGGTTGATCACGCGGAGCGGCCGTTTGTTCGGCGTGCGCTTTTCGGCGATGAAGGCGTCGACCGTCTGGATGTTCAGACCTTCCTGATTCCAGCGCCAATCGGAAAGGCGGTCGACGACGATTACACTGCGGGCCATCAGGCGCTCCTCTTTTTCGGGCCGATGACAACCACCGCATATTGCTTTGACCCGCCGTAGCGCATCATGCGGTCGAACTCCTCGAGACGGATGGGAATACCGAAACAGACCGTTTCGGTCTCGCCCTCGTCGGTATCGACGTAAGGTTCGTGGACATAAACGAAACGATCATCGAAGCCGGTGATGGCCATCCAGTGCGGCGCCTTGTAGCCCGTCAGGCGATAGGCACTGATCAGCACGATGGGGACATGGCCTTTTTCGAACCGGCGGCGCAGGTCTGCGAGGGCCGGCGGCGCATGCTTGACGCGCACGCCGGTCCTGCCGATTTCCTCGATGAAATCGGCCTGGACCAGACGGATGACTTCCTTCTTCTCCTCGTTGCGCACGCCATTGGCGAACATCGCGCCATCCTCGCTGACGAACATATCGACGGCGAAGCCCCGCTTCCAGGCGGACAGCGCCAGGCCGTAGGGCCCACATCCGCCGTGGCCGGAGGTCATGAAGATGGTCGTCGACTCGCGCCACAGGCGCAGTTCGAACGTCCGGTCCAGCACTAGGTCCGGCTCCTGCGCCTTCATCGCCATCATCAGGCAGGCCGGGCCGCAGGTGAATTCCAGGGTCTGGGCGTAATAGGGAACGAGCGCGGCGTCGGCCGAAAGATGCGGCGCCAACGCCTTTTCCATGCGCACCGCGTCGACATGGTCCTCGTAATAATCGGGATAGGTCGAAAAGGCGCGGTAGCCGGCCTTTTCGTAGAACGCGAGGGCGCGCGCGTTGTCCCGCCGCACTTCCAGCCGCATCATCACGAAGCCCTTTTCCAGGGCGATCTTTTCCGACTCGGCCAACAACGCACGCGCGATGCCGCCGCGCTGGCGGTCGGGCAGAACGGCGAAGGAATACAGCCGCGTCATCGACGTGTTGCGGTGGAACAGCACCAGGCTGTAGCCGGTAATGGCGCCGTCTGCGTCATCGACGATAAGCGACGCGTTACCGCGCGTCAGAAGGTAGCGGAAGTTGCGCGGCGACAACCGGTCGGTGTCGAAGCATTGCTGCTCCAGATCGGTGAGGACCGGAACATCTTCCAAGGTGGCGTTGCGGATCACGGCGGAACCTGCACGACTTTCAAGGGGCGTATCAATCAGCGGAGGGCCGGGCCCGGGCCGGCGGCGTTCCGCGCACGATATTACGCCCGAACAGGTACTCCAAAAGTCGGCTTTTGGCTATAAGCCGTCATCGATTCCCGCCATGCGGTGTGCGCGCGGCAGCCCCCTCGAAATCAGGGGTCAGCGGGGGTTATTCCTCGGGCTTCAGGGCCAGGGATGCCGAGTTGATACAGTAGCGCTGTCCCGTCGGTTCCGGCCCGTCGGGGAACACATGGCCCAGATGGGCATCGCATTTGGCACAGACGACCTCGACCCGGCGCATGAAGAAGCTGACGTCCTCATGCTCAACGACCGCGTCCGGGCTGACCGGCTGATAATAGCTGGGCCAGCCGGTGCCGCTGTCGAACTTGGTGTCGGACGAAAACAGCGGCTCGCCACAGCAGATGCAGACATAGGTGCCCGGCGTTTTCTCGTCGTGGTATTTGCCTGTAAAGGCGCGTTCCGTGCCCTTCAGGCGCGTCACCTTGTACTGCTCGTCGGTCAACTGCTGGCGCCATTCGGCGTCGGGTTTCTCTATCTTGCCGGTCATCTTACGTTTCCACCAGTTAAGGTCCTGACCGATCATATAGGACGGCCGCGCCCTCTGACGAGGGCCCTCGCGGGAAGTTTACCGGAAGGGGGCTGCCCTACTTTTCCGCCAGCTTCTGATAGCCGTCGCGGGTCTGCGGCAGCTTGCGGCCCAAAATCTGGGTCGCCACCATGTTGCGCAGGACCTGGGCCGTGCCGCCGCCGATGGTGAACATGCGGGCGTCGCGGTACATGCGCTCCATCGGCAGGTTGCGGGAATAGCCCATGGCGCCGAATACCTGAAGGGCCTCCGACGTCACCTTGATGGCCATTTCCGAGGTGAAGATCTTGGCCTGAGCGGCGAGCGTCATGTCGGGGAAGCCGCTTTGGTCCGTTTCGGCGCTGGCGGCGGCGCGGTAGATCAGGGTCTGCGCCGCCGTGATCTGGGTCGACATATCGACCAGCATCCATTGCAGGCCTTGGAATTCGGCGATGGGGCGGCCGAACTGTTCGCGTTCCTGGGCATAGGCCAAGGCCTTCTCGTACGCTCCCTGGGCGATGCCCAGCGCCACCGTGCCGGCCCCCACCCGCTGCGAGTTGTAGGCCGTCATCAGGCCGGCGAAGCCGCGGCGGATGCCCTGGGGCGGGATCAGGGCCATGGATTCGTGCACTTCCAGGTCCTTGAAGTGGACCTGGCATTCCGGGATGCCGCGCAGGCCCATGGCCGGTTCGCGCGTGCCGATGACCAGGCCCGGATGTTCGTTGCGGATGGCCAGGAAGCCGCCGATGCCTTGTTCCTCACCATTTTCGAACACGCGGGCGAAGATCAGATGCACCTTGGACACGCCGCCGCCGGTGATCCAGTGCTTGGTGCCGTTGATGATGTATTTGTCCCCGACCTTGTCGGCGCGGGTCGTCATGTCCGTGGCGGCGCTGCCGGCGTTCGGTTCGGTGATGCAGATGGCGGGCTTGTCGCCGGCCAGCACGTGTTCGGCGCAGAGCTTTTTCTGCTCCTCCGACCCATAGCGCATGACCGAGGAAATCGCCCCCATGTTGGCCTCGACCACGATGCGGCCGGTGACGCCGCAGTGCTTGGCCATTTCCTCGACCACCAGCACGGCATCCAGGAACGACCGGCCCTGCCCGCCATAGGCTTCGGGGATGGTCATGCCCATGAAACCGGCGTCTTTCAACAACGCAACGTTGTCCCAGGGATATTCCTCGGTGCGATCGACCTCGGCGGCGCGCTCGGCGATGGCCCCTTCGGCCAGTCGGCGGGCCTTGTCACGCAGGTCTTTCTGGTCGTCGGTCAGGTCGAACATGGCGGAATCCCCCTTTGTTAAATCAGCCCGTCGCCGCGCAGCTTGGCGCGGTCTTCGTCGCTCAGGTCCAGAAGCTCGGCCAGGACCTCGTCCGTGTGCTGGCCCAGGGTCGGCGGCGGGCGGCGGTAGCTGACGGGCGTTTCCGACAGCTTGATGGGATTGCCCAGCAGGGCAACCTTGCCGTCTTTGGCCAAGGGCTGGTCCATCTCGATCTTCATCTCGCGATGCTGGATCTGCGGATCGCTGAAGGTCTGCTCCAGGTTGTAGACCGGGGCGGCCGGCACATTGCGCTGTTCCAGGCCGTCGATCCATTCCTGGGTGGTCTTCTTCGGCGTGACCTGTTCCAGCTTGGCGACCAGTTCGTCCCGGTTGACCAGGCGTTTCGGATTGGTGTCGTAGCGCGGGTCGGTCGCCAGTTCGGGCACGCCGGCGAAGTCACAGAAACGGGAATACTGCCCGTCGTTGCCGGCGGCCAGATAGAAATAGCCGTCCTTGGTCGGGAACACCTGATAAGGCACGATGTTGGCGTGCTGGTTGCCGCGCCGCTTGGGCAGGTCGCCCGAGGTGAAATAGTTCAGCGCCTCGTTCGACGCCCAGGCCACGGTGGTGTCGAGCAGGCCAAGGTCGATGTTCTGGCCCTGGCCGGTCTTGTCGCGGTGGCGGAGTGCCGCCAGGATCGCGGTCGAGGCGTACATGCCGCACATGATGTCGGAAATGCCGACGCCGACGCGCACCGGCTCGCCGTCGGGGCTGCCGGTCAGGGACATGATCCCGCCCATGGCCTGGGCCAGGGCGTCATAGCCCGGCCGCTTGGCATAAGGGCCCGTCTCGCCGAAGCCGGAGATATGGCAATAGACCAGGCCGGGAAATTCGTCCTTCAGGTCCGCATAGCCGAGGCCGAATTTCTCCAGCCCGCCGACCTTCAGGTTATGGGCCAGCACGTCGCAATGCTTGAGCAAGCGCTTGATCAGGGCCACACCCTCGGGCCGGGAGAAATCGACGGTGACCGAGCGCTTGTTGCGGTTGACCGCCAGGTAATAGGCGCTTTCGTCCAAATCGCCCCCGTCTTCGGCGGTCAGGAACGGGGGGCCCCAACTGCGCGTGTCGTCGCCGACGCCGGGGCGTTCGATCTTGATCACGTCGGCGCCCAGATCGCCCAGCAGCTGGGCGCAGGTCGGGCCCGCCAGGATGCGGGTCATGTCGAGGATGCGAATTCCCGCCAAAGGGCCGGCGGGGCGAGTGGTGGTTTCGGTCATGGATGTTTCCGTTGGGATGCAGGCGGGGACTGAAGGTGACGCATGCTACACCCCCGCTCTGCACAGGCAAAGACCGTGTCGGCAAAATGAAACGCGAAACCGGCGATTATCCCGCGGCGATCAGGTCCGTATGGGCCGGTTTGCCTTGAACACCCTTGTACAGGATGCTCTGGCGCAGCTTCATGATGCGCGCGTATTCGGCCAACGCCGCCTCGTCCATGTCCGCGTCGGGCGGGGTTTCATGGATGAAGTTGCCATGATTGTCCTGCCCACGCACCAACCAGGCGCAATCCTTGTCGGCATTGACCTGTGACACGTCGGGACGGATGTAGCGAATGGCGAAGCCGATGCGCCGGTCGTCGGTCGTATTGGGGGTCGAACCATGGGCAATCAGCACATGATGCAGTGAAACCTCACCGGGGTTGAGCGGCATATAGGCCGCTTCGTCCTCGTTGACCTCGACCGCCAGTTCCTGGCCCCGGGTCAGAAGGTTATGCTTATCCAGGGTGTCGCGGTGGGCAATCTGGTCCCACTTGTGGCTGCCGGGGATGACCTTCATGCAGCCGGCTTCGACCGTCGCCGGTGACAAGGCGACCCAGGCGGTCAGCACATCGGGCTTGGACAGCCCCCAATAGGTCGCGTCCTGATGCCAGGACACGAAACCGGGATCATTCGCGTCCTTCACGAACAGCGAGCAGCCCCAGGCCAGGATGTCCGGGCCGAGCACGTCTTCGACGGCGTCGAGAATCTTCGGATGGGATACCAGCTCCGCCGCCCAGGTCTGCAGCAGGTACAGCTTTTGCCCCTTGGACAACTCGTACCAGCCGCCCTGAGCCTCTTCATAGGCTTCGAAGCGACGGCGGTAGGACAGCGCATCGTCTGCCGACATGATGGGGACAGGCGCGACATAGCCGTCCTCGTGAAACTGATTGACCTGTTGTTCCGACAACAGCTTCGGCATGGATTCCTCCCTAGGGTCGTGCGGATGTTCCGGTTTTCCGGAATTCTACGCGGGCAGGCCTGTTCCGGCCAGTCCCAGCCCTTAATTGGGCCCCAACCGCGCCTGCGTCGCAAGCGAGATTTGCTTAACAAGCGCCCAAGAAATCCTAATACAAGGAAGACCGCAAATCAGGTGACGTTGAAGTCGCTGTCATCCAGCGCCGCGCCGTCGGTGTCCGTCAGCTCGATCTCCATGTCGACCTGGGCGTCACCGTCGGCATCGATTTCCAGAATCTTGGTCTGGTCGTTGAACCGCGCCTGGGTGTTGCCGCCGCCGTCGAAGGCATTGGTCTCGTCACCCAGGAAGGCGAACACACCGGTCACGAAGCTTGAGAAATCGAGAATATCGACGGAATCCCCGGCGGTGCCGGCATCGAAGTCCTCGATCACGTCGCGCAGGGCCGCCCCGGCGCCGGATTCATCGGCCGAGCGGTAGATGAACACGTCCCGGCCTTCGCCGCCGATCAGGATGTCCTGGCCCAGGCCGCCGGTGAGGATGTCGTCGCCGTCACCCGTTTCCACGATGTCGTCGCCATCGCCGGCGTCGATCACGTTGTCGCCGCCGTAGGCCCAGATATCGTCGTCGCCGGCGCCGCCGAACACGATGGCGCCGCCGTCGTCCAGGGTCACGAAATCGTCGCCGTCACCGGCGTCGATATAATTTTCACCGTACCCGGTTTCGATGTCGTCATCCCCGGCGCCGCCGTAGATTTCGTTGTCGCCATCGCCGACGATGATGATGTCGTCGCCGTCGCCGCCTTCGATGTAATTGTCGCCGTCGCCGGTATCCAGATCATCATTGCCGGCCCCACCGAAGATGCGGTTGTCGCCGTCATCGACAATGACAAGGTCGTCGCCGTCGTCGCCATAGATCGTGTTGTCGCCATCCAGGCCGTCGATCAGATCGTTGCCGGCACCACCATGGATCACGTTGTCGCCATTGCCGACCAGGATTTCGTCGTCGCCGTCGCCACCTTCGACGAAATTGCCGCCATCTCCCAAGTCGACGATGTCGTTGCCGATGCCTGCGAACACGCGGTTATCGCCGTCGCCCGCGGATAGATCATCATCCCCGGCCCCGCCGATCAGTTCGTTGTCGCCATTGCCGAATTCCCCGGCTTCGACGATGTCGTCGCCATCACCGCCGTCGACGTAGTTGTCGCCGTCGCCCAGGAAGACTTCGTCGTTACCCGCACCGGCCAGCACCGTGTTGTTGCCGTTGCCGCCGCGCAGGATGTCGTCGCCGTCACCGCCGTCGAGGACGTTGTCCCCCGTGCCGCCGATCAATTCGTCATTGCCGGCACCGCCGTAAAGGGAATCGTCGCCGGCGCCGCCGATCAGAAGGTCGTCGCCGCCCAGGCCGTAAATCGTATCGTTACCGCCCAGCCCGTCGATGACGTCCGCGTCGGATGAGCCGACCAGCAGATCACTGCCCGGGGTCGCCGTGTCGGGCACGTCATCGACCGTGATGACGAAGGTTTCCGTGCGGCTGAGCCCGCCCGCATCCGTCGCCGTGACGTCGACGGACACCGAAGGGGTGGCCTCGAAATCAAGTGCGATGCCGTCTTTCAGCTTTAACTGCCCCGCGACGATCTCGAACCGCGCGTCGCTGACCGCCAGGACATGGCTGTCGCCCGCGTCGGGATCGCTGACGGTCAGGGAACCGATAACCCAGCCCTTTTCATTTTCCAGCACATGGCTGTTGTCGAGCGCGATATCGTCAGGCGCCTGATTGGCCACCGGCAGAGCCAGGATGAAGGCCGTGGAGACGGCTGCACTGGCGCCGTTGGATTGTTCCGTGGCGATCGCCGTGACCTGAACCGTGACGTCCCCCGAAACACCCGTAGGCGGGGTCAAGGTCAGGCCGGCCAGATCACCGGGCGCCAGGGTAAAGGTGCCGTTGGCGTTGGCCGTGCCGGCGGAAAGCAGGCTGCCGGCCGGCAGGCCGGACAAGGTCAGGCTGAGAACTTCCGAGCCGTCCGTGTCGGTCAAGGCCGCGGCAATGTCGAGCGCCACGGGCTGGCCCGCCTGGCCGGTCACATCCTGGACCGTCAGAACCGGCTGGTCGGCGGTGGCCTCGATCTCGAAGGTAACGGTGGCGGTCGACTGGGCACCCGCGCTGTCGACCACGGTATAGGTGAAACTGGCCGGGCCGGAATAATTCGGGGCGGGCGTGAACACCACATCGCCGTTGCCGTTCAGCGCAACCGTGCCGCCCTGAGGGGTGCCGACGGCGCTGATGGTCAGCGTGTCATTGGCATCCGCGTCCGTGTCGTTGGTGAGAAGGTCGCCCGCGGGAATCACCAGGGCCGTGTCCTCGACCCCGCCCGCGATCACGTCGGCGGCGGCCACGGGGCCGTCGTTGGTGCCGGTGATGGTGATGGTGACCAAGCCTTCATCGGCGTCACCATCCGCGTCGGTCACGCGGTAGGTAAATGTTTCGACGGCCGTTTCGCCATCACCCAGATGATTGAAGGCATTGCCCGGATCATAGGTAAAGGTGCCGTCGGCGTTGAAGGTCAGGCTGCCCTGGGCCGGGCCGCTGACCAGCGTGACCGATGCCACCAGATCTGGCACCAGATCGTTCGTCAAGACCGAGCCGGACACCGCAATATCTTCGCCCGCCGTCACGAAGGCATCGTCGTTGGCGATCACGCCCTGGTCCGTGGGATCGATCTCGACCCCGTCGACGACGACCTTCAGGTTTTCGAATTCCTTGGCCTTCAGACCGAAGGCCGAGAACGTGAACCACTTGCCGTCGGCTTCGCCCCGGCGGCCGGTGTGATCGTCGATGAATTCCAGATAATCGCGAACGTCCTGCTGCACATCGGCGCGCAGCCATTCGGCCTGGGTCAGGTCCAGGCGCAGGGTGTCCACGCCCTTGCCGCCTTCATAAGTGTCGCGGCTGCCGCCATTGTCGCCCATCACGTAGACGGCGGTGTCGTCGCCCTTGCCACCCTTCACGTGGTCGCTGCCGGCACCGCCGGACACAATGTCGTCGCCACGGTCACCGTCGACGAAATCCCGTCCGTCACCGCCGTTGACCACGTCGTCGCCGCTGCCGCCGTGCAGGTGATCGTTGCCGTCCCCGCCCGCAACCGTGTCATCGCCGCTACCGGCATGAACCAGGTCGCGCCCGTCGCCGCCGTCGATGTCGTCGTCGCCGCTGCCGCCGTCGATATGGTCGTTGCCGGTGCCGCCGGACAGCACGTCATTGCCGCTGCCACCGTCGACATGATCGTTACCAGCGCCGCCGGAGACGATGTCGTCGCCGCGATCGCCATGAACGTGGTCGTTGCCGGAGCCGCCCTCGATCACATCGTTGCCGTTGCCGCCATAGATTCTGTCGTCGCCGCCGGCGCCGTCGAGCGTATCGTCCCCGTCGCGGCCATAAATTTTGTCGCGGTCGTCTCCGCCCGTGATGACGTCATCGCCACGGCCTCCGTGATTGGTGGCCGGCGGAGAGAATCTCGCCAAAAAGGCTGCGATAAATTTCATAAAAAACATGGGGGTGCTCGATTTCGGTCTTCATGCAGGGATCCGCCCGGCGCACTTGCGCCGCCGCGGTGATGTTCAATTTCCCCTCAAGGCACCCTTGTTGGATGCTCAACATGATTTGCGGCGGATACTAACAGCCGATACTGACAACAAGTTGACCACAGAGAAATCAATCGAGAACGGCAAAAGGCCCCCGGGTGGGGAACCCGGGGGCCTTAAGCGGAGTGACCTCAATCGGTCAGTGGGGTGAGGCCCGGCGGCTGGGGGGAAGGTTGGGGAGTTGGGGAGTGACCGCCGGGCCTCTTCTGCGGGGTATTAGGGCAAACGTAATGGGAAAGGCTCAGCCAAAAGCGGCAGAGGCAATGACGGCGGTCGCTACCGCGAAGCCGAGGATTATGCCGGTCACGGTGAGTGATGTCGCTTTTGCTGAAGCGTGAATGCGCTGCATCGTCGCACCTCCAGTTCTTGAGGTTTGCAGGCATGGCAGCTTCTCCTGCCATAGCCTCCTGCACTTAAAGTCAAGTCGTCCCAAGGCCAACATTAGGGAGGAGTCATTAACGATTTCTGAATCAAACTTAATTTTCTTTAAGCCTAAAAACGCCTAGTCTGGCGTCCAACGAGACGCAAAAACGTTTTAAGAAACGAAATCGAAGGGAGTTCAGAAATGCAGACCCGCGCCGCCGTCGCCCTCGAGGCCGGCTCCCCCCTGTCCATCGAAACCGTCGAATTGGACGGCCCCAAGGAGGGCGAATGCCTGGTCGAAATCAAGGCCACGGGCATCTGCCACACGGACGAATTCACCCTGTCGGGCGCCGATCCGGAAGGTATTTTTCCGGCCATCCTGGGCCATGAAGGTGCCGGCGTGGTGGTCGAGGTCGGCCCCGGCGTGACGTCCCTGAAAAAGGGCGACCACGTCATCCCCCTCTACACGCCGGAATGCCGGCAGTGCGAATACTGCCTGAACCCCAAGACCAACCTGTGCCAGGCGATCCGCTCGACCCAGGGTCAGGGCCTGATGCCCGACGGCACCTCGCGGTTCAAGCTGAACGGCGAGGACGTGTTCCACTACATGGGCACCTCGACCTTTTCCAACTTCACCGTGGTGCCGGAAATCGCGCTCGCCAAAATTCGCGAAGACGCCCCCTTCGATAAGGTCTGCTACATCGGCTGCGGCGTGACCACGGGCATCGGCGCCGTCATCAACACGGCCCAGGTGGAGCCGGGATCGAACGTCGTCGTGTTCGGGTTGGGCGGTATCGGGCTGAACGTGCTGCAGGGCGCCAAGCTGGTCGGTGCGGATATGATCGTCGGCGTCGACCTGAACCCGGCGCGCGAGGAGTTGGCCCGCAAGTTCGGCATGACCCACTTCGTCAATCCCAAGGACCATGGCGACGATCTGGTCAACCATCTGGTCGAGTTGACCCGTGGCGGGGCCGATTATTCGTTCGAGTGCATCGGCAACACCACCGTCATGCGCCAGGCGCTCGAATGCTGTCACAAGGGTTGGGGCGAAAGCATCATCATCGGCGTCGCCGGCGCCGGTCAGGAAATTTCGACCCGGCCGTTCCAGTTGGTCACCGGCCGGTCGTGGCGTGGCACGGCCTTCGGCGGGGCGCGCGGGCGCACCGACGTTCCGAAAATCGTCGACTGGTACATGGACGGCAAGATCAACATCGACGACCTGATTACCCACGTCATGCCGTTGGAAGACATCAACAAGGGCTTCGACCTCATGCACGAAGGCAAGAGCATCCGAAGCGTCGTCACTTTTTGACGCGCCGCCTGATTGCGGCCGGCTGTCTGGCCGGCTGTTTGGCCGCCTGCCTGATGGCGGGCCCGGCGGCCGCCGCCGATGCGGATGCCGGTACCGTGGCAGATGGGCCGAAGCAGCTTGCCTACGGCTTGCATTTCATGAAAGCCCGGGACTATCCCCGCGCCATCGTGCATCTGACGGAGGCGATTCGAACCCACGCATTGGAGCCCGAACGGCTGTCCGACGCCTATTACTTCCGCGGCCGCGCCCTGGTTCGGACCCAACGCCCGGAACTCGCCCTTGCCGATTTCACCCAGGCGCTCGCCCAATGGCCGAAAAACGTCAAGGCGCTGCGCGTGCGCTGCCGGACCTTGACCCTGAAAGGCGATCTGCCGGGGGCCCTCAGTGACTGCGATCGGGCGGTCGAACTGGCGCCCGAGGACTGGCGCGGCTGGTTCACCCGCGGCCTGCTGCGTGAAGCACGCCGCGAACGCAATCTGGCGCTGGTCGATTTCACGGCGTCGCAGGCCCGCATGCCCAAGGGGCTCGAAACCTTTCCCAGCGTCGCCCGACAGTTGAAGGCCTACGGCCTTATGTCGGACGATGCGAACACCAAGAACGACACGCGCCCCCTGCCGGTCTGGCAGGAAGACTGAGCACCCTCCCGGAGGGCGAAGGCTTCTATCACCGAGGTCAATCCACGGCTTTCCTTGCGTCTTGGATTCCGCTAAACCGCTGGCAATCGATTATCCGACCAATCTGAAGAACGGAAGAAACCGACAATGGACGCGCTCTACTTCGAGGATTTCATGCCCGGCCGCAAGTTCCAGACCCGCGGCATGACCCTGACCGAGGCCCAGATCATGGAATTCGCCTGGCAGTGGGACCCCCAGCCTTTCCATGTCGACGCCGAAGCCGCCAGCGCGAGCCAGTTCGGCGGCATTATCGGCTCCGGATTTCAGACCCTGCTGGTCGCCTTCCGCCTGTGGTTCCAGGAAAATATCATGAACGAATGTTCCATGGGATCGCCGGGGCTGGACGAAATCCGCTGGCTTTTGCCGGTGCGCCCGGGCGACACCCTGCATGTCGAGGCCGAGGTGATCGAATCCCGCGCCTCCGATTCGAAACCCGATCGCGGCTACACCAAGATCAAATACGCCGTCGTTACCCACAAGGGCGACACGGTGATGACCTATGTCGCCAACCATATCTTCGCCCGCCACCCGGCCGGCGACAACCGGCGCATCTGATTCTACCCACACGCCGACACGGCGTTTGAATTTTTTCACCACGCAAGCCATCATTCGGACCATGGAAAAGATATCTGAGAACAAGTCGTTTGGCGGGCTACAGACGGTCTGGGAACATCGTTCCGACATCTGCGCCTGTCCCATGCGATTCGCGGTCTACACGCCCCCGGCCGTGGTCGAGGGCACGGCCGAACGGCCGGTGCCTGTGTTGTGGTGGCTGTCGGGCCTGACCTGCACGGAAGAGAATTTCACCGTCAAATCCGGATTCCAGAAGCACGCCGCCGAACACGGCTTGATGGTCATTGCCCCCGACACCAGCCCGCGCGGCACCGACCTGCCCGGCGAACATGACGATTACGATTTCGGATCGGGCGCCGGGTTCTACGTGAACGCGACCCGCGATCCGTGGTCTCAGCACTACAACATGTACAGCTACGTGACCGAGGAATTGCCCGACGTCGTGTTCAACGGCATCGGCGGCGGCGACCGCGACCGCCAGGGCATTTTCGGTCATTCCATGGGCGGTCATGGCGCGTTGGTCATCGCATTGCGCGAACGGCGAACCTATACGTCGCTGTCGGCCTTTGCCCCCATCGTGGCGCCGTCCGTCGTGCCATGGGGCGAGAAGGCCTTTGCCGGATATCTGGGCGACGACAAGGCGCGATGGCAGGAATACGACGCGACCGAACTGGTCAAATCCGGCCATTTCTTCGCCGGTGACATCCTGATCGACCAAGGCACCGACGACCCGTTCCTGGACGTCCAGTTGAAGCCGCAGTTGTTCGCCGACGCCTGCGCCGCCGTGGACCAACCCTGCACGCTGCGCCTGCAGGACGGCTACGACCATTCCTACTTCTTCATCGCGACCTTCATGGCCGACCACATCGCCCATCACGCCAAGGCGTTGAACAAATAGCCGCCGACCCGGCGCGGCAGATCACCGGCTCCGGTTTCAACCCCGGATTCAGAAAAGAAGAAGGCCGGCCCAAAGGGACCGGCCCGAGTTTCAGGGAGGAGGGAAGCCGGTGGACCGAACGGTGGGCTCGGTCACTGGCCATGGCTTTCTCGTGGACGGCGCGAAGATTTAATCTCTGCGCCTAAGCTGTTGTCCCAGCAGCGAAATCCACAAGCGCCACGGTCAAAAATTATCATTCTTGTATACAAAAACAAGATGACCTTAAGTCATATGACCATAGGTCATAGGTCGTCCCCCTTCGCCAAGGCTTCGGGGGACACGCCTTCGTCTAACGAGCTTCGGATGGCCTGCCACCCGAAGCTCGAAGAGCGAAGGGTGGAGCGGGTGAAGGGAATCGAACCCTCGTCACTTGCTTGGGAAGCAAAAGCTCTACCATTGAGCTACACCCGCATTCGGGAACGCGGCCGTTGCGCGCTGACCCTGGGCGCAGTCTATAGGTCATTGCTTTGTTGGACGCAAGCGGGCCCGATGGCCGGCGATTCAAGACCACACACACGGCACGCTCACAAAAATGTTTATGGCCGGGGCACCGGCGGTTCGGTTACAGCTTTCCATTGCTTGTGTTCGAAAATCCGTCCCGGCCCCGCATCCACCGGGACCATCGCGGCCCAAAGCCGCCAGGAAAATGACCATGATTCAGGCGATGCTGGCCGAACGGCCGGCCCTTGATACGAAAAAGTTCCAGAATCCGGAGGTCACGGCCAAGGGTGAAGCCCGCGCCGCCGTGGCGCTTGCCGGCCTGCGTACGCTTTGGATCAATACGGGATCCCTCTGCAATATCGAATGCGACGGCTGCTACATCGAAAGCGGGCCGAAGAACGACCGTCTCGCCTATATCACCCGGAACGAGGCCGCCGCCTTCCTCGACGAGATCGCGCGGGACGGCCTGGGCACCCAGGAAATCGGCTTCACCGGTGGCGAGCCCTTCATGAATAAGGACATGGCCGCCATGGCCGGGGACGCCCTGGCGCGGGGCTTTCGCGTATTGATCCTGACCAACGCCATGGCGCCCTTGTGGCAAAAACGGGCGGCGGTCGCCGACCTTGCCCGGCGTCACGGCAAGGCCCTGGCATTGCGCGTGTCCATCGACCACTTCACCCCGGCCGGCCACGAGGCGGTCCGAGGGGCGAACAGCTGGGCGCCGATGATGCGCGGCCTGAAATGGCTGGCTGGCCTGGATGTCACCCTGTCCGTCGCCGCCCGCCAGCCGATCGGCGAGACGGAGGACGAGACCCGCGCGGGCTTTGCCGGCCTGCTCGCCGCCGAGGGCATCGACCTGGACGCCCACTCACCCCGCGATCTGGTTGTCTTCCCCGACATGGACGCGGCCCGTGACGTGCCGGAAATCACCACTGCCTGCTGGGGCATCCTGGGTGTCGACCCGGCAAGCATCATGTGCGCCACCGCCCGCATGGTGGTGAAGCGCAAGGGCGCCGACGCCCCCGTCGTCCTGCCCTGCACCCTGCTGCCCTATGACAGCCGGTTCGAAATGGGCCCGACCCTGGCCGACGCCGGGGGGCCTGTGCATCTGAACCATCCCCATTGCGCCACCTTCTGCGTGCTCGGCGGCGCCAACTGCTCCGGAGGCGACTAAGCCATGGCCGCGACCCAACGCCCCGCCCTCGACCTCGGCCGTCTCGACGGTCCGGTCCTGCTGTTCGGCGGCCCCTATTCCAACCTGCAGTCGACCCGGGCGCTGCGCGCCGAAACCGACCGCCTGGGAATCCCGGCAGGCCGGGTGATCTGCACCGGCGACGTGGTCGCCTATTGCGGCGACCCGGACGGCACCCTTGATGAAATCATCGATTGGGGCTGTCATGTCGCCATGGGCAACTGCGAGGAAGCCCTGGGCGAAGGCGGTGACGACTGCCGCTGCGGCTTCGAAAAAGGATCGCAGTGCGACCTTCTGTCCGTGCGCTGGTTCGCCCATGCCAGCAGCCGCGTGACCCCCGCCCACAAGGCCTGGATGGCTGGCCTGCCCCACCCCATCACGTTCGAGATGGGAGGGGCCAAATTCGCCGTGGTGCACGGCCATTCGCGGGACATTTCCGAATGGGTGTTCGCCTCGACCCCGGAAGCCGAAAAGCGCGTCGCCCTCGACGACCTGGGTGTGGACGGCGTGATCGCGGGCCATTCCGGCCTGCCGTTCACCAATGTCCTTTCCGACGGGCGCCTGTGGCACAACCCGGGCGTCATCGGCGTGCCCGCCAACGACGGCACGCCCCGGGTCTGGTATTCCGTGCTGGAACCCGCCCCGGGTGGGATCACCATCCGCCATCTGGCATTGGAATACGATTATGAAGGGGCGCGGGCCCGCATGGCCGAGGAAGCCCTGCCCGATGCCTATCGCCAGGCGCTGAAGGATGGGCTATGGCCCAATCTGGACGTTCTGCCGACGGCGGAAGCGGCCCTGACCGGACAAGCGCTGGCGTTCGACCCGGTCACCTGGATCTTGCCGGAGCCGCGCGTCGGCAAGGTCGCCTGACGGCGGGTTCGCTTACTTGTAGCGGATTTCGCAGATTTCGTAGGCTTTGGAGCCGCCGGGGGCGGCAACCTCGACCGAATCCTCGGCCGACTTGCCGATCAAGGCCCGGGCCAGGGGCGAGGTCACGGAAATCTTGCCCTTTTCCAGGTCGGCCTCGTGCTGCCCGACGATGCGGTAAGTGACTTCCTTGCCCGTGTCCTCGTCGGCAAGCACCACCCAGGCGCCGAACCGCACCGTGTCGCCGGCCATGGCCGAGGTGTCGATGACCTCGGCCAGGCTGATCGCGGCCTCCAGCTCGGCGATGCGGCCTTCGATGAAGCCCTGCTTGTCACGCGCGGCGTCGTACTCGGCATTTTCCGACAGGTCGCCATGAGCCCGCGCCTCGGCAATCGCCTGGATGACCGCGGGGCGGTCCACCGCCTTCAGGCGCTTGAGTTCGTCTTCGAGGGCCTGAAGGCCTTCGCGCGTCATCGGAAGTTTGTCCATCTCACCGCTCTCCTGCCCCGATCCGGGCGTATCAAAACACAAAATCATGGTGCCGGCCCTTATCGGTAAGGGCCCGTCTATCACCGGATCATGCTGGATTGGTCTAGTACGTCTTAGAAAAATAATCTTGAAGCGGCGCCACTTCAAGCGTCCCGTGGGCCATCGCCTCCATGGCCGCGACCGCGGCGGCGGCAGCGGTCAGGGTGGTGTAGTGGGGCACCCCGTGTTCCAGGGCCGCACGGCGGATGGAGCGCGAGTCCTCGATCGCCTGCGCGCCCTCGGTCGTGTTGATGACCAGATGGATGTCGCCGTTGACGATGGCGTCCTCGCAATGCGGGCGGCCTTCGAGAACCTTGTTGATGCGCGCCACGTCTAGGCCTTGATCGGCCAGGAAGCGCTGCGTGCCGCCCGTGGCCACCAGCTGGAAGCCGATCGCCGCAAGCCGCGCGGCCAACGCCGCCATGCCGGTCTTGTCCCGGTCCTTGACCGAAATGAACACCGTGCCCGAGGTCGGCAGGCTCATGCCCGCCGCCAGCTGCGATTTGGCGAAGGCGCGGGGGAAGTCGCGGTCCAGGCCCATGACCTCGCCCGTCGATTTCATTTCCGGGCCCAGCACCGTATCGACGCCGGGGAAGCGCGAGAACGGGAACACCGCCTCCTTGACCGCGACATGGCCGCCGACGGCGCGCGAGGTCAGGTCCATGTCCGCCAGCTTTTCGCCGCACATCAGGCGGGTCGCGATCTTGGCCACCGGGATGCCCGTCGCCTTGGCGACGAAGGGCACGGTGCGCGACGCCCGGGGGTTGACCTCCAGGATATAGATATCGCCGTCCTTGACCGCGAACTGCACGTTCATCAGGCCGACCACGCCAAGACCCTTGGCCAGGGCATGAGACTGGCGTTCCAGTTCGGCGATGGTATCGGGGCCGAGCGAGAACGGCGGCAGCGAACATGCGCTGTCGCCGGAATGGATGCCCGCTTCCTCGATGTGCTGCATGATGCCGGCGACGAACACGTCGGTGCCGTCGGCAAGCGCGTCGACATCGACCTCGATGGCGTCCTGCAGATAGCTGTCGAGCAGCACCGGTGAATCACCCGACACCTTCACGGCATCGGTCATGTAACGGCGCAGGGCCGTCAGGTCGTGGACGATTTCCATGGCGCGGCCGCCCAGCACGTAGGACGGCCGGATAACCAGCGGATAGCCGATGCGTTCGGCCACGGCTTCGGCCTCGGCCTGGGAACGGGCCAAACCGTTGGCCGGCTGGCGCAGGTTGAGGTCGGTCAGCAGTTTCTGGAACCGCTCGCGGTCCTCGGCCAGGTCGATGGCGTCGGGCGAGGTGCCGAGAATGGGAATGCCCGCACTTTCCAGCGCCAGGGACAGCTTCAACGGCGTCTGTCCGCCCAACTGCACGATGACGCCGCGGAAATCGCCTTTCGACTGCTCGCCCCGGATCAGCTCGATCACGTCCTCGGCGGTCAAGGGTTCGAAGAACAGGCGGTCCGAGGTGTCGTAATCGGTCGAGACCGTTTCCGGGTTGCAGTTGACCATGATGGCCTCGTACCCGGTTTCCTTGAGCGCATAGGCCGCATGGACGCAGCAGTAATCGAATTCGATGCCCTGGCCGATGCGGTTGGGCCCGCCGCCCAGGATCGCGACCTTTTTGCGGTCGGTCGGCTCGGCCTCGTTTTCCGGCGGGCGCGATCCGTCGCCTTCGTAGGTCGAATACATGTAGGACGTCTTGGCCGGGAATTCGGCGGCGCAGGTATCGACCCGCTTGTAGACCGGGGTCACGCCCAGGGCGCGGCGGGCTTCCGACGCGTCGAGGGCGGTCGCCCCCGTCAGTTCCGCCAGGCGCGCATCGCAGAAACCCATCTTCTTCAATTCAAGCCAACCGGCGGCATCCGTCGGCAAGCCCTGTTGCTTGACCCGCGCCTCGACGTCGATGATCGCCTTCATCTGTTCCAGGAACCAGGGATCGTACTTGGTGACGGCGGCGGCCTCGTCCACGGGCATGCCCTGGCGCAGGGCCTCGGCGATGGCCAGGATGCGGTCCGGCGTGGGCCGCGAAATGGCGGCGCGCAGAACGTCGCGGTTGGCCTCGAACCCGGCGTCCGGGTCCAGGCCCTCGATCTCCACGTCGTTCAGGCCCGTCAGGCCCGTTTCCATGGAACGCAGGCCCTTCTGCAGGCTTTCCGCGAAGCAGCGGCCGATGGCCATGGCCTCGCCCACGGACTTCATGGCCGTGGTCAACAGCGGCTCCGCCCCCGGGAATTTCTCGAACGTGAAGCGCGGGATCTTGGTGACCACGTAGTCGATGGTCGGCTCGAAGCTCGCGGGCGTGACGCCGGTGATGTCGTTGTCCAACTCGTCGAGCGTGTAGCCGCAGGCCAGCTTGGCCGCGATCTTGGCGATGGGGAAACCCGTCGCCTTGGACGCCAGGGCCGACGACCGCGACACGCGCGGGTTCATTTCGATGACCACCAGGCGGCCGTCCGCCGGGTTGACGGCGAACTGCACGTTGGACCCGCCGGTATCGACCCCGATTTCGCGCAGCACCGCGATCGAGGCGTTGCGCATGATCTGGTATTCCTTGTCCGTCAGGGTCAGCGCCGGCGCCACGGTGATGCTGTCGCCCGTATGCACGCCCATGGGATCGATGTTTTCGATGGAACAGATGATGATGCAGTTGTCGGCGCTGTCGCGCACGACCTCCATCTCGTATTCCTTCCAGCCCAGAACGCTTTCCTCGACCAGGACTTCCGTGACCGGGCTGGCGGCCAGGCCGCCGGCGACGATCTTTTCGAACTCGGGCCGGGTATAGGCGATGCCGCCGCCGATGCCGCCCATGGTGAAGGACGGGCGGATGATGGCGGGCAGACCCGTTATCTCCAGCGCCGCAAGGGCTTCGGCCATGGAGTTGACGACCGTCGATTTCGGGCTTTCCAGGCCGATCTTGTCCATGGCGTCGCGGAACTTCTGGCGGTCCTCGGCCTTGGCGATGACCTCGGCGTCGGCGCCGATCATCTCGACCCCGTATTTCTCCAGCACGCCGTTCTCGAACAGCGCGATGCCCGTGTTCAGGCCCGTCTGCCCGCCCATGGTCGGCAGCAACGCATCGGGCCGTTCCTTGGCGATGATCTTCTCCACCATTTCCGGCGTGATCGGCTCGATATAGGTCGCATCGGCCATGCTCGGGTCAGTCATGATGGTGGCCGGGTTCGAGTTGACCAGGATGACCCGGTAACCTTCCTCGCGCAGCGCCTTGCAGGCTTGCGCGCCGGAATAATCGAACTCACAGGCCTGGCCGATGACGATGGGCCCGGCGCCGATGATGAGGATCGAGGAGATGTCTGTTCTTTTAGGCATTATTTTTGTCGCCTCACAGGAAAGGCGCTCGGGGATGGTTGGGTTGGCCGAGCGCCGCTGTAAAATTTACCCACTTTCTCAGAAGTCACTGTCCGTCGATCCTTCCTCATGAAAATATCTTGCCCGCCAACCAAGCGACAAGTTTGACCGCTGCTTGCTTTAAAGCACCATCAGCCAGTGTTTTCGAAACCCAAGAAAGTGCATTGAAAATTGGCCGAACAGCTTCACGATCAATTTTTGATCTTTCCAACCAATGACTTAGGCTACTTACTTGGTCCGACAGAATAAGACGATCTTCTTTGTCTGGAACAATTTCGCCCAGTTGATTGTCGATTGGAAACTTGGCTGCCAAATCCGCAGCTATTTCCTGCATCTCTTTTCGTTCTTTATTATCATCAATTGTCACATATCGATCTGACGCAGGAATTTCTTGATCAGACCGGTCTTGTAGGCGAACAGAGACCGCAGTTCGCACACCGGCTGCTAAATCGCTCTTTCTCTCTTGAAAATTTTCTGCAGAAGCGATGCCTTTGTCGGTCAAAAAATACACAATCTCGCCCGACGACATTTCACCTGGATAGACATGCTCGCTATCGGACAATGAATTAATCGCCCTCACTGTTAAAATTGATGACGTATTTGGCCCTAAGAGGCGGACGATCTCCTCGACGCTTGCACATTCCGCTACGTCTCGGCGCATCAACTCATACACCACCAATAATGTAGCGGACTTCAGATCCGAGAACCCTAGTCCTTCCTCAACCATCACCGCCCATCCATCAACTTCACGAACCGCTTGAAGAGATAATGGCTGTCCTGCGGGCCCGGCGAGGCTTCCGGGTGGTACTGCACGGAGAACACGGGCTTGCCGTCGACGCGGATGCCTTCGAGGGCACCGTCGAACAGCGAGCGGTGGGTTTCGATCACGCCCTGGGGCAGGCTGTCCCGCTCAACCACGAAGCCGTGGTTCTGGCTGGTAATTTCGACCTTGCCGGTCTCCAGGTCCTTCACGGGCTGGTTGGCGCCGCGGTGGCCCAGGTGCATCTTCGACGTCTTGGCGCCGAGTGCGAGGGCCAGGATCTGATGGCCCAGGCAGATGCCGAACACGGGCAGGCCCGTGGCCATCACGTCCTTGACCATGGGCACGGCGTATGCGCCGGTCGCCGCCGGGTCGCCCGGACCGTTGCTAAGAAAAAGCCCATCGGGACGATGGGCCAGGATGTCTTCGGCGGTGGCCGTTGCCGGCACCACGGTGACCTTGCACCCCTCCGCCGCGAGGCAACGCAGGATGTTCTGTTTGGCCCCGAAATCGACGGCGACGACATGGTGTTTGGGCGCCGTCTGGGTGCCGTAACCTTGGCCCAGTTTCCACATCGTGGTGTCCCAGGAATAGGTCTGGGCGCAGGACACGTCCTTGGCCAAGTCCAGGCCTTCAAGCCCGGGAAAACCCTGGGCCATGGCAACGAGGGCCGGAATGTCGAGGGGGCCGTCGTCTTTATAGGCGACGACGCCGTTGGGCGCCCCGCCGTCGCGGATCAGCCGGGTCAGGCGCCGGGTATCGACCCCGGTGACCGCCGTCAGGTTATGGGATTTCAGCCAGGCGTCCAGATGCTGGGCCGCCCGCCAGCTGGCCGGATCGGTGATGTCGACGCGCATGACCGCCCCCCGGGCCGCCGGGGTGATGGTTTCCATGTCTTCCGGATTGGCGCCGACGTTGCCGATATGCGGGAAGGTAAAGGTGATGACCTGACCAGCGTAGGACGGATCGGTGAGGATTTCCTGATACCCGGTGATCGAGGTGTTGAAACAGACCTCGCCCACGGAGGCCCCCGGCGCACCTGCGCCGCGGCCCCAGAAAACTTCGCCGGACGCCAGCACCAGGGCCGCGTTTGCGTTTGGCGGTTGGGCGGCCACGGTCGTGGTCGCGGGCTTGGAGGCTTCGGACATATGACTTTTTCGGGCTGAGGTTGGACCAAGGCGCCCGGGCCGCGCCGGCGGCGACGACCCTGCATGCGTTGGAAACAAGCTTCTACGCGTGTCCCGGTATCAGGTCAAGACTCGTTTCAGAAAAAATATCCTTATATTTCAACTAATTAAAGAATCGGAACACGTTTGCCTTGGGGGTTAATTTGAGCTAGGGTCCGCATCTTCCGCCACAACCGGGACATACCCATGCTACGCGAGCAGATTTCGGCTGCGCTGAAGACCTCCATCAAGTCCAAGGAAGCCTGCGCCACGGCGACGCTGCGCCTGATCAGTGCGGCCATCAAGGACCGGGACATCGCCGCCCGGGACAAGGGCAATCAGGAGGGCATTTCCGACGACGAAATCCTGAGCCTGCTGCAATCCATGATCAAGCAGCGCGTCGAAAGCGCCGATATCTATGATAAGGGCGACCGCCAGGATCTGGCCGCCCGCGAGCGCGAGGAAATCACCGTCATCGAACGCTTCCTGCCGGCCCAGATGTCGGCGGACGAGGTCGCCGCGGCGGTCGAGGGCGCGATCAAGGACACCGGCGCCGATTGCATCAAGGACATGGGCAAGTGCATGGCCGCCTTGAAGCAGAAGTACGCCGGCCGCATGGACTTTTCCAAGGCCAGCGCCCTGGTCAAGGACAAGCTCTGTTAATTTCCCGACTCGGCCTCACGGTCTCGATCCCGACCTTGGGATAAGTCTCTGGATAATTTTTGAAGAACGTTGATAAGAATCAGCGTTTTACGCGGTGGCTCCGTGCCTTCGTGATTTCCATTCCTTGCGCTCCTGATATGCTCCGGAGTTTGCAGCGCACCGCAAACGAAGGCCCCATCACCGATGGCGATCCCCCCGGAATTCTTGGAAGAACTGAAGGCGCGGTTGCCCGCGACGGATGTCGTCGGCCGGCGGGTCAAGCTTATCCGTTCGGGCCGGGACACCAAGGGCTGCTGCCCCTTCCATAAGGAAAAAACGCCGAGCTTCCACGTCTACGACGACCATTACCACTGCTTCGGCTGCGGCGCCCATGGATCGGTCATCGATTTCGTGATGGAAAGCGAGGGCCTGGAATTCCGCGAGGCAGTGCAGCGTCTGGCCGGCGAGGCCGGGCTGCCCATGCCCGAGGAAACACCGGAAGACCGCGAGCGCCGGGCCCGCAACCGCACCCTGGCCGAGGTCGTGGAGATGGCGGCGGCGTTCTTCGAGAAATGCCTGCGCATGCCCGAAGGCCGCCCGGCCCTGGATTACCTGCGCGGGCGCGGCCTGACGGATGAGACGATCCGCCGGTTCCGCTTAGGATTCTCCCCCGACGGGCGCGGCAAGCTGAAATCCATGCTGGCGGCGGAGGGCATCGAAGAGGGCCTGATGGTCGCCGCCGGGCTGCTGGTTCAGCCCGAGGACGCGGGGCGCGAGCCTTACGACCGGTTCCGCGGCCGCGTCATGTTCCCGATCACCGACCGCCAGGGCCAGGTCATCGCCTTCGGCGCGCGGCTGCTGGCGGGCGACGGACCCAAATACCTGAATTCGCCGGAAACCCCCCTGTTCCACAAGGGACGCAACCTGTACGGCCTGGCCCAGGCCAAGGATGCGATCCGAAGCGCCGGCACGGTCATCGTCTGCGAAGGCTATACGGACGTCATCGCCCTGGCCCAGGCCGGGATCGGCCAGTCCGTTGCGCCCTTGGGCACGGCCCTGACGGAAGAGCAGATCGCCCTGCTGTGGCGATTGGCGCCGGAACCGGTGCTGTGCTTCGACGGCGATGCGGCCGGCCAGCGCGCCGCCGCGCGGGCGGCGGAGCGGGCCCTGCCGCTGCTCAAGGCCGGGTTCGGGCTGCGCTTCGCCCTGCTGCCGCCGGGCGAAGATCCGGACAGCCTGGTCCAAGGCCAGGGCCGCCAGGCCTTCGATGCGCTGCTGGCCGGCGCGACGGCGTTGTCCGAACTGATCTGGCGGGTTGAATCGGGCGGCCGCCTGCCGCCGACGCCGGAAGGCCGGGCGGATTTGAACAAGCGCCTCGACCAGCGCATCCGCGACATCCCCGACCCCACCGTGCGGCGCTATTTCCAGGATTTCTTCAAAAGCCGCCTGTGGCCCGACGGCACCGGCCGGCAGGGCGGGCGCGGCGGCCAACGGCAGGAACGCGGGTTCGGCCGTGGGAAATGGGGCGCCAACGCCTGGACCGGGCCGTCCGAGCGCCTGCGCGCCGACACCGCCGACACCCGGCCGGTGGAGAGCGCGCGCCTGCGCTGGGCCATCCTTCTGGCGACCGCGATCAACCATCCGGAACTGCTGGCCGAGGTCGAGGAAGAGCTCGGCCAGGTCGCCATCAATGACCAGAACCTTGACAATCTGCGTCAGGCGATATTAATCACCCACGCGGGTGGTTTACCCCTTGACACCGAGGGGCTTGTAAACCACTTGTCAGAGCAGGGTTATTCCCAGGCGCTGAGCCAGCTATTAAGCGCGCGAACCTACGACCACGCTAGATTCGCCCGACCCAATGCGGGACATGCAGAGGCCAGACAAGGTTGGGAAGCGACCATTAGCCACTTGCGCGGAGAGGACCTGGAGTCCGAACTCCAAGCAGCCCAGGATGCTGTCCGGCGCGACCCGTCGGAAGCAAACATGAATTGGGTTGTTCGGGTTCGGCGGATGATGGACGAAGGCGAACAGCCGGAAGCGGCCTTCGACTAGGAGGCAGCCGGACGGCAAGTGGTTATACCAACGGGCAGTTTGACGAGACGCGTTTTTTCAGACTGGGACATGGCATCGGGACCCCATTGAGGTTTGTGCCGGACCGGACGCCAAGGGCGGAAGGACCGGAGGGGGCGGGGTCCCCGAACAACGGATTTAGAGGTCGAGCGTGGCAAAAGCACAAGCGAAAGATCAAGAAGGCGGCGATACCCAGGAAGAAGGCGGCGACAGCCCCCTTCTCGATACCATGGGCGCGGCCGTCAAGAAGATGGTCGCCAAGGGCAAGGAACGCGGGTACGTCACCTATGACGACCTGAACGGCGCCCTGCCCCCGGAAAAGGTATCTTCGGAGCAAATCGAAGACACCATGGCGATGTTGTCCGAAATGGGCATCAACGTGGTCGAAAACGAAGAGACCGACGACACCCCGGCCGAAAGCGACGGTGACGGCGATGGCGACGGCGAGGAAAAGACCACCTCGACCGCCGGTAACGTCGACGAGAACGACCTGGGCCGCACGGACGACCCGGTGCGCATGTACCTGCGCGAGATGGGGTCGGTCGAGCTGCTGTCCCGCGAAGGCGAAATCGCCATCGCCAAACGGATCGAAGCCGGCCGCGAGATGATGATCGGCGGCCTGATGGAAAGCCCGCTGACCATCAAGGCCATCACCCTGTGGCATGACGCGCTGATCGCCGAGGACATGCTGCTGCGCGACATCATCGACCTGGAAGCCACCCACGGCGGCGGTCCGGGCCAGCCGGGCGCGGTTCCCGCCAACACCAACGGCGGTGACGACAACGACGGCGACACGGCCGAAGCCGCCCCCGCGGAAAACGCCAAGGAAGGCGCCGCCGAAACCGCCAAGGACGCCAAGGACGCCAAGAAGGCCGCTCCGTCAGACGACGACGCGACCGAAACCTCGGGCGAGGACGGCGAAAGTAAGAGCAGCAACGACGACGATGATGACGACGAGGACGACGGTGAAAACAACCTGTCCCTCGCCGCCCTCGAGGCCAAGTTGAAGCCCGAGGTCATCGAGACCTTCGAGAACATCGCCAAGACCTACAAGAAGCTTCACCGGGTGCAGATGCAGCGCCTCGAGGCCCTGACCTCGGGCGAGCAGCCCAAGCCGAGCCAGGAAAAGCGGTTCCAGAAGCTGCGCAAGGAATTGATCGAGTGGATGGAAGACGTCCACCTCAACAACAACCGGGTTGAGCAACTGCTGGACCAGCTTTACGGCCTCAACCGCCGGCTGGTCGGGCTGGAGGGCAAGATTTTGCGGCTCGCCACCACGGCGCGCATCAACCGCGAAGAATTCCTGCAGGCCTACCAGGGGCATGAGCTTGATCCGGGCTGGCTGAAGCGGGTCGAAAAGCTGCCCGCCAAGGGCTGGCAGCGGTTCGCGTCGCGCAACAAGGACGACATCGAAGAAATGCGCGCCCAGGTCGCCGAGGTGTCCCAGACGGCCGGCCTGCCGATCCTCGAATTCCGCCGCATCGTCTCCACGGTGCAGAAGGGCGAGCGCGAGGCCGCCAAGGCCAAGAAGGAAATGATCGAGGCCAACCTGCGGCTCGTCATCTCCATCGCCAAGAAGTACACCAACCGCGGTCTGCAGTTCCTCGACCTGATCCAGGAAGGCAACATCGGCCTGATGAAGGCGGTCGATAAGTTCGAATACCGGCGCGGCTACAAGTTCTCGACCTACGCGACCTGGTGGATCCGCCAGGCCATCACCCGCTCCATCGCCGACCAGGCGCGCACCATCCGTATTCCCGTGCACATGATCGAGACGATCAACAAGCTGGTCCGCACCTCGCGCCAGATGCTGCACGAGATCGGCCGCGAACCGACGCCGGAAGAACTGGCCGGGCGGCTGTCCATGCCGCTGGAAAAGGTGCGCAAGGTGCTGAAGATCGCCAAGGAGCCGATTTCCTTGGAGACGCCCATCGGCGACGAGGAAGACTCGCACCTCGGCGACTTCATCGAAGACAAGAACGCGGTGCAGCCGCTCGACGCCGCCATTCAGGGCAACCTGCGCGAAACCACCACGCGGGTCCTGGCCAGCCTCACGGCCCGCGAGGAACGCGTGCTGCGCATGCGCTTCGGCATCGGCATGAACACGGACCATACGCTGGAAGAAGTCGGCCAGCAGTTCTCGGTCACCCGCGAGCGAATACGTCAGATCGAAGCCAAGGCGCTCAGGAAGCTGAAGCATCCGTCCCGGTCGCGGAAACTCAGAAGCTTCCTGGACTACTAAACGCCAGGCCAAACGGACCAAACGACAGGCCGGGAGCATCATCGCTTCCGGCCTTTTCGTTAGAGGGGGAATTTCCACGTGATCAAGGGCCAGTAGCTCAACTGGTTAGAGCCGACGGCTCATAACCGTCTGGTTGCAGGTTCGAGTCCTGCCTGGCCCACCACTCCCCCGCCCCATATCCTATTCGTGGGACCCGCTGCCCGCCTGCGTCTTGGCCGCACCCGTGACCGGGGCGATGCTGGAGCGCGCGAAGTATTCGGCGATGAGGTCGCCCATCACGTCGGCGGCCGCGTTGTTGCGCTTGCCGGCGCGGTAGAGCACCAGATCGACGCCCGGCAGGGCCGGGAAGCTTTCCGCCGCACCCAGCACCCGCATGCCCGGCATGACCGAGCTTTTGGCCACGACGCTGACCGCGCTGCCGCTGAGCACCGCCGCCTGCAGGCCGCTGATCCCGGCGCTGACGAAGGCGATCTTCCATTTCCGCCCCATGGTCGCCAGGCCCGCGAGCGCAAGGTCGCGGAACACGTTGCCCGGCGGCAGAACCGCGAGCGGCACCGGGTTGTTGTTGTGCAGGGATCGGGCCTCCCCCGTGACCCAGACCAGGGGTTCGCGGGCGACCACGTCGCCTTCGTCGAAGGCCCGCATGTCGGTCACCAGGGCAAGGTCGATCTCGCCGCGCTTCAGCTGGGTGACCAGCGGGCTCGACAGCAGGGTGCGCAGTTCGACCTCGATGTCGGGAAAGGCGTTGGAGAAACTGGACAGGATCGGCGGCAGCAGGTAGGCCGCATAAAGGTCGGGCACGCCCAGCACCACCTTGCCGCTGAGCTTTGGCGCGGTCAGGCGCACCTTGACCTCTTCCTGCAGGTTCATGATCGTGCGCGCATAGCCGAGCAGAAGCTCCCCATCCGGGGTCAGCACCAACTTGCGGTTGACCGTGGTGAACAGCTTGGCATGGACCGTTTCCTCCAGCCGCCGCATCTGCAGGCTGACGGCCGGCTGGGTGCGCCCGAGACGGCGCGCCGTTTCCGACACGCTGCCCGTTTCCACCAGCAAAATGAACGCCTGCAACAGGCGCAGATCCAAGGGCTGCTTCATGATTTCATCATTAAATATATTTATGGAAATTATTTAAAGAATAAATTTTGTAAATTGTGCACTGCACCCTAACGTCTTCGTTGCGTCATACGAGCTGGACCATTCCCGCCACAACAGGAGATCGTCATGTCAGGCACCACACGCCGGAAATTTATCCACGCCGCCCTTGCCGGCGCGCTCTGCGCCTTTACCGCCGCGGCTTCCACGCCCGCGGCCGCAGCCGACCGGGTGATCAAGGTCGGCACGCTCAAGCTGATCCACGGCATCACGCCCTATTTCTACGAGAAGTTCGCACCTGCGGGATACAAGATCGAAGTCATCCCCTTCGAAAGCCCCACGGACGGCAAGAACGCCGTGGTCACCGGGACCGTCGATTTCGGCATTTACGGCCTTGCCGCCGCCACCCTGGGGGCCGCCGCCGGTGAGCCCGTGGTCGTCGTCGCCGCCGCCTGCAACCGCGGCATGGCCGTGGTTGCAGGCGCCAAGTCCGGGCTCAACACGATCAAGGATCTGAAGGGCAAGAAGGTCGGCATCTGGCCCGGCTCGACCCAGGAAGTCGTGATCCTCGACCGGTTGAGCGCCGAAGGCATGACCATCAAGGACATCAAGCCGATCCGCGTGTCCTTCAGCGATATGGCCCCGGCGCTGGAGCGCGGCGACCTCGACGCCTATGTGGGTGCGGAGCCGGGCCCGGGCATCAGCCTCGCCAAGGGGGTCGGCAAGATCGTCGAGTATCCCTATTCGACGCCGACCGGATCCCTCAACATGGTGCTGACCACCAGCCAGGAAAAGATCGACAAGGATCCGGAACTGGTGATGACCCTGCTGACCATTCACAGCAAGGCCGCCGAATACGCCATGAAGACCCGCGCCGAATTCGTCGCCGTCGCCATGCAGAAACTGGGTCAGCAGAAACCGTCGATCGAGAAAGCCGCGCCCAACGTGGAACTAACCTGGAAGATCGACGATCTGTTCCTTAAGCAGGCCAACTATTACGGCACCCAGATGCTCAACAAAAAGCAGATCCGCCAGTTGCCGGATTACGCGACCTTCATCAACCCGGCCTTCGTCCAGAAAATCGCGGGCATGTAATCGTCGACATGGCCAGCGACATGAACATCACCGCCCAAAGCCAAACGGTTGCGCCCGGGGACATGTCCCCGGCGCAACCTGGTTTGAGCCGGACCCTCCTCAGGCGGCTTCGGAAGATCGGCCTGGGGCTGATCGTGCCCCTGACCCTGATCGCGTTCTGGGACTTGATGGTCCGCTGGACCGGAACTCGTCTGATCCCGCCGCCGGCGGACGTCCTCATCATGATGTGGGATTTTGCCTTCGGCGGCATCTACGACGACGGCTTCAGCGCCAGCCTGCCGATCCATCTGTGGGTGTCCCTGCAGCGCGTCTACGGCGGGTTCCTGGTCGCGGCCCTGGTCGGCATTCCCCTGGGCGTGGCGCTCGGCCGCTCCCCCCTGCTGCGCGACATGCTCGACCCGACCCTGTCGCTGCTGCGCCCCGTCCCGGTCACCGCCTGGTTGCCGCTATCGATGATCTTTTTCGGGCTCGGCCCCAAGTCGGCGGTGTTTCTCGTATTCCTCGGCGCCTTCTACCCGATCCTGCTGAACACCGTGTTCGGGGTGAAATCGGTCGACGCGCGCCTGCTCGAAGCCGCCGCCATGTTGGGCTGCAAGGGCTCCCAGTTGTTCCGCTCGGTCGTGCTGCCGGCGGCCACCCCCAACATCTTCAACGGTCTGCGCCTCGGCCACGGGTTCGCCTGGATCCTCATCGTGGTCGGCGAGATGACCGGCGTGCCCGAAGGCCTGGGTGCGGTGATCATGGACGGGCGGACGCTGTCGCGCACCGACCTGGTCATCACCGGCATGATCGTGATCGGGGTCACCGGGTTCCTGTCGGACCGCCTGATCGTCCTGCTTAACAACCGCCTGCTGCGTTGGAGCCCCCAACATCATGTCTGATTCCCAGAACCCACAGGCGGCCGGCGCGCCGCCCATCATCCGCATCACCGGGCTGAACAAGTCCTTCGATTCCGACACCGGCCGGACCTTGGCCCTCAGCGGGATCAACCTCGACATCGACAAGGGCGAATTCGTCTGCCTGCTGGGGGCGTCCGGCTGCGGCAAGTCGACCCTGCTGCGGATCATCGCCGGCTTCGAGACGGCCAGCGACGGGACCGCCAGCGTGTTCGGCCGCCCCGTCCACGAACCGGGCCCGGATCGCGGCATCGTGTTTCAGGACTATGCCCTGTTTCCCTGGCTGACCGTCCATGAGAACATCGCCTTCGGCCCCAAGCACGCCGGAATGAGCGCCAAGGAAGTGAAACGGATCACCGACAAGTTCACGGAGATGGTCGGCCTGACCGCCTTCACCAACCATTACCCGGCGCAACTGTCGGGCGGCATGAAACAGCGCGTGGCCATCGCCCGTGTTCTCGCCAACGATACCGACATTCTGTTGATGGACGAACCGTTCGGCGCGCTGGACGCGCTGACCCGGACGAAACTTCAGGAAGAACTGCTCGATATCTGGCAGCAGACGAAGCTGACCGTCATCTTCGTCACCCATTCGGTCGAAGAGGCCGTGGTCCTGGCCGACCGCATCGTCGTCATGAGCGCCGGCCCCGGCCGGGTCGATTGCGACATGACGGTCGACCTGCCCCGGCCCCGCGACGTGTCATCGGAACCGTTCAACGCCGTCCGCCGCACCGTGGCGCAGCGGCTCAGCAGCAACCTCGCGCCGGGCCGCCGGCTTGCAACCGGAGACGCCGCCTGACATGCCCACCGACCCGACTGCCAACACCTACCGCGGCATGGCCCCCGCCGCGATCGACGCCGCCTACAACAACTCCGCCGCCGTCACCGACAGCGCCGAACGCGTGGAAAAATGGCGCCGCCGCAGCGAGCAAACCCGCGCCCGGCCGGGGGTGCAGCTTGACCTTCGGTACGGGTCCGAAGCCAACAACCGCATCGATTATTTCCCGACGAACACGCCCGCGGCGCCCCTGTTCATCTTCATCCACGGCGGCTACTGGTTTCGCAACACCAAGGAAATCTTCGCCTTCGTCGCCGACGGCCCCTGCGCCAACGGCATCAACGTCGCGACCGTCGGCTACACCCTGGCGCCCGATGCCGGGCTTAGCCAGATCGTCCAGGAAGTCAGCCAGGCGATCGATTATCTGGTGAGTGCCGCCGACGACCTGGGGTTCGACCGCGCCGCCGTCACCGTCGGCGGATGGTCGGCCGGCGGGCATCTCACGGCCCTTGCCGCCGGTCATCCGAACGTCGCCGGCGTCCTGCCCATCAGCGGCATTTTCGACCTGACCCCGATCGCGCTCAGCTACATCAACGATGCGCTGTCCCTGACGGCGGAAGAGGTCGATACCTTGAGCCCGCTGTTCAACCTGCCCCGGCGGAAAATCCCGCACCTGCTGTTCGTCGGCGGCGATGAGCTGCCGGAACTTCAGCGGCAATCCACGGCCTATGCCGCGGCCGCCGCCGACGATGGCATTCCCGCCGCCTTGGAGGTCCTGCCCGGCCAAAATCACTTCACCATCGTCGATGAGCTGGCATCGGAAGACGGCGTCCTGATGCGTGGCCTGCTCCGCCTTGTCCAGCAGGTTTCCTCGGCGAAAACCGCCTGACGAATTGACGCAACGCTGTCCGGGCCGCCGGGCCAGCCCCGTTCCGGCGGAAACCCTTGACCTGAATCAAGGCAAAACGCGCCTGTCGATCTATCGTCGCCCCGTTATCGTTCTTGATGCAACAAAGGGGCATTTGACCGATGGTTGAGAAATCCGATTTTTCATCAGCAGTACCGTCCTGGTTCAACCAGATGTACGAACCGATGCGCCGGGTCGGCGAGAAGGTCGCCGAGTTCTTTTCCCCGAGTTCGGAGGCGGCGACGACCGATGCCTACTACGAGGTCAGCGTCGAGCTTCCGGGCGTTTCCGACGATGACATCCGCGTCGAAGTTCATGACGGCCGTTTGTCGATTACCGGCGAAAAGCGGAGCGAGCGTCAGGAAGAGGACAAGAGCTATTTCTTCTCCGAGCGCGTCTACGGAAAGTTCCAAAGGGTGTTCCGCCTGCCCGTCGACGCCGACGAGACGAAAATTTCCGCCTCCCACAAGGATGGGGTTCTGACGGTCAAGATCGCCAAGTCTGCGCCGCAGACGAAGGGCGCGACATCGATCCCGATCAACAAGGGATAGGCCGAGCCCGCCGCTGTGCGAGTCAGGGCGCCCTTCGGGCCAAACGGCGCCGGGGGCGCGGCGGCGGCGTTATTTTGCCACAGCCCAGGGACGCCAGATCTGCCGCGTGCGGTTCCCCTGGCATTTCTGCACAAGAACCTCGGCCCCCGCGACCGCCTTGTCGATCACGGCCATGCAGAAATCAAATTTCAGCATCTTCACATGGCCGTCGGCCTGCAGTTCCCACTGCATGTTGGGGCTGGTCTCGCACTTGGAAATCAGCACCCTCGTCCGGTCCTGGGGTTTGGCGTCCCCGGCCCCGACGCAATATTTGCTATGGAAAACCAGGGCGTTCGGCTTCTCGTTCGGCTTGATCCACAGGGTGTCCTGCCGGTTACAGTCGGCCAGGGCCATGGCTTCCGTCGCGCCCTCGCTTTTGCTCAGGCACAGGCCCGGCGCATTGGTCAACTCGAACCGCAGGGTGCCCGGCGGCTGGGTCCGCTGCCTTTTGATCGCGGCGATCAGGGCCTTTTCCGCCGTCGGCGCGGGCGCCGCGTTCGAGTTTCCCACGACCACCGAGGTCGACGGAATGGGTGTGATCGTCACCGTTCCCGGAGCGATGGTATCCGGCTTCGGCTGGGTCTGGGCTGTGGTGGCGCTGTTGCTCATGTTGATCGTCGGCATGGTTAGCGCGGTCGGCTTGGCGTCCGGGTCCTTGCCGGCCTTGTAGGCAGCCAGGCGGGTTTTGAAATTGGCGCTCGGCCGTGTGTCCGCGCCGATCACTGCCGACCAGTGAAACAAAAACTCATCCGGCCCATCTTTTTGCTGCAGAAAGATATTGAGATCGAGGGGGCGGTTCGCGATATCGATTGACTGCTGGATTTTCCCGGCCGCTTTCTCCAACGCTAAGAACTTGTCGATTTCCATGGTCACGATCACCCCGGCGGCGATGGCGATCATCAGCGGCCCGAGGGCCGCTGTCGCAACGCCCGACGTTGTCCAACTGCCGGCGCCACCACCCGTCTTGAGGGCCGTTTCGACCACTTTCCTTGCTGCCTCTGCCGCAACCTTCCGTGCGGCTTCCCTGAACGGAAATGTCGCGATTTGCACCGGTTTGATAAACAATGGGATGAGAACGCTGCCCGCCGGTCCGGCGAAGCCGGCCGCCATCTGGATGGAGCCCACGAGCATCTCGTTATAGTCGGGCGGGGTGACCATGGAATCGGAATAGATGACGGCGGCGCCCATTTTCGCCGCCGCGACCTCGTAGGCCTTTTTGGAAGCGATTTCCCAGGTTTGATGCGCCTGTTTCGCTTGATAGGCGATGAACTGCCGGTTCCACTGAATAAGCTGGGCGACCTGCCCCATCAGCTGCTTTTCAGATTCCGTCCGCTGGCCGGCCGGTTTGGCGGCGGCATCCATCACGGCAGCGCCAAGTGCGGCGGACAGATAGGGGCTTTCCCACGGCCGGTTGTCGATGACGTCCCAGGCCGCCTTTAGCGTCGCTTCTGGGTCCTTGCTGGCCAATTTCGCGGCCTTTTTGATCTGGGTATCCAACGCCGTGCGTTCGGCGATGAGTTTGGCGAGGATGTCGTCGGCACCCCTGCCCAAACCGAACAGACCGTATTTGCCACGTTCGGGCAGAACCCATTGCATCTTGTTATTGCGGCAGGCCTTGGCCGATTTGATGCTGAACCAGGTGCGCTTGGCTCCTTCCGGGCAGGTCCAGCAGGTGCCGCCGTCGATCATGTCGAAGATCTGATTGGGTTCGCACTTGCGGTCGCCCTTGCTGATCGCCGGCTCGAACGCAAAGGACGTCTTGCAGGCCCGCGCCCCGGTCACGGCGTTGGCCGTGCGGTTATAGTCTTCCGGGCATTTCCAGCATTCGCCGCCGTTGCGCGGATCGCGGAAGGCATCCTGATCGGGACATTGCCTTCCTGTGAAGATCGCCGATGTCGCCTTCTTGCCGATCTTGCCGCAGGCATTCCACTGGTCGACCTTCGCGGCGGTCCGACCGTAACCCGCGGGGCAGCTCCAGCATTCGCCGCCATTGCGCCCGTCCTTGAAAGATCCGCTCGGGCATTTGACCGCCCCGAGGAACGTGGCGGGGCCCGTCCTATCCGGGACGTTCTTCTGACAGGCCCGTTCATGCGTCACCTTGCGGAGGCTGCGCTTGTATCCCGCCGGACAGGCCCAACAGGACCCAAGATCGGCGAATGACCCATTCGGGCAAGTCTTGATGGACTGCCTGATATAGGTCGCCTTCTCGAAATTACAGGGTTCCTGGAGGTTCCCCGCCCGATCGACGCCACCGCAGGCGGAATGGCCCTGCAACTGCTTCCAGGCGGAATTGGCCTGCGCGGCGCTTGCGTCAAAGCCCAGGATGAACAGGCCCAGGAGCAATACTCCCAGGCATTTCGGGCGAAAAATTCCCATTAACAATGACATGGGCCGGTCTCCTCATCGACGCAGGCCGCGCCGATATTATGAATTAAAATACATTCGCCCTTAAATCACCTTCCCCGCTTGAAGGCATGCTTTTCTGGGGGGATGTGAAGAGGCTTGGAGAAATTTTTGCGTGCCTGCGACAGCCATTGCGCAATCGAAGCATTGCACGCGCGTGTAGGCGCCGTCCGGGAGTGTCAGGCGCGCGACCGCAGGGTCTGCGACGGCAGAACGCCGAATTGCTCCACATAGCATTTGGAGAACCAGCCCATGTGGGAGAACCCCCATTTCATGGCCACATCGCGGACGGAAACGCCGTTGTCGGCCCGGCACAGGTCGTCGTGGGCCAAGGTCAGCCGCACGTATTTGACATAGGCGATGGGCGACATGCCGAAGGCGTCGTTGAACGCGATCTGTAGCGTCCGATAGCCGCAGCCTGCGTGACTTGCCAGGGTTTCCAGGGTGATCGCCGTATCCGCATGGGCGTGGATATAATCACGGGCCCGTTTGACGTAATAGGGAACGGCAACAGCCTTCGGGCGGCCCTGCAGGGCATCCGTGGCGGAATTGGGCAACAGCGACAGCACGCTGGTCAACAACAGGTCCTTGAGGCCTGCCAAGATGATTGGATTGCCGGCCCCGCGCAGGGGGCCATCCAAGGCCTCGGCGATATAGATCACCGTATTCCGCAGGTGCTGCCCGTTCGGCGTGGTCAGGTCCAATTCGGTATCAAACCTGATGTCCTTCAGACCAGCCCCCTCGCCAAGAATCGAACGGGCGTGTTGTTTCAACTCATCGATGGACAGGGGAAGGACAAAACTTTCAAAAGCATCCTGGCATGCCGCCAAAGGCACGCGATTGTCCCGCAGTAGACCCGTCGTGGGCGATATCCCGAAGTCTTTCCCATGATGCCGAATATCCGCCTGCCCGCCGGTCAGGATGAACAGCATCAGCGTGTCTTCGTCGTTTTCATAAGCATGAACATGGGTCTGCACATTGCCGTAGGTAATGTGCATCAGGCTCTGGCCGCCAAGATCAACGGCCCGCAACGAGGCATCGATTTCATGCCCTTTACCGATAACGTCGATTTCATCCCTGTATGTCAGCCGCATCAGGGTATCCCGCAATTCATGCAGGTCCGTGGACGCCAGAACTTCGTAGTTCTCCAGATATGTCATGATGGGGCGCCGATCCTTCCGATGGACACCTGTATATTATATCTGGCCCGCCGCCTGCGACCACCATCACACTGCTGTTCCATCTTCAATTTAGTTCCCAGCCGTTGCCCCGCCCCCAACCGCCGGAAACCTGTTCAGAATGGCGCAAATCCGCTAAACGGGTGCTTGCCTTCAACCACGCCTATTCAGGGAGATCCATCCATGGGGGAACAATGCGTTGTCGTGACCGGCGGCAGCAGCGGCATCGGGCGCGCCTGCGTCGAAGCCATCGCCGCGACCGGCACCAAGGTCGTCAATCTGGACCGCAATCCGGCCGAACTCATTCCGGGCGAGACCTTCATTGAGCTTGATCTCTATGACCACGACAGGATTCGCGACGTGTTCGCCGACATCGCCCAGACCTTCGACATTGTCGGCCTGGTCAACAACGCCGGCATGTCGCTCGCCAAAACCCTGGCCGAGACCGAGGCCGACGATTTTACCAAGGTGGTCCCCCTCAACATGGTCGCCCCCGCCCTCTGCGCGAAATATGCCGCCGAAGCCATGAAACGTGTGGGATGGGGCCGCATCGTCAACATGTCCAGCCGCGTCATTCTGGGCAAGGAGCTGCGCACGACCTATGCCGCGACCAAGGGCGGCATCGCCGCCATGGCCAAGGTCTGGGCCCTGGAATTGGCGGCCGACGGCATTACCGTCAACACCATCGCCCCCGGCCCCATCGCCACGCCCCTGTTCAAGGAGGTCAACCCGCCGGGCGCCCCCAGAACCCAGAAAATCATCGACGGCGTGCCGGTCAAGCGCCTGGGCGAGCCGGAAGACATCGCCAACGCCGTGATGTTCTTTTTGAAAAAGGAAAGCGGCTTCGTCACTGGACAGACCCTGTTCGTCTGCGGCGGGCTGACCGTCGGCGGCGCGCAGTAACGGGCACCGTCACGCCAGCGAAACATCGCTGGAACAACGCCCCGTAATCGGTCACAAAGAGGAACCGTGGCTTTTCCGGCCGCGGTCCTTCGCACCAGGAGCATTTGCATGACCTCGATCCTCGTTCTCGGCTTTCTGATCGGGATCAGGCATGCCTTCGAGCCCGATCACCTGGCCGCCGTGACCGCCATGGCGACGGGCAGGGCGTCCCTGCGCCGGACCCTGCGCCAGGGCGCGGTCTGGGGCCTGGGTCACACCACCACCCTGTTCCTGGTCTGCGGTGCCGTGATCTACATGGAAACGGCGATTTCAGATTTTGCCGCGCGTATGATGGAGGCCACCGTCGGCGTGCTGCTGGTCGGCCTGGGGATTGAGGTGATCCGCCGCATGATCCGCGACCGCATCCATTTCCACGCCCACCACCACACGGGCGGAGAAGTCCACTTCCACGCCCATTCCCACAAACACGACCCCAAACAGGCGGTGCATCCACGGACCCACGACCACGATCACCCGTCGGGCTTTCCGCTGCGCTTTTTCGTCGTCGGCCTGATGCACGGCATGGCCGGGTCGGCGGCCCTCGCCGTGATGACCGCACAGACCACAGCGTCGCCCTGGCTGGCTCTGGGCTATGTCGCCCTGTTCGGCGTCGGCTCCATGGTCGGGATGGCGTTGTTCAGTGCGGTCATTTCCCTGCCGCTTCGGGGCGCGCGCAGCCTGACCTGGGCCCATAACGGCCTGCAGGCGGCCATCGGCTGCCTGACCGTCGGCCTGGGCGTGACGACCTTCGTGTCCTCGGTCTTTCCCTGATTACATCCGGCCCTGATTACGTCTGAGTTCCCGCGGCCGCTTCCCCGACCGTCCAGGTCTTACCCGCCGCCAACAGGCCGGCAAGTGTCGCCCGGTCGATCACCCGCCCCGGGGCATCGCCGCGCTGGACCGTGAAATCGTCTGCCGGGACGTGGTAGAGCACGCCAAGGGCAAGCGGCAGATCCGGGGCGTCCATGCGCGCCAGGATGGTCGCCAGTGCCAGGTTGGTCTGATCGTGGACGGTAACGTCATAAACCGGGCCGCCATCACCCACGGGCACCACGCGGGCTGTGCCCGTCTGCCAGTCGACGGCGATGCCCTTGTCCCGGTCCTTGCCGAAGATCATGGGCTGGCCGTGCTCCAACCGCAGGGTACGGTCGGCGGTCAGGCCCTTGTCGCGCACGGCCTCGAAGGCGCCGTCGTTGAACACCACGCAGTTCTGCAGAATTTCGACGAAGGACGCGCCCTTGTTGGCCTGCGCCGCCTTAAGCACGCCCGGCAGATGGTCCTGCAGGGTATCGGCGGAGCGCGCGATGAACCGCCCGCCCGCACCCAACGCCAACAAGGCCGCGTTCACGGGGGCTTCGACCGAGCCCGTGGGCGACGAGGGCGAGCGCATGCCCGTGGCCGAGGCCGGGGAATACTGTCCCTTGGTCAGGCCGTAGACCGCGTTGTTGGGCATGATCAGGTTCAAGTCCACGTTGCGGCGGAGTGCGTGCATCAGATGGTTGCCGCCGATCGACAGGAAATCCCCGTCGCCGCCGACGACCCAGACGTCCAGATCCGGATTGGCCATCTTGACGCCCGTGGCGACAGCGGGGGCGCGGCCGTGGATGGTGTGAAAGCCGTAGCTGGCCAGGTAGTAGGGAAAGCGCGCGGCGCAGCCGATGCCGGAAATGAACACCACGTCGTCGGGACGGCGACCGGCCTCGGCCAGCACGCCGCGCACGGCCTTGAGAATGGCGTAGTCGCCGCAGCCGGGGCACCAGCGCACCTCTTGATCCGTGGTGAAGTCGCGGGCGGTCAGTTCGATGGCCGCGTCCATATCGGGTGCGGCGAGGTCGGGGTTCATCACGTTCATGACAGGTCCTCTCTGAGGGCGGCGTCGATCTCGGCCACGGTAAAGGGCTGGCCGGTGACCTTGGTCAGGCCGCGGAAGGAAACTTGCGGGAACAGGCCTTGCAGATGGGTCCGCAGTTGCCCGGAATTCAGCTCCGCCACCACGACTTCATCGTAAAGGGTGAAGATTTCGGCCAGCCCCCGGGGCAGCGGCGACAGATGGCGCAGATGCAGATGGCCGACCGCATGGCCCTCGGCGGCCAGATCCTCGACCGCCGTCTTCAGCGCCCCCTGGGTCGATCCCCAGCCAAGGGCCAGCACCCGGCCTGCATCCGTGCCTGCGGACACTTTCGCCGGGGGCAGGGCCGCCCGGATGCGCTCCAACTTGGCGGCCCGCAGGTCGGTCATTTTCTGGTGGTTGTCGGGGTCGTAGGAAATATGGCCCGAGCCCGAGGACCGTTCGATCCCGCCGAGCCGATGGGCCAGCCCGGTCATGCCAGGCACGGCCCAGGGCCGGGCGAGCGATTCGGGATCGCGGCGGAAGGGGTGGAAGCCGTCCGGATCGATGTCGCGGTCGACCGTGATGTCGGCCAGGGCGTCCACGTCCGGCAGACGCCAGGGCTCCGCCGCATTGGCCGTATAGGCGTCGGACAGCACGATCACCGGCGTCATGTAGGTGACGGCGACGCGCGCCGCCTCGATCACCGTGTCGAAGGAATCGCCGGGGCCGGCGGCGGCGAACACCGGAAGGGGGGCTTCGCCGTGGCGGCCGTGCAGGGCCAGGTTCAAATCCGCCTGCTCAACCTTGGTCGGCATGCCGGTGGAGGGCCCCGCGCGCTGCACGTCGATGACGATCAGCGGCAGTTCCGCCGCCGTGGCCAGGCCCAAAGCCTCGGCCTTCAGGGCCATGCCGGGGCCGGAGGTTCCGGTGACGCCGAGACCGCCCGCGAAAGACGCCCCGATGGCGGCGGTGGCGGCGGCGATTTCGTCTTCCGCCTGGAAGGTCGCGACGCCCTCCCCGCCCAGCTTGGCCAGCCCGTGCAGGATCGCCGACGCCGGGGTGATGGGGTAGGAACAATAATGCAGCCGCAGCCCGGACAGGGCGGAGGCCGCGGCCAGGCCCAGCACCATGCCGTCGATGCCGGTCAGGGTGCGGTAGGTACCGGGACGGGGGCTCGACGGCGTTACCGCGCGCAGGCGGGGCGGCGGGGTCATGTCGGTGACGTCACCGTAGGTATGGCCCGCGTCCATGGCGGCCGTGTTGGCGGCGGCGATTTCCGGCCGCTTGGCGAATTTCGATTTCAGCCAGGCCGCCGTGGGGGCGCGGTCCTGGGTGAACATCCAGTAGACCAGGCCCAAGGCCCAGAAATTGCGCGCCGTCTCGGCCTCTTTCTTGGTCACGCCTTGCGGCAGGGCGGCCTCGCGGGTCAGGCGGGAAATCTCGATGGCTTCCAGGCGATAGCCGTCCAGGCTGCCGTCCTCCAGCGGGTTGGCGGCATAACCGGCTTTCTCCAACCCCCGCTTGGCGAAGGCGTCCCGGTCGGCGATCAGAAGCCCGTCCGGGCGCAGGGCCGAAAGATTGGTCTTCAGCGCCGCCGGGTTGAGGGCGACCAGCACGTCGACCGTATCGCCATGGGTCTTCACCCGGTCGCCGCCGATCTGAATCTGAAAGGCCGACACGCCGAAGGTGGTGCCGGCAGGGGCGCGGATTTCCGCCGGGAAATCGGGGAAGGTCATGAAGCCGTGGCCGGAAAGGGCCGAGGACTTGGTGAACTCTGCCCCCAATGTCTGGATACCGTCCCCGGAATCGCCGGCGAAGCGGACCACGGCAGGGCCTTGGGAAGTGCCGGATTCTGGATGGCCGCTATCTGACGATTCAAGGGCGATGGGTTGGTCGAGCATGGCCGGAAATCCTTGTTCAGTACCGGGTCGAATTCGGGTGCCGCCGAAAGGGTCGGCGACGGTGGCCGGACTATGCCCGCCGACATGGATTCCGGTCGGTCAATTAATTGCCGGGGATAAATAAAAGGGGTTCGGTCAACGAATTGCTTTTTTAACGGGGCGGCGCGGGCTTGGATCAGGCACCCCTCGGGCGGACCTGGTCCGTCCCTTTTCCGGAGGCCATGCCATGCAGCCAACAGAAATTTCCGTCGCCGCCGACCGCACCGCACTGGCCATCACCTGGCCCGACGGCGTGCGTCAGACCCTGAGCGCGCCCACCCTGCGCCAGATGAGCCGCTCCGCCCGCACGGAAAGTGCGCGGCTGAAGGGATGGGACGTGCCCGCCGACGACGGCCTGACCATCACGGCGGTCGAAGCGGTCGGCGTCTATGCCATCAACATCACGTTTTCCGACGGTTACGCCAAGGGCATCTATCCCTGGGACATGCTGCGCGGCGCCATCGGCGCGCCGGCGTTTCAGGACTTGGCCACGGCCCAGACCGAGGCGATTTCCGGCCTTGGCAATTAGTTGACAGACAGACCGCCCTGCTGCGGCGCAGCATGGTTGTTACAGACAAGTTTCCCGCCGACAGGCGCGCCTTAAAGGCCCCGTCGGCACCAAGAACAAACGAAACCGAAAGGACAGACCCATGGACGAAATCACGGAAGGCACATCGCAGGTCGATTGCGACATTCTGGTCATCGGCGGCGGCACGGCCGGCCCCATGGCCGCCTATCGCGCCAAGAAAAAGAACCCCAACGCCAAGGTCATCCTGCTGGAAAAGGCCAACGTGAAGCGCTCCGGCGCCATTTCCATGGGCATGGACGGCCTGAACAACGCCGTTATTCCCGGCCATTCGACGCCCGAGCAATATGTCAAGGAAATCACCGTCGCCAACGACGGCATCGTCGACCAGGCCGCCGTCTATAAGTACGCACAGAACTGCTACGAGATCATTCAGGAACTGGACGGCTTCGGCATCCGTTTCCAGAAGGACGAGAACGGCGACTTCGACGTCAAGAAGGTGCACCACATCGGCACCTACGTGCTGCCCATGCCCAACGGCGACACGGTGAAAAAGGCGCTGTACCGCCAATTGAAGCGCGCGCGGCTGCTGATTTCCAACCGCTACATGGCGACCCGACTTTTGACCGGCAAGGACGGCCGCATCGCCGGCGCTATCGCCGTCAACACCCGCACCGCCGAATTCCTGGTGGTCCGCGCCAAGGCCGTGATCCTGTGCATGGGGGCGGCCGGGCGTTTGGGCCTGCCGACCTCGGGCTATCTGTTCGGCACCTACGAGAACGCCGCCAATTCGGGCGACGGCTACGCCATGGCCTATCACGCCGGCGCCGGGCTCGCGAACCTGGAATGCTTCCAGATCAACCCGCTGATTAAGGATTACAACGGCCCCGCCTGCGCCTATGTGGCCGGTCCCTTCGGTGGCTACACCGCCAACAACGAAGGCATGCGCTTCATCGAATGCGATTACTGGTCCGGCCAGATGATGCAGGAGTTCTACAACGAACTGCAGTCGGGCAAGGGACCGGTGTTCCTCAAGCTCAACCATCTCGCGGATGAGACCATCGGCGAGATCGAAACCATCCTGCACGAGGTCGAGCGCCCGACCCGCGGCCGCTTCCAGGTCAACCGCAACAACGATTACCGCAACGGCATGATCGAGATGCACATCTCGGAAATCGGCTTCTGTTCCGGCCATTCGGCCTCGGGCGTCTATGTCGACGACAACGCCTGCACCACGGTGCCGGGCCTCTATGCCGCGGGCGACATGGCCAGCGTGCCGCATAACTACATGCTGGGCGCCTTCACCAATGGTGCGGTCGCCGGTGAGCACGCCATCGACTTCGTCAACGAGGTCGACTTCGCCGACATCGACGAAGATTTCATCGCCGCCGAAAAGAAACGCGTGCTGGCGCCGACCACCCGCGAAGACGGCATTCCTCCCAACCAGGTCGAATACAAGACCCGGCGCCTGGTCAACGACTACCTGCAGCCGCCCAAGGTCACGCGCAAGATGCAGCTGGCCCAGGACCGCTTCGCCGAAACCCGCGAGGTCATGGAAAACGAAATGGTCGCGCGCAACGCCCATGAGCTGATGCGCTCCCTCGAGGTCTCATCGATCATGGATTGCGCCGACATGGCCGCCTTTGCCTCGCTGTTCCGCACGGAAAGCCGCTGGGGCCTGTATCACAACCGCGCCGACTATCCGGAGCGCGACAACGAAAACTGGTTCTGCCACTCGATCCTGTCCAAGGACGCCGCCGGTCAGATGACGATCAAGAAAAAGGACGTCGATCCCTACATCATCCCCATCGATGAGGAAGAGAAAGACGCCTACGACAAACAGCGGATCAAGGCGCAGGCCTAACCCCCGCCGGACCCGCACCAAGACCATACCCAAGGAGAAATCCGATGCCCCTCGCTGAACAACCCTCATCCGTCCCCGTCGTCGTCGACGAAGGCAAATGCATCGCCGACAAGGGCTGCACCGTCTGCGTCGATGTCTGCCCGCTGGACGTGCTGCGCATCTCAGACGCCACCGGCAAGGCCTTCATGAAGTACGACGAATGCTGGTACTGCATGCCTTGCGAGGCCGATTGCCCGACGGGTGCGGTCACCGTCAACATCCCCTTCCTTCTGCGCTGACCCAAGGAGCCCGATCCCATGTCCGCATTCGAGCCCTTTGAGCAATTCGACGAAGTCGACGACATCATCGACCGCCTGGAAGACCCCGACCCGGGCACCCGCCGTGTCGCCATCATGGACCTGGCCGATTCAGCCGATCCGGCCGCCGTCGCACATCTGAAAAAAGCCCTGGCCGATGACGCCCGCGAAGTGCGGTTGCAGATCGCCCTGGCGCTCGGCGAATTCGACGGCCCGGAGACGGCCGAGGCCCTGCTGATCGCGCTGACCGACGCCGACACCGGCGTGGCCCAGGCCGCCGCCGACAGCATGGCGGAACTGAAAGACCCGGCGGCCGCCGACCCGATCCTGCCGTTCGTCGCCCATGAATCAGCCTTCGTGCGCGCCGGCGCCTTGCGGGCCCTGCGTGAATTGAAGCGTCCGGAAAGCCTGAAACCGGCACTGGATGCCCTCGGCGATCCGGAAGCCAGCGTGCGGTCCGAAGCGGTCAGCGTCGTCGGCTATCTGAAAACCGAAGACGCCCTGCCCGCCCTGATGGCGATGCTGAAGGACGTTGACGCCGGCGTGCGCCGCACGGCCGCGGGGGCTTTGGGCTTTTCCGTGACCGCCGCCGCCGCCGATACCCTGGCCCAGGCGCTGAGCGATACGGACTGGCAGGTCCGCGAGGTTGCCGCCGAAACGCTGTGCAAAGTGCAGTCGCCTGGCGCCATTCCGGCCCTGCGCAAGGCACTCGCCGACGATTATTGGCAGGTCCGGCAGAAGGCCATCCGCTCCCTCGGCAAGTTGGGGGCGGCCGAAGCCATCGACGACATCGCGCCGTCGCTCGACCACGATATTTCCAACCTGCGCAAGGAAGCCGCTGCCGCGATGGGCGAGATCGCCTCGCCCAAGGCCGTGCCCGCCCTCGAAGCCCATCTCGACGATCCCGACCCTGACGTGCGCAAGAATATCCGCTGGGCGCTCGGCCAAATCCGCGCCGAATAGGACAGCGTCCCCTTCAACCGCAACCGGCCCGTTCCCCGTTATGAACCACGTGACCCAAAATATCGTGACCCAGGAAACAACCGCGCTTCCGAAATACGTGGTGGTCCGTGATTGGCTGGCGCGGCGGATCAACACCGGCGACTTTCAGCCGGGGGGGCGGCTGCCGTCGGAACATTCTCTGGTCGCCAGGTTCGGTGTGTCGCGGGTCACCGTGCGCCATGCGCTTGATGCCCTCAAAAAATCGGGCATGGTCGAAAGCCATCAAGGCCAGGGCCATTTCGTGCGCGGCATCAAGGCCGAGCTGGACATGCGCCGACTGCGCGGATTGGGTGAAGCGCTTGGCCCGAACGGTCTGCAGGCCACGGCGCAATTGCTGGAACGGGCCGAGATCAAGGCCAACAGCCAAGTTCGTCAAGCACTGGCCTTGCCGCCGTCGAGTCTTGTCACCCTGGTTCGCCGTCTTCGCCTCGCCAACGCGGCCCCCATCTGTTTCGAGGAACGTTACCTTCTGCCCGAGGTCGGCCGCCTGCTTTCCGACCGCGACCTTGAATCAAGCGACGTCTGCACCCTTCTGGAACAGTCGCGCGGCGTGGCGATGGCGTTCGGCGACGTCGTCATGGACATGGTCAAGGCCGCGCCTAAGCTGGCCCAGCATCTTGAGATCGAACCAGGCGCCACGGTCGTGCGCACGGAACAGATCAACGTCGACGTCAACGGCGTCGCCATCGATTTCTGCATCCGCCACGCCGTCGCCGAGGCCTTTCGATACCGTACCCGGATCGGCCGCTGGTAGCTCTCGGCACCATGCGCCCTCCCACCTTTCCGCACAGCCACCGACTTGCCGCCGCGATCTTCGCGGCGGCCTTTCTTTTCGGGAATCCGGCAATCGCCGACGATACCGGTCCTCTGGCGGCGGCGCCGATCCCCATTGCCGCCCCGGCCATCAATCTGCTGCGGCTGGACGGAACCCCGTTTTCCCTGACCGACCGCAAGGGCAAGTTCACGCTGATCAACTTCTGGGCGCTGTGGTGCGCGCCTTGCCGCACCGAAATGCCGGCGCTGGCCCGGCTGAAAACCCAAATGGCGGGACGGGGGCTCGAGATTGTCGCCGTGAACCTGGGCGACAAACCGGACGCGGTCGCGCGGTTCCTGAAGCAAGTGGATGTGGGCGAACTGACCATTGTGATGGATCGCCAATCCGCCGTCGGTCGTGCATGGCATGTTCAGGCGCTGCCGGCGACGTTCCTGGTCGGCCCCGACGGCACCATTACCCATGCGGCGGTCGGTGCGCGCGAATGGGCGGCGGAAAAGGTCCTTCGGTGGTTCGAAAAACAGCTTGCGAAGGCCGCCCCCTGAGGACTTCCGACCGATCGGGTTTCGGCAACTTGTATCCTCTTGGCAAACATATGAATGATTAAAAAATAACCATAATTATGGCGTCGATTAAAAAATCACCATATTCCATCCAGATCGACTCAAAATCCGCAAAAATTCAATAATTTATCCTTATATATCAAATAGTTATTTTTATTTTGCATGTGCGAAAACTGGCAAGGTAATTGCACTTATAAAGGCCGTAACGAGACAACTTTGATGCAGAGCAAAGGAGAATTCAACAATGCTCAGGCACGTAACGCAGGGATTGGCATTAGGGGCCTTATTGGCGGTGACAGCGGCGGCACCAGCCCAGGCCAAGACCATCAAGGTGGCCATCGGCCATCAAAGCATGTGTACCGACACCTATACGGCGGGCATCGTCGTCAAGGAGCTGAAGCTTCTTGAAAAACACCTGCCCAAGACCGGCAAGTACAAGGACGTCGACTACGACATCAGCTGGGCCGACTATTCTTCCGGCGGCCCCATCACCAACCAGATGATGGCCAACAAGCTGAACATCGGCGTGATGGGCGACTATCCCCTGATCGTCAACGGCGCCAAGTTCCAGGCCACGGACAGCCTGCGCACCTACTACGTCGCGGGCACCGGCTACAACCTGAAGGGGTCGGGCAACGCCATCGTGGTGCCCGTGAAGTCGGACCTTTACAAGATCGGCGATCTTGAAGGCAAGGAAGTGTCCACGCCCGTGGGCTCCGCCGCCTGGGGCATGCTGCTGAAGGCGGCCCAGGACAACAACATCAAATTCCAGTTGAAGAACCAGAGCCCCGCCGTGGGTGCGGCCAACATCGCCGCGGGCAAGATCGACGCCCATTCGGACTTCTGTCCCTGGTCGGAAATCATGGAATTCCGCGGCACCGGCCGCAAGATCTACGACGGTTCGGAAGCCGGCGTGCCTTATCTGCACGGCGTCGTCGTGCGCAAGGATCTGGCCGACGACTATCCGGAAGTGGTGCAGGCCTTCATCAAGGCCGTCTATGACGCCGGCAAGTGGATCAAGGAAGACCCCATCCGCGCCACCGACCTGATGGAGAAATGGACCGGTGTCGAGAAGGAGGTTCTCTACATCTACTTCTCGAAGGGCGGCCATCTGTCCCTCGACCCGACCATCAAGCCCGCCTGGACCGAAGCGCTCAAGTTCGATCACACGGTTCTGGTCAAGGAAAAGGCGATCCCACCGCTCGATTTCGGTGACTGGATCACCGAGAAGTACATCCGCGCTGCCTACAAGGACATGGGCGTGGATTACGACAAGGACAAGGCCGCGGTGGTCAATCCGGTCGAAGCGAACGCCGGTCTGCCCAACGAGATCTGGCACGCCCGCGACGGGATCAAGGCATACGCGACCCTGCCCGAATTCCTGGGCGCCATCGCCTCGTTCCGCGCCACGGGTGCGAAGATCAACTCCACCTACGTCTACGACAAGGAAACGGGACTGAAGCTGTTCGGAAAGACCGCCTTCTGGGTCGTCACGCCGAAGGGTGAGTTCGCGACCTTCCTGCGCCGCGGCGAGGCCGAAAAGTACGCCGGCACCATCGACGGCAAGGTCATCACCTTCGAAGACGCGATCGGCATGAAATCCAGCTGATCACACGCCTGACCGGCGGGACGGGGCCCAAGCCTTCGTCCCGCCGTTTTTCCCGGCCCCTGGTCGGACCCCCGACAAACGTCCGAAGACAGCGATGAGCATCCAGCAAGACGACGACCGAAACCACGGAGATACCGGTGCGATGAACGCTCCCATTCCAGAACCGCAAGCTGACGCCCAGGCCGGCGCAGACGCCGCCGTTGCCACCCGCGACGCCGAAACCCGTCAGCCCGTCACGCCCAAGGAAGCCGTCGGCGTCCTGGTCGCCGCCGTGTTGAAACCCAAAGCCTTGGTGCCCTTTGCCAGATCCTGGTCGATCCGGCTGGCGGCGCTGGCCCTGGGCGTTCTGGTCTGGCATGTCGCGACGGAAATAAAATTCAATTATTTCATTAACTTCGAGAACGTTCCCTCGCCGCTCAAAGTCTGGACCGCCTTCGTCGCGCATGTCCATTCCACTGAATTCTACATCCACATCGCGGTGTCGATGCAGCGCATCGTCATCGGTTACATGAGCGCCGTCGGGCTCGGCATTCTGCTGGGCCTCATGATCGGCCGCTCGCGCCTGGCCCGCGACGTGATCTCCCCCTATATCGAAATTCTGCGCCCGATCCCGGCGGTGGCCTGGATTCCGCTGGCCATCCTGATGTGGCCGACCGAGGAAAGCTCGATCATCTACATCACCTTCCTGGGCGCCCTGTTCCCCATCATCCTGAACACGGCCCATGGGGCCGAGCTGACGCCCGACGTTCTGATCCGCGCGGCCAAGTCCCTTGGCGCCAACCGCCGGGAAATCTTCTGGCATGTGGTCATTCCCGCGGCCCTGCCCTCGATCACGGCGGGCTTGGCCATCGGCATGGGGGTGTCCTGGTTCTCGCTGCTGGCCGGGGAAATCATCTCGGGCCAGTACGGCATCGGCTACTTCACCTGGAATGCCTACTCGCTGATCAACTATCCGGACATCGTCGTCGGCATGCTGATGATCGGCGGCCTGGGAACGCTCTCGACCTATGCCGTGCGGCTGGCGACCCGGCCGTTGCTCGGCTGGCAGCGGCGGTCGCGATGACGGCCGCCGGCCGGGCACGACGTATCAAGGGCGCGGTCGCCGCGCGTCCGCGTCTGTGGCTGGCCGTGACGATGGGCTTTCCCATCGTCTACTACCTTGTCATGTTCATTGCCCTGGTCGCCCGGTTTCAGGCCTGGCCCAATTATGCCGTCACCTATGACTGGCTGGGCAACGTCGCCGAGATCATCCGCGCCACCCCGTCGCTTTCCGACATCGGCGCGATCATCGCCCAGGAATGGCTGTTCGAGGTCGGGCGCATGAATTACGACTTCGGCAACGGCATTTCCGAATGGAGCCTGAACATCAACCCGGCCAAGGTTATGGTCGTCTGTCTGCTGGGCGGCTTGGTCGCCACCCTCATCACGCTGATGGCCGCGCGACGCGCTGCCTGTTCGGCCGGCCGGTGGACCGGCGCCAGCGCCGCCGGTGGTCTGGGCGCGGCCCTGGTCGCCATGACCAACGTCACCCTGGCCTGGGTCGTCTGCTGCGCCACGCCCAGTTGGGTCGTCGGACTGGCGATCCTGGGGTTGGGCGTGTCGTCCTCGTTGTGGCTGGAACAGTTCGGCTGGTGGATCGAATACGCCGGTTTCTTGCTGCTGCTGGCCTCTCTTTACGTTCTTTCCGGCGACGCCAAGGCCGCCGCGCACACAAATGAAACCCCCTACCCAAAATCAGCCATGGGAGCCCCCCAATGATCGCCAATATCATCAGCCTGACCCGCGACAGGGATACGGAAGCCGACGCCCGTCGATCCAGTGAAGGCAAAGGCCACGTCACCATTGATGACGTGGCGGTGGTGTTCGGATCCGGCGCCGATGCCCATACAGCCGTGGAACGCACCACCCTGGACGTACAACCGGGCGAATTCCTCTGTATCCTGGGTCCTTCGGGCTGCGGCAAGTCGACCTTGCTGAATTCCGTCGCGGGCTTCGTTCAGCCGACGGCCGGCGCGGTCAAGGTCGACGGCAAGGCCGTGACCCAGCCCGGACCCGACCGCGGCATGGTGTTTCAGCAGTATTCCCTGATGCCGTGGAAGACCGTGCGCGACAACGTGGCCTTCGGCCCGCTGCTGGCCGGGCACACTCGATCCGAGGCACAATCCATCGCCTATACCTTCCTCAACATGGTCGGGCTGTCGCGCTTCGCCAAGCATTACCCGTCGGAACTGTCGGGCGGCATGCAGCAGCGCGTGGGCATCGCCCGTGCACTTGCCAACTATCCCTCGGTCCTGCTGATGGACGAGCCGTTCGGCGCGCTCGATGCGCAAACCCGGCTGATGATGCAGGAAAACCTGCTGCGCATCTGGGAAGACTTCGGCACCACGGTCATGTTCGTGACCCACGACGTGGACGAGGCTGTGTTCCTGGCTGACCGGGTGGTCGTCATGAGCGCGGCCCCCGGGCGCATCATCGATGATTTCAAGGTCGACATCGCACGCCCGCGCACGCCGGAAATCTATACCGATGAAACCTTCGTCGCGCTGAAACGCCGCTGCATGGAACGCATCCGCAGCGAAAGCCTGCGCGCCTTCGACCAGCAGAACCACTGATCCGGAGCAAGGAGCCCTTACCCATGGTCCGCCGCCGCGTCCTTTCACTCGCTGCGTTCGTCCTCGCCTTCGGCCTCGGCGCCTCGGCGGGGTGGGCGGAAATCCGTGTGGTCGAACCGGACAAGCCCGAAACGCTGCCGGCTTTCACCCTGTCCGATCACAAGGGCCAGCCGTTCACCGCCGAGCGCTACAAAGGTCATTGGTCGCTGACCACCATCGGCTTCACGTCCTGCCCGGATGTCTGTCCTTTCGTGCTGTCCAATATCGTCGAGGTCATCAGCCAGATGACGCTCCGCGTGCACCCGGACAAGCTGCCCCAGGTCGTGTTCGTCGGCATCGATCCCCAGCGCGACACGCCGGTGATGGCCGACTACGTGGCTCATTTCGATCCCAAATTCATCGGCGTTACCGGCCCCCATGAAGAACTGGCGAAGCTGGTCAAAGGCATCGACGGGTTCTATCGCATCGGCAAGGCCAAGAAAGACGGCGATTACGAGGTTCAGCACAGCGCCAGCGTCATTGTTACCGGCCCGGATGGGCAGGTTCATGCCAAGCTGTCGCCGCCGCTCGACCCCGGTAAGGTCGCCGAATACCTGGCCCGCAAGCAGATCGCCTATGCCCGTGCGCAAAGGAGCAATTGAATGACATCGAACCTGTATAAAACCTGCCTCGGTTGCTTGACCGGTGCGGCCATGATTCTTTCCGCCCAGACGGTACAGGCCTGCGAAGCCCATGCCTTCCTGACGACCCAGACGGCGGAAGCCAAGACCGCATCCCATCAGGGTCCCGTCATGGCTATGGACGCCTGGGTGCCCGTCGCCCCGCCGGGGGTAAAGGCCCATGCCGCCTATCTGGTGCTGATGAACCACGGCGCGGATCTCCGCGCGGTGACGGCGGTGCACAGTCCCCAATATGCCTCGGCGGCGATCCACGCCAGCCAGGTCAAGGACGGCGTCAACGTCATGCAACATCTGGCCCAGGTCGATTTGCCGGCGGGATCATCCGTGGCCTTCAAGCCCCACGGCCTGCACATCATGCTGATGGGACCCAAGAAGCCCATGGCCCAGGGCGACACGGTCGACCTTGCCCTGACCCTGGATGACGGCACGACCGTCGCGGTCAAGGCCGAGGTCCGCAAGCGGGGGGCCGCCGCCCCCATGAACCACGGCCATATGGGCCACGATCACAAAGGGTCGTGACCGGCAGATTGGGGCATCTCGCGTGATCCGCGTTTTCTCTCTTGGCCTTATTACCGGTTTTTCCGTGATGTTCTGCGCCGCCTCCGCGCGGGCCGGGATGATTGACGAAAGCGGCCTGAAGCCGTGGGAGAATTGCGCGCTCTGCCATTCCCTCGACGGCGTGTCGCGTATGGCCAAGTTTCCCAAGCTTGCGGGGCAGGTGCCGGCCTATATCGAAAAGCAGATCCGGGATTTTCGGACCGCCAGGCGGATCAACGACGGTGAACAGATGCAGGGCATGGCCGGCCTGATCGCGGACAAGGACATTCCCCTGGTCGCCAAATATTTCGGCGCCCTGCCCCCGCCGCCGCCCGCCGACCCGCCGCCGGACGGCGAACGCACGGCCGGTCAGGCCCTCTATCACACGGGCGACCCGACCCGCGGCCTGCCCGCCTGTGTGTCCTGCCACGGCAAGGACAAGGTGGCGCAATCGGGCGCCCCCAGGCTTGAGGCGCAACACGCCGACTATGTGATAAAACAACTGACGGATTTCCGCGCGGGCGCCCGCACGAACGATCCCGGCGGCGTCATGGCCGGGGTCGCGGCGAAATTGAGCGATGCGGATATTCGGGCCGTCGGCGGTTATCTCGCCGCCGTGCCGAGAAACTAGGACAGGGGTGTGATGACCAAAATCCCGCCCCGGCTGCGCGTGATCGAGACCAAGGATATGGCCACGGACGAACCCCTTTCTGCCCTGTTCCTGTCGGAAAGCATGTCGGACCTGAACGAGGGAGCGACCTTTCTCGACCGCCTGAGCATGGAAGAGGTCACCTTCATCCGCTCGCGCGGGTCCACCATCAAGGCCCGGCGCGGCGAAGGCATCTTCCATCAGGGCGACCGCCACGAAGGCATCTATCTGATCGAAAGCGGGCGCGTGCGCACCTTCTGCACCGGGCCGTCAGGGCGCGAGCTGACCCTGGCCTATTGGACCCCCGGCCACTTCATCGGCGGGCCCGAGGTGTTCGGCGGCGGCATCCATCTGTGGTCCGGCGAGGCCATGGAGGATTCCCGCGTCATGGCGTTGTCGGGTGCCGTGGTCCGCGACCTGATCGAACGCATGCCGATCTTCGCGCTCTGCCTGATCGACGCCCTGGTCGCCAAGGGCAAATGCTATTCCCAATTGGTGCAGATGCTGGGCACCCGCTCCGTCGCGCAGCGCCTGGCCCAGTTGCTGAAGATCATGGGGCAGGTCCATGGCAAGGACGACGCCGAAGGCATACTGATCGACCGGCGGGTCACCCACGACCAGTTGGCGGATATCGTCGGATCGACCCGGCAATGGGTGACGACGACCCTCGACCGCTGGCAGAAGGATCAGGTGATCCTGATCCGCGGCCGCATGATCGTGATCCGCAAGCCGGATACGCTGGAAGACCTCGCCGATTCCTGACGGAAATCTCTAGGAAAGAGGAGCGGGCGGCGTGACCCCAAGGTCCCGCCCGGCGCCGGCAATAGCATCCCAGGCATCGGGGGCCAGGGGAATGCCGTCTTTGCGCCGCGCGCCCCGCATGCGGGCCTCGGGCTCGCCGGGCACCAGAACCTCGCCGCCACCCGCGACGGGCTTGGCGCTTTTCACGTAATCGACGTAGCGGCGGAGTTCGCGGGCGTAATCGTCCTCCGCCCCAAAGCGGTCGCGGGACATGTAGATCGACAGCATGCCGTTATAAATCTTGTCGTAACCCGGCCCGGTGGCACCCGATCCCGTGAGCGCCCCCGCCAGCAATTCGCACATCAGGGCCAGACCCGACCCCTTATGCCCGCCCATGGCGACCAGGGCACCCGCACCGTTGCGCGAATTGGGCTGCACCGCCGGGTCGCTGGGGCCGTACAACATGGCCGGGTCGGCACTGGGCCGGCCGTCGGGTCCGATCAGGCTGCCTTCGGGCAGGGGCTTGCCGCCCTTGGAGGCGACCAGAACCTTGCCCTCGGCGACCAGGGAGGTCGCGAAATCCAGGATCACCGGCGCACCGCCCGCCCCCGGCACGCCGATCGCGACGGGTGCGGTGGACATGCGCCGCTCCGCCCCGCCGAAGGGGGCAACCAGGACGCTGCCCGCGACGTTGACGAAATGGACCGACACCTGGTTTTCCGCCGCTGCCGTCTCGGCGAAGGCGCCGATGCGCCCCAAATGTCCGGCATGGCGCAGGGCGACCACGGCGACGCCCAATTCCTTGGCCCGCTCAATGCCCCGGGCCACGGCCTGAGGCCCCACGGTCTGGCCGAACCCGAACTGACCGTCGAGGATCATCAGCGCCCCCGTATCGCTGACCGTGGTGACGTCGCGGTCGGCGACCAAGTTGCCGGTCTTGAGCCAGCCCAGATAGCGCGGTGTGCGGATGACGCCGTGACTATCGTGGCCGGACAGATTGGCGCCGACCAGATTTTCGGCGATGCGCATGCCCTCGGCCTGCGAACAGCCGGCGGCATGAAACACCTCGGCAAGGAAAACCGTCAGGGCACCGGCATCGATGCGCAGCGCATCCGCTCCCATGCTCACAGAACCTCCTTGTTGACGACGAAGGCCGGGTCGAGTTTTCCGTCCAGGCCAGCCAGGACGTTGCGCACGGCGGTTTCCGCGACACGGCGGCCCGTCTCGACCGTCAGGGCCGAGTTGTGGGGCGTGAACAGAACGTTATCGAGGGCCAGCAGGGGACAATCGTCCTTGGGCGGCTCGTCCTTGGTGACGTCAAGGCCCGCGCCGCCGAGATGGCCCGAAACCAAGGCCGCATGAAGGGCATCCTCGTCGATCAGCGATCCCCGGGCCGTGTTGATGACATAGGCGCCGGGTTTCATGGCGGCGAATTCGGCCGCCCCCAAAAGCGGCGTGCTGTCGTCATTGGCCGGCAGATGCAGGCTGACGAAATCGACGTCGCCCAGGGCGTCGCGGAAATCGGCGACGTAATCATAGCCCAGGCGCTGTGCCTCTTTCCGCGTCGCCTCCCGGCCGCAGGCGACAACCCGCATGCCGAAGGCGGCGCAGCGTTTGGCGGCCTCGCCGCCGATGCCGCCAAGCCCGATGATCAGCACCGATTTATCCAGCAGCTCATGGGTCTGGCTTTTGAAGCGTTCCGTATACCGGCCGGTGCGGGTGTAGCGATCCATCACCGCGATCTGGCGGCTGAGCCCCAGCATCAGCAGCACCGTGTGCTCGGCAACCGAGGCCGCCAGCGCGTCGCCGACGATGGCCAGCGGAATGCCTCGCCCGCTAAGCGCCGCCAGGTCGACATGGTCGTAACCGACGCCCAGGCGGGAGACGACCTTGAGGTTGGCCGCCCCCGCGATGGTCTGGGCGGTCAACGGCGTCAGCCGCAGGATGACCGCGTCGGCGTCCTTGATGGCCGCCGCCAGGCTGTCCGAGGTCAGGCCCTGTTCAAGGCGTACGTCCAGATCATCGCGCAGGGACAGCAGCTCCATCCCCCGCGCATGCATGGGGCCTTCGACAAATATGGTCGCCATGATGTCCCGGCCTTAGGACGCGTCGTCGAAATCGAGCGGATCGCGGGTCACCCGTTCACCAGGACGATAAAGCACCATGACGGCCCCGACGGCGATCAGGGCGACCGCCAGGACCGCGAACTGGAACGGCACAAAATCCTTTACGTGTTCCTGACGCAGGCCCAAGAACGCCAGCACCCCGATAATGGCGGCGGCAAGCCCCCAATAGACGGGCCGGCCGATGAACAGATCGGACATCTTCATTATGCGGTCTCCGGAGTAAGGCGGCGGCGCGTGACCGCGAACAGAACGATGCCAAGCGCACCCGCAACGGGCAGAATGAAGCTGGACACCCCATCGATCAGCGGTTCCATCGGCGGCAACAAGGCCAATATCGACAGCACCCCGATGACCGCCCGCATGGCGGGGTTGAGCGGCCCCTTGAACCAACCTTCGAGCACCACCGACAGGCCCCATAGGCTGATGAAGGCGGATACCGCCGACAGGCAGGTCAGCCAAAGCGGGCCTTCGAACAGCAGGGCCGGGTTATAGACGAACGCAAACGGCACCAGATACTTGGCGATGCCGATGCGCGCCGATTCCACGGCCGTTCCCATGGGGCTGGACCCGGCGATGGCTGCCGCCGCGAAGGACGCCAGCGCCACCGGCGGCGTGATGGTCGACACCACGCCGTAATAGAAGGCAAACATATGCGCCGCCATGGGTTCGACCTTGAGGTGAATCAGCGACGGCACGATCAGCGCCGCCACGGTGATGTAGACGGCAGTGGTCGTCATCCCCATGCCGAGGATGATGGCCGCAACACCGGTCAACGCCAGCAGAACGAACAGACTGCCGTCGGCCATGTTGATCACTTCGTTGGTGAACTTGAGGCCCAGACCCGACACGAAGATGGAGCCGATGATGATCCCGGCGCAGGCGCAGGCAACGGTCACCGGCATCGCCGCGCGCACGCCGGATTCCAGCGCCGACAGCAGGTCGACGGGGCTCATCCGGGTAAGCGGGTCGCGGAAGCTGAGGACGATCAGGGTCACGATGGCCCAGAATGCCGACAGCATGGGCGAATAGCCCCAGGCCAACAGGCCGACCAGGACACCGAGGGTCAGCAACTGATGCCAACCGTGCTTCAGCACGTTCATGGCGCGCGGCAGGGTGCGCTTGTCCAGGCGTTTGATGCCGTCCTTTTCGGCCTCGATATCGACCATGAAATAGATGGTCGCGAAATACAGCAGCGTCGGAATGATCGCGGCGATGATCACCGTGAGATAGCTGACGTGCATGAATTCGGCGATGATGAAGGCGGCGGCCCCCATGATCGGCGGCGTGATCTGCCCGCCCGACGACGCACAGGCCTCGACCGCGGCCGCGAACTTGGGCCTGTAGCCGAGCTTGCGCATCAGGGGGATGGTGAACGACCCGGTCGTCACAACGTTGGCGACAGCGGACCCGGACACGGTGCCGAGGAAGGCACTCGCCACCACCGACGCCTTGGCCGGCCCGCCCCGGCGGTGGCCGGTCAGCGCGATGGCAAGGTCGATGAGCATGCGCCCCGCACCCGTGCGGATCAGGATCGCGCCGAAAATGATGAACAGCACGATATAGGTCGCGGCGACGGATATCGGGATACCGAACATGCCTTCGGAACGAATGAACAGAATGTCGATATATTTGGTGACCGACGTCGGCGGGCCGTAAAGGAAGCCGCCGAACTTATCCGCGTAGAGCGAATGAACGACGAAGAACGAGGTCACGATGACCATGGGCAAACCGACGGAGCGGCGCGTCGTTTCCATGACCAGGAAGATCAGCAAAAAGCCCATCCACAGATCGGAATCGATCAATTCCCCTTCGCGCTGGGAAAACGCGTCCAGGTCCCACAGCGTGTAGACCTGCACCGCAAGGACCGCGAACACCAGCAGCGCATCGATCCCGAAGCCGCCCCATTGCAAGGGCGTAGACGGGCGGTCGCGCCAGGATTTTCGGCCAAGCGGAAACAGCAGCACCGCCAGCACCATCATTCCGGTCAGATGCGTGGAACGGAAAGCCCGCGATTGCGGCGTGCCGAAAACGGCGACGTAAAGATGAAACAGGGCCAGCGCGATGGCGATGGTCGCGACGGTCAGGGCGATCCAGGTCACCAGATCGTAGCCACGGCGCATCAGCGCATGTTCAAGAACGGAGAATTCCCGCACTTCGTCGTAGTGCAGGGCTTCGGGCGAATCGGTTTGTTTATCTGTCATGGGGGTGCCGGATCAGCACGGGCCTTAGGGGATAAAACCACGCGGCAAGAACGAAGACAGGCAGACCCGCCGCACGATGGATGCTGGCGCGGCGGAAACCAGTCCGCCGCGCCGATGACATCCACTATCCCCTAGGGGCCGTTACTTAACGCCTTTTTCGTCGTAAAACTTCTTGGCGCCCGGATGGACCGGAAGCGCCGCGCCGAGAAGCGCGTTTTCCAGCTTCACGGACTCCCACACCTTCTTGACCTGAACCAGGTCGCCGTGATGTTCCCACAGCGCCTTGGTCATCTTGTAGACCGTGTCTTCAGACACGTCCTTGTTGGCCACCATGATCGTCACCGCGCCCAGGATCGGGGTCGGCTTTTCGATGCTCTTGTAGTGGTCCTTGGTCATGGTGATTTTGATGTAGCCCGGGTTTTCCGAAAGGATGTCGGCCAGGATCTTGTCGTCGACGCCGATGAAGCGGATGCCCGGCGAGAATTCCAGATCAAGGAACGACGCCTGCGGCACGCTGGTCACCGCCGTGAAGGCGTCGATGTGGCCGTCCTTCATCAGCGAGACGGAATCGGAATAACCGACGTGGTGGACCGTGCCGCCGTTCTTCTTCACGTCATCGACGGTGAAGCCGTATTTGCCGAAGATCAGCTGCGCCGCGGCATAGCCGGACCATTTCAGCTTGCCGGGGCTGAGGTTCTTATCCTTCAGATCGGCATAGGACATGATCTTGGAATTGGCCGGAACGGCGGTCTGCACGCCGGCGGGATACAGGGTCGCGATGTGGCGGATGTTCGGGTTCTTCGACTTGAACACCGGGGCGTTGCCCTTGTAGCCGTCGAACGCGGTATGGCCGTAGGTCCAGCCCAGTTCCGCTTCTTTCTTGTTGACGTCAAGCACGTTGCTGACGCCGCCGCCCGGGCCGTTGGACACGGACAAGCCGCCGATCTTGCCGAAGATTTCCGCCATCTTGGCGCCCAGCGGATACCAGCTGCCACCGGACGGGCCGGAAACGATGCGGACGAATTCATCGGCCTTGGCCGAAACATGCCCCGCCAGCACCAGCGGTGCCGCGAGCAACACGACTTTCACAAATTTCTTCATTGGAGTCCTCCCAAAAGGATCAAAGACGTCTTCGGCCGGATGTTTCCTGGGGTAGCGTATTTTTATCGGGCGCATCGGCCAAAAGAATGCACCAGGCAAAATTGTTAGTGTCCCGGCGGCAACATGTCAATTTAAAGGACAAATTTTGACTTGGCCCCACGAACCCGCCAAGATGCCGGCGCCGGGCGCCCCAATGCGCGCGCCCGGCAAAACGGGAGAAGTGGTTGAAGACGTTACCACAATCGTTGCAGAAAGCCGACATTGCGACCGATCTGGACCCGGGTGCCGGATTGATCCTGGTGCCCGGACGTCGTCAGTTGCTGAGCGACCAGTTGTATGGTCAGATTCTCGACCAGATCGTGGCGGGCGTGCTCAACGAAGGCGACCGGCTGCCGCCGGAAAAGGAAATCTGCAAGATGTTCGGGGTGTCCCGTCCGGTCGTCCGCGACGCCCTGTTGCGGCTGCGCGCCGACGGTCTGCTGCGCGCCAGGCAGGGCAGCGGCACATTCGTCATGCGCCGCCCGGTGGACCGCATCAAGGAATTCACCAAGTCCGCCGATCTGGCGCGATTCCTGCGCTGCCTCGAAGTGCGGATGCCGCTTGAGGCTGCCGCGGCGCGGCTTGCCGCCGAACGCCGGACCTCCGCGCAGTTGACCAAGATCGAGGCCGCCCATCAGCGCCTGATCGAGGATGTCTCAACCGGCCATATCACACCGCAGAACGACCTGTCGTTCCACGCCGCGATCGCCGACGCGACCGGCAATGAATTCTTCGCCCAGGTGTTCGCCCCCATCCATAATTCCATTGTCGGGTTCATGAACGTGTCGCTCAACCTGACGCGCACAGGGTCGCGCGAACGCATTCTGCAGGTTCTCAACGAACACACCCTGATCCTGGAGGCCATTCAAGGCCGGGAGCCGGAAGCCGCACAGGTCGCGATGCAGTTCCACATCGAACGGTCGCGCCGCCGCGTCACCGACCGTGCCCAGGATACCTGATAAAGCCCCCGGGGGCCGGATCATCGCGCCATAACACGCACAATAATTTGTTGTTTGATATTACAACTTTTCTGACGCCCTTTCCGACATTTCACAGACCCGTCCGCGGCCAAAGGAAACGACAGCCATGACCACCGCAGCCTCCTCACCCACCATCGCCCTGATCGGCGCTGGCACCATCGGCACCGCCTGGGCCGTGGTGTTCGCAAGCGCCGGCATGGCGGTGCGGCTTTACGATGCGGAGGCATCGCGCTTGCCCATCGCCCTGGACATGGCGCGGGCCCGGCTCAACGATCTCGCCGCGTACGGCCTGATCGACGGCGACGTGGACGCCATCATGGCCAAAATCACTCCGGCGGCGGAATTGGGCGCCGCACTGGACGGCGCCGACCACGCGCAGGAAAACGCGCCCGAAGACCTGGCCCTCAAACGCGACCTGCTGGCCCGCATCGCCGAGACCGCGCCCGCGACCTGCACCATCGCCAGTTCGACCTCGTTCATCGAGCCGTCGCGCCTGTTCGACCATGTCCAGGGCCGCGAACGCTGCCTGGTCCTGCATCCGGGCAACCCGCCGTTCCTGATCCGCGTGGTCGAAGTCGTGCCCGCCCCCTTCACCGCCGCCGACGCGGTCGCCCGCTGCAACGCCCTGCTGGAGCGCGCCGCCATGGCGCCGATCGCGGTCAACAAGGAGGTCGAGGGTTTCGTGTTCAACCGCCTGCAGGGGGCGCTTCTGCGCGAGGCCTATTGCCTGGTCCGCGACGGGGTGACCACGGCAGGCGACATCGACCGCATCGTGCGCGACGGCATGGGCATTCGCCTGGCCGTGACCGGGCCGTTCGAAAATGCCGACCTCAACGCCCAGGGCGGGATCGAGGCCCATGCCAAACGCATGGGCCCGTCCTATGCACGGCTGGGGGCGGAGCGGGGCCAGAACGATCCCTGGACCGACGAGATGGTCGCCACGGTCGCCGCCGAACGGCGGGCCGCCCTGCCGCTGGACCAGAAGGACGCCCGCGCCGCCTGGCGCGACCGGGCGGTGATGACCATTCTGCGGGCGCGCAAGGATGTATTGAACTAGGAATCCCGGGGCGGCAGGTCCGGCCCGGCGACGGCCCCCGCCCGGGCAAGATCGTCAATTTCCTTGTCGGTCAGTCCCATGTCCGCCAGCACCCGGCGCGTACTTTCGCCCTCGCCTTCGGGCTGCGTCAGGGGGCGGCGCGACCAGGCGTCCGAGGTAAAGCCCAGGCCCGGCACCTTCACCGGCGCATCGAGCCCCGGCAGGGGCAGATCGTCGAGGCAGCCCGAGGCCGCCGTTTGCGGATGATCCAGAATTTCCCCCAGCCCCCGCACCTTGCCCGCGGGCACGGCGGCATCGGCCAGGATCGTTTCCCATTCTGTCGCCGGGCGCGTGCGGAACACCCGGTCCAGGGCATCGGCGACCCGCGCCCGGTCGGCGTCGTTGAGCGCATCGGGCGCGGTGCTGCCGGCAAGCGACGTTAGATCGTCCAGGCCGAGTGCCGCCACCATGCGCACGGCCTGGGCCGAGGTATTGGCGGTGATGACCAGATGCCCATCGGCCGTATCGAAACGCCCGGCGAAGGGACTGCCGCTGAACGGCGTGTTGCCCATCAGGCCCCGTTCGCGGCCATCGGTCTGCACGTCGATGGCGAAGGACCCCATCATGGCCAGGACCGAAGACAGCATGGGCACATACAGATGCTGCCCCTGCCCGGTCTGGCGCAACTGATGCAGGGCGCCTGAAACCGCCAGCGCCGCCGTCAGCCCGGCGATGTAATCGGTGATCGGCAGACCGACCCTCTGCGGGCCCGATTGTTCGGTGCCGGTCATGCTCATCAGGCCCGACATGCCCTGCACGATATGGTCGTATGCGGGCACGCCGGAAAGCGGGCCTTCGGGCCCATAGCCCGTGAGCGAGCAATAGACGATGTCGGGCTTCACCGCCCGGACGTCGACATAGCCCACGCCCAGGCGGTCCATGACACCGGGGCGGTAATTTTCCATGACCACGTCGCAGGTTGCCGCCAGCTTGAGGAACAAGTCGCGGCCGCCGGGTGCCTTGAGGTCCATGAGGATGCAGGCCTTGCCCGCGTTCTGGGCCGCGAAGGACCCGCCCATGCCTTGCGCGCGTAGGTCCGCCGAGCCGCCATGGCGGCGCACGAAATCGTCGCCGCCGATGCGTTCCACCCGGATCGCGTCCGCCCCCATAAGGCAAAGCTGATAGGTCGCGAAGGGCCCGGCCAGGACATGGCTGGCATCCAGGACGCGCACGCCCGAAAGCGGCAAGGCGCCCTTGGTCACTGGCCCGCGACCCAGGCCGCCATTCCGGAGGCCTTGGCAAGGGCGTCGGCCCCGCCCGGCTGCACCTGGCCGGTCGCCAGATCGATGAGCGTACCTGTCCCCGTGGCCGTGCCGCCGGTGACCGTTGTAGCCCCCGTCTTGACCGCCCAGGCATCCGTACCCGCCGCCGCCAGGGCGCCGGTCAGATGGCGCAGGACATGGAAGGCCGGGCGCGGGTTGTACAGCCGGTCGACCACGCCTTGACGCGCGAAATAGCCGCGGTCGACGTCGGAGAAGGTGTCGCAATAAACATGGGCATCGGCGTTGGCATGGGCCGCCGCCAGGGCCTCGGCCACGCGCGCCGCGACCCAGGGCTCGTCGGCCTGTGCCGTGCCCGGGCTGCCGATCGACATGCGGATATGCAGGGAGACCTTGAGGCCGTGGGAGGACGCCGCCTTGACCGCCGCCGCGACGGCTTCCGCCGGCGGGGTTTCCCCGGCGACGCGGAACACGATGCCCTTGCCCCCCGGGATCGCCGCCGCGAGGGCGATCTGGTCGTCCTCGTCCGGGGTGAAGCCGTGGTTGATCATGTGGAAGTACTTCTCGCCGCCCCGCTCCATCTCGTCCTTGGAGCGCAGTTTGGAGAGATAAAGGTCGACGCCCGCAGCCTCGGCCACCGGCAATGCTGCGGCGGCGACGTCGGGCAGGTCCGAAAGATTCTGCGCGACTTCCCAGATATCGATCAGGCCCTTGGCGCCCTTCACCGCAGCCGCCAGTTCCGCATCGGGCGCGTCGAAGGAAAACAGGGTGAACAGGAAGCCCAGGTCCGACAGCACGTCCAGGCGCGCCCGATGGCCCGGGTCGAGCAGGTCGCGGGCGGGAATGCGCAGGCGGCGCACGCCCATTTCCATCAGCGCCATCAGGGCATAGTCGTTGCGCGTGCGCTTGCGGTCGAATTCGTCCAAGCCGCCCGAAGGGGGAATCTCGATGACCTCCAACCAGTTCTGACGCATGTCGAAGCCGAACCGCGTGACCGGGCTCATCAGCGGATGGACCGGCGTCACGGTGTCGGGCACGGCCGCCACAGGGGCACCCGGCTCCACGCTGGTGCCGTAGGTGCGCACGATATCGCAGAGGTGCCCGTTCTCGTGCACGTGGACGATGAAATAGCCCAGCTTGTTCCAATCGTTGCGCCCGGCCTCGAACTCGGGCGGCGGCGCGGCGCGGTACATTTCCGAATAGTCCTGACGGACGAAGGCCGTGGACGGCAGCAGCCAGCATTGCGTCGCCCCATGCCGGTGATACCAGAAATTATGGACATGGCCCGCGAACAGAGCCTCGACCTTGTGCTTTTCCAGAAGTTCCAGAAGCCACGACCGGCCCGGCTCGCCGATGTTGTCGTAATGCTCGTCCTCGTCCGGATAAGTCAGATATGGCGGGTAGTGGGTGTTGAGGAAGACGCGCTGACCGGCAGCTTCGGCCGCCGCCAGTTCCGCCTCCAGCCAGGCTTTCTGTTCGGCTTCCGCCGCCAGGCCCGAATTGACGATCTGCGCGTCGATCAGAATGAAGCGGACCTTGCCGTGGTCGAAGGCCTGGTAATTGGGGCCGAAATGCTGATCCCACAGCTCCAGGAATTCGGGCCGCACCATGCCCGCCGGACACCAGTCCACGGGCTTGTCGCCGACATCGTGGTTGCCGGGAATAACGTAGAGCTTGTGGCGCAGGTCCTTGACCTGGTCCTTGAAACACTGCGCCGCCTGCTCATAAAGATGCGGAATGTGGGGGACGGGATGCAGCAGATCGCCCAGGTGGAGGACGAAATCGACCTCGCGCGTGTTCAGGTCGCGTACCACGTGGCGCATGCGGCCGTTGGCCAGCTTGTTAACCTCGAACGGCGAATTGCATTCCTCTTCACCTTGGTTCAGGTGCGTGTCGGTGATCACCGCATAGGTAAAAAGCCGTCGGCCCAGCGTCTCGGTCGTCATCGTCGTCGAATCTCCTGTCATTCCCCCATACTCGGGTCTTGATTGCGATCATGGCAATGGGAAGCCTTCCATCCCAGAGCCAATTTCCGAAGACGGATTGTCCTTAGCCGGTCCGGGTCACTGCCGCTTGGCGGCCTGCACCATGACCTCCAAACGGTCGAGAAAGCGCGATCGGTCGGACTTGGCGAAAGGACGGGGGCCGCCGGTGACCTGCCCCGTTTCGCGCAGCGTCTGCATCAATTCCCGGTTGGCCAGGGCCATGCCGATGCCGTCCTCGGTGAAGGGATCGCCGGTGGGCTTGATTGCCTGCGCCCCCTTTTCCAGGCAGCGCGCGGCAAGCGGGATATCGTTGGTGACGCAGATGTCATGGGCGGCGATGTGATCGGCGATCCAGTCGTCGGCGGCGTCGGCCCCCTGGGTCACGATGACGGTCTCGACCATGGGGTCGCGGGACGGGCGGATGCCGCCGTCCGACACCATACGGGTCTTCAGCCCATGGCGGGCCGCCACGCGCAGCACCTCGTCCTTTACCGGACAGGCGTCCGCATCAATATAGATTTCCACCACGGCGGCTCTCCCTTGACTTCGTGCCGGCATCCTAGGCCATGGGCGCGGCTTCGCAATCCTGCCTTCGGTTTGCCATATGTATTCTGCTAATCTGGCGCCCATGATGGGCGGGTTCTGGTCACGAGCAGGTTATTCGGCGGCGCTGGCGGTAGTGCTGGCGCATGCCATGCCGGATACGGCCCGGGCGGCGGACGGCGACGACGAACGCCCCGGCACCTTTGTCCTGCAGGTCGAGAACGACCTATTCGGCGGCGGCACGGACCAGTACTACACCCAGGGCGTGCAGGTGACCTTCGTGCCCAAGGACAAGTGGGAACCGGAATGGTTCAAGGACCTCATGGACATGATCCCGGGGGTCAACCTGGATGGCGATTCGACCTTCGTGATCGCCTTGGGCCAACAGATGTTCACGCCCGAGGACACCACCCTTCCCAACCCCGATTCCACGGACCGCCCCTATGCGGGCTGGCTGTTTGGCTCCGTCGGCGCGATCGTGGAGAAGCCCGATTCCCACTTGTTGCAGAATGTGTCGCTCGACCTCGGCATCGTCGGCCCGGCCTCCTTGGCCGGCTATACCCAGCGGCGCTGGCATTCGCTGATCGGCGTCGGGCTGCCGCGCGGCTGGGGCAAGCAGCTGCATAACGAACCGGGCATCATGCTCAGCTATCAGGCGCGTCTGCGCCAGCCGATCCTGGAACCACAGCATTTCCTGGAACTGGACGTGACGCCGACGGCCGGGGTCGCCCTCGGCAACGTGCTGACCCAGGCATCGGTGGGGGCGTCGATCCGCCTGGGCCAGAACCTGGGCCTGACCTACGGCGCGCCGTTCATCCGCCCGTCCCTGCCCGCCGCCGCCATCGTGCGCGCCAAGGGGCAGTTCGGCTGGAACCTGTTCGCCGGCATCGAAGGCCGCGCCGTGGCGCGCAACATTTTCCTCGACGGCAACACCATCGGCGACAGCCGCAGCGTCGATAAGAAGAACTTCGTTCTGGATTTCCAAGGCGGCATCGAATTCACCCTGGGCTATGCCCGCCTGTCGTTCACGCAGATCTACCGGACCCGCGAATTCGAAGGCCAACGGGTGCCGAGCCAGTTCGGATCCATTTCCCTGTCGGCCATCTTCTGACCGGTCAGATCGCCCCCGCCTTGCGCAGGGCGTCGAGCCGCGCCGCATCCAGCCCCATTTCCCGCCCGTAAACGTCGCCGTTGTCGGCCCCCTTGTCGCGGCCGGTGAACAGCACCTTGCCGTCCGTTCGCGACAGCCGCGGCATGACGTTATGCACCGTCAACTGGCCCAAGTCCGGGTCGGGGATGGAAACCAAAGCCTCGCGTGCCTTGTAGTGGGGGTCGGCGAACAGGTCGGCGACATCGTAGACCGGGCCCGCCGCGACTTGATGGCGGCGCAGGATGGCCACCGCATCGTCGCGGGGGTGCTGCTTCATCCAGGATGCGATGAGGCCGTCCAGTTCCTCGATATTCTCGATCCGGCCCGCATTGGTCGCGAACCGGGGGTCGGCGGCCAGGTCCGGCCCGCCGATGACGTCGAGCAGGCGCATCGCCACGGGCTGGGCGCTGCCGGACAGGGCCACGTATTTTCCGGCCTCCGCACTTTCGTAGGCGCCGCGCGGCGCCGCGTCGGGCAGGCGGTTGCCATGACGCTGACGGACCGCACCCAACTGATCGTATTCCAGGTAGACGCTTTCCATCAGCCGCGACATGGATTCGCAGATGCTGGCATCCACGACCTGGCCGCGTTTTTCCGGGTCGCGGTCGCGGGCGTGCAGGGCGACCATCACTCCGTAGGCACCGAAGGCGCCGCAGACCCCGTCGGCCAGCGCCAATTGCGGCAGCAACGGCGGCGTGTCCGGCGTGCCGGTGATGGAGGCAAAGCCGCTCATGGCCTCGGCCAGGGTGCCGAACCCGGGCAGGCTGGAATAGGGCCCGGTCTGCCCGAACCCGGTCGTGCGCAACATGACCAGGGACGGGTTGACCTTGGCCAGGTCCACGTAGCCGAGGTTCCATTTTTCCAGCGTGCCGGGGCGGAAATTCTCGACCACCACATCCGCCGATTTGACCAGTTCCTTCAGCAGGTCCTGACCGTCCGCATGTTTCAGGTTGAGGGTCACCGCGCGCTTGTTGCGGCTGATGGTTTTCCAGTACAGCGAGATGCCGTCCTTCTTCATGCCGAAGGCGCGGATATGGTCGCCGTTTTCCGGATGTTCGACCTTGATCACGTCGGCCCCGAAATCGGCCAGGAAGGTCGCCGCCAGGGGGCCCGCCCCCATTGTCGCGATATCCAACACCCGCACCCCGGAAAGCGGCAGGCCCGCGCGCGCGTCTTCGTTCTGATCAGTCATCGTCGTTTCCTTTGGTGATCGGCGTCGCCAGCCGCCCGGCCCGCCGCAGGACCTTTTCCGCCATCAGGGCGATGTCGACGGCGACGAAATCGCCATCGACCATGAACACGCCCCGGCCGGTTCCTTTCGATTCCTCAAAGGCGGCCAGGATCTTTTCCGCATGGGCGATTTCGTCTTCGCCCGGGGTGAACACGTCGTTCACCGGGTCGATCTGGTTGGGGTGGAACACGACCTTGCCGGTAAAGCCGAGGGCGCGGGCATCCAGGGCATCCTCGCGGGCGCGCGCACCGTCCTTCACATCCTTGAAATAGGCGACATCAACCGCCTGCAGCCCGTTGGCGGCGGCGGCCACGGCGATGCGGGAGCGCGGATAGAGCAGCGACTCCCGGGAAATCTCGATCCCCGTGGACAGGCTGTAATCGCCCGATCCGAAGAACAATCCCGTCAAGCCGCCGGCGGCGGCGATGTCTTCGACCCGCGTCAGGCCCAGCGCCGTCTCCACCGTCGCGAACAGGGCCGCCCGGGCGAGCGGCCCGTCCTTGCCGTCCAGATAGCGGCGCAGTTCCGTAATCTGGGCCGGGTCCTCGACCTTGGGGATGTAAAGGCCGTCGACGGGCAGACCGTCCAGGGCGCCCAGGTCGTCCCGCCACAGGTCCGTGTCGATGCCGTTGATGCGCACCATGCGTTCACGGCGGCCGTAATCGACATTCGTCAGGGCGGCGTGGATGCCGTCGCGCGCCGCCTGCTTATGGGTCGGCGGCACGCCGTCTTCCATGTCGAAGATCACGGCATCGATGGCCAGGGTCGCGGCCTTGGCGGTCTTGCGGGGCTCATGCCCCGGCAGCAACAGGAAGGTTCGGCGTGCGGTTTCCGGCATGGTTTCCTCCGATCGTCGCGGCCTGGATGGGCGCCGTTGCCCCGTTGCTATCAGGTCACCGCAGGGCGGTGAAACAGGAAGGCCGGATAGGCATATATGATTTTCTTATGGCCCCAGGCGGGCCGGCGGAAGACAATGCCCCGCATCTTGAACAAGGCTTCGCCCATGGAAACCCGCCGCCTGGAATATTTCGTCCGCATCGTCGACGCCGGCAGCATTTCCCGCGCCGCCCAGGACCTGGGCCTGGCGCAACCGGCGCTGAGCCAGCAGTTGGCGATCCTGGAGCAGGACGTAAAGGCGCAGTTGCTGCACCGCTCGCGCCAGGGCGTGACGCCCACGGCCGCCGGGCGCCAGTTCTATCGCCAGGCGCAGATCATCCTGCGCCAGGTGGCGGAGGCACGCTCGCTCGTCACGGCGGCGGAGGAAAGCCTGGCCGGGACCGTTTCCGTCGGCTTTCCCAACAGTGCGGCGGCGATCCTCTGCCTGCCCCTGATCGCCCGCCTGAATGCCGAACACCCGCAGATCGAATTGCAGATCACGGAAGGCTACAGCGCCGTGCTGACCGACATGGCGCAGAAAGGGCAGCTCGACATGTCCGTGCTCTATCAGGAAACCCCGCCGCCCGGTATGACGATCACGGGCTTATGGATCGAAGACCTGCTGCTGGTCAGCCCGCCGGGATCGGCGCTGGGCAACCGCGTGCCGCTGGACACCGTCGCCCGCGTTCCCATGATTGTCCCGAGCCCGGCCAACAGCACCCGCATCGCCCTTGATAAATGCCTGGGCCAACGGGGACTTTCGGCCAACGTCGCCTTGCAGGCGGATTCCCTGGTGACCCTGAAGAAAGCCGTTCAGCAGGGCATGGGGCATACGATCCTGCCCTGGCCCGCGGTGGCGGAGGAGGTTGAAAAGAACCTGCTGTCCGTGGCCTCGTTCGCCGATGCGTCGCTTCACCGCACGGTCGCCCTTTGCACGCCCGACGCCGTGCCGCCGAGCCCCGCCCGCGACAAGGTCGCCGCAACCATCCGCGCCATCGCCGCCGACGCCCTGGTCACGGGCCGCAACCTGGGCATGCGGCCGCCGGCGTAACCATAGGGAAGGCGTGCCCATTTCCTTCCGCGCCCGTTTCTGACACGATCACGCCCTGGTCGGGAGATCCCATGTTCCTCAGCGTCTTCGATATCTTCAAGGTCGGCATCGGGCCGTCGTCGAGCCATACGGTCGGCCCCATGCTCGCCGCCGCCCGGTTCGTCAGGCGCATGGAGCGCCAGGAAACCTTGATGACCGTCACGCGCATGCGGGCGACGCTCTACGGCTCCCTCGCCTTCACCGGCAAGGGCCACGCCACGGACCGGGCGGTGATTCTGGGTCTTCTGGGTGAGACGCCCGATACGGTCGACCCGGACGCCGTCGACGGCCTGATCGCCGACATCACCCGGACCAGGCGCCTGAAACTGGGCGGCGGGCCGGAAATCGATTTCGACCCGGACCGGGATATCGTGTTCGATTATGGCCCCGCCCTGCCGGGCCATGCCAACGGCATGGTCATGGCCGCCTGGATGGGCGGCGGCGAAAGCTCCGAAGACAGCGACCGCCCGCCGGACAAGGAGCGCGCCTATTATTCCATCGGCGGCGGCTTCATCGCCACGGACGACGAATTCGCCGCCGCGACGGAGACCGCCGACGTCGCCGGCTCCGAGCCCGAGACCGTGCCCTATCCCTTCGCCTCGGCCGCCGAGATGCTGGCGATGGGCGAACAGGCCAAGCTCAGCATCGCCGCCATGAAGCGGGCCAACGAACTGACGCATATGAATGCCACGGACCTGGACGCCGGGTTGGACCGTATCTGGGCCGCCATGAACGCCTGTATCGAGCGCGGCGTGACCCAGGAAGGCATTCTGCCGGGCGGGCTCAAGGTCAAACGCCGGGCCAAGGCGATCTGGGACGGCCTGCAGGCGGACAAGAAGCGCAACTTCCGTCTGGAACACACGGTCATGGACTGGATCAGCGTCTATGCGCTTGCCGTGAACGAGGAAAACGCCGGCGGCGGGCGCGTCGTCACGGCGCCGACCAACGGGGCGGCCGGGATCGTGCCCGCCGTCGGGCGCTATTATCTGGATTTCTGTCCCGACGCGTCGATGGCGGGCATCCACGACTACCTTTTGACCGCGGCCGCGATCGGCGGCATCGTCAAGTCCAACGCCTCGATCTCGGGTGCGGAGGTCGGCTGCCAGGGCGAGGTCGGATCGGCCAGCGCCATGGCGGCGGCGGGCCTGGCCGCCATTCTGGGCGGCTCCAACGCGCAGGTCGAGAACGCCGCCGAGATCGCCATGGAACACCACCTGGGCATGACCTGCGACCCGGTGGGCGGGCTGGTGCAGGTACCCTGTATCGAACGCAACGCCATGGGGGCCGTGAAGGCGATCAACGCGGCGTCCCTGGCGCTCAAGGGCGACGGCACCCATTTCGTGCCGCTGGACGCCGCCATCGAAACCATGCGCCAGACCGGGGCCGACATGCATTCCAAATACAAGGAAACGTCGGAAGGCGGCCTGGCCGTCAACCTGACGGCCTGCTGATATCCTGGTTCAAGCGCCGCGCCGCCTGCCGCACATGATCGACGAAGCGGGCGGCGACGATGGACAGGCCCGAGGACGGGCAGGTGAGATTCAAGGGCGCCGACAGGCCCGATCCGGGCGCCAGGGGCCGGAAGCGGACCCCTTCCAGATGCAGCTTGTCGAGTGAGGCCGGGACCAGGGAAATGCCGACCCCCGCCGCGACCAGATTCAAGGTGGAAACGATGCGCGGCGCTTCCTGCTCGACCCGGGGGCTGAATCCGGCGGCATGACAGGCCGCAATGATGGTGTCGTACAAACCGGGGCCGGACCGACGGCGGTAGAGAATCATCGCCTCGTCCTCAAGCGCGGTCAGCGGCAGCGCGCCGGCGTCCCGGGCCAGGGGATGATCAGCCGGAACCGCGACGGCCATATCCTCGTCCAGCAGGCGGTGAACGGTCAGACCACGCACCAGACTGACGGGCGAGCGGATAAAGGCCACGTCCATCTGCTCCGCATGGATGGCGGCCACCAGTTCGCCGGTGTTCGATTCCTCCAATTCCAGCGAGACCCGACCGTGGCCTTCGCCGAAGGCGCGGATGGCGTCCAGCACGAAAGGATGGAACGAGGCCGAACTGGTGAACCCGATGGCGAGCGATCCTTCCTCGCCTCGCCCGCGGCGCTTGACCCGCTGCACAGTGCGCTCGACCCTCTCCAGAATTTCCCGCGCATCGGCGAGGAGCGCGCGCCCGGCTTCGGTCATCTCCACCCCGCGCGGTTTGCGACGCAGAAGCTGGGTGTCCAGTTCTCGTTCCAGGGCCTGGATCTGCTGACTGAGCGGCGGTTGCTGAATACCCAGGCGTTCGGCGGCGCGGGTGACGTTCCCTTCCTCGGCGACGGCGACGAAATAGCGGAGATGGCGGAGGTCCATGTCGGCAAATTCACTTACATATTTAATTCATATGAATAATGGTTACTCCATATATTAGACATACCTTACAGCGCTGACTACCGTTCTCCTCAAGCCGCAACGGCCCGTACCGGCCCGCGCGGCGCCTCTTTACCCGCCAACGTCGCCCGCCCGGGCCAGAGCCGAGGAGACCGCCGCCATGAGCCTTGCCGAAACAATCCCAAACACCCCGCTGACGCCCGAAACCGCCGACCGCGTCTACCGGACCATCGAATGCAATCTTGCCGTCGTCCGCCACCGCCTGGACCGCCCCCTGACCCTGGCCGAGAAGATCGTCCTGGGTCATCTGGACAATCCGGAAACCCAGGATCTGGCGCCGGGTACATCGTTCCTCAACCTGCGCCCCGACCGGGTCGTGTTCCAGGACGTTTTGGGCCAAAGCGCCATGCTGCAGTTCATGCAGACGGGGCGCGAGCGCGTCGCCGTGGCGGCGACGATCCATTGCGACCACCTGATCGAGGCGCGCAACGACGCGGGGCGGGACCTGTCGGAATCGCTCAACGAAAACGACGAGGTTTACGGCTTTCTGAAATCCGCCGCCGCCCGCTTCGGCCTGGGTTTTTGGGCGCCGGGCGCCGGAATTATCCATCAGGTCGTGCTGGAGAACTATGCCTTCCCCGGCGCCATGATTATCGGCACCGATTCCCACACCCCCAATGGCGGCGGATTGGGCGCCTGCGCCGTCGGTGTGGGGGGTGCGGATGCAACCGAAGTTCTCGCGGGTCTGCCGTGGGAACTGCTCTATCCCAAACGCATCGCGGTCTACCTCACCGGCAGTTTAAGCGGCTGGACCGCGCCCAAGGACGTGATCCTGGCCGTCGCGCGGGAGTTGACCGTTTCCGGCGGCACCAATGCCATCATCGAATACATCGGCCCCGGCGCCCGTACCATCAGCGCCACGGGAAAAGCGACCATCACCAACATGGGGGCGGAGGTCGGGGCCACGACCTCGATCTTCCCCTTCGACGACAACATGGCCCGCTATCTGGATGCCACGGGGCGGGCTGCCATCGCCCGTGTCGCGGAGCGCTACCGTCATCTGCTGGAACCGGACGCCACGGCCGAGGCCGATCCCCGGGCCCATTACGACCGGGTCATCGAGATCGATCTCAGCACCCTGGAGCCCCATGTCGCCGGGCCGCATTCGCCGGACCGGGCGCGGCCCCTGTCGGACCTGATCCGCGAACTGGATGCCGCGGATAACGACATTCAGGAACAGGTCAGCGCCGTGCTGATCGGCAGTTGCACCAATTCGTCCTACGAAGACATGAGCCGCGCCGCCCGCGTCGCCGACCAGGCCGCGGCCCGGGGCATGACGGCGGCCATGCCGTTCTTCGTGACGCCCGGATCGGCGACGGTCCTGGAAACCATCCGCCGGGAAGGACAGCTTTCCTCCCTGGAAAAGATCGGCGCGGTCGTGCTGGCCAATGCCTGCGGCCCCTGCATCGGCCAATGGCGCCGCGCGCAGGAAGGGGCGGACAGGCCCAATTCCATCGTCACCTCCTTTAACCGAAATTTTCCGGCCCGCAACGATGGCAAGCCGACGACCATGAACTTCATCACCAGCCCGGAGATCGCGACCGCCTTCGCCTTGGCCGGCACACTGCGTTTCAACCCGGCAACGGACCGCCTGTCCGCGCCGGACGGCACGCCGTTCATGCTGACCGCCCCCGGCATCGTCGACGATGTGCCCGCAGCCGGCATGGCACAAGGCGACGCCGCCTTCCACGCGCCGCCCGAAGACGGCCGCAACGTCGACATCCGCATCGCGCCCGACAGCGAACGCCTGCAGGCGCTGGAGCCCTGGCCCGCCTGGGACGGTTGCGACATCACCGACGCCCTGATCCTGGCCAAGGCCCACGGCAAGACCACAACCGACGACATTTCCCCGGCCGGGCCCTGGCTGCGTCTGCGCGGCCATCTGGACAAGTTTTCGGACAACCTTCTGATGGGAGCGGTCAACGCCTATACGGGCACGCGCGGCCGGGGGCTGGAACAGCTGTCGGCCGAGGCGGGCGTGCCCTTTTCCACCGCCGCCCGCGCCTACCAGGCCGCCGGCGTGCCCTGGCTTATCGTCGGAGACCATAACTACGGCGAAGGATCGAGCCGCGAACATGCGGCGCTGTCGCCCCGATTCCTTGGCGGGGTCGCGGTCATCGCCCGCAGTTTCGCCCGCATCCACGAAACGAATCTGAAAAAGCAGGGATTGCTGGCGTTGACCTTCGCCGATCCGGGAGATTATGACCGCATCGGCGAGGGTGACCGCCTGAGCCTACTTAACCTGGCGGCGCTCGCGCCGGGCAAGCCAGTGGAATGCCGCCTCCGCCGACCGGATGGGACGGGGGATGTTCTGTGGCTCAACCACACCTATACGGCATCGCAGATCGAGTGGTTCCGCGCCGGATCCGCCCTAAACCTGATGCACCCGGACACAGACGCCGCCATACTGCGGCCCACGGCGGGTGCGGCATAAGCCGCGCCCTCAAGAAAAGACCTTGAGAAGGACACATCAATGCGCTTGGCGATCATCGACGACTATCAATCGGTCTGGGACCGGTTCGTGGACTGGGGACAGTTGAAGGGCGTGACCGTCGTGCCCTTCCACGACCACGTGTTCGAGGAGGCCGAACTGATCGCGCGCCTCAGCGAGTTCGACGCCGTGCTGCGCATCCGTGAACGCACGGAATTTCCCCGCCACGTGCTGGAGGCCCTGCCCCGCCTGAAGCTGCTTTTGGCCACCGGCATGCGCAACGCCCGGTCCATCGACCTCAAGGCGGCGGAGGATCAGGGCATCACCGTCTGCGCGACGACGATCCGGCATCACGATTCCACGGTCGAGGTCGTGTGGCTGCTGTTGCTGTCCCTGTTCCGGGGCTTCACAGGCGAGGTCGCGTCGCTGCGCGCCGGCGGCTGGCAGCACGGCCTGGGACTGGGTCTGGAAGGCAAGACGCTGGGCATCGTCGGCCTGGGCCATATGGGCCAGCCGGTGGCCAGGGTGGCGCAGGCCTTCGGCATGAACGTGATCGCCTGGAGCCCCAACCTGACGGCCGAGCGGGCCGCGCCCTTCGGCGTCGAGGCCGTCACCAAGGAGGACCTGTTCCGCCGCGCCGACGCCGTGACGGTCCACATGCCCCTGTCGGACCGCACCATCGGCGTGGTCGGGGCCGACGACATCGGGCGCATGAAGCCGACGGCCTTTCTGGTCAACACCTCCCGCCCGCAACTGGTCGATGAGGACGCCCTGGTCGGCGCCCTTCAGGCCAACCGCATCGCCGGCGCCGGGATGGACGTGTTCGCCATCGAACCCCTGCCGGCCGGACATATCTACCGCACCCTGCCCAACGTGCTGGCGACGCCGCACATCGGTTTCGTGACGCAGGAAAACTACGAGGTCTTTTTTCGCCAGAGCTTCGAGAACCTGCAGGCCTATCTGGACGGCATGCCGGTCCGCCGGATCACGCCGGACGTGCCCTACCTGCCCGACGCGCCCCTGGTCGACACGGCGCCCGGCGACGTGACTTAATACCTAGAACCGGGCAAGAAAACCGCCGTCCACGGCAATCACCTGCCCGGTCACATAGGCCGCTTCGTCGGACACCAAAAAGCGCACGGCGCCGGCGATCTCGTCCGGCTGGCCCCAGCGGCCCAGTGACGTGCGCTGGGCAAGCCAGCCGGTGACCTGGGGATCCTCGACCATGGCGCGGTTGGCCTCGGTCGCGAAGTATCCGGGGGCGACGGCGTTGACGGTGGTCCCGGCGGCCCCCAATTCGGCCGCCGAGGCCCGCACCAGGCCGGTCAGGCCGGCCTTGGACGCCGTATAGGCAGCATCGCCCGCGCGCGCGACATGGCCCGCGATGGAGGTGACATGGACGATCCGCCCGCGCCCCTTGGCCCGCATCTGCGGTGCGGCGGCGCGGGTCAGGGTGAAGCCGGCGACAAGATTGATCTCCAACAAATCGCGCACGGCCTGGGCGTCCAGGTCGTCGAGGGGCCGGCGGTCACGGCCCCCGGCACAGTTGACCAGAATGTCGAGACCGCGCCCATCGCCGTCGTCCAGGTCGTCGACGGCGGCCAGCACGGCCCCTTCGTCGGTGATGTCGAAGGGCAGCGGCCGGGCCCGTCCACCCGCCGCGGCGACGGCGTCGCAAGCCGCGTCCAGCGCCGGAAGGTCACGCCCACCAAGATAAACCAGCGCCCCGCCCTGCCCCAAAGACTTGGCAATTTCCAGGCCCAGGCCGCGGCTGGCGCCGGCGACCAAGGCGGTGCGACCGGAAAGATTGAAGGGCAGAACAGGGTCGGACATCGCGGAACCTCAGCGGGAAATGGCGTCGGATTGCCGGGCAGACTACCCCATGGATGACCAAATTGTGAGCCTGCTTACCCTTGCAATGGTCGGATTTTACACCCAAGCTATGAAGCATAAGTTCGTTGGGCGGGGACGATCACCCTTTTCATAGGAGACGCCCCAACAAATGACCGGATTTTTTGAAACCCTAATCCGACCGGACAAGGAAGAGCTGGACAACATGGACCGGCGGGAAGTCGGCCGTGCGGCCAACGTTCTGCAGGTCGGGGAATTCCAGCTGCTGCAGCTCGCCTACCGCGACTGGCACGACGAAGACCTGCCTGAATTCATGGTCGACCGTCTGTTCCACGATTACATGATCCACAATGACGTCCCCCCCTGGGCCCGCCATTATGCCCGCAAGATTCTCCGCCTGGACGAAACCGGCGAGATTTCGGACGATCACCGCTACCACCGCTATGACAACGACTACGGCCCCCAGGCACCGCCGCACGGGATCAAGCGATTCTTCGTGGCAGCCGGCATCGTGATGCTGATTTTCGGCAGCGGCATGGCGGGCGCGATCATGTCGACGGGACCGGGCGCCACTCAGTTTCCGCCCTATGTCTCGGACAAGGACATCCGCGCGGCAACGCCCGACGAGCTGACCCAACAGACACCCATCCGCACGCCAATCCCCTGACCGGCCGGTGCAGATCTTCCATCCCGCCGCCGCTCTCGGGCGGCGGGTGGGAAAGTCCGTTCTGTGTGCTTGCCTAATCGGACAAGCGCCTTTACCTTCCCGCCATGTTATTGGATTTGGGATTACCGGCGGAGCTGGAGCCGCTCATCAACATCGTCTTCCTGTTCGTGACAGGGGCGATCACGCTGCACAGCATCCGCTACCGCGATGAAGAGGGAAAGCAGGACTTCGTGCGTCTGCTGTTCGGCTCCATCGCCGCCGTGTTCTTCTTCCTGGTGTTGTTCCAGGACGTTCTCGGCGTCGTCAAATTCGGCTGATCCCGCCGTTTAAGACTTTCCAGAAAATCACTGAATAGGGTCAGCAGGGCAGCGCGCCTTACGGCTTGTGCATGCGCTGCAGTTCATCCTTCTGCGGCAGGCGCAGCAGGCGCTTTTCCTCGGGCATCTGAAGCTGCTTGTAGAGATATTCCGCGCGGTCGCGGATCGAGGACGGCGTGTCGTCGTGGTATAGCAGCCGATCGATAAAGCCCGGGCCCTCGACGGCTTCGGCATCAATCTTCAGGGAATCGATATAGTCCGCCAGCGCCTGTTCGTACCGCCCCTGGGTATCATGCACGATGCCCCGGTTGCCATAGGCCGCCGCCAGGGCGCCGCGCCCCGTGGGGTCGTCGGGATCCAGATTGCGCTTTAGGAAATCGATGGCGTGGGTCAGGACCTTTTCCGCCGCGTCATAGCGCTTCAACTGGACCAGCGCCGCTGCCTTTCCCAACAGGGCGCCACGGTGATTTGGTTGCACCGCCAGCGCACGGTCGAAGTCGGCGACCGCCCCCTCGTACTCGCCGCTGGACAGCTTGATGTCACCTTCCCGCACCTCGAAGTCACCGGCCGGTGTCTCAACGAAGGTCCCCCAGAACGACCACACCCCGAACATGACGAAGGTCAGCATGGCCAGGTAGATGATGAAGCGTTTGAGGACGCGGGGATTGGACAAAGCTGACATGGGCAAGGTCACTTAAACAAGGTGTGGACGTAAAAATAAGAGAACACGAAACACAGCAGGCCCGCGGAAATACCGGCGCGGCGCAACAAGCGCCCGCGTTCGGCGTCGTCGACCGCGTCCTCTCCCGCCTTTTCGACGGCCCGGCGCACGGTCAGAATCCAAATGAACCGGCGCACAGGCAGGAACAAGGCGGCCATCAGGGCGATCGTCCACAGCCATCGGTATTCAGGGGTGAAGAGGCTTTGCATATTGATTAGGTGCTTGGAATGTTGCCGTTTTTTCACTTTCTGCGTGTTTGGATCATAACAAGGAACGACCACGATCATCCAAGTTTTTTACGGCAACAAGTTGGCGGTGGCGCAAAAAGTCTGGATTTTTTCACGGGCGGCGATCTACACGCGGAAAATACGGTAGGCGAATGCCGGAAAGAAATCGGGGGGAGAGCCGAAGCCCTCCCCCCGATTGGGTTCCGATAGTGATATCGGCTTAGTCGTCGCCGCCCTGTGCGGGTGCGGCGTCGCCGATGTCATCCACCAAGGCTTCGATCTCGCGATCGGGAACCGTGGACATCTCCATCTTGTAGGCCAAGAACCACATCATGAAGACACCAAGGATCCACCAGATGATCTGCCAGGCCCAGATGGACGGGATGCCGAAGGTCCAGGCTTCGTAACCGGCATTCGGAGCACCGAAGATATCGTTACCGATAACGGCGCCCGGGCCGATGCCGAAGAACAGCCAGATCAGCGTGATACCCCAAGCAACGGGGACCAGGCTTTTCTTGGATTCCGGCAGGGACGCATGCTCACGCAGGAAGTTGTGATACTTCATGCGGTGCTGCATGGCCCCTTCGTCCTGGGTCATGGCGGAGACGATCACGCAGATGGTCGCGTTGAAGAGAATCCCCCAACCAGCCGAGTGGATCGTCCAGGGCCAACGGCCCCAGCCCAGTTCGATACCGAAGAAGCCGGCAATGGAGGCGCCGAAGTTTTCGGTAAAGATGACCGCCAGACAGCCAGCCGCCAGACCCAGCGTCGCACCCTGACGGGTGATCCACGGGAACCAGCAGATGGCGGCCAGGGACGGCCACATCTGGAAGCCGAAGGCAACGGCCAGACCACCCAACAACACCAGTGCGTCAGCCGAGAACGTGGCAACGACCAGAGCCGAGAGAACGATGATCAAGACGCCGATACGGCCGAACAGCTTCTGCGTGGCATGGTCCGCACCCGGATTCAGGTAGCGTTTGTACAAGTCACGCGTCAGCATGCCGCCGGCCGTGGACATATACGCCGCGCCAGTGGACTGCATGGCGGCCAAGGCACAGACGGCGAGAAGGCCGACCAGCCATGGGGCCGAGTCGCCCACCAGGTTGATGTAATGTCCGACGATCCCGCCTTGTTTGTTGGCAGTCAGGTCAGGAAGCACCTTGGAGATCCCAACGCCCGCATCGTTGAAGGCGGGCGTGGCATCGAGGAAGTGGGCACCCATGCCCTGAGCCGCGGTGAAGAAGAACAGGATCGCACCGATGCCGAAGGCCGACGCCCACACCTGCTGCGGCGCGAACGGCCGCGGGTTGGTGTTGGAGAACGACCACATGGTGAACGCCGGGGCGGAGTGAATGCCCATGAGCGCAAACATGTAGGTCAGCACCATGATGCCTGTCCAAAGACCCCCCACCGGGGTTTCCTTGCCGAGACCGGCGGTGAACTGGATGACACCCGGAATGGCGAGGTAGGCGTTGTAGTCGCCCCCGCCCCAACCCTGGGTGGTTTTCCATTTGCCGATGTCGGTCTGACCCATTTTGGCCAGTTCCTGGCCAAAGGCGGTCCAGCCGCCCAGCTCGCTATAGGCGATGATGCCGATGACGATGATGCCGAAGGCCAGCAGGATGCACTGCACGGTGTCCACGTAGGCCACGGCGCGAAGACCGCCGGACGCCACGTAGATGAACACGACCGCAGACAGCAGCCACATACCGAATTCAACACCGACCAAACCGTCGGTCAGAGCGTTGAACAGGAGGCCCGACGCACGCAGCTGCAGCCCGAGATAAGGGATCGAGAACAGCAGAGCCACGATCACCACGAGGATACGGATCGCATCCCCCTGGAAATAAGTGGCCAGCATCTCGCCCGGTGTCACGAAACCGAAGCGTTTGCCAATCATCCACTGGCGTTTCAGGAACATCACGCCGGTAAACGGAATGGTGATCGCGTAGAACGACGCGTATGCGTACTGGAAACCGTCACGGTAGATCAGCCCCGGATGGCCCATAAAGGTCCAACCCGAGAACGATGTTGCCGTGGCGGCCAGCACGAAGACCCACATCGCGAGCTGACGGCCCGAGATGAAGTAATCGCTGGCCGTTTTCGACATCCGCGCGCCTTTGATGCCCCAATAAATGCAATAGGCCCAATAAAGCGCAACGAATATGAACAGCCACACTACTTTAGCTGACAAGATTCATTTCTCCCCTTCTGTTCGGATCCTTGGCGCCGTGCGGTCGTTAACCCGTTGTCCAACGCCTAAGTGGATACCGAAACAGACGACACCCGGGGACCACCCCCAAATGTCGAATGTGGCGAAACGACTGAAAATCAGGACATGCCGGAACCCGATGGCCGCCCGAAATTCACAACAACGAAATGCCGCCGTTAGGCCTCGGTCAAGGCGAAGGAAGCTCGGATCGAACTCACCCTCTCGATGCCAGACACACAAACTCTGGAGATTTGGTGTAGGATATTACGCCTCCCACGCCTTTCCGGCGCATGTGCATCCCTGCGGAATTTTATTGTTATCGTTTCCGTTTCCTCCGCCGACCGACTGACTCTCCTCGTCCGGCCCGCGGAGTTAGAATCCTAATAACATTTTCTGCTAATTCGCACAACTCATAGAGACAAAGCCCCACCTGTAAAATAAAGGGCACCCTTGCAGGGCCTGTTTTGCTGCACCGCACACTGTCAATGCACAAGTAATCGGAGGGCGACTAATTATTTCACAATATTTTCTATTTCAAATTCATACTTTGTGAAAAACACACATTGTTATATTTGATGATCGCGTGATTTTCGCGGACATGGCGCGCAAGCCGTTTGTTTCCGCCGTCGCGCTCGGTTAGGGTTTTCCGTCATCCCGGCGCGGGCTCCTGTCCGCGCACCGATTCAGGCGCCACGACGGCCTTGATCGGGACGCGACCGGAACAAGTGGGGAGAACGTCAGCCAAACCATGGAACCCCGGACCGCCATATTCCGCATGCTGGTACGCGAGGCCATGGCCGCGACACCGCCCAGCCTGCCCGCGGACGCCCTGTTGGGCGATGCGGTGCGGCTGATGGCCGATTCGGGGGCCTCGGGCGTCGTCCTCACGGGGCCGGACGGGCGGCCCGACGGCATCATCACGGAACACGACATCACCCGGCGCGCCCTGTTCCGGGCCGCCGCCGACACCCCGGCGTCCCGGGTCATGACACGGCCGCTCCGCGTGATCGGGGAAACCGAATACCTTTACCAGGCGATCGCCGTCATGCGCCGCACGGGCCTGCGCCATATGCCCGTGGTCGACCCCGCCGGCCGCCTGACCGGCATGCTGAACCTGGACGACACCCTCGCGGTGGCGTCACGCACCCTGATGGCGCAGATCGACAGCCTGACCCAGGGCGGCGACGTGGCCGGCCTGACCCAGGTCAAGCGGGCACAGGTCACGCTCGCCGACCAACTGTTCCGGGACAACCTGCCGGCACCGGAAATTCAGGCCCTGCTCAGCAACATCAACCTTGATATCTACCGCCGCGTGGTCGACGGCGCGCTTGCCGCCATGGCCGCCGAAGGTCTGGGCCCGCCGCCGGTCGATTTTTCGGTCATCGTCATGGGATCGGGCGGGCGCGGCGAAAGCTTCCTGTTCCCCGATCAGGACAACGGCTTCATTCTCGATGATTACCCGGATTCGGAGCACCTAAGAATCGACGCCTGGTTCATCGATCTGGGCGAACGCATGACACGGGACCTGGACGCCATCGGCCTGCCGCTGTGCAAGGGCTTCGTCATGGCGACCAATCCGCTGTGGCGCAAGACCCTCAGCCAGTGGAAGGCGCAGATCAGCCTGTGGAGCCGCAAGCGCGGCACGACCATGCTGCGGCTGTGCGATATTTTCTTCGATTTCAAATCGGCCTGGGGCCGCGACGACCTGGCCGATGACCTGCGCCGCCACGTCGCCGAGACGGCCCGGGGCAACCATATGTTCCTGCGCGAGATGTTCGAGGACGATCAGGACCACGGCCCGGCGATCGGCTGGTTCGGCCGCTTCATCACCATGAAGGAACGCGATGCCGCGGGCTACAAGGGCTACCTCAACCTGAAGCATTCCGGCACCCTGCCGCTGGTCGAGGCCATGCGGCTTTTGTGCCTGCGCGAGGGCCTGATGATCAACCCGACGCTGGAGCGGATGCAGGCCCTTGAGGACCGGGGTATCCTGGCCAAGGACGAGGCCGATTACTTGCGCGGCGCCTATCGGCATATCTCCCACCTTTTGCTGCGCCAGCAGATCAAGGATTTCCAGGCCGAGCGCCCCGTCACCAACTTTGTCCACCCACGCAGCCTGACCCGCCGCGAGGCGGACATGCTGAAGGATTCCTTCGAAGCCATCCGCCGCCTGCGGGACCGTATGCGGGGCGAATTCACCGGCGACGTGCTACAATAAGCCCCATGCTGACGCGCCGACGTTTCCTGGAATGTGCCGCCCTGGCGGGCCTGACCGCCGCCCTGCCCGGCGGCGTTTCCGCCAACCCTGCCTCGATCACGAAGATCATCCCCCGGACCGGCACGGCCGTTCCCGTCATCGGCATGGGCAGCTGGCTGACCTTCGATGTGGGCGACGACCCGGCGGCCCGCGCCCAGCGCGCGCAGGTCCTCGCCACGTTCTTCGAGATGGGCGGCGGCATGATCGATTCCTCGCCCATGTACGGATCGTCGGAAGCGGTGATCGGCCACGGCCTGGCCGTCCTGGGAAAGTCCAAAACCCTGTTTGCCGCGACCAAGGTGTGGACGCCGGGCCAGGACCACGGCATCCGCCAGATGGCGGAATCGGAACAGCTGTGGGGCGTGCGGCCCTTCGACCTGTTGCAGGTTCACAACCTGCTGGGCTGGGAAGGCCATCTGGAAACGCTGACGCAATGGAAAGCCGACGGCCGCGTGCGCCATATCGGCATCACCACCTCTCACGGTCGGCGCCATGATGAACTTGCGGCCATCATGAAGACACAGCCCATCGATTTCGTGCAGCTGACCTACAACATCGACGACCGCGAGGCCGAGGCGCGGCTGCTGCCGCTGGCCGCCGAGAAAGGCATCGCCGTGATCGTCAACCGACCGTTTCAGCGGGGTGCGCTGATCGACCGCCTGCAAGGCCGGCCTTTGCCGCCCGCCGCCGCCGAGATCGGGGCCGCCAACTGGGCCCAGGTCCTGTTGAAATGGATCGTCGCCCACCCGGCCGTGACCTGCGCCATCCCGGCGACCACGCGGGTCGATCATATGAAAGAGAACATGGGTGCGGCGCGGGGGCCGCTGCCGGACGGGAACATGCGGCGGGACATCGCAGCCTATGTGAAGTCTCTCTAAGACGGGCGCTCGGCGGTTCCCGCCAAACACGTCACCCCCGGGCTTGACCCGGGGGTCCATGGATTGCCGGGTCAAGCCCGGCAATGACGGCAGGGGCGGCGGGCCTAGAACCGCTTCTGCATCTCCCGCACGTGTTCCATCTTGATCGAGGCATCCACCGCCTGACGCAGGGTGGTGATGCCGCGGGCTTCCAGCATGTCGAGCATGCGCAGGAACACCTTGGCGGTGACGATGCTGTCGCCCAATGCGGTGTGGCGCCCTTCGATCTCGACGCCCATGCGTTCGGCGATGGCGTCCAGCGAATGGTTGCGGCTTTCCGCGTCGAGGAACACCGACAACAGCAGGGAATCCAGCACCATGTTGTCGAACACCACCCCCGTCGCCGCCTCCTTCAGCTTGAGAAAGCGGACGTCGAAGGCGGCGTTATGGGCGACCAGGACCGCCTCGCCCACGAAGGCCTTGAAGGCGGGCAGCACGTCACCGATCGGCGGCTCGCCCGTGACCATGTCGTCGGTGATGCCGTGAAAGCGGATGGAGGCCTTGGGGATCGGCTTGCCCGGATGAACCAGACGGGAAAACGGCGTGTCCTCGTCGATGCGCCCGCCCGTCACGCGCACGCCGGCGATGGAGATGATCTCGTCCCCTTCCGAGGGCTTGAGGCCCGTGGTCTCCGTATCGAACACCACGAAGGTCAGGTCCTTCAGCTTCTTGCCGCCCAGTTCCTCGAGGTGCATGGGCGGGTTGAGCTGATCGAAGTCATAGAGTTCCGGCCGCGCGGGCAGGGCGCTCTTGTCGAATTCGCGGACGTGCAACAGGTGATCCAACTGCGCCCAGATGGCGGCGAATACCAGGACCAGGACCGCAACACCCGATCCCCAGGTCCACAGAAAATCGACGGTTCCGCCGCCGTCCTTGAGGCGCCAGGCAACGGCCGCCAGGACGGCCATGGCGGCGACGGTCAACAGGCCCAGGGCCCAACCCGCCAGCCGCCGCATGCTCATGGCGCGGATGATCTCGAAACGGTCCACGGAACGGCACCTCCCAACGGTGATTCCAGGAAAAGTTTAGCACGCCGGGGGCGAAACGGGATTGCGTTGGGTCAAGTTCCCGCGAGTCCAGTTGTCAGGCCCCGCGCGATCCGCTAAACAGCGCGCCGGAACCATCCGTCTCGCCCCGTTGCCCCGTACCTTTGAAAGCCCCCGAAAATGGCCAGTTATCAGTATTCCTATGTCATGAAAGACGTCCGCAAGGTCTATCCCGGCGGGCGCGAGATTCTCAAGGGCCTGACCCTGTCGTTCCTGCCGACCGCCAAGATCGGCGTGCTGGGCGCCAACGGCGCGGGGAAATCGACCCTGCTGAAGATCATGGCCGGTAAGGACAAGGATTATTCGGGCGAAGCCTGGGCCGCCGAGGGGGCCCGCGTCGGCTATCTGGAGCAGGAACCGGAACTCGACCCCAAGCTGACGGTCGAGGAAAACGTCATGGCCGGCCTGGGCGAGGTCAAGGATCTGGTCGACCGTTTCAACGAACTGTCCGCCAAGTTCGCCGAACCCATGGACGACGACGAGATGAACAGCCTGCTCGCCGAACAGGGCGAATTGCAGGAAAAGATCGACGCCTGCAACGGCTGGGAGCTTGAGCGCACCATCGAGATCGCCATGGACGCGCTGCGCTGCCCGCCCAGCGACGCCGACGTGACCAAGCTGTCGGGTGGCGAGCGCCGCCGCGTGGCGCTGTGCCGCCTGCTGCTGCAGAAGCCGGAAATCCTGCTGCTGGATGAGCCGACCAACCACCTGGACGCCGAAAGCGTGGCCTGGCTCGAACGCTTCCTCGCCGAGTACGACGGCACGGTGATGATCGTCACCCACGACCGCTACTTCCTGGACAACGTCACCGGCTGGATTCTCGAGATCGACCGCGGCCAGGGCATTCCCTACGAAGGCAATTATTCCAGCTGGCTGGAACAGAAGCAGAAGCGCCTGGCCCAGGAGGAGCGCGAGGAATCGGCCCGCCAGCGCACCCTGAAGCAGGAACTGGAATGGATCCGCCAGTCGCCCCGCGCCCGCCAGGACAAATCCAAGGCCCGTATCGCCCGCTATGACGACCTGGTCGCCAAGTCCGAGGAAAAGACCATGGGCACGGCCTCCATCATCATCCCGCCGGCCCCGCGCCTGGGCGACCTGGTGATCCAGGCCGACCACCTGCGCAAAGGCTACGGCAACCGCATGCTGGTCGAGGATCTGTCGTTCAAGATTCCGCCGGGCGCCATCGTCGGCATCATCGGCGCCAACGGCGCCGGCAAGACCACCCTGTTCCGCATGATCACCGACCAGGAAAAGCCCGACGGCGGCGATCTCCGCGTCGGCGACACGGTGGTGCTCGGCTATGTCGACCAAAGCCGCGACACCCTGGCCGCCGACAAGACCGTGTGGCAGGAAATTTCCGGCGGCAACGACGAGATCACGCTCGGCAAGCAGGCCATGCAGTCCCGCGCCTATGTGGCGCAGTTCAATTTCAAGGGCGGCGACCAGCAGAAGAAGGTCGGCCAGCTGTCGGGCGGGGAGCGCAACCGCGTCCACCTGGCCAAGATGCTGCTGTCCGGCGCCAACGTGCTGCTGCTCGATGAGCCGACCAACGATCTCGACGTCGACACCCTGATGGCGCTGGAAGAAAGCCTGGGCGATTTCGCCGGCTGCGTGCTCATCACCTCGCACGACCGCTGGTTCCTCGACCGCTTGGCGACCCATATCATCGCCTTCGAAGGCAACAGCCAGGTGGTGTGGTTCGAAGGCAACTACCAGGCCTATGAGGACGACAAGAAGCGCCGCCTCGGCGACGCCGCGCTGGAGCCCCACCGCATCAAGTACAAGCCGCTGACGCGCTAGCCGCAAAACCTGAGGCCCGAAAGGGCTGGAAGTGTCTTTGCGCGGTCATTAAACCGCCCCGCATCCGCCGTTCATTCGGCCGGCGGAACTGCCCGTGCTTTTTGCGCCAAAACAATGAACACCCCGCCCAGCATGGCCGCCGAGGCGACGATCAGGCGGAGCGTCAGGTCCTCGCCCAGCAGGACCACGCCGCCGAGCGCCGCGATGGCCGGGGCCGACAGCTGCGTCGCCGAGGCGCGGGCCGCCGGCAGGTAGCGCAGCACCCAATACCAGATGACATAGCCGCAGCCCGACGCCAGGCCGCCCGACAGCACGGCAAGCGCCAGCCCCGGCGCCGTTGCGTCCAGGTCGGCCCAGAACAGCGCGCTGACCACCAGGGTCAGCGGCACGCAGATCAGGAAATTGGCGGCGTTGGATTCCACAGGGTGCTTCGCCCCCCGGATCAAGAGCGAGAACACCCCCCAGGCGGCCCCCGAGATGGTGTGGAACAACGCGCCCAGGGGATCGGGCGCTTCCAGGCCCGGGAGCACCAGCCACACCAGCCCGCCCGCCGCCAGCGCCAGCCCGCCCCAGGCGAAGGCGGTGAACCGTTCCCCTTCGTAAAACGCCCAGGCGAACATGGTGAGCTGCACCGAGCCGAACAGGATCAGCGCCCCCGTGCCCGTGGTCAGCAGGACATAGCCGAAGGAAAAGAACACGGCGTAGGCGAACAGGGCCCCGGCGGCACGCCAGTCGCCAAAGGATAATTGCGGCAGATGGCCGCGCCGGACGAACACGACCACCGCAAGCACCGCCGCCGCCGACACCAGGCGCACGGTGGTGAAGGTCGCCGGGTCGATCAACCCCGGCCCCAGGGCGGCCCGGCAGATCAGCGAGTTCGATGCGAAGGCCGTGATGGCCAAGGCGGTCATCAGAAAAATGCGCAGCGGCGACGGCGGGGTTTCTGGCGTAGGAATGGCTTACTCCCGGGAAACGGCCGCGGCATGGATCCGCCGCGGCCACCCGGTTATCAATCGCGCCAATCCGCGCCCGGCACAAGAAAGAAACAGACTAGGCCAGGCCGTCGACGTAGATTCGGAACCTGTCCGTCTGATCCTCGTCCAATTCAAGCCGCGCATGGGTATGATCTTCGGTCTTGGCAATGATCGCCGCCTTGACCGCACCCACGCCCGGAAGTTCGATGGTAAACATCTCGCCCTCGGCGACCTGGAGCCCGCGGTCGATCACGATCCCGCCGCCCTTCGACAGGCTGTGGAGCGTCGTTTCCCGCTCCGCCCCCGCCACGGTCGCCTTGACCTTGGTGCCCACCGGATGACGGCCCGCCCATTCCGGATCCTGGCTGTCGCGGATGATCTCCAGCAGGCGTTCGTTCATATGGTCGATGCCCGACTTGACCTGGGCCGCCGCCTCCAGCTGCTGCGA